>Ga0308157_10000104_pt1 | contig 349043 bp, 319 predicted proteins | sample PhyBR1_FD_201035 | JGI IMG/M metagenome (GOLD analysis project Ga0308157, IMG submission 201035) | Phyllosphere microbial communities from UC Gill Tract Community Farm, Albany, California, United States - DLSLB.R1 | ecosystem: Host-associated > Plants > Phyllosphere > Unclassified | place...
GGTTTCTTAGGAGTGGTAGTATATACTCTCGTACATACACCTCGTCTTTGTGGACAAGAATCAAGGGCAGCCGATTTGCTCTTCTTGGCAAGCGTGGCTCTTCCTTTTCTTACTAATTGTTGAATAGTAGGCATTTAATTGCTTTTTATTTTAGGGTGCAAAAATATGAATAATTTTTTAATCCACAAGCAGTTAGAAATAAATATTCGTTTTGACTAAAATCTTTTTATCTCATTCTGGCATTTTCATTGATATAAAAGATAAATTTCGTTTTAAGGAATAGTTTAAAACTATAGGAATAAAGATCAATATATAAAATCAAGTCTTTAATTTTATAACAATCTAAATATTAAATAAATTATGAAAAACGCAGCATTAATCGGACTGAAAGAAGCCGATTGCCAAAAAATTGCAGAAAAGCTCAATGTTTTATTAGCTAATTATTCCGTGTTCTATCAAAACACAAGAGGTTCTCACTGGAATATCAAAGGAGAACAGTTTTTTACCCTTCACCCGAAATTTGAAGAGCTCTACAACAATCTCGTTCTGAAAATTGATGAAATTGCCGAAAGAATCTTAACTCTGGGTGCAACTCCGGCTCATAATTATTCAGATTATCTAGCTGTTTCTTCAATAAAAGAAAGCAAAGAAGTGACTGATGGAAATAAAAGTGTAGAAATCATTCTCAATTCCTTTAAAGTGGTTATAGATTTACAAAGAGAACTTCTGGATATTACTGATAAAGCGGGTGATGAAGGAACCAACTCACAAATGAGCGACTATATCACAGAGCAGGAAAAAGAAGTCTGGATGTACAATTCTTATCTTGGAAAATAAAATTCCAGATTCAAAAAAATCCAGCTAATATGCTGGATTTTTTTTTATTTATAAATATAGTAATATTGCGTTACATTTTTATTAAGGTCAAATCTTTTTAGGTTTTTCGATAAAGTTTCTGCTTCCTTTTTATTCATTGCATACCAAACAACAGTCTGATTTGCCACTCCCATTTTCTTTTGAATAGTCCAAGATGCAATTGGTATCCAAGATGCTGGAATACCGTTAGGAAACCATTTTGGATAAATAACAGCTACACTTGATTGTTTTTTTAATATTTGACTTGCCATATAATTATGATAGTTCTTATTAAAAATTCCTGGATCCAAATATTTATTTTTATAATAATATCCCGCAACATCTGTAGTAGCAAGACCTGCAATATCATAGATCTTAACATCAGAAAAATAAGCTATTGCACCTATGTCATTAACCACAACATTCTGATTTTTATAAAATCGCCCTAATAGTCTAGACATTTCTATTTGTTGTTCTTCAATATTCTTGGAAGCATATTTTATTACCTTATAATTAATTGATGTAATATAAAAACAATAAATAATCATTACGGAAAATGCCGATATAGTAATTTTTTTATAAGTCAGATTTCCTTTACCAACATTAAATTTAGAAAAAAAATAAGTAATCATAGGAACTGTGACCATCACAATAGCAGCCATAAGATAATTTTCATACCGGTAACGTATTACTGCAAATAAACTATGTAAAATTACCGTTCCAACAACAGTAAGGGAAACAGTTTCATTAAGAATAATTTTATGCCATTCCGAAATTTTATATTTGGATAGAAAATAAAACACAACTATAACCAGTGGTGCTACAAATAACTTGTAAAAAGAAATATTTAATAAAATTCCCTTTTTAAAAATGCTCCAGAGACTAAAGAAAAAATTTGATTCCGGATAATTACCTTTCATCAAAAGAGAATTAGGAAAAAAATACCCTCCATGTTCTATGGAATAAATTCCAAACAATAAAATTGGAAGAAAGCCAACAAAAAATATAGCCAATGCAATTTTCCAGTTTTTTCTTAATGCTAACAGAAGAGATAAAATAAGAATAAAGAACATACTTTCAAACCTTACTGCTCCTAATAAAGCAGTAAATAACAGCAATTTAAAAATATGTTTTTTGGAGAATCCCAATCTCAAACTATCAGTCAGATAATAAATCATTGTTATCGTGAGCAAAATATGAAGTGTTTGCTCCATCCCTATTAATACCATTAAATTCATTTGACAAGAAAGGATAAAAAGGGAAACTCCCAATAGAAGCTCATTCTTTCCAAAGTAGTCATAAAAGTATCTGAAAATATAGTATATGGATAAATACCCGCAAATGATATTGATAAATAACGGATAGTAAACATTATCCCCGAAAATTTTAATAAATACACTAAGCAGTAAAGTATAAAGGATAGAAGATGACGCACTATCAAAACTGTTGGGATTAACTCCCCAAATCCCATTTTCAGCAACATTCCTTGAAATTGCCAAGTGAATATATGCATCATCCAGCGGGTAAATGAACTGATTGCCTGAAAGATTAGAATAGGAAAGATAAAAAGAGAATCCTAAAATCAAGGTAAATACACCAGCAAAAAAATATAAATATTTATACATTCTAAATAATTTTTGCACGAAAATAATCATTAATTTTTTATAAAGTAATCCAAGCGATTCTATTATCTATTATATTTGCGTTTTAATTTTGCACAGATTTGAAAAAAATATTACTCTTTTTGTTGATTTCCAATTTCGTTTTTTCCCAATGGAGCATTTCCAATTTGGAAAGAAATGCATTGATCAGTATTTACAACTCCACAAACGGTGTAAACTGGAACAGAACCTGGAATCTGCAAAACGATCCCCGGACTTGGTTTGGCGTAGTCGTGAAAAACGGAACAGTTACGGAGCTTAACCTTTCCGGTAACGCATTGAAAGGCAGTTTCCCTGCAAATATTGCATCTTTATCCAAACTTACAAAGCTGGACCTCAGCAACAACCAGCTTGCCGGGGATGTTCCCACCGGAATATCTTCCATCAGCACGCTCACCAAGTTAGATATCAGCAATAACAGGCTCACAGGAAATCCTGCCGCAGCGTTAGCCGGCCTTTTCAATGTGGAGGATCTGGCGTTGGGAGGTAATTTTTTTGCGATAGCTGACGCCAATGCGCTTTTGCAGAATTTTAATAACATCAGGATTCTCAATATTGCAGATCTTGGACTCACCAATATTCCCGCAAAGATCATAGCATTTGCCAATATAGAAAGCTTAAATCTGGACAACAATCTGATTCCGGCCAATGCTTTTGCCAATATTGCCAATCATCCGAATCTTAAATCACTGTCACTCTCCGGGATGCAGCTTACCGAGATTCCGTATCAGGTTTCTCAGCTTACGCAACTCACAACGCTAAACTTAAGCAGTAATAAATTAACGGAGCAAAATGTATCCGGATTGTCCACACTTACTAATCTGCAATGGTTATCTCTGGAAAACAACCAGCTTGCTCAGATTCCTGCTCAGATCGCTCAGCTTCAGAAACTTCAGACACTTAATTTGGGAAGAAACAAAATTTCCGGAGGCCTGTCATTGTTGCAGGGTTTAAACAATCTTCAGCAGCTTTTTCTTAACAACAATCTTTTGTCAGGGAACTTTCCTCAGGAATTTCTTTCAATGCCGAAATTATTGATGCTGAACCTGAATAGCAACCAACTTTCCGGTGATCTTTATGACCGTTTGCCAGAAATCACACATCTGAGTAACAATCGTTTCAATAAAGCTCAACTTTCCAATTATATTACAGATTACAATCTCCAAACCGAGCTGGATTACTCGCCGCAGCGATACGATTCGGAAAAAGAAGTGCTTGGCGTGATCGGGCAGTTTGCAAAGCTGGATCAGTCCCTTTCCGGAAACGAATATACATTTAGCTGGTATAAAAATCTGGATCAGAAAGTCAACAATAATTCTGCAGATCTTACTTTCAACAGTGTTGCGGAAGAAGATTATGCAACCTACACAGCAGAAGCCTACACCTATTCCGTTTTGGACAACAATGCATTTTTTGAAGTTTCGCTTTTCCGCGAACCTATTTCGCTTGTAAAAGTTCTGGGAACAGCAGAAACCGCAAAATATTTCAACATCTATCCAAATCCAACTTCGGATGTTCTGAATATTGTAAGCAGTAAATATGACATTCAGAAAGTTCATATTTATGATTTGAGTGGAAAACAGATGCTGTCGGAATCCAAATCCAGAATTGACGTTTCCAAACTACCAAGCGGTGTGTATATGCTGATTATAAAAACTCAGGAAGGCAACAAAAATTTCAAATTCATCAAGCAATAATTTTTTTAGGAGCTTTATCCCGCTAATAGTTTATCCTGAGCTTGTCGAAGGGCTGTATCTTTTTTGTTTTTAAGAACATTTTTACCTTGAAAGAAAGGTGAAGAAGAAAAACAAAAAAGGATGCCGCTACTATCGGGGCTACGGATTCGTGTTTCCAAAGTACGACAAAAAAAACTAAGACTCTAGCACTCTCAAACTCCTATCCCCTCAAACTCCAGAATCCTTTCCCATTTCTTAAAAAATATTATCTTTGGGCACAATCGTTTTTTACTAATGGAAACCCAAAAATATAATCCAAAAAATAAAGTCAGAATCGTGACGGCTGCGTCATTATTCGACGGTCATGATGCTGCTATTAATATTATGCGCCGTGTCATTCAGGGAACAGGATGCGAAGTCATTCACCTTGGACACGATAAATCGGCAGAAGAAGTGGTGAACACCGCCATTCAGGAAGATGCGAACGCAATTGCTTTAACTTCTTATCAAGGCGGTCATAATGAATATTTCAAATACATCTACGACCTTTTAAGAGAAAAAAACTCACCGCAAATCAAAATTTTTGGCGGCGGCGGCGGTGTGATTCTGCCGGAAGAAATTGAAGATATTATGGCTTACGGCATCGACAGAATTTATTCTCCGGATGACGGCCGCGAACTCGGTTTGCAGGGAATGATCGACGATCTGGTTCAAAAATCAGATTTTCCGACAGGAAAAGATGCTGATGTCAAAGATCTGGATTCTATCAATTTTGAAAATCCGACAAGTATTGCCAAAATCATTTCTGCTGTTGAAAATTTTTCAGATGAAAAACCTGAACTGGTAAAAGCCATTGATGAAAAATCAAAAGATCTAAATATTCCGATTATCGGGATCACAGGAACCGGAGGAGCGGGAAAATCATCTTTAACAGACGAATTGGTAAGGCGTTTCATCCGTTCAAATCCTGATAAAAAAATTGCCATTATTTCGATCGACCCTTCAAAAAAGAAAACAGGAGGAGCGCTTCTGGGAGACCGAATCCGTATGAACGCGATCAATGATCCTAGAGTCTATATGCGTTCAATGGCAACAAGAGAAAACAACGTTTCTGTTTCCCCGTTCATTCATTCCGCATTAAATGTGTTGAAACTGGCTCATCCTGATGTGATCATCTTAGAAACTTCAGGTATCGGTCAATCAGGTTCGGAAGTTTCGGATTTTGCTGATGTTTCAATGTACGTGATGACTCCTGAATACGGAGCTTCTACACAGTTGGAAAAAATCGATATGCTGGATTATGCGGATTTGGTGGCTTTAAATAAATCTGATAAAAGAGGAGCGCTTGATGCGCTTCAGGCGGTTAGAAAACAGTTCCAGAGAAACCATTTATTGTGGGAACAGCCGTTGGATGAAATGCCGGTTTATGCTACAAAAGCATCTCAGTTCAATGATCACGGAACGACTGAATTATACAACAGACTGGTTTCTAAAGTCAATAATAAATTTGCTGATTTAGATCTAAAAGGTTTTGTTGAACAGGAAATTACAGATGAAGTAACGATTATTCCGCCAAAAAGAGTACGTTACCTTTCCGAAATCGTTGAAAACAACAAACAATATGATGCGAACATCGAAAAACAAGCTGAACTTGCAAGAAAAATGTATCATATTGATGGGGTTAAAAAAATCATTTCCAATGAAACTTTAGACGCCGAATATCAAAAAGCTGAGAAAGAACTTCAACAGGAAAACATCGACTTCCTGAAAACCTGGGACGATACGAAAAAAGCTTTCCACGAAGAGTTTTACTCCTATTTTGTAAGAGGAAAAGAAATTAAGGTTGAAACCTCAACAGAATCTTTATCTCATTTAAGAATTCCAAAAATTGCTTTACCAAAATACAATGATTGGGGCGATTTGATCAAATGGAAAGGACAGGAAAATCTTCCGGGAAGCTTCCCTTATACTGCGGGAATTTATCCTTTCAAAAGAACCGGAGAAGATCCAACGAGAATGTTTGCAGGAGAAGGAGGCCCGGAAAGAACCAACAGAAGATTCCATTACGTTTCTGCAGAAATGCCCGCAAAACGCTTATCTACGGCTTTCGACTCGGTAACATTGTACGGACAAGATCCGGCTTTACCACCGGATATTTATGGTAAAATCGGAAATGCGGGAGTTTCCATCGCGACTTTAGATGATGCTAAAAAATTATACTCAGGTTTTGATTTGGTAAATGCATTGACTTCAGTTTCAATGACCATCAATGGCCCGGCTCCGATGTTGCTGGCTTTCTTTATGAATGCAGCCATCGATCAAAATGTTGAAAAATATATTGCTGAAAATAAGCTTGAGGCTAAGGTTGAGGAAGTTTTAAAAGCAAAATTTGATGATAAAGGTTTAGCAAGACCAAAATATAACGGCGAATTGCCGCCTTCTAATAATGGTTTAGGATTAAAATTATTAGGAATTACGGGTGATGAAGTCATTCCTGCTGATGTTTATGCTGAAATTAAAGCTAAAACCATCGCAACTGTTCGTGGAACCGTTCAGGCTGATATTTTGAAAGAAGACCAGGCTCAAAACACTTGTATTTTCTCCACTGAATTTGCATTGAGATTAATGGGTGACGTTCAGGAATATTTTATTAAAGAAAAAGTAAGAAACTTCTACTCTGTTTCTATTTCAGGATATCACATTGCGGAAGCAGGAGCAAATCCGGTTTCTCAGTTGGCATTTACGTTAGCAAACGGTTTCACGTATGTGGAATATTATTTGTCAAGAGGAATGGATATTAATGATTTTGCTCCTAACTTATCGTTCTTCTTCTCCAACGGAATCGACCCTGAATATTCAGTCATCGGACGTGTAGCAAGAAGAATCTGGGCAAAAGCAATGAAACTGAAATACGGAGCCGACGAAAGAAGTCAGATGTTGAAATACCACATTCAAACTTCAGGTCGTTCGCTTCACGCTCAAGAGATTGATTTTAATGATATCAGAACGACTTTACAGGCACTTTACGCCATTTATGACAACTGTAATTCTTTGCATACCAATGCTTATGACGAGGCGATTACAACTCCGACTGAGCAATCGGTAAGAAGAGCGATGGCAATTCAGTTGATTATCAATAAAGAATTAGGTTTAGCGAAAAATGAAAATCCGCTTCAGGGTTCATTCATTATTGAAGAATTGACGGATTTGGTGGAAGAAGCTGTATATGCAGAATTCGACAGAATTACAGAAAGAGGCGGAGTTCTTGGAGCAATGGAAACAATGTATCAGCGTTCAAAAATCCAGGAAGAATCGATGCATTACGAATGGCTGAAACACACCGGAGAATATCCGATTATTGGCGTAAATACGTTCTTAGGAAAAGACGGTTCGCCAACAGTTCGCCCGGGAGAAGTCATCCGTTCGACTGAGGAGGAAAAGCAGTTCCAGATTGAAATGCTTCACAACTTCCAAAAATCTAATAATGATAAATCTGCAGATGCTCTGAAAACTTTACAGCACGCCGCCATCAATCAGCAAAACTTATTCGAAGTGATGATGGATGCCGTGAAATATTGTTCGCTTGGGCAGATCACCAATGCGCTTTTTGAAGTGGGTGGTAAGTACAGAAGAAATATGTAGTTTAAGTAATATTATTTAATATATTTACCAAATAAAACACACATTATGAAACCTGCAGTTGACTTATCTATACATCAGCTACTTCAAGAGAAACTAAATCAATTAGAAAAATATTTTGATGCTGATTTTTTTGTTTATTATGGTCCTATTGTTGATGGAAACGAAAATAGTGTCTTAAGAATAATTGAAGATCTAGCAAGTGATTCGGATAAGAAAGATAAAATTTTTATAATTTTAACGACAAATGGAGGGAGCGCAATTGCTGTAGAAAGATATGTGAATATTTTAAGACATCATTATAAAGAAGTTAATTTTATCGTTCCTGATTATGCTTATAGTGCTGGAACAATTTTCTGTATGAGTGGCGATAATATTTATATGGATTATTTCTCAGTTTTAGGTCCCATTGATCCACAAGTTCAAAATAAAGATGGAAAATGGGTTGCTGCTTTAGGATATTTAGATAAAGTTAATGACTTTATAGAGAAAGCGCAAAGAAATGAATTATCGCAAGCTGAATTTCTTATTTTAAAAGATCTAGATTTGGCAGAACTTAGAGGTTATGAGCAAGCAAAAAGTTTGACGATTGAGCTTCTTAAAAAATGGCTTGTTAAATTTAAATTTAAGAATTGGGATAAACATACCACTACAAATCCTGGCACGGATGTTACGGAGGAACAGAAAGAAAAAAGAGCAGAGGAAATAGCCGATAAACTAAGTGATAGTAATTTATGGAAATCACATAGTCGTCCTATTGATATTAACGATTTAAGTAATGATTTAAAATTAAAAATTGAAGATTACAGCAAATCAGAATATCGCGAATTAATTAGAAACTATTATGACTTGTTTTCTGATTATGTAAACAAAAACAAATTACAAATTTTCATACATACTAGAAAATTTATATAATGAAAACTATAGAAGAAAAACTTACCAAAGCATTGAAAGATAATGAAAAATTTTTTGATAAAAAACAAATTAAAGAATTTGAAGAAGCTTCAAAAAAATTTGAAGAATTAGTAAATAATGGTTTTATAACAAAACGTGGTAATAATTTATTGTCAATTACCGATGCATATTTACATCAAGAAACATTTAACAATTCACATAAAGTAAATAGTTCTTTTTATCAATCAAACATCTAAAAAATATACAGATAAAAGAATATCAATAAAAAACCGTAGAATATTCTGCGGTTTTTTATTCTCAAAAATCCAACGGTTTACTTTTTGATTAGAACAATTCAAATCAGAAATAAACTATATGAAACTAAAATCTCCCGAACCTTTCTGGCTCGTAAAGGACGGATTGAAACATTCTTATCCATCGCTACGGGAAAATATCGAAACTGAAATCCTCATCATCGGAGGCGGAATTACCGGTTCGCTTCTCGCCCATCAAATGATAAAAGACGGGTATAAAACTGTTTTGGTTGACCGCCGCGAAATAGGAAACGGAAGTACAAGCGCCACAACATCGATGTTGCAATACGAGATTGATGTTGCACTGTTCAAACTGTCCGAAATGATTGGGCAGGAAGGTGCGGAAAAAGCCTATTGGGCGTGCTACAATTCCATTGATGATTTACAGAAAATCTCTAAGGAAGTTAAGTCTGATTGTGGCTTTGCGAAGAAAAAATCTCTTTATTTTGCAGCTTTAAAAAAAGATGTTCCGCTCCTGAAAAAAGAATTCGAAGCCAGAAAAGCGGCAAAGTTTCCTGTAAAATGGCTATCTGAAGACGAGATTAAAAAGCAATTTAAAATCGAGAATACTTTTGGCGGAATCCTATCCGAACAAGGCGGCAGCATTGATGCGTTTTGTCTGGCACACGACATTTTGCATTTCAATCATAAAAAAGGCTTGAGGATTTTTGACAAAACTGATATTATCAAATTCGATTATAAGAAAAACGGCGTTACGGCAACAACCGACTATGAAAACACCATCAAAGCCAAAAAAGTGATTTTCTGCAACGGCTTTGAAAGTACTGAAATCATCAAGGATAAATTTGTCAATCTGCTTTCAACTTACGCCATTGTCGGTGAACAATGCGATAAGGAATACAATAAGGAACTCAACAGTTTACTCGTCTGGAACACGGCGAATCCTTACATCTATATGCGTACCACGGATGACAACCGAATCCTGATGGGCGGCGAAGATGAAGAATTCGTGGATGCAAAAAAACGCGATTCTTTACTGTTTGACAAAGAGGAAAAGCTGGTTAAAAAAATCAATAAATATCTGCCGGACAATAACTTCAGAACCGACTTTGTTTGGGCAGGCACATTTGGTGAAACCAAAGACGGTTTACCATACATTGGGCAACATCCTAACTTTCCCGGCGCTTATTTTGTCTTAGGTTTTGGAGGAAATGGGATTACATTTTCGGTCATCGGGATGGCAATGGCTTCCGATTTCCTGAAAGGTAAAGAGCACGAATTGACGGAATATTTCAGATTCATGAGATAATTGTCTTATGCCAATTTCAGATTTCATTTTTTATTCTAAATTTGAGTAAAACTTCAAAAGATGAAATTACCATTTGCTTTTTTTTCCCTGATTCTATTTTCGTCATTCACCAATGCTCAAAATAAAGAATTCGATCAGAAGCTCGCCGACTCTCTTGGCGCAGACCAATACGGAATGAAAACCTATTATCTCGTGATTCTCAAGAAAGGAAAAGCTGAAATTACAGACAAAATAAAAAAATCAGAATTGATGAAAGGTCATATGGAAAATATCGGAAAGCTGGCAAAAGCAGGAAAACTGATTGTCGCCGGACCAATGCAGGAGAAAAACGAAAGAGATTATTCCGGGATCTTTATTCTCGATGCGAAGACCAAAGAGGAAGCAGAAAGTTTGGTACTCACCGACCCTTCTGTCAAATCCGGAATTTTTGATGTAGAGATTTACAAATGGTACGGTTCAGCGGCTCTTCCACTCTATCTGAAATCTCACGATAAGGTGACAAAAACAAAATTCTGATGAAAATCTACAAAAGCTTTGAGGATTATTTTTCTGATTTTGATAAGGAAATTATTGAGAAATTAGAATACATCAGAACTGAGATTAAAAATGAAATCCCGCAGGTTGAAGAATGCTTCAAATATGCGATGCCAGCTTTTACTTATCAGAACAAGAACTTAATTCATTTTGCAGCCTACAAAAACCATATCGGAATCTATCCCGGTTCAGAAGCGATTGTTATTTTTGAAAAAGAACTCAAAAATTACAAGACTTCAAAAGGTGCAATTCAGATTCCGTTGATATCGGAACTTCCGTTAGAATTAATCAGAAAAATTGCAGTTTACAGAAAGTCCAAAATTCTACAAAGCACAAAAACCACTAAAAAATAGTGGTTCAATTGAAAATTTAGTTTCTATGAATTTTGATTTGATTTTTCTCTGTAGCGTTAATGATTTTTGAGATATCATCCGGCGTGAATTTGCCTTTCACATCCACGAAAACACTTTCGTCATTGTCATCATTAACTGTAATAATCATTCTTTTGATAATGTCTTTAGATTGCTGTGCATTGATGCTGATCAATTGTCCTTGCTGTTTCACAGACATCCATTCTTCATAATTGTTCTTTGCAAGATATTTCTGAAACTCTGCTCTTACAGGTGTTTTGGATTTTTCTACAATCAGAACTTTCACATCGCTGATTTTTTTGATAAGATCTATCACTTCCTGGCTTTCGCCGTCTTCTTTCAAAGCCTGCTTCACATAGGATTTGGCAAGGAAAGTCGGAACATTGATACTCACAAAAGTAGAGTTGTTCTTGAATCCCGGATTGTCAAAAAAGTCGGTGTGAACTTTATTTTGGGAAACCATACACGACTGAAGAAAGAAACCGACAATCGTCAAAATAATAAGGTATAAGAATCGTAGCATAATAGTTTAGTTTACTGAGGTTACACTTGCGCCCGTTACTTCCTGGGCAGATTTAGTTACTTTGGACGGATTGCCTCTGTATTGTACAGATGCGGCCGAACTTGCACTGGCGGTAATGCTTTGGGTGGTATTGATTTTCACACTGGCACCGGAAGATGCATCTACTACTGCAGACTTCGTCACGAAATCGCTTGCCGAAACCGAACTTCCGCTGCTGGCACTTACTGCGCTGGATTCCGCCTTGCCGGAAAGTTTGATAGAGCTTCCGCTGCTGGCTTCCAAAGCAAGGGATTTGGTTTCAAGATTCATTTTGACACTCACGCCGGAAGCGACTTCCAGAGCAGTATTTGTAGAGATTCTGAAATCTCCGGAGACTTGTGAGCCGGATGTGCAGCTTGCAGCAAAAGCAGACTCACTCACAGGTGTCATTGTTTTAAATGAAGAACCTGATTTTGTCACTAATTTAGACAGATTCGGGCCGTTTACAATTACTTTCAAGTTATTGAAATTAAGATTTCTGGCACCTCTGTTTCTGATAAATATTTTCAGAACACCGTTTTCTACTTCCGTAATCACATATTGCTGTTTTTCCGGTTCTGTTTTTACCGTGACACTCTGGTTCGGAGTCTGGCTGAACTCTACATCAACGCCTGATGATGTTTCGATGCCTGTAAAAGCGGGCACATTTCTCACACTTCCAACATTGACATTGTCTGATTTAATAGTAGACACCGGATTTAATGAAGTGACATTTTTTGTTTCAGACATCAGGTTATTGACATCATCCATAGAAATCTTTCCGTCCAGCATCATCAGCACTGAGCTGTCATCTGACATAATGTTAAGGATCAGGTTATCCATCACATTGGCCGTAATATCCTGAGCCATAAACTTGATCTTCGCATCCTTGCTGTTTACGGTTACCAGTTCTTCATATTTCATATTTTTAAGCGATGCGGCAATATCTTTCTCGATCTTTCCTTCGTTGATAATCGGATTCTTAGATGTTCCGGATTTCTCAAGAACAAGCATTTTCAGCCCGTTTACTTTGCCTAAAAGCGGCTGGATCTTTCCTAGTTCTTCATCATCTATTTTAAGATTATTCAATAATTTGAACATAGGTTTTGCAATCTTGATAGAGGTCACACCTTCGGTGTCCTGGTATTTATCAAAGAGCTTATTGAGTTCTTCTGTCTGTCCGAAAATATTAGTAGACAGGAGAAATAATACGATTAATAATGCTATTTTTTTCATAAGTAATTTCTAATTGGTTTAAGGTCCTTCCGTTGGCCGGAAATCATTTCGGATTGGCAATGCGTTTAGTACTATTTCAGATTCGTTGATTGCTTTTCCGTCTGTTTTTTATAATTTAAAAATTCAGAATCTTGTATAAATCTACCTGACTCTGTGCAGATTCTGCGTGATTTATGGTTTGTGTAACGTTACTTGCAAAATAATTAAAAGTGTCCTCTGTTACCGCAATTGCTTCCTGCTCGCTGTAGACAGGCTTGCCATTGATGATCACATAATTCGGGTTATAATCCGAATCCGTGGCTAATTTTGGCTGGTTTTGATTATCTGTATCAATTTGTTTTGGCTGATGAACAAATTGCGTTTTTGATTTCTGATGTTGAGTTACTATTTTTACTTCTTTACCGGCTTTTTCCTGTCCGGAATTATTCTGAGCCAGAACCTCTGACGGATTTTCTGTTCCACTGTCCGGAGTGACTTCAATGGGCTCAGCCGGCATTGACTTGTTAGTATGTCTGGCCATCTGTGGCTCTAAAGTTTCCGGATTATTAAACATCCAGACTCCGCTGATTCCCATTAGCAAAATCAAACTCGCAGCCATCCAATATTGTGAATATGTTTTTTTCCTTGTAACTGGCATCGGAATGATCTTCGGCTCTTCCGTTTTTTTCAGAAAATCCTCGAAATTAAGATCCAGTTTTTCTTTTTTCTCTTCTTTAAGAAAAGAGAAGTATGGATTGTTGCTTTCGTTTTTCAGGAACAAATCTTCTTCAGGCGTCAGCTCTTCGCCTTCGAAGAATCTAGATTCCCAATCCTTGTATCTGTCGGTTTTCATACGCATAAAGCTTGTTTATTGACTCTTTCACTTTTTGTCTGGCTCTCATCAGATTCACGCGGACTGCATTTTCTTCCATTTCCATAATCTGTGAAATCTCCGAAATTTCATATTCTTCGACATCTTTCAAGTGAATGACCATTTTTTGTTTTTCTGGCAGCTGGTTGATAAATCCCAGAATCTGCTCTTTCATATTATTCGTTTCTATCTGATAAAGCTCTGACTGGTACCTCGTCTGGCTTGCAAATCCGAGTTTGACCTCGTGATGCTTCAGCCGGTTCAGGCATTCGTTTTTGACACTTCTTAATGCAAAACTTTTCAGATTTTCAATGACGAGAAGTTCTTCTTTTCTTTGCCAGAACTTCATCATCAGGTCCATTACCACATCTTCGGCTTCATCTGCACTCATCAGAAATTTTTTCGCAAAACGGAACATCTCATCTTTGAGAATAAATACCGTTTGTTTAAAGATTTCCTGAGTCATAGATTTTCAGTTTAATGTTTTGGTCTCAAATTTTTAGTTTTGAAAACCCTTGGATTCCTGGTCGTTTAAAGATAAGACATTTGCCTGTTATGTTTTATTACATCTAAAATAAAAAAAGAACCTTAATATTTATTAAGATTCTGATTATCAATTTATTATTTTTTATAATATTTTTAGGTTTTCGCCGTTAGTTGTATTTTTATTACAATTTGTTTTTATTTTGAAACTGCGCCCCGACTTGAGTGGACTCTTCGGCAAGCTCAGAGTGACAAGCGGGAACGGAAGGCGGATAAAGGCGCCCCAAACCTAACAAAGTGGTTAGACGTAGTCAAATAATTCTACAATTCTCCGTTTCCGGCAGATGCCGAATCTTTTTCACTTGTTCCTTTAGGATTCATTGTTTTATTGAGCTTTTCCATCTCAAAAGGAAAATCTTCAAACAATCCTGATAATGCCAGCGCAGAATAAACCCTTTGGGAATACTTGTTCCCGATTGCAACGATAGTAACTTTTGACTTGAGAAGGTGCGCGAAAACGGAATTAGTTCCATGCCACCAGCCGTTATGATATGTCAGCTTTTCGCCGTTATCAAATTCCTTCATCCGGAAGCCCAGGCCATAATTGTTGATTCCTCTTTTCTCATTACTGTAAGGTTCGAAAATCTTGCTTGCCAGTTCCGGTTTCAGGAAATCTTTTGAAAACAGCGCTACTGAAAAATTCATCAGATCTCTTGGCGTAGTGTAGACATTTTTATCACCATAAATAAGATCCAGCCTGTCTAACGGATATAGCCTGTATCCGCTGAAAAATGACTGAGCGGCGGTAGGAATATCTTTTTTCTGAAATATAAAAGAATGGTTCATTTTCAGCGGCTTAAAAAGAATCTCCTGCATAGCCTGCGGAAATGGTGTGTCCGTAACTTTCTCAATTATAAGTGCCAGCATTGCAAAGTTGGTATTGCAATACATAAAGCCTGTGTTGGACATTCTTGCCAGTTCCGGCTTATATTTGATGAGCATATCCAGCACATCCTGATTGGTGAGAAACTCTTTTTTTAATTCTTCAGGTGCCGGTTTTATACTCTGGTCAAAATGCTCGTATTTCGGAAGCCCGCTTCTCTGGGAAAGCAGGCTGAAAACGGTAATATCTTTATACGGAAACTTTGGGAAAAACTTTGTTATATTATCTTCCATTTTCAGTTTTCCGGCCTCAACCAGCTTCAAGACAGCCATTGCGGTCATCGTCTTACTGACGGAAGCTACGTGGAGCGGTGTGTTTTCATCAATTGGCATTTGCTTATTTTCTCTGCCAAATCCCCGGTATTTTTCGAAAACGATTTTATTGCCTTTTGCAATGAGAACACCACCACTCAGGTCGCCCTGTTCCCATACTTTCTGATAATAGTTATTGATAACCGGTAAAATAGTCGACTCATTGGCAAGCGTAGATTCGGATGTGGTAAACACTTTTGTAAGATCTACATTACCGTAATTGGGAAGTTTGGACTGATAAGATTCAGCAGATTCTTGTTTTTCTTTTTTGCAGGAATAAGTGCAAATAACTGCTAAACCAACAGTGACTATTTTTCTAAAATTCATTTTTTAACCAGCTTCTAAGGAAGCGCAATTTAACATAAAATGAGTTTTTAGCAGACAACTATTATCTTAAGAATTGTTAAATGTGGAGAAAAAAAAGAATGTTAATTCCCAAAATTTTCAAGAATCTTATCTACGATAATTTGCGCCAATTTAATTTTACTTTGCTGTGTCCAGCCAGCAATATGCGGTGTAATAATCACTTTTTCAGAACCTAATAAATATTTTAAATCCTGATTTTCTGTTTCGATATTTTCGAATGATGACTTTTCGTATTCCAAAACATCCAGGCAAGCGCCTAAAATTTTTCCCGACTGAATCGCTTCTACTAAAGCTTTAGTCCTCACATTTTTTCCACGAGCCGTGTTGACGAAATAAAAATTTTTCTCCATTTTAGAAATAAATTTTTCATCAATCAAATAATTCGTTTCCTCCGTCAAAGGAATATGAAGACTCAGAATATCGGCTCTTTTCTGAAGTTCTTCCAATGTAACCTGCGTTGCAAATTTGTCCGAAAGATTTGGCAAAATATCGTAAAAAATAACCTCAACGCCAAAACCAGAAAGTCGCTTTGCTGTTGCTTGTCCCATATTGCCGTAACCAATGATCCCGAATGTTTTTCCCAGCAATTCATCGCCTCGGTTTTCTTCCCGTTTCCAGATTCCGTTTTTGACCTCATTCGATGCAATGAATAACCTATTCATCAGAATCAACAACATCCCGACAACATGTTCCGCTACAGAATCCCGGTTTCCTTCCGGCGAATTGATCAGTTTAATCCCAAGTTGATGAGCTGTTTCCACATCAATATTTTCCATTCCGGCGCCTACTCTTGCGATGAATTTGAGATGGGACGCTTTGGTCAGAAAATTTTTGTCCAATGGAATTCGGCTTCTGATAATAATGCCTTCATAATTATGGATTTTTTCTAAAATCTCATCGTAACCGGAAGTATAATCGGCATCGAAAACAAAACCTTTATCAGAAAGCTGTTCTTCTATCAGCGGATGATTGGTATCTAATAATAAAATCCGCATAACTTGATTATAATTCATAATTGATAAAAAAGAAACGGAAGAAAATTCTTCCGTTATTAATTAAATTTCGATTTCTCCCGCAAATAATTTTTTCAGTTCAATAGAATCCGCTGGTTTCATTCTTCCGGAAAGGATCAATGATAATTCTTTTCTTCTGAGTGCAGCATCAAAACGTTTTTTCTCTTCTTCGGTTTCCGGTTCCAGCGCAGGAATCGGAATCGGGCGATTGAACTCATCCACAGCGACAAAAGTGTAAATCCCTTCATTAGTGTGAATCTTTGTCTGGTTTATAGGATCATCCAGCCAAACATCTACATAAATTTCCATTGATGTTCCGAATGCTCTGGAAACTTTAGATTCCAGCACTACAATTCCGCCTTCCGGAATCGGATGATTAAATGACACATGATTTACAGAAGCGGTCACCACCCTTCTTTCACAATGCCTTGTCGCAGAAATAGACGCTGCTCTGTCCATTCTTGACAACAGCTCGCCTCCGAAAAGATTTCTTAATGAATTGGTTTCGTTGGGAAGGACGATGTTCGTCATTACCGTAAGGCTATCTGCTGGTTTTTTGGATTTTTGCATTCGTTGTAGGTTTTATACTGTCTGTTTTTATAGAATCTTGTTTTGGAACTACCTGGATTTTCGGTTTCTGAATCTTTTTAACAGTCTGTTTGGAAGGTATATTGGAAGATTTTCCGAAAATCAGTTCCTGATCTCCGAAAAAATAAAACAAAGCCGAACCAATAGCAATAAGGCTAAGAAAGGCCCATATAACGCCTTTATTTAAATTGTATCCGGCATCCGGTTTCTGAATTGGTCTTTTTGCTTTTAGCTGATTCAGATTAATTTCCTCGAAGCCGAAAGCGTCAGTTTCTTCATTATCTTTTATGATCCGGTTTTCTTTATCCAGAATCAGGCGTCCGATATTACCCAGTTGTAAAAATCCGTCGGACTGCAATTTATTTTTCCATTGATCCGACTGATTTTTCAGCTGAGATAATACTTCTGATTGTCCAAGACCTGTGTCTGCGGAGATATAATCTGCCAGATCCAGACCGGAAACAAAAAAATCCTGTTCAAATTCAATTGATTCTTTCGGAGGAAGAATGACAGAATTTTCAGCATCTATTTTCGCCGATTCTCTTATGAGCCTAAAAACCCCAAAATCAGGAACTTCCGCTGTCTGACGCTTCAGAAGATATTGATATAATAAGTACTCAAAATTCATTGTCGCAAAACTACATAATTTTTGATAGTATAGAAAATATAAAAGGTTGCTTTTGCAAGCAACCTTTTGATTTGATTTGAATTATTGAAATTAGTAAGCAAATTTAACAACCTCTGATCCGTTATCTGATAAAATCTTTACCAAATAAAGGCCTTTTTGATTAAGGTTAAGGTCTATTGGATTTCCGTTTGCATTTGTATTCATTGTCTTTATAACCTTACCTCCGAAATCGTAAACAGTCAGTTCTACATTTCCTTTAGCAGAGGTGAACAATTTCCCTGCAGCAACCTGAGACTTGGTTTTACCATTGACATCCGCTACAGCTAAGCTAGGAATAGTGGAAGACGTAAAACCATAGCTAGTTCCCAACTTATCACCTGTCTGGTGTCCGCCGTTACCCGCAGGAGCTTCTGTAAAAAGGAACCTGAGTTCATTCACTTTGGTTCCGGCAGGTAAAACCCCTCCGGTATTGTTAAAATTGTGGGTATTAAGATTAATTGTCCCTGAGTAATTCGTCCCATCCCAGTTAAGCGTTGTTGTAATATTACCCCAGGCATCGTTAAATGTTCCGCTTGGCGTTGTATCTCCGGGATTTATAAACAGATAAACACCGATGGGCTGACTAAATGGGTCATAAAATGCCCATCCGTTGGCAGAATCATTGTAAGTCATTGTATAAACACCTTCCGCTGTTTTTACAATGTTCAAAAGAGCTTGTGCAGAAACTGTGACACTCGCCAATAGAGCCAGTGTCAGAAAATAAAATTTTCTCATAAATGTAAATTTTTAAGGTTTATATACGATTTCAAAGGACATTATACATGAACTTGAAATTGTTGTAAATTTAATATTAATTTCAAATCAACAAATAAATTATTATATATAAACCTTAAAATATTTACAACAAATTGACAATCAAAATATTAATTTTTATCTAAACATCATAGAAACACCAAAAATGAAGTTAATTCCGGCTTGCGAGAAGTAATACGGACCACTAAAACCGTTATTGACATACTTCGTATTGGTGAAATTATTTAACAGGAACCTAAAAGTAATATCCTGTTTCTCCAGCGGGAGTTTATAGGACGCATTGAAATCCGGGACAAAATAAGAATCTAGCTGATTAACAGGATCTCCCGTATTATCAAGAAACTGTTTTCCTACAAATTGCCCTGTAATTCCAAAATTCAGATCTTTGATTGGAGAGTATTGTAAATTGGCATTGGCAATGATGCCAGGGGAGAAAGAAATATCTTCTCCTCCAAAAGTTTTCTGGACAGTGATATCATTTTGAGGATTAATTGGATCTTGTTCCTTGACATTCACAACATATTTCATTATTTTATTATCGCTAAGAGTCATATTCGCAGACAATTGTAATTGTTTTGATAACTTTGCCGATGCACCAATTTCAACTCCCAAACGATAACTTTTTCCTATATTTTCCTTGATAAATTCTCCAACATTGTTTATTTCTCCATTCAGTGCCAATTGATCAATATAATACATATAATACGCATTGACATTAAACGACACTTTTCCGATTCTTTGCTCCCAGCCCGCTTCGAAATCGTGCAGGGTTTCTGCTTTTGTTTCCGGGTTGGCAAACAGATCATCCCTGTTTGGCTCACGGTGCGCATTGGCATACGAAACGAAAACTTTTCCGTTTTCTACATTAAAGTTAACACCGGCTTTCGGATTGAAAAAAGTCCATTTCCTGTCAAGATCTGCGCCTTCGCCGTCACCTGATAAGATGATTTTAGTATTATAATTGATATTTCTCAACTGAAGATCTCCGAAAAACTCAAACCGGTTAAGCTTATAGATCGCTTTTGCAAAACCCGAAACTTCATTCTTCACAGAACGGTTTCTGTAATATTCATATTCATCGATCTGAGGAAGAAAAACGCCCGTCACATTCCCAAAGTGCCTTCCATAATACTGATTGGCTACTGCTCCGAAATTCAGGTCAAGATTTCCCAATTTTCCGTATAAAGTAGAAATGATGCCATAAAAATCATTGTCCAGCCATTTTTTTCTGATGAAATCTGATGTTTTAATTTCCGTGCCGTTTTCTACAATATTCGGAAGATTATATTTAGAGAATTTTGCATCCTGCTTGTAGTTCTCATAATAGCCTTTTCCTTTGGTGTAATGAGCCGTTGTCTCGAGTTTCCATTGATCAGACAATTTCTGATTCCATAGCAATTGATAATGGTTTTGCCTGTAATTATCAGTTTCGTTGTCATAAAATCCCACAATTTTTTCCCAGTTAGAATCATAGATTGCTCCTGAATAATTAAATTTCGGATCAGTTTCCCAGGTAGCTTTATCCACACCATTCCAGGCCTGGTAAGTTTTTTCTTTTCCTCCGAAAGCTAAAAATCTCAACTCAGTATTCTTCTCTTGAAACAATGCAGAAAAATTGTACGACTGAAGTTTGGAAAAAGCCCTGTCAATGTATCCGTCGGAATTGATATAAGTATATCTTCCCATCACGGACATCCTGTTTTTCCAAAATTTTCCGGAATTGACCTCAGCAGAATATTTATAAGTGTTGAATGAGCCATAAGAATCATCCGATCTGACTGAAAATGTTTCCGAAGGATCTCTTGAGATCACATTCACGCTGGCTCCAAAGGCAGAAACGCCGTTTGATGAAGTCCCAACACCTCTTTGAATAACGATCTGCGATGCGGAACTTGTGAGATCAGGAACATTCACGAAAAAAGTGCCTTGCGATTCGGAATCATTGTACGGCACACCATTCAGCATTACATTAACACTTGTTCCGGCTGTCCCGCGGATTCTGAAACCTGTGTAACCAATTCCGTTTCCGGCATCTGATGTGGAGACTACAGACATCTGATTTTTCAGAAGAATGGGCAAATCCTGTCCCAGATTTTTGTCGGCAAGCTCTTTCTCGACATTAATGATAGACTTGGCAACCGGGGTTTTTTTGGTAAATTCGACAGCAGGAATTGATGTGATGTTTGTAGAATCCTGCACTGTCTGCGAAAGATAGAAAGGAGCAACCAATACTCCTAAAAAAATAAATCCTTTCATTCGTTTAAATTTTTGTTGTTAAAATTTATTGGAATAAAAGGGGCGACTATGTTTATAAATGATAAATTATGATTGATAAATGATTTTTTATAACGTTATTATTAATCAATTATCGTTTATCATTCATCATTTATAATGAATGTTTCCCTAAACTCGTTACAAGTTCCAGGTTCATTGGGTATAATCTCAGCTTTTTACAGCACCCCTTAAATTTCTGATCGCGAAGGTACAACTTTTTAATTAATAGGCCTGATTATTTTGATCGATATAAAAATAGTCTGTCCCGTTTCTGGAAACTTCAAACAGATTGGCCGTTTTCCAGCTAAGGTTGGTTTTGATATCTTCATACTCAAAAGGAATTACAACCTGATTCTTTTTATTGATAATGCCGAATTTATTCTTTCTAACAGCAATAATCATGGGATCTTCTGTATTGCCATCCAGCACATAAAGCATCTGATACTGCGGATAGATTTCAAAATCCCGGAAGTTTCTCACATCTGCATCCACTTTGCTGGTGAGGCCAAAAAAACCATCATAAACAAAGGCTTTATATTTAGGAGATTCATAAGGTTTCAGACATTTGCCGAGATCATTTTTTCGGTATTGATAAACCCGTTTACCTGTTTTATCAATCCTGTAAGTAATTTCATCTTGTTCAACCGTTGCAAAATCTGCAGAACCATATTGCCGCAGGCTTTCTTTAGGCGAGTTAAGAAGGTTGCAGTCTTCCGAAAAGAACATCGCAATATGATATTGAGGTTCTATGATAACATTACCTTTTTGATCTATATATCCTGTATTCTTGTTAATGGTTTTCGGGATAAGATCCGGAATATCAGCAACCTGTCCGGAAGTCGATATAAAGAAATACACGACTGTGAAATTTAAAAATCTTTTCATCAGTAATCAGCAATTATAAATTGTTAATAAAAGCTTTATAACAATCTGTGTTTTTGAGCAACGAAAATAAGAAAACTATTATTATCAAAAAAAATAACGATTTTTTGCTAAAAAAAATGTTTTGTAACATTTTATTGCTTCTCAAAGATTCAGAATACTTTAAAATAATTAATAATAGAACGTATAGAATTGAAAGTACGAATAATGCATTATATTTAAAAGCTTCTATGAAACGCAAGTGTAAAATTGAATGAAAAGACCTTTGGACGCCACATCCTGCACATTCATAGCCAGTCAGTTCTTTTAGTGGACATTGCGGAAACCATCCGCTGATGGACGGATCATAAAGATAATAGATGATAATTAATGCTAAAAAAATAGCTAAAACCGCAATCTGTCCGATATATTTTTTTAATAAATATTTGATTTGCAACGCCATAAATGAATTTGCCTGGTTTCAAAATAAAAATTATTCCGGTAAAAATAGAGAATATAGAAAAAAGATATATAATTTATTTTTAATCTAAATTATAAATTTATTATAAAAGTTTTGAAATTCGTAAATTTGAGCGCATTTTGAGAGACGGTAATTAACTTTAACGTCATCAGAATTTTTATTCAGGTGACTGTAAAACGTTTGTATAAGACGCTATTAGAAATTTTTACAATAGGATCAAAAATTTAAATCTTAAGCCACCAAAAATCGAACCATAAAAATCGAAACGATATAAAAATGAATATTTACAAAGATTATCTTAAGGAAATTGAAGAGAGAAAAGAACAGGGTTTACATCCGAAACCGATTGACAGTGCAGAACTTTTAAATGCCATCATAGCACAGATAAAGGATAAGAACAATGTTTACAGAGCAGATTCTCTTCAGTTTTTCATTTACAATACGCTTCCGGGAACTACAAGTGCTGCAGGTGCAAAAGCCCAGTTTTTAAAAGAAATCATCGTTGGAGAATCTTTAGTAGAAGAAATCACGCCGGATTTTGCCTTCGAACTGCTTTCGCATATGAAAGGCGGTCCGTCTATCAAAGTTTTATTGGACTTAGCTTTAGGAAACAATCCTCAGATTGCAAAACAAGCTGCAGATGTTCTGAAAACCCAGGTTTTCTTGTACGAAGCGGACACAGACAGGCTGAAAGAAGCGTTCAAAAATGATAATCCTATCGCAAGAGAGATTCTTGAAAGCTATGCAAAAGCAGAATTTTTCACCAAGCTCCCTGAAGTTCCGGAAGAAATCAAAGTCGTTACTTTCATCGCAGGTGAAGGTGATATCTCCACTGATTTATTATCTCCGGGAAATCAGGCACACTCCAGATCCGACAGAGAATTGCACGGCAAGTGTATGATCACGCCGCAGGCTCAGGAAGAAATCAAAGCTTTACAAGCACAACATCCGGATAAAAGCGTGATGCTGATAGCAGAAAAAGGAACAATGGGTGTGGGTTCATCCAGAATGTCCGGCGTAAACAATGTTGCACTCTGGACGGGAAAACAGGCAAGCCCTTATATTCCCTTTGTTAACATTGCACCAATTGTAGGCGGAACAAATGGTATTTCCCCGATTTTCCTGACAACAGTCGATGTAACCGGCGGTATCGGAATCGACCTGAAAAACTGGGTGAAAAAAGTAGATGAAAATGGCAATCCTATCCGGAATGAGAATGGCGACATTATCCTGGAAGAAGCTTATTCAGTAGCTACAGGAACCGTTCTTACCATCAACACCCAAACTAAAAAATTATACAAAGACGGTCAGGAGCTGATTGACATTTCAAAAGCTTTGACGCCTCAGAAAATGGAATTCATCAAAGCCGGAGGTTCTTATGCGATCGTTTTTGGTAAAAAGATACAAACCATTGCAGCACAGATTCTAGGTATTGAAATTCCGACTGTATTTGCGCCTTCAAAGGAGATCTCTGTGGAAGGACAAGGTCTTACTGCAGTTGAAAAAATATTTAACAAAAATGCAGTTGGGCTTACGCCGGGCAAAGTTTTGCACGCAGGTTCAGATGTCCGAGTTGAAGTTAATATTGTTGGATCTCAGGACACTACTGGCTTAATGACCGCTCAGGAATTGGAATCAATGGCAGCAACTGTCATTTCTCCAATTGTAGACGGCGCTTACCAGTCCGGATGTCACACGGCTTCGGTTTGGGACAAGAAAGCTCAGGCGAACATTCCGAAACTGATGAAGTTCATGAACGATTTCGGAGTAATCACTGCGCGTGACCCGAAAGGTGAATACCACGCAATGACTGACGTAATTCACAAAGTTCTTAACGATATCACGGTGGATGAATGGGCCATTATCATTGGTGGAGATTCTCACACCAGAATGTCTAAAGGTGTTGCTTTCGGAGCTGACTCTGGAACTGTAGCTTTAGCTTTGGCAACCGGGGAAGCTTCTATGCCTATTCCTGAATCCGTAAAAGTAACTTTTAAAGGTCAGATGAAGGAACATATGGATTTCCGCGATGTCGTTCACGCTACACAAGCGCAAATGCTGAAGCAATTTGACGGTGAGAACGTTTTCCAAGGAAGAATTATTGAGGTTCATATCGGAACACTTCCTGCCGACCAGGCATTCACGTTCACGGACTGGACTGCCGAAATGAAAGCAAAAGCATCCATCTGTATTTCTGAAGATGACACACTTATAGAATCATTGGAGATTGCAAAAGCAAGAATCCAGATTATGATTGATAAAGGAATGGACAATGACAGGCAGGTTCTTCAGGGACTGATCAATAAAGCGGATAAGAGAATTTCCGAGATTAAATCCGGAGAAAAACCAGCATTGACCCCTGATGCCAATGCCAGATATTACGCTGAAGTTGTAGTTGATCTTGACGCTATTGATGAGCCAATGATTGCTGACCCGGATGTTAATAATGACGATGTTTCCAAACGATACACACACGACACCATCAGAGATCTGACTTATTACGGAGGTGAGAAAAAAGTGGATCTTGGTTTCGTAGGTTCTTGTATGGTTCACAAAGGTGACCTGAAAATTGTTTCTCAGATGCTGAGAAACCTTGAAAAACAAAATGGCAAAGTAGAATTCCAGGCTCCACTTGTTGTTGCGGCTCCTACTTATAATATCATTGATGAATTAAAAGCGGAAGGTGACTGGGAATTATTAGAAAAATATTCCGGTTTCGAATTCAATGATGCAGCTCCGAAAGGCGAAGCTCGTACGCAGTATGAAAATATGATGTATCTTGAGCGTCCAGGTTGTAACCTTTGTATGGGTAACCAGGAAAAAGCTGAGAAAGGAGATACGGTTTTGGCTACTTCTACCCGACTTTTCCAGGGAAGAGTTGTAGAAGATTCTGAACGTAAAAAAGGTGAATCTTTATTGGCTTCAACTCCGGTTGTTGTTTTATCAGCCATCAAAGGTAGAATTCCAAGTATTGAAGAATACAAAGAAGCCGTTGAAGGAATTGATTTGACGACTTTCGTTCCATCCATCAAAGAATTGGTAACCGTTGGTCATTAATTTTTAACCTAAAATTTAAATATAAAATGGAAGATTTTGCGAGAAGTCTTCCATTTTTTGTTTAGAATCTTTCCATTTTAATTGCTTTAATATTATTTTAACTTAGGTCAAGATCAACGACTTTATTTTTTCCTTAACTTCATACTTTCAAAATATTAATATCATTCGTCATATTTATCCCTTTATTTACGAGTATAGGAATGGAATTTGATGAATTGTATTGATTTAAAATTTCCTGCTTTACTGTAAAAAAGCGGGATTAATAAGAATAAAAAATATCGAGATATGACTTTTGACTTGGATATGATCAAAAAAGTTTATTCTGATTTCGAAAACAGGGTAAACGAAGCGAGAGCTTTTATGGGAAGACCTCTTACTTATTCAGAAAAAATCCTCTGCGCACACCTTTTTCCGTCGCAGGCCAAAGAAGCTTTCAAACGAGGCGGATCTTACGTCGATTTTGCTCCGGACAGAGTGGCAATGCAGGATGCGACAGCCCAGATGGCGCTTTTACAATTTATGCAGGCCGGCAAGAAGAAAGTCGCAGTTCCGTCAACCGTTCATGCAGATCACCTGATCCAGGCAAGAGTGGGCGCAGCAAAAGATTTGATTGAAGCTGAAAATAAAAATAATGAGGTGTATCAATTCCTTCAATCGGTTTCCAATAAATATGGAATCGGATTCTGGAAAGCCGGCGCAGGTATCATTCATCAGGTTGTTTTAGAAAACTATGCATTTCCTGGCGGAATGATGATCGGAACCGATTCTCATACGGTTAATGCAGGCGGACTGGGAATGGTTGCCATCGGTGTTGGTGGTGCAGATGCTGTAGATGTTATGGCAGGAATGGCCTGGGAACTAAAATTTCCGAAAATGATTGGTGTTAAACTGACCGGAAGATTGAACGGTTGGACTGCTCCAAAAGATATCATCCTGAAAGTAGCCGGAATACTTACTGTAAAAGGTGGAACTGGTGCTATTGTAGAATATTTTGGCGAAGGTGCCAACTCATTATCCTGTACCGGTAAAGGAACGATTTGTAATATGGGTGCGGAAATCGGAGCGACAACTTCCATTTTTGAATACGACCAAAATATGAGCAAATATCTCCGTTCAACTGACCGAGCAGACCTGGCTGATGCTGCTGATGCGATCGCCCACGTTCTGAAAGCCGATCCGGAAGTTCACGCCAATCCGGAAAAATATTACGATGAGGTCATCGAGATCAACCTGGACACATTGGAACCTTATCTTAACGGCCCTTTTACACCGGATCTGGCAACGCCGATTTCCCAAATGAAAGAAATTGCTGAGAAAAACGGCTGGCCGACAAAAATCGAAGTTGGATTGATTGGTTCCTGTACCAATTCTTCTTATGAAGATATTGCAAGAGCAGCTTCTGTAGCGAAACAAGCTAAAGAAAAAAACCTTGAAGTGAAAGCAGAATATACCATCACGCCAGGTTCCGAACAGGTGCGATTTACGGTAGAAAGAGACGGTTTTCTGAAAACTTTTGATGAGATCGGCGGGAAAGTTTTTGCGAATGCCTGCGGACCTTGTATCGGACAATGGGCTCGTGAAGGTGCTGAGAAACAGAAAAAAAATACGATTGTTCATTCATTCAACAGAAACTTTTCCAAAAGAGCAGACGGCAATCCAAATACTTATGCTTTCGTAGGTTCACCGGAATTGGTGACGGCAATGGCGATTGCAGGAGATTTGAGATTCAATCCTCTGACTGATAAATTAAAAAATAAAGATGGTGTTGAAGTAATGCTGGACGAACCAAGCGGAGATGATCTTCCGAAATTAGGATTTGATGTTGATGATCCGGGTTACATTGCACCGGCTGAAGATGGTTCCAATGTGGAAGTCATTGTTTCCCCAACATCTGACAGATTACAAATCCTGGAAGAATTTCCGGCCTGGGACGGCCTGAATATCACAGGTGCAAGATTACTCATCAAAGCTTATGGAAAATGTACGACTGACCATATTTCTATGGCCGGACCTTGGTTGAAGTACAGAGGTCATCTTGACAACATTTCCAACAACATGCTGATTGGTGCTGTAAATGCTTTCAATATGGAAACCAACAAGGTCAAAAATGAACTGGACGGCCAATACAAACCGGTTCCGGATTCTGCAAGACAATACAAGGCTGCAGAAGTTCCGACTATTGTAGTGGGTGATGAGAATTACGGTGAAGGTTCTTCCAGAGAACACGCCGCCATGGAGCCCAGACATCTTGGCGTGAGAGCGGTTTTGGTTAAGTCTTTTGCCAGAATCCACGAAACGAACCTTAAGAAACAAGGAATGCTGGCACTGACATTTGACAACAAGGAAGATTATGATAAAATCCAGGAAGATGATACCATTAATTTCTTAGATCTTGACCAATTTGCACCGGGAAAACAGCTTACTTTAGAATTTGTTCATGCTGATGGAAGTAAGGATGTCGTAAAAACAAACCACACCTATAATGCGGGACAAATTGCCTGGTTCAAGGCCGGTTCTGCACTTAACCTGATTAAAGCAATGGAAAAAGAAAGCTAAATACATATAGCTTTTGAATAGAAAAGTCTCACAAATTGTGAGACTTTTTTTATGCTTTACTTTCTTCTGTCCGAGGTTCTTCCGGTTTGCAGAATTTGGATTCAAACCGCTGCTTCCACATTTCCTTGAACTTTTCACGTTCTTCCTCGCTGCCACAAAACTGGGTTTCGAATTTTTGTTTCCAATTTTCTTTCATATTGTGATTATCAAAATGATGTTGCCTTCCGAATTTTTTCTTGCCGCCAAAACCGCCAAACAAAATCTTCGATAACACTAAAATACCCAGAGACTGCCAATAGTTAATGGCTTTCACACCTAAAATATCCGGCAAGAGGATATTCCAAAGCCATTGAAAAAACCAAACAAATAAGCCTATCGCTGCAATGATGCAGGGAATTGCTAACCAAAATTTCTTTTTATTTCTTTTCATTTTATTCTAAAATTAATCGTTCAAATCATCATAAAGACTTTGCAATCTTTTGCGCAGATGCTTTACGGCATAAGATTTTCTGCTAATGATTGTTTTTATATTTTCGCCCTCTTCGTCAGCGATTTCCTGTAGTGTTTTGTCTTCCAGCTCATTTTGAATATAAACCCGTTTTTGTTTTTCCGGCAGCTCATCCAAAGCCTTCATCAGCTCATTCCAGAACATTTCTTTGAAAACACCCAATTCGGGACTATTACTGTCGTCAGCCAAAAGAATATCTTTTACATTCAGTTCGCCGTCTTCGTCCTGATAGACAAAATCTTCCAGAGATTCGCTCTTCTTTTTCCGGTAACTGTCGATGATCTTGTTTCGGGTAACCGAATATAGCCAGGCACCAACATTTTCCAGTTCGTTCAGGTTAGTAAGGCGGCTGGTCTGAAACCAGACTTCCTGCAAAATATCTTCCGCATCTTCTGTCTTTGCCACTTTAGAGTTGATAAAGCGCAAGAGCTGGGCGCCGTAATTTTTTACGACTTCCGTAATCGATGCAGATTTTTTTTCGGCCATTTGCTGTAAAGATAGCGACTCCATATGAATAGGACGCAGAAGATTTTTTTTTACTTTAAAAGTTTATATTTTTTTCTTAAGTATTTTTAGAACATCGAATTACACGCAGCCCGGCTTGAGTGGAGCTCTTTTTCTGACATTGCGATTGTACAATAGTTCTAAAGACTGCTTCATTTCGTTCGCAATGGCAGAAAAAAGCGGGAACGGAAGACGGAAAAAGCTGCCCAAATAATTCTACATCAAAGGCAACCTCATCAACTCGTGCTTTCCGAAGATGATGGAATTGGCCGGAACGTTCCTGGAAATAACGCAGTTGGCACCGATGATACAATTATCACCAATTATTACACCTTTCAGAACGGTAACATTGCTGTAAATTTTCACATTTTTACCGATAATGATTGGCGCAGTATTGAATTTGGTTTTGTGCCAGATATATTCCGGCTTGGTGTCGAAAGCATGGTCGTGATCGTAGAATTTACAGCCTTCAGCAACGCAGGTATCATCGCCTAATTCGATCCTGTCCAGACAATTGATGGAAATGTAATGGCTGAGATCAACATTATTTCCGAAGATCAATTTACCGCCATTCCTGATTCTGATGGCATTATGATCTCTCCAGATCACTTTTTTCCCAATCTCAAACTGTACATTATCATCCAGCTCAAATGTTGTTGACTTCCCAATCCGAAGGTCAGCGTGTAATCTCACACCTGAATGAGAGTTCAGAACACTGAATGAGTACAGCTTCTCAATTTTAGAAATTGTTTTAGGGATGATATTCAGTGCTTTGTATATTAGATTTATCATTTTTTTATAATGTGCCGGAATCAACAAAGATTTCCTGACCTGTAATAGATTTTGATTTTTCCCCGGCTAAAAATAAAACGGTTTCTGCAACAGATTGCATATCGGTTTCCTTTTTTAAAGCAGTTCTTTTGAAGATCCTGTTCTTATGATCCTGAGTCAGTTTCGCGTTCATTGCAGTTTCCATATACCCCGGAACAACAATATTGGAACGTATGCCGCGCTCGCCCCATTCTCTGGATATATTTTTGGAAAAAGACTGTAATGCGCCTTTAGAAGCGGCATACATAGAAAGACCTTTGTAGCCTGTGTGGGCACTGATGGAAGATATATGAATGATGCTGCCGGAAATTCTATTGTAAATCATATTTCGGATAGCATATTTAGTAAGAAACATCGGCGAGTACAGATTAACATCGAACATCGTTTTCAATTCCGGGTAATTAAGATTCGTAACGATATCATCGTAAGCCATTGCCGCATTATTTATAAGGACATGAATCGGAATATGATTGGTGATAAAATCTTTGAAAATATTTTGTTTGATATTTTCCGGATCAGAGAGATCAAAATTTTTGAAAAAAAGATGATCCGGATATTGTTTTTCCAAAGCTTTCAGCTCATCAGACTCCGTTCTGCTGATGCCATAAACCGTGTGTGCGTTTTCCAGAAAAAGTTTGGCAATCTCAAAACCAACACCTCTGGAAATACCTGTAATTAATGCGTTCATACAATTTTCTTTTTTCCGGTTCTGGTAAGTTGTATCTTTTCTAAGAAATTTATTTTTCTCGGTATCTTGAAATTCTGAATGGTTCCGTTCAGAAAAAGCCTGATATCCTTTTCCTGTAAATCAGAATCCGCATGCAATTCTACTTCGCAGCAGATAATATTTCCTAAAACTGCATTTGATTTGCCATACACTCTCACATTCCGGATTTCGGGATGTTTTGTAAGTTCTTCTTCCACTTCGTAGGGATTAACTTTATAGCCGCCCACGTTGATCAATTCATTTTTCCGGGAAATAAAACGGAATTTTCCTTGTTCATTATCTGTCCATTCTATAAGATCTCCGGTTGCATAAAAATCGTCTATCAGCTTGAGCTGGGTGGTTTGTCCGAAAAGATCTTTGTGAATGTATAGCTCATCATCTACCATTTTTATCCGCCCAATATGTTGTTCAGTAATAACGAATTCATCATTCTGAGAAGAGAACAATGGTCCTGTTTCGGTAGATCCGTATACATTGTTGATTCTTGCATTGGGAAATGCTTTTACCACCTCAGAGATCAAATGGCTGTCCGATTTTTCTCCGCCAATGGTTATTTTCTTTACTGATTCAAAAGTTTCTTTCAGTGGAAATAATAGCCTGTAAAATGTTGGTGTGGAAGATAAGTTGGTAATGCCGTACTTTTTAATAGCATCTAACACAAAATCTTTAGGCGACATAAAAACATTAACCATAAGATTCTGATTGAGAACAGCCTGAAAAAAAACCTGAACGCCTGCAACGTGTGTCGGGTTAAAAGCAAATCCCCAGACATCATTTTTCCTGTCTTCTGAGATATTGATCTTACGGATCAGGTTTTTCAGAGGATGGGCAAATTTTCTGGTAAATCCTGTTGTCCCGGAGGTGAAAAGTGTGATCTCCGACCCCGAATCACCAATGATGCCGATCAAATCTTCTACAGAACTTATTCTTTTCGGATTTTCTATTTCAATGACTTTATTGATGATTAAATTATTGTCTTCAATTTCTTTTTCGGAAATATCCGCATCTACAAGCGCGATATTTTTTTCATTGACCAATGCAAAAATCCAGTTAAGAAAAAAAGACCTCAGATCAGGATAAATAAAGCAGTCTTTGTAAAAGTATGATGTATTAATATGGTCCAGGATATCCTGATAAGACAATGAATGTTGCTTATCTGAAAGAAATAGCATTACAGCTTATTGTAAATTTCGTCTATTGAGCTTACAAGGCCGTCTTCAAAGATATCCACCCCAAACTCTTCTTCAATTTTCACCGTGAGTTCAGCAAGATCAAAGGAATCAAAGTTGAGATCTTCTCTTAGTTTCTGCTCCGGTAAAATTTTTGCCACCGGTTCTTCAAATTTATTATTCTTGATGGAATTTATGATAAAAAGTAATTTTTGTTGCATAATCTGTGTTTAAGCTATGCAAAAGTACAAAAATTTAAATATTTTCCATTAATTGATGACTATGAGTTAGTATTCGAAGATTCTGAACTATTATTTTTTAAGATTCATAAAGAGTTCAGCTTTATAGGTTTCACCTATAGGAATTTCCTTACCAGACAAAAGGATTACATTCTTTGGATCAATCCTTTCAATTTTTTTTAAATTGAGAATGTAGGATTTATGTATTCTTTTAAAATTCCCAGGCAGCTGAATCTCAAGAGACTTCAATGTATCAAGAACAATATATTCCTGCTTTTCGGTTTTGATATTGACGTAATCTTTGAGACTTTCTATATAATCAATATCATCAAAATTAATGCGATGCTGCTGACCGGAAGATTTTATAAAAAAGAAAGAATCCTGAACTTTTTTTGCAAAACGCTCCTGAGCTTTTACAGCACTTTTCTCAAAACGACTAAACGAAATTGGTTTCAGGAGGTAATCTATCACATTATGTTCGTAACCTTCCAAAGCATATTCTGCATAGGCCGTCGTCAGAATATATTTCAACTTATTGCCAACGATTTTCATAAAATTGATACCCGTGAGTTCCGGCATCTGAATGTCCAGGAAAATCAAATCCGCTTCCTTCGTCTGGATAAATTCCATCGCTTCAATCGGATTTTCTGTGGAGAAAACCAGCTCGAAAAACGGAATTTTTGCCACGTAACTCGCCAGCAAAGAAACCGCCAGCGGTTCATCATCCACAATGATGCATTTAATTTTATTCATTAATTGAAAATAATTTTGCTTCTACAAACATTTCGCTCCTGCGGAGCTGTCATTCTATTGTAAATATCAGTTTAATTAATTGAGTTATCTCTCAAATCAATTGTCAAATCTACGCTAAAATCAGTTGCCGTTTCAGTAATAGCAAGCTTATGCTTTTGTGGATAAAGGATCTCCAGGCGCTTTTTCACATTGCCGATCCCGATTCCTGAAACCGAATCTTTGGATCTCTGCTTTTTGAAATTACGAAGATAAAAATGCAGCTTTTGATGGTCATCTGAAATATCCAAAGTGAAGCCTTTGCCGGTAAAATCGCCGTGCTTAAATGCATTTTCTACAAACGGAACGAGAAGCATCGGCGAGATATTAAGATTCGGGAAATTGATTTTTTTTTCAATGATGAGCAATTCAGGATTTTTGATTCTCAGTTTTTCCAGCTCAATCAGGCTGTCCAGATAACCGATCTCTTTATTGAGCGGGATAAAATCTTTTTCCAGATCTTTTGTGCTGTATCGCAGTAATTGGCTCAGTTCTTCAATTGCAGGCAATGCCTTATCAGAATTCTGATAAACCAAACTGTAAATATTATTCAGCGTATTGAAGATAAAGTGCGGATTGATCTGGGTTTTTAAAGCCTGGAGTTCAGAATTTTTTTTCTCTTCAATAAGTTTTTGTTTTTCGACATCGATTTTAAAAAAAATATTAAATAGTGAAAATGCTGTACTGATAAAAAGCGTAGAGGAACTGTAGAAAAAATTATCTGCAAAATAAAATCCTAAAGAAGTGCCTTCTGCATAGTTACCATGCCCTGCAAATAATGGCAATAAAACTTCTTCCACCAGATAGCGAAAGAAAGCAAAACAAGCGACACTGACAAAAAAACCAACAATGGAGAAATAAAGCTTCTTAATATTAAAGAAAAAAGGAACTATAAAAAAATAGTTAATATAAAAGGTGATGACGCTAACTAAGAAAAACGTAATATTTAATACAAAGGTTTGATTGTATTCTGATAATAATGGTATTAATATAGAGTAACTGAAATTAAAAGCCCAATAGAATAAGTGCAAAAATAGAAGCTGCTGTTTTTTCATAATTCAAATCTAGGCTTCTTCATCTTCATCAACAAAGCATTTCCGACAAAACCCATTTTTTTATCGATGAAAATAATTTGATCGGAATAAAATCCTGTCAAATCTAATTGCTGTTTCATAAAAATAATGGTGAAAATACATTTGCATCAACAAATCAAAAATTATGAACCTGAAATATCTTTTCATCGCCACACTACTTTCAACAGCCACTTACGCCCAGATTAAAAATGACAGTCTTAAAGAAATAGAACAAGTCAATATTTTGGTTAAGAAAAAATTACTGGAAAGAAAAGCAGACCGGTTAATTTTCAATGTTGATGCATCCATCGCTTCACAAGGAATGGATGCAGGCGAAACGCTTTCCAATGTTCCGATGCTGAAAGTGGATGAAAATATGGGAACGGTCTCGATTATCGGGAAAAGCTCTGTCAATGTGATGATTAACGGAAAAATGCTGAATCTTTCCGGACCATCGCTCATCAATTATCTGAAAACGATCCGCTCGGAAAACATCTCGAAAATTGAAGTGATTACCACACCACCAGCCAAATATGAAGCGCAGGGAAACAGCGGACTTATCAATATTATTCTGAAGAAAAATCCTAATATTGGTTTCAGCGGAAATATCAGCACAGGTCTGACGCAACGAACTTATTTCAATGGAACTACCACCGGAACACTAAACTACCAAACCGAAAAACTAAGTTTAAGTTTAAAGACCAACTATGTAAAAGGTGCCAAACGATCTAACGAAAGATATAACATCATCGGCAAATCCCAAAATTACAGCGAATCTACCCGCAAAGACTTTTGGGAAGACCTGACACCAAGCCTGAGCGCTTCTTACAAGATCAGCAAAAATTCCGAAGCTGGATTGGAATATATTTTTGACAACGGAAAAAACGGAATGGACATCCTGAATACAACCAGAAACATCAATTCGGAAAAAGATGAAACTAACTTTATTACCAATACCTTTCACAGGGAAAAATCACCGACGCATACTTTCAGTTCTTATTATGATCTGAAGCTGGATTCGCTTGGAAAAAAATTGAGTCTCGCAGGCAATTTTTATCAGAATAATAATCCGACTGAAGTGAATTTTTCTACATTGACTTTACCGGAAAACACTATTCAGGATATTAAAACCCTTTCAAAAATAAGGCCTCAGATTTTTTCTGTTCTGGGTGATCTCGAATTGCCTTTCAAATTCGGAACGATAGAAACCGGTTTAAAATTCACACAATTCAAAAACGCTGCAGATTTGAAATATTTTGACTTGGAAAACAATCAATACAATATTGATCCGAAGAAAAGCAGCACATTTCATTACCGTGAGCAAAATTATGCTGCTTATGCAAGCTTCTCTAAAAATTTCGGTGAACACTGGGAAGCCAAAGCCGGATTACGCTATGAAAACACGGTGGTGAAAAGTTCTGTAAAAGATTTTAATTACAGTCAATGGTTTCCGTCTGCCTACATATCCTACAAAGAACAAAAAAATGTGTTCAGCCTGTCTTATTCCAGAAGGATCAACCGGCCGAGCATGAGCGAGCTGAATCCGTTCCGCTGGTATGAAAACCCCAACTCCTACTCTACCGGAAATCCGCTACTGACGCCATCATACATCAATAATTATGAATTATCTTACACCTATAACAGTAAACTTTCGGCAACCGTCTATTATCTCCGGCTGAAAAATGCTTTTGGGCAGGTTTCTGACTTAAATGAAAAATCGCAGACCGGCACTTACCTCAATTATTATAACAATAGCTTTTATGGCGCCAATCTATCTTACACGGACATTCTTCTGAAATTCTGGGAATCTGCAATTTCTATGAATGCAAGCTACCAGACTTCTGATGTGTTCAACATCAATGCTGATACGAACAATGGCTATTCTGTGAGCTATTCTGTAAACAACACGTTTTTTCTTAATAAAAATAAAACGATCGCATTATTTCTAAATTATGAACATATGCTGCCTTATCGCAACGTAAATACTCATTTCAAAAATTTTATGGAAATGAGTTCGGGAATCAAAATTTCATTGATGGATAAACAGCTTCAGATCAATGCTACCGTTAATAATATTTTGGCAATGCGCTACAGAGCAGATATTTATTTCAGGGACAGCACGCAAAGCTTCAACAATTACTGGGACGGACGCGCTTTCCGGCTAAGTGTGAACTATACGTTTGGCAATAAGAAAAAACAGATTCAGAAAAAGAACATCAGCTTTGAGGAAGTGAATCGAGCCAATTAAAAAAATTATAAAAGCGGATCTGATGTAACAAATCCGCTTCTCGGTTGTCTAATAAAGTACAAACTAAACTATGAATATTAGATCTACTATTGCGATTGGCGCATTATTCTTTGGCCAGGTTATCCTTGCACAGGAAAATAAAAAAAACGAGACCAAAGAAAAACAGATAGACGAAGTTACCATTACCAAAACTAAAAAAGCCGTTGAACAAAAACCGGACAGGACAATTTTTGATTTCTCCGAACAGGCTCACCTGAACACAGGAAACCTGAGCGAAGGTCTTAAAAAACTTCCCGGACTCATTATTTCTGATGTTGCCGGGATGATGTATCAGGGAAAACAGCTGGATGTGTATATGGACGGAAGACCGCTAAACATTGGCAGCAATGACCTCAATACTTATCTGGAAGGAATGCCAGCCAATTCTGTAGAGCGTGTGGAAGTCATCACCCAGCCCGGCGCCGAATTTCCGGCAACTTCCGGCGGTGCGATTATCAATATCATTACCAATAAAAATGCAAAAAATTATCTCTCGGCAACTTATTCCGGGCGATACGCTTTTACCAATTATGATAAATGGAGAAACCGGACCAGCAATTCGCTTCTTCTCAATGCGAAGAATAAATTTTTTGGCTGGCAGCTGAATTTTGGTCAGAATTACCGTGAGAACTACACCAACAGTATGACTGATGTTATTGCGCAGGTTTTCAGCGAGAGAATCCAGCGGGGTTATTTTCTGAAATCGGCTGTGACTTTCGATATTGGAAAAGACCGGTTGCTATTGAATTATGACATTAATAAAAATAATAATGACAATCAGATCCAGAGTTCCGGCTATTTCCCATTCCTGGAAGAAGGCAAGGACACCCGAATCATAGATTACACGACACGTGACCGAACTAATAATGAAAATCTTCGTCAGGAAGCGAGTGCGACTTACCAGGTAAAATTTGATGACAAGGCAAAAAAACTGGATATCAATTTCACTTACAACCACTTCGATTCAGATTTTGACCAGAGCGGATTCAAATATCAGGAAAATTCTCAGAATTTTGAACAATCGGCTAACAGCTCCAATCAAAACGTTGGCGCTTTGCGCATTGATTATTCTCAGCCGATAAAATTACTGGATGAAGGAAAATTATCTTTTGGTGGAATCTATGAGAAACTGGATTTTGATGCATTCAACGGCAGTTTTACCAATCTGGATTACAGCAGGCAAACGGCTTCATCTTACCTGGAACTTCAGACCAAACTGAAAAAAATTGACTTTATTTTAGGTCTTAGAGCAGAGGATTACGACATTTCCGGTATTGTTCGGTACTTGGACAAAAATAAATCAATTGTTCAGGATGATATTGTTCCGTTCAAGCAGTTCAGATTTTTCCCAAATGCAACAGTTCAGTACAACTTCGCCAAGCAGGTCTATTTTATGTTGAACTATAATAAGAAAATCCAGCTTCCGAATATCAATTCCCTCAACCCGAACAACACCAATTACCAAAATGGAAGTATCCAGTTCGGTGGGAATCCGAATCTTCAGCCAACGGTTTTCAATAATTTTGAAGCCAAAATATCTGCTTTCGATTATGCCTTCATTGGTTATAACGTAAGCGTTGCTAGCAATCAGAATGCGCAGATTGCAGAGAAATTTTACCCTGATCCAAACAACAAAATCATCAATGGAAAAGACGCTTTTACCCTCAGAAATGGATTTGTAAATCTTTCCGAGATGCGAATCCATAATTTCAATTTCGGATTACCGATTCCTTTTATGTTGTTCACAAAAGGTTTGGGAGAAACGCTGAAAATGAATGTGAATCCTGACACGATGAATTTCCTTTATGTTTATGCCGCTTACCAGGTTCACGATATTCCGGATTTCAAAGCGAAAGGTTTCTGGAATTATAATCTGATGGCTCAATTGATCCTTCCTCAGAAAATCAAATTTGTAGCCACTTATAATAATATGACGAAAGGAAACTGGTTCTATTATTTTATGGAAAAACCCTGGTATCACAGTTTGGATCTCACTGCAACCAAGAAGTTTATGAAAGACAGACTCAGCGTTTCCATTTTTGCTAATGACGTTCTTAAAACACAGGAAAATGCTGTGCGTTCGGTTTATAAAGATGCCAATATTTTCTTAGGAAACCGTTTCGATGCTCAGAATTTCGGAATCTCTTTCAACTATAAAATCCCGACGAGAAATAAACTCGCCAAAGAAAACCCAAATCTACTGAAAAAGGACAGTCAGGATAACAATGGCGGAATTGGCGTGCAATAAACAGATAGAAGAAATCAGATAAATGAGAAAAGACTTACGATTAGTGTTTACATCTACTAAAATCTCAAATTAATCTACAGAAAAAGCCAAAAGAATCAGTTTCTTTTGGCTTTTTTATGCTTCACAAGCTTTCCAAATCGCATCATTCTGCGGCACAGGTGCAATAATTTCAATGGACTCTTTTGTCACAGGATGAATCAATTCCAGTTTTCTGGCGTGGAGTGAAATGCCGCCGTCTGAATTAGAACGCGCTGCGCCGTATTTCAGATCACCTTTGATGGGAATCCCAATTTTTGAAAGCTGCGCTCTGATCTGGTGATGCCGCCCGGTTTCCAAATCGACTTCCAGCAATAGATAATTGTCCAATGTTTTGATAACATTATAAGTCAATATTGCTTCTTTAGCACCTTCCGTTGCTTTCGGATAGACAATCGCTTTGTTATTTTTCTCATTTTTTTTGAGGTAATGAACCAATCGCCCTGAGTGTGGAATCATTTCTTTGCCGACAATCGCCCAGTAGGTTTTTTTAACTTCACGGTTTTTTACCATCTGGGTCAGTCGGGAAAGCGCCTTGGAAGTTTTGGCGTAAATAACCAAACCTGAGGTTGGCCTGTCAATCCTATGAACCAGACCAAGGAAAACATTGCCCGGTTTTTCATCTCTTTTTTTGATGAAATTTTTAATCAGCTCTAATAAAGATAAGTCACCAGTTTTATCGCCCTGAACCAGTTGCCCGGCTTTTTTGCTGATGACAAGCATATGATTGTCTTCGTAAACGATCTGAGAATCGTCGAAATGTTGATTCATTAATACTTATATATTATAGTAAATGTTGTAAAGGCTTAAAAACAGCTTCATCATAAATACCTTGTTTTTTAAGATAAGCGATCACTTGCCGTATGTCATCCAGAAATTCGTCCGACACAATGATCTCCTCTGATCCATTCTTAGAAATCATCTCTATCCATCTATTTATTTTTTGCTGAATTAATTCAGATTCAATCCTTTTTTCCTCTTTTGCGGCAAGCGTGTCAATAGTAAAATCCTGAATTCTTTCTGCCAGATCATCCAATTCCTGTAAATCTCTCAATGCATCAAAATCATCATTTTCTATCGCAATTTTTTGCATATAGCTTTTGTATTCGGAAATGAGCGCAGGAGCTTCTGTAATTGGATACTCGGAAATCCATTCTTCAAAGTCTAAATTTTCGTCCTCTAAAAATCGTTGTATTTCTTCTTGATAATTCATCATAATGTGTTTTAAAAATTCTTATTAAAAATAATAAAAAAATCTAAAACTATTGATGTTGCTTCAGAAGCCATTTTGGGATCTCGTCCACAAGTCCCGTCGAAAGAATATTATTATGGTACTTATCTTTATATTCCCAAAGGAAAACCTTGCCTTTGGATTTCATTTCATCAAAAAATCTGAAATTACTCTGAGGAAAATTATCGGTATCAAGAGTTCCATGAACGATCCAGATTGGCATTTTGAGAAGCAAATCCATTTTATCGAACTGGGAAATGCCTGATATATTGATTGCGGCCGCAAACAAGTCCGGTCTTTTTGAAATAGCATTCGCTGTTGTAGAGCCGCCCATTGAAAATCCCATCACATAGATTCTGTTCCGGTCAATATTTTCATTAATGACCAGAGAATCGATAGATTTCAGAACCAGATCAAGATGTTCATTGGATTCGGAAGCTTTTACATTTCTGCTTTCATCGAGATGATAATTGGATGAGCGAACCGGAAATTGTGGTGCCAGAATATAAACCGGATATCGCTCTCTGTTTTCCGGAAGCAGCCACATTTTGGACAAAACGCCCATTTGAGAAGTGTTATTAGTTCCAATGGCACCAGAGCCGTGAAATACCAGAATCAACGGATATTTCTTATCCTGCTCTATTGTCTTTGGTGTAAGGAAACGATAATTGACCGTTAGTTTTCCATTATCAAATTTTCCTGATTTGAAATCGGAATACCCTAGATTTTTGATTTGTCGGATTCTGGCTAATGATTGTAGTGAATCTGCTTTATCATATATTTCCGTTTTTGTTCCGTATTTCATTTTCTGCGACGTGCAGGAGAATATGAAAAATAATGAAAATAAAACGGGTAAAACTTTAAGACAGCTGGTCATTATTTTTAAATTAAAACCCTTTCAGATTTTTGAATTCCGAAAGGGCTGCTTTTATTTTATATTAACTTAATAACTCTCTTTTTCATTAGGGAAATCGGAGCTTTTCACATCTTTCACATATTGGGAGACAGCGCCTGTGATTTCTGTATAAAGGTCGAGATATCTCCGCAAGAATTTCGGAGAGAATCCCTGATTCATTCCCACCATATCGTGATAAACCAAAACCTGGCCGTCACAATCCTGCCCTGCTCCGATTCCGATGGTCGGGATGGAAATGCTTTCTGTCACTCTTTTGGCAAGGTCTGCCGGGATTTTTTCCAGAACGAGTGCAAAACAACCTAACTCTTCCAAAAGCTTGGCATCAGAGATCAGCTTTTCTGCTTCTGCATCTTCTTTTGCTCTTACTTTATACGTTCCAAACTGATAGATGCTTTGAGGTGTGAGTCCAAGATGTCCGCAAACAGGAATTCCGGCATTCACGATTTTCCTGATGGATTCTTCAATTTCCTTTCCGCCTTCAATTTTGATAGCGTGCGCACCGCCTTCTTTCATCATCCTTACTGCAGAATCCAGCGCTTTTTCAGGATTACTCTGGTAAGTTCCGAAGGGTAAATCGGCCACCACCAAAGCTCTTTCCACGCCCCGAACCACACATTGTGTGTGATAGATCATCTGATCCAGCGTAATCGGTAAAGTGGTTTCGTGACCTGCCATTACATTTGCTGCAGAATCTCCGATTAATATAGAGTCTACACCGCCTGCATCTACCATTTTAGCCGTTGTGAAATCGTAAGCCGTCAGCATTGTGATCTTTTCCTTGTCGAATTTCATTTTTCGCAAGGTTTCAGTTGTGATTTTTTTTATTTCGGAGTGTACAGACATATTTATGAATGATAAATTATAGTTGATAAATGATTAAACCGGATAAATGACTCGCGCTGAATTGAATCAGCCATCATTCATCAATTATCATTTATATTACAACGTGACCCAGCTTAATGAGCTTTTCCCTGTTAAGGATTTTAATATTCCTTCCTTCCACAATGATCAGATCATCCTGCTTGAATTCAGAAATCAGGCGGATGGCGCTTTCTGTTGCGGTCCCAATCAGGTTGGCGATTTCTTCTCTTGTGAGTGAGATTTTGATAAATCCTTCTGGATCCGTTCCAAGCTTTTGCTCAAGTAAAACCAGGATTTCTGCCAGCCTTTCACGCACTGTTTTCTGAGCCAGGAATGTTACCGTATTAGCAGATTCTCCCAATTCATAAGCAATTTTCTGAAGCATTGCATAAGACAATTTCGGATCTACTTCCAACAATTTCAGGAAAACATCAGACGGCAGAAACTGAACTTTCATTGGTGTCATAGCCTCGGCTTTTGCCTGAAAATTCTCACCACAAAGCAGTGAACGGTAACCTATGAGATCATTTTCCTTGCAAAATCTCAGAATCTGATCTTTTCCGTAAACACCGGATTTTGACAGCTTAGCCGTACCCTTTTCTATAAAATACACACCTTTTGGCGACTCGCCGTCTTCGAAAACAGTTTCACCTTTGGAAAACTCAAGGATCTTCAGGGCCTTTTCATAAACTTCGAAATCTTCCTGAGAAAGGTTTGCACGTAAAGAATCTTTGTGAAATGCTTTTGAGAAATTTTGTTCTATAACCAATTGTTGTTCAAGAGACATACCTATGACATTTATCAGCAAAAATAAGATATTTTAACACGACCTACAAGGATTTTTGCCGTAATTTTGTAGTCCAAATATCTGAGAGTTTTTTAATGGCAGAACAATGCTTTCACTGCGGTCAGAAAATCGACAAAGAACAAATCCTTTTCGACGATAAACTTTTTTGCTGCAACGGCTGTCAATCGGTTTACGAAATCCTGAATGTGCATAATCTGGAGAATTTTTATAACATCAATAAAAGTTCCGGTGTGCGCCCCAGCAATGAAAATAATGCGCAATTTGACTATCTGGATACGCCTGAAGTTTTTTCCAAGGTTGTTGATTTTTCTGAAGGCGGGACAACGCTTGTCACTTTCAAAATACCGGTAATCCATTGCTCATCGTGCATCTGGCTTCTGGAAAGCCTTCACACCATCAATAAAAATATCAAATATTCTCAGGTCAATTTTACAAGGAAAACGCTTCAGGTTTCTTTTAAAGATGAGGAATTAAAGCTAAGTGAGCTAGCCAAATTCCTGACTAACCTCGGTTACAAACCAGTCATTAATCTGGAAACGGCTGATAAAAAGCAAGACAAACTTGACAAAAGTTTACTTATTAAGCTGGCAGTAGCGGGATTTGCCTTCGGGAACGGAATGTTCTTCAGTTTTCCGGAGTATATTTCAGGCAATGACGTCTGGCTTCATTCGTACAAGAACCTGTTCAGGCTGATCATGTTTTTATTAGCAACGCCTGTTGTATTTTATTCTGCTTCAGATTATTACAAGTCCGCCTGGTATGGACTGAAAAACAAAATTGTCAATATTGACGTGCCGATTGTCCTTGGAATTTTCGTGCTATATGGAAGAAGCGTTTATGAAGTGGTAACAGATTATGGTCCAGGCTATTTCGACACCCTTTGCGGGTTGTTGTTTTTTATGCTGCTTGGAAAAACATTTCAGAAAAGGACCTACAATTCCTTATCCTACGACAGAGATTACAAATCTTTCTACCCGATTGCCGTTACCAAAGTTGATTTTGATGGCAAGCAGGAAAACATCCTGCTTTCGGATCTTGCAGTCGGTGACAGAATTATGGTACGGAATCAGGAAATCATCCCTGTAGATTCGATCTTAATCAAAGGTGAAGGAAATATCGACAACAGCTTTATTACAGGAGAGTCTGCGCACATTTCCAAAAAACCGGGCGATAAGATCTTTGCCGGCGGAAAACAATCCGGTTCTGTTCTGGAGCTCGAAGTTATAAAAAGTGTAGACCAGAGTTACCTGACGCAGCTTTGGAATAAAGAAGCATTTAAAAAATTCGAGACCGGGCTGGATACGATGACCAATACGATAAGTAAGTATTTCACATTCATCATATTAGGAATTACACTGGTTGCCGGAATATACTGGTCAAGGATCGATATGGAGAAGATGTTCCAGGTGGTTTCCGCCATTCTGATTGTAGCCTGTCCTTGTGCATTGGCTTTATCCGCACCGTTTACCTTCGGGCATATTATGAGAATTCTTGGCCGGAATAAATTTTACGTTAAGGATACACTCACGATTGAAAGGCTGGCCAAAGTTGATACACTTGTTTTTGACAAAACAGGAACGATTACTGAAAACAAGAAAACAAATATTCACTACACAGGAAGCGAAATCCAGGAATCTGATCTTAAGAATATTAAGTCATTGCTAAAGAACTCAAACCACCCGCTTTCCAAGTCACTTTATGAGTTTCTGAAAGTGAATGACGATTATTTTGAAGTGGACGATTTTGAAGAGATTTCCGGAAAAGGCTATCAGGCAAGAGTGAGAGGAATTACTTATAAAGTAGGTTCTGCAAAATTCACGGGACAGGAATCCCAAAACCTTGAAACTGCTGTTTACATCAGCAAAAACAATGAATTCATAGGAAAATTCATCTTTAAAAATGAATACCGGAATAACCTTGCTCGATTATTTCAAAACCTGAGAAACTACAGCGTTAATATCCTGAGCGGCGACAATTCTTCGGAAAAGCCAATTCTTGAAAAACTGATTCCGGCGGTTTCGGAAATGAAATTCAACCAAAACCCTGAAAATAAGCTGGACTTTATTAAACAGCTTCAGGAAAATGGCAAAAAAGTAGCAATGCTTGGTGACGGACTAAATGACGCGGGCGCACTTAAACAAAGCAATGTCGGGATTGCTATTGCAGATGACAGCAATTCTTTCACGCCTGCTTCCGATGTGATTATGACCGGAGATAAAATTCCGGAACTGGACAAATTCCTGAAGCTTTCGAAAGATGCCATAACAATTGTAAAAATCACATTTATAATCAGTTTATGTTATAACATCATCGGCATCGGCTTTGCAGTTTCCGGAAAAATGCATCCGCTATTCGCCGCCATTTTTATGCCTATAAGCTCTATTACTGTTGTGACATTTACAACACTTTCTACATGGCTAAGGAGTTCAAAATATTTTAAAATAAACATTTAAACTCTTTTATTTAGAGTGATTATAAATTAATCCAATTTATGCTCTTCTGACCAAAGTCAGCAATTTTAACTAAATTTGGCAACTGTTTTATTGTAAATTTGTAGCTGATATGGAGATTCTCTATTTGATGATCATCTGCAGCGTTTCCTTAGCTGTCATTTTCCTGATTATTTTTATAATCGGTGCAAAAAAAGGTCAGTTTGAGGACGACGAGTCACCAGCCGTCAGAATATTATTCGATGACGAAAAAAAGACAGAAGAAGAAGAGACAGAAACTCTGAAAGAAGACAGAAAAGAATAATTGCTATTGTAAATATGGAAACACAAAAATTTAGTTACGACAACGGAATAGTCCGCGCCTTTCTTATAGCGACGGTTGTTTTCGGTTTAGTAGGTTTTTTATTGGGACTTACGGCCGCGTTGTTACTATTTTACCCTGAACTGCCGGAATTTTTCCTTGGAACAGATGACCCTACGATCAGAACTTTAAGAAGCGAAGGTCTGCAAGGTCTTGTCAATTCACAAGGAGCGTTCGGTTTCGGACGTATCAGGATGCTGCATACGAGTGCGGTTATTTTCGCATTTGTGGGTAACAGCTTTTTCTGCGGATTTTATTATTCAATCCAAAGGCTACTTAAAACAAGAATGTGGAGTGATACATTATCCTGGATCCATTTCTGGGGCTGGCAGCTGATGCTGGTATCTGTTGTCATCACTTTCTTTATGGGGATCAACACATCTAAAGAATATGCGGAACACGAATGGCCGATCGATATCCTGATTACTGTAGTATGGGTTATTTTCGGTATCAATATGTTTGCTACAATCGCAGTAAGAAGAGTACGACATCTGTATGTGGCGATCTGGTTCTACATTGGAACCTGGGTTGCGGTTGCAATGCTTCATATCTTTAATAACCTGGAGGTTCCGTTATCTTTCACAGGCTGGAAATCTTATTCTGCTTATGCCGGAGTGAAAGATGCTTTGGTACAATGGTGGTATGGCCACAATGCCGTTGCTTTCTTCCTGACGACTCCTGTTCTTGGAATGATGTATTATTTTGTACCAAAAGCTGCTGACAGACCCGTATTTTCCTATAAACTTTCTATTATCCACTTCTGGTCACTGATATTCGTTTATATCTGGGCTGGGCCTCACCATTTACAGTACACTGCCTTACCGGCTTGGGCTCAGGCATTGGGAACCGGATTCTCTATTATGCTTATTGCTCCTTCCTGGGGAGGTATGCTTAATGGCTTGCTGACATTGAGAGGTGCATGGGATAAAGTACGAGAAAATCCGGTACTTAAGTTCTTCGTGGTTGCTGTAACGTGTTATGGTATGGCTACTTTTGAAGGACCGCTTCTGGCAACCAAAACCGTTAATAAGGTCGGTCACTTTACAGACTGGGTTATTGGTCACGTACACTTAGGTGCGCTCGGCTGGAACGGATTTATGGCATTTGGGGTTATTTACTATTTGGTGCCAATCCTTTGGAGAACAAAATTATGGTCCGTAAAATTAGCTAACTGGCATTTCTGGTTAGGAACATTAGGGATTATATTCTACGCCGTTCCTCTTTATATCTCAGGATTTACTCAAGGATTAATGTGGAAACAATTCAATCCGGACGGAACTTTGGTTTATAAGAACTGGCTGGATACCGTGACTGCGATCTTACCATATTTCAAAATGAGGTTTGTTGGCGGGTTCCTATATTTTTCAGGTGCTTGTTTAATGGTTGTAAACCTTGTTGCTACTGCCAGAAAAGGTTCTTTCCAGAAAGAAGTTCCGGTAGAAGCACCAGCATTGGCGAATGTTAAAAAAGGAAGAAAAGAAGGCGAAACATTCCACTTATGGCTTGAAAGAACACCGCTTTATCTTTCCATATTATCATTCTTAGTATTAGCAATTGGTGGTGCTCTGGAAATCCTCCCGACTATATTTGTAAAAGATAATGTTCCTACGATCTCCGCTGTAAAACCTTATTCTCCGCTGGAGCTGGAAGGTAGAGACATATACATCAGAGAAGGATGTAATGCCTGTCACTCGCAGATGGTTCGCCCTTTCCGTGATGAGGTTGTAAGATTCAACGGTAAAAATGGTCAGTATTCCAAAGCCGGCGAGTTTATCTATGACAGACCTTTCCTTTGGGGTTCAAAAAGAACAGGTCCGGATCTTCACAGAGAAGGTGGCGCAAGGCCGGATTCCTGGCATTTCAAGCATATGTATAATCCTAGATCTACTTCTGCGGGTTCAATTATGCCGAGATACCCTTGGCTGATTGAAAACACTCTGGACAGAAGCAAAACCAAAGCAAAGCTGGAGCTGATGAAAAATTCGTTTGATGTTCCATATACAAAAGCCCAGATCGATACTTTGGATTCGTGGATGAATCATCAGGCCAATAAAATTGTTAAAAATGTATTTGCTGAAGCTAGTGATGTTAAAAAATCTTTTGATGAAACAAAAGCAAATAAAACAAAAGCTGGCGAGCAATTTGTACCTCTTGAAAAGAGAGAGATCGTAGCATTGATATCTTACCTACAGAGACTTGGAACTGACATCAAAACCACTGAGGTAAAAACAGCTAGTAATTAAAATTTAAATAAAATGATTCCGCAAAGTTTTAAAGACATCGTCTCCAATGTGGAAAACGCAGGTTTTTTCCAGACTTTAGCAATGATCATCTTTATCCTGTTCTTTTTAGTCGTAGTTTACATTGTAATCAACAGACCAAAAAAATATTACAGCGAAGAAGAGAATGCACCTCTGGAAAAAGATGAAGACGAGAATCAGACTTTGTAGTTTATAATATAATTAATCATGAAAAGAAGAACACCTGTTTACATTAATATTCTAATCGTTTTGGGATTATTACTTGTTGTGTTTTATATGTTTTCGCAGACATCAGATTTCCTGACATCTAAATATTTCCTGGGAACTGCTGTTATCAGTATCATTGTTGTATTCATCCAGGCTGCAATTGGTGATCTGATCGAAAACGAAAAGTTTAAGAAACTGACAGATGAGGAAAAAGCATCTTATCTTTCAGAAACTAAAATCCCTTACTTCCAGTACCTTTGGAATGGTGCATTCAAAAGCCAGTCTGAGAAGGAAGAAAAAGACATCCTCATTGACCACGGATTCGATGGAATTATGGAGCTTGACAATCAGCTTCCTAAATGGTGGTTAGGTCTTTTCTACTTTGGTGTGGCCTATTGTATTCTTTATGTTTCATCTTATTTCCTAACGGATTTTGCACATCCTTACAAAGAATATGACCAGGAATATAAAGAGCAGATTGCTGCTGTGGAAGATTATATGAAAACAGTGCCACAAGCTACGATAGAAACTGCAAAATTCTCTGAAGATAATGTAGAGGAAGGAAAAGTAATTTTCCAGACTAACTGTGTTACCTGCCACGGAGAAGGCGGAAAAGGAGGAATTGGTCCAAACCTGACGGACGGTTTCTGGATCAACCAGCCTGAAAAAACTCTATATAAAAATGTTTTTTATATGGTAGAAAACGGTAGTAAGAACAACCCTACGATGCAGGCTTGGGGTAAAAACGGTATCCTGACCGGAAATGATATAGAAAAAGTGGCAGCTTATGTCTATCATATCAATCAGGAACAAGCTCCGATTACACCTGCCCAAGGTGGAGCCGCTCCTCAGGGAACTGAAGCGCACTGGGAAAAATCTAACTAAAATAACATAAAAAAGAGATTGTCAATGATATTGTTCCTCCGGAATAATATTTGAAAATTGAACTTATAAAGATTCAATTTTCGGGACAATCTCTTTTTTTTATCTAATAAATAAAAATGAGTACAACAGAAAAAAAATACAACGAAGCCGAAAGCTGGGTGGTAGAAGCTGAAACATTCAGAGACTCTGTTGGGACAATGGATAATACCGGAAAAAGAAGATGGGTATATCCAAGAAAACCGAAAGGAAAATATACCAACTACAGAGTTTTAGTCAGCATTTTATTATTAATTATATATTTCTCAATACCGTTTCTTAAAATCAACGGGAATCCTGTTTTACTAATTAACATTATAGAAAGGCAATTCTACATTCTTGGTCAGCCTTTTTATCCTCAGGATTTCTTTATTCTTGCTTTAGGTGCCATCACTTCTCTTGTTTTTATTATTCTTTTTACAGTGGCCTTCGGAAGGATTTTTTGTGGATGGATATGTCCGCAGACCATCTTTTTAGAAATGATCTTCCGTAAAATTGAATACGCCATAGAAGGTGACCGAAATAAGCAGATAAGACTTGATAACCAGGCCTGGGACACTGAAAAGATCTGGAAAAGATCTCTAAAATGGTTTATTTTTATATTGATATCACTCATCATTACCCACATTATGTTTATGTATATTGTTGGTTATGAAGAAGTATTCCATATAATGCAGCAAGGCCCGTTTGAAAAACCGACCAATTTTTTGGTGATGGTTTTATTTACTGCAGCCTTTTATTTTGTATTTGCCTGGTTCAGAGAGCAGGTTTGTACAATGGTCTGCCCATATGGCCGTTTGCAGGGTGTATTGATAGACAAAGAAACCATTAATGTCTTCTATGATTACAAACGTGGTGAAAACCGTTCCAAGTGGAAAAAAGGCGAAGACAGAAGAGCCGCTGGAAAAGGCGATTGTATAGACTGTAAACAATGTGTGGTAGTTTGTCCTACAGGGATTGATATCCGCGACGGTCTGCAAATGGAATGTGTAAACTGTACAGCCTGCATAGATGCTTGTGATGAAGTAATGGTAAAAGTAGGGCTGCCAACAGGACTGATAAGATATGCCTCAGAAAGAGAAATAGAGGACCAGGCAAGATTCAAATTTACTACCAGGATGAAAGCTTATTCGGTAGTTTTGGCAATACTTACCGGATTCTTAGGATTTCTTTTATATAACAGAGGCGATATGGAAGCTAAATTCCTGAAACAGCCCGGGTCCACTTTCTTTATCAGAGATGGTAAAATCACCAATACTTACAATTATACTTTCCTCAATAAATCGAATGAAACCAAAACTGTTATTATCAAGATTATTGAGCCTAAGAATGGAGAGATCACTTCCAGCGCTGCCAACAGAATTATCCTGAAAAGAGATGCTATGAGCAAAGGAACTATCAATGTAAGCTTCCCGGAAAGCCAGATCAAGCTGTCTAAGCAGAACCTCACTTTGGGCGTCTACGATATGAATGGAGAACTTTTGGATTCTTACAACACCTATTTCGAAGGTCCATTTAAATTCCAATTTTAATCAATTATGAAAAAATTACATTGGGGGCACGGACTGGCCATCGCTTTAGGCTGTTTCATCCTATTTATCCTGTTTTTGATCTTCATATTCCCGATGGGAAAGCAGAATTCGGAAATGATATCCAATAACTATTACGAAGAAGAGCTGGAATATCAGAAAGTAATAGATGCGAAAAAGAACGCGGCAAAACTGGAAAGTCAGCCAATTTATAAAGTGACAAATGAGGGAATACAAATCACCTTTCCCGAAGCTGTAAAACCTGATGGGAACAAAGCCGAATTTGTACTGTTCCGTACCGATGATTCTAATCTGGATGTTAAAAAAGAGGTTGCAATTTCCCAGAATTATTTTATAATTCCAAAGAAAGTGATCGTAAAAGGTTCCTATACGCTTAAGCTCAAATGGACAGAAAATAAAATACCCTATCAGATAGATTACGATATCTTATGGAAATAACACTCATAATATCAGCAATAGGACTCGGTTTCGCATCAGGATTTCACTGTATCGGAATGTGTGGTCCTATTGCTATATCAATGGGTCTCACGAAAAATCAGAAGGCCAATTTCTATTTACAGAATGTAACCTACCAGTTCGGCAGGATTTTCACCTACTCGGTTTTAGGAGCTGTTCTTGGCATCATCGGCCAGAGTTTTGAATTAGCAGGATTTCAGAAATACCTCAGCATATTTGTAGGCATTTTACTGATTACAATGGCAATTTTTTCATTCGGAGGAAAAGACTTCGCTTCAAAAATTCCATTGATCTCAAAAGCACTACTTAAAGTTAAAATCAACCTGGGGAAAATTCTCCAAAAGCCGGATTATAAATCACGTTTTCTCACCGGAATCCTCAATGGTCTCCTTCCCTGCGGAATGGTCTATATGGCTCTTACAGCATCTCTTGCAACAGGTGGAATATGGCAAAGTTCTTTTTTTATGTTCCTGTTTGGAATCGGTACTTTTCCATTTATGTTTGCAGTTGTTTTTCTTGGGAATTTTCTTACAGCAACATTACGGGTAAAAATGCTGAACATAATTCCGGTATTGATGATCTGTCTTGGAGGTTTATTTATACTAAGAGGACTGGAGCTTGGCATACCTTATGTGTCCCCGAAGCCGGAATCCCTGAAAGTCAATCATACATCAAAAGGATTTCATACGGATCATACGAATTGTCATTAAGCTCTGATAATTTAGCCGATAAATTTGTAATTTCAGAAAGAAATAACTGATCTGCCCAATCAAAATCTAACCTATGAAAAAGAAAAAACTCCATTTCCTGAATCTTATTGCCGTTTTTTCGGCTTTATTTTCAATGTACGCTTGTTCCGTTTCCACCATCAATCATTATTATGCTGATAAAAAAATGAGCTTTGCTACAGATATTGATATGTCACAGGGTTTGGAAATGATGGATGCCTTCATGCCGGATTCTCTAAAGCAGAACAGCGATTTTATGAATACGGATAAGTATCCGAAAGAATGGAAATCTCTCTATGACCTCAAGAAGGAAGAAGGGAAAGTCAATACCAATCCGGATTCTATAAGACTTTTGAAAAAGATTTTCTTTAAAGGAAATTTTAACCAGGATAAATTCTCCGGATTCTCCGTTAAGACAGAAGTGCTCACAAAAGATGAGATCGCATCTACCGGTAAACTTATGGGAAAAGATGCGGCTATGATGAACAATTCGGCTTTTGATGACTGGAACGGAAAAACCTTGACAATCAGCACAAAAAAGCTGCAGATATCCCAACAGGAAATTCAGGATATTTTCAAAACAGGAGAACAAAACAGCGGAGAAAATAAGGAACAAATAGAGTCAATGCTTGGAATGATGCAGATCGACTTCAAAAATAAACTTATATTTGATAACAAGATCAAATCCGTAAAAGGCCAGCACGACTGGATCAAAAAAATTGATGACAAAACCATGGAGGTCACTATCAATCTACAGGAAATGATGGATAAAAATCATCAGTTCAAAAATAAAGATGAAATGATTCTTATAGAAACAGAATAAAGAAACCGGCAGATTTGCCGGTTTTTACTTTTTTAGAAATTGATCTCTGCCGTTTCTTTTCCTTTCTGGAAATTAACGGTTTTCAGGGTTCCTTTGTAGGTGACGTTCATAATATTAACCTGTTTCGGGAACTGCCCGATAAGAATATTATTTCTGATTCTGAGACTTGATATTTCCGGAACATTTGAAATCTCGTAATAAATCCAAACCGATTCACCATTGACCTGACTTCCTGTGAAAGTCAAAGTTTTAGGAGCACCATTTACAGAAACATCAACATTATTATTGATATACTTTTTAAGCTCAGCCTCAAAAGCAGCCGTATTCGGATCTATTTTTACAGCTTGGGAAATATGTGTTGTATTCAGTTTAGTCGTAAACTTAAGGGTTTTACTTCCGTCTATATAATCCACTTTGGTCATAGAAGAAAAGAAATCAAAATCCCTGAAGCTGAATAAGCTCAGAAGCAACACTCCAAGGCTTAAGATAAATATCGATTTTTTCATTATTGTAATATTTAATAACTTTTATTGTTAATTTTTGGTCAAAATATATGCCATCTCTTAGAAATTGACACTCACCGAATATGTGTCATAAAATGCTTTGATATGGGCAACCGCATCATCTGCATTATCCACCACTCTGAAAAGGGACAGGTCCTGTTCTGCAATAAGACCTTCTTTTAGCAAAGTATCTTTGAACCACTCCAGCAAGCCGCTCCAGAATTCACTTCCTACCAAAACTATCGGGAACTTCCCTATTTTATTGGTCTGAATAAGCGTCAGTGCTTCCGACAGTTCATCCAGAGTTCCGAAACCGCCAGGCATCACCACAAATCCTTGAGAATATTTGACGAACATTACCTTTCTAACGAAAAAATAATCAAAATTGATATTATAGCCTTTATCTACATAAGCATTAAAATGCTGCTCGAATGGCAGTTCGATATTAAGCCCGATTGATCTTCCGTTTCCGTTAGCACCTCTGTTTCCTGCTTCCATAATTCCCGGGCCGCCGCCAGTAATCACACCAAAACCAATCTCAGTGATTTTTTTGGCAATCTCCGATGCCATCTTGTAATAATAGCTGTCTTCTTTAAGTCTGGCAGATCCAAAAATGGAAACACAAGGTCCTATTTTCGCCATTTTTTCATAGCCGTCTACAAATTCGGACATAATTCTGAAAACCATCCAGCTGTCCTTGGTGATCGTCTCGTCCCAGGTTTTCTGCCGAAAACTATCGTGCAGTCTTTTTTCTTCGTCTTGTTGTGTCATCTGAATAATTTTTCCGCTTCAGCAACAGATTCCGGCTTCCCTACATCTATAAGATTTGCCGTGTGCTGATAACCAATAATAATATCTTCTTTCATCAGGTCCATATATTCATCCATAATGGAGAATTTTCCTGTTCTTGTGATTTTCCCGAATATCTCAGAATTAACACAATGAACTCCGCTGAATGCCAGTTCTCTTAATTTGAAAATCCCGCCAACCACAGTTTTTTTATTAGTTGTGAGGTTTTTCCATCCTTTGAGATACATTTTGTCGTTGAACATCAGTTTCCTGGAGCTGTCTCTGTCGGAAACTGCCAATGTAATCATTGCTCCTTTTGTCTCGTGCAATTTCACAAAGTTGGTGATGTTAAGATCTGTCAGGATATCAACATTCATAATCAGGAAAGTTTTTTCGTTTTCCAGGAATCTTCTCGCGAATAACAATCCGCCTCCGGTTTCCAGAAGTTCGTCAGATTCATTGGAGATTTCGATATTCGCCCCGAAATTATCATTCTCTGCCAGAAAAGCTAAAATCTGACCTCCGAAATGATATATATTAATAACGAAATCATTGATCCCGTAACTCTGCAGATATTTAATATTCCTTTCCAGCAGCGGAACACCGTTTACCTGTGCTAGCGCTTTCGGGTGATTATCCGTGAATGGTTTCAGTCTTGTTCCCATTCCGGCAGCAAAAATCATTGCTTTCATACTTTATAAATGATATTTTGATAATTGATTGATGATTAAATAATTAATGAAAACCAATTATTAATTATCGCTTATCGATGATAGATTAAGATGCAGCTGTTCATCATGATGAATTCTTACATCTGCTTCAGGAAAATTTTGTTGGATGAACGCCGCTGTTTTGATGGCAGAATATACCGAACGGTGCTGTCCGCCTGTGCATCCGAAATTGATCTGCAGGTTTTCAAACCCTCTTTCCAGATAATTTTTAATGCTGATAGAAATAAGATTCTGAACACTCTTCAAAAATGCCGGCATTTCTGTCTTTGTTTCCAGATAATCCTGAACGCCGATGTCGTTGCCCGTCTGTGATTTATATTCTTCTATTCTTCCCGGGTTCAGAATCCCGCGGCAATCGAAAACGAAACCGCCGCCATTTCCGGAATCATCCTTCGGAATCCCTCCTTTTTTGTAAGAAAAACTATGGATATCAATAACCAATTTATTCTGCATTAACTCTAATTTTCCGTAAAGTTACTTTTTTTAATTTTCTTTGGAAAATCGGAAAATTATAAATTTTAAATTTAATTTTGCACATCAATTGATTTAGGACGAGCAATTCAAACTTATTTCTTATTTTTAAAAATAAATCTACTGAAAATGAAGTATCTAAAATATGCCTTTTTAACAGCTTTGCTGATTCATACTGTAAGTTGTAAAAAAACAAGCGTGGACGGCAGCAGCCGCAAAAGCTTTCAGGAAAGTATCAATGACATGGCTTCCAGCCTGCCGACGCTGAAGCAGGTCAAATTCAATGAAGCATTGTATATCCTAAAAACGTTTGGTGTGGAAGCGGACGGCGATGTTGCCGAAATTGCAGCACTCGGGAAACTCCTGGATGGTAAAAAGACAAACGAAATCTTTGCGATGGCAGACGATGTTGCCAAGAAAAACGGAATCGCCTGGAGCAGCACAGCGCCGCCAAGTCTGGGTGAGATGAACATCTTCGGCAATGAAATCGCTTCTGAAAAAGACCCGAATGATATTGATGCAGCCAGTCTGGGCGTAGTCGTAAGAAATATTGCCGGCGACAGTCTTACCGGATCAAAAGGTTTGGTGATTATTCCTCAATTACTGGACAGCAGAGGTAATAAAGTAGATTTTGAAGGCGCTGCTCTGGAAACTATTATGGAGATTTCCAGCGGCGGAAATAAAATCTCAACTTCCAAAAACCTGATGCAGGATCCAGCTTTCCGTGGTTTTACGATTATGTATTCCAAGCTTCCCAAAGAAAAAATATTCGAAGATAAAATTGACATCAAAGTAAGTGTCAAAACAACTAAGAAATTATTACAAATGATAAAAGCCGGTGTGGCAGTTAATGGAAATGCCCTTTACACACCACCACCGCCGGCAGTTTCAGATTCCACTCAGATTCAGAATCCGGAAACCAATCCAACACCTGGTACAGAAACTCCGGCCGCTCCTGCAAAAGTGACGGCTGATCCTAAGAATACTGTGACAAAATTCCTGAGCAATCTTTCTTCACAGAATTTTAAAGCGGCCTATGAAGCCGCCGAAAATCCAAACTGGGGCTCTTATGATAAGTTTGCTAATCCGAATTCAGGTTTTGGTTCTGTGAAGAATATCAATGTAAAAAATATTTCTGTTCCTTATAATAAAGATAATTCTGCTAACGTTAACGTCACTTATGACGTCACTGACAAAAACGGGAAAACCACATCGCTTAATGTTACTTATGGACTGAAAGCCGTAAACAATACCTGGAAAATAACCACTTATAAAATCAACAATCAATAAGAATGGCATCAGCAGCATTGATAAAAAGACTGGAAAAAACAATAGAAAATATTCCAGACTTCCCGATTCCGGGAATTCAGTTTAAAGACATTTGCCCTATTTTTCTTCAGCCAAAACTTTACGAAGAAGTGATTGCAGATCTGGCTGCTTTCAGCAGAGGAAAAGTAGATGTAGTTTGCGGAATAGAAAGCCGGGGTTATCTTTTTGGGATTGCAATTGCTGTTGCCCTGGATGTTCCTTTTGTTCTTATCAGGAAAGCGGGAAAACTACCTCCGCCTTTCATCGGACAAAAATATGACCTCGAATATGGTTCAGCGGAAATCGAGATGAAAACCGGTCATCTGAAAGAAGGTCAGCGCGTTTTGATTCACGATGATTTATTGGCAACTGGCGGAACAACTGAAGCTGCGGCAAAGCTGATCTCAAAGCAAGGCGCAATTCCTACACAATTCAGTTTCCTCATCGATCTGAAAGATCTGAACGGCAGAGAAAGACTAGAAAAATTCAATGCAGAAGTTTATTCTATTCTGGAATATTAAAATATTTTAACCAACAGAAAAAGAAGTTTTTGCATATCAAAAGGAAAACATTAAATTTGCACTCTATTTATTAAAAAAATTATGGCAGACCTGCATAACAAAAAAAACGAACAGGAAGGAAAAGAAACTGTAGAATTCTTTAAAGACCTTGACAAAGAAGCACTTAACATCGAATCATTTTTGGAAAAAAATGCAAGAGCTTTGAGCATTGGTTTCGGGGTTTTGATTTTGGCAGTTTTAGGATGGTTCGGATACCAGCAGTTCATCCTGGGACCTAAAAATGAAGAAGCCACAAAAAGTTACCTGGCTGCTCAGAAAAACCTGACAGACGGAAAAGAAGACCTTGCATTAGGCGGGAAATCTGTTGCGAATCCTGGTTTCGTAGGAACTTACGAAGAATATGGCAACACTAAGGCAGGAAAACTTTCCGCATACAACGCCGGTCTTATCGAGTTCAAAAAGGGAAATTATCAGAAAGCTTACGATCTGCTGGACAAATTCAGTTCAAGTAATAAGATCTTAGTTGCGCTGAAATATGGTGCAATGGCAGATTGCCTTTCTAACCTGAATAAAGCGGATGATGCCCTTTCTATGGCAGATAAAGCTGCTTCTGCTTCAGACGATGCTTACACCACTTATTACTTTACAAAAAAAGCAGGAATGCTTGCATTGGCACTTAAGAAAAATGCTGACGCTAAAAAATACTTCGCTACAATCGACGAAAAATACCAGGACTATGATAACGGACAATCCGATGCTTTCATAGAAATGACAAAATATTACTAGACAATGGCAACCACTAATCTATCCGATTATAAGCCGCTCAACATATCCAATGCCGATGAATATTCAATCGGCATTGTTGTTTCTGAGTGGAATGATTTTGTGACCTACAACCTGAGAAACGGAGCTGTAGAAACGCTTAAAGCAGAAGGCATAAAGGAAGAAAACATTCACATTTACTATGTCCCAGGTGCTTTTGAATTGAGCTATGCGACTATGAAACTTTGCCGATCGAACAAATTTGCAGCAGTCATTGCAATTGGCAATGTCATCCGCGGAGAAACGCCACATTTCGATTACGTTTGTTCAGGCGTAACGCAAGGCATCAAGGATTGCAACATATTGACCGATACCCCTGCGATTTTCTGCGTTCTGACAGACGACACCAAAGAACAATCCATCGCCAGAAGCGGCGGAAACCTTGGAAATAAAGGTGTAGAAGCAGCCGTTACAGCACTTAAAATGATTGATTTTAACAATAAGATTTCATTCTAATCAATTAGGAGCTTGATCCCGCTAATAGTTTATCCTGAGCTTGTCGAAGGGCTGTATCTTTTTTGTTTTTCAGAACATTTTTATCTCTGAAAGAAAAGGTGAAGAAGAAAAACAAAAAAGGATGCCGCTTCTATCGGGGTTATTGACAAACTACGGCATAATTTTTCGTTGTTTCTATAAAAGAAATTCCTAATTTTAAAAACACAAAATATTCATTATGAAATGGACAAACGACAGAAGTGATAATGTAGATGACAGACGCGGATCAGGCGGCGGCGGAATGCTGGTTGGTGGCGGATTAGGAACCATCATCATTGCAGCCATCGTATTTTTTCTCGGCGGTGATCCGTCCGCTATTCTTAGCAGCGGTGCCAGTTCCGGACCGCAGACAGAACAGAGAGACCTCACCCAGGAAGAGCTCGGCATCCGAGAATTTGTTAGAATGCTTACCAAAGAAAACGAAAAAACCTGGGCAAATGTCTTTAGCCAAAACGGTATCCAATTCCATCCTGCAAAAGTGGTATTATTTGAAAGTGCTACAAGTTCGGGGTGTGGAACGGCCCAGTCAGAAATGGGACCTTTCTATTGCCCTAATGACGAAACGATCTATATGGATATGATCTTCTTCAACGAGTTGCAGTCGAAATTCGGGGCAAAAGTCGGACAATTTACCGTAGCCTATGTCCTCGGTCACGAATATGGTCATCACATCCAGAATCTACTCGGAACATTAGGAAAGATAGACCAATTGAGACAAAGCGGAAGATACTCCGAGACAGATATGAACCGAGTTTCTGTCGCAAATGAGCTACAAGCCGATTTCTATGCCGGCGTCTGGGCAAAACAGACCGATAGCCGGGAAAAAATACTGGAACCAGGCGACATTCAGGAAGCGATGAGCGCAGCAGCAGCTGTCGGTGATGATAATATACAGAAAAGAGCTCAGGGTTATGTGAATCAGGAAAGCTTTACACACGGCTCTTCTGCCCAGAGGGAAGAATGGTTTATGAAAGGCTATAACACAGGCGATATCAGACAAGGTGATACGTTCGATGCACTCCTGAAATAATCTTTCTACGATATGAAATAAAAGCCTCAGAAAAAGAATCTGAGGCTTTCTTTATGTTATTTTTTCTTAGTCTTAATCTTCTTCACCTGTTCTTTGATAAAAGGATATTTCTGCTGCATATCCTTACTCAGAGACGGATCAAGTTTTAAAGCTTTCTCCAGCATAGTCACTCCTTCTGTTTCATTTTTAAGATTAAAATAGCAATTGCTCAGCTGATAATATAATTCAGCTCTCTGATGGCTTAAAAGTGCTTTCTGTAAAACAGCAACAGCGTCATCATATTCTCCTATCAGCATCAGCATTTCAGAAAATGCGTACCAATTGTAAAACCTGTTAGGTTCCGTCTCTACAAGCTTCTTAAGACAGGCAAGACTTTCCTCATACTCACCACAAGTGATGTAAAGAAATGCAAGTCTTTTTTGGTACTCAAGATTGCTATCATTCAGACCCACGGCTTCGTGAGCAAAATACAGCGCTTCTTTGGTATTACCCATATCTTCGTAGATATAGGATTGCTCCATCATCGCAAGATAAAACTGCGGATCTTCCTTCAGAGACTTCTGGAATGACGTAAGTGCCTGAACAGGTTTCCCTGCTTCTTTATAACAAAGCCCGATTTTGTAGAACGTAAAAGCTTTTGTATACTCTAGCTCCAGCATTTCTTCATACACTGCAATGGCATCTTCCCATTTATTAAGCGCTTCGTAAGAAGATGCTTTAAACGCATAGACACCAACAGCTGTAGAATTGATTGCTATCAGGTAATCAAAACCTCTGATGGCCTCTTCATAATTTTTCTTGTTGAAGAAATATTGTCCATACTCATACCAGGCTGTTTCCGAAAAAGGAAATCTGTCAAGATACTGATTCAGAAAATCCAATGCTTCCTGAGGTCTGTTCAGTTTGTTATAACAAAGCATTACATTTTCCAGAGAATAATCGTCATAAGGATCATGTTCAAGCGCAGCACTGTAATGCTTCAACGCATTAAAAGGATCATCCAGATTAATAAATTCATCGGCGATAAAATTGTGCAGAAAGTTTTCTTCCTCTTCCAATTCCAAAGCTTTCTGACAATATTCTATTGACTTTTTCGGATTTCCGAGATTTGAATAATATTTTGCACAGCAAACCAAAAAGTCCGTGTCTTCCAGAGAAGACTGGTGCAGCTCATCGATCAGATCTTTTGCTTTTGTATAGCGTTCCAACTCCAGGAACACCTCCAATTGTTTGGTTTTGATTTCCAGAGAATTCGGATGGATTTTCAGCGCATGATTTACAGCAAGTTCCGCATAGCTGAAATCTCCCAGCTCCAGGTAATAAATAATGATGTCTACATATTCTTCTGTATCGAAATAGAACTCTTCATTATTTTCTATCATTTCTTCGAACTTTTTCGCAAGTTCGTTTTCAAAAAATTCTTCCAATATGTGTGATTTAGATTTGAGACTTAGCTCCGCTCAGACGGCATTTTCGCTTAGTGTGAGGTTCGTAAATTCAATTACAATCAGCCGGATCTTAAATCTTTATATAAAGTTAATCAATTTTAATCTGAAAATAAACAGTCTTAAGATGACAATTTATTAACATTAATCGTTTTTCTGTTCAGAGTATATTGTAGTCAAAAACATACCAAACGATTTTTCCAGGCCGGTAATATCTCCGGATTTCAGATTAATTCCTCCGTAAATACTGTCGTTGCTACGGATCTTGAAATTGCTCAGTGAGAAATATAACGCGGGCTGCCCATCTTTACCTGACAATTTTACCGCAGAGCCCAGTAATTTTCTTGTTGAGACTGTCAAAACTTCATCATTTTTCAATTGCAGTTTCAGAAAACTTCTCGGATTTATTTCCAGAACCTTATTATTGACCGAGATCTTCTGATTTTTATTCGCAGAAGATACGAGATAAGCCACATTCTCTTCCTCCGGAATATTGTCTGCTTTTGTATAATACAGATTCAGAATATAATAAGCCGGATCAAAGTTCTGAAAAGTTCCGTCTACCTTTTCAATTGGCTTTAGAGAAAAGGTATTCGCTCCTACCTGTTTCGCTTTTTTATAAACTTCTCCGAACATTTTGACATCGTCATTGGAAAATCCGTTCACCAGAACTTCTCCAAGATACTCGGATTTTGAAATATCAGAAATCGTATAAAAAATCTTGTCTTTGTTATCATTAACTTTATCAACTTTATTTAATGTAACTTCCTGAAGGTAAAATAATTGAAAACTAAAGAAAAGAATGATGAATAATAGTTTACGCATTCGTTAATTTTAAAATTTCTATGCAGTCTCTCAGACTGTTTTCCCAGTGTTTTGGCTCTATTTTGTAATCCTTTTCGATTTTTTCCAGAGCCATTGTGCTTCTTTTCGGGCGTTTTGCCGGCGTCGGGAATTCTTCGGTTGTGATGGCTTTTAACTTAACGTCAGAACCGGAAAATTCTTTTATTTTACTGGCAAATTCAAACCACGTTGTTTCCGGATAATTGGAAAAGTGATAGATCCCGAAAGTCTTTTTTGGAGTTTCAATAATATCCATAATCGCTTCGGCAAGGTCATTGGCATTGGTAGGCTGTCCGTGCTGATCTCCTACTATTCCCAACTCATCTTTTATGCTGAACAGGTGGAGCATTGTTTTCACAAAATTCTTGTTAAATTCTGAATAGAGCCAGGATGTTCTCAAAATAACCGTTTCCGGGTTGTTTTCCAGAGCCAATTCTTCGCCTTTTCTCTTGGATGCACCATACACTCCGATAGGATTGGTAAAATCATCCTCAGAATAACATAAATTGGTCTCGCCGTCAAAAACATAATCTGTGGACACGTGGATTAGCACCGCATTATTATCGTTACAGACTTTAGCCAGATTTCCGACTGCATCACCATTCACGGCAAAAGCACGGTCTGATTCTTTTTCAGCAAGGTCTACAGCTGTGTATGCCGAAGCATTGATCACAAAATCCGGCTGATACTCAGCAAAAGCCTCATCCACCTGATCATAATTTGTAATATCTACAACAGCAGATCCTGTAAAATTAAAATCATACTGATTATGATATTTTGGTGCTATTTTCTGAAGACAATGGCCAAGCTGACCGTTTCCTCCGATAACAAGAATTCTTTTCATTCTTAATTTTTTGTTTTATTCTGGCTTCTGAAAAAAGAAACCCTTTCCTTAAAAGTTTTCTGATCTATATCCACAAGAAAATGGGCAAACTGATTTAAGGTCTTTTCAGGCATTTTTTCAGCTCTCCTCGCTTTCATATTAAAGTAAATAACTGTGAGCCAGAAAACAGCGTGTACCACACCTTTATCATCTTTCATCAGCAATTCTACCACCGCTGTGAGGTCATCAACAAAAATGGTCTTGCTGGTAATAGTTACCGTAGAATTATATCTTACTTCTTTTAGATAAGCAATTTCATTCTGGATGGTGACCCAGGTACAGCCTGTTTCTCTTGTATATTGCTCGTAAGTAAACCCGTAGTTCTGTTCAACGTGATCTTCTCTGGCATTAAGCATATATTCGAGATATTTTACATTATTCAGATGACCGATAGGATCACAATCTGCGAAGCGGATCTTTACAGTAGATGAAAATTCTTTTTCCATAATGCAAAAATAAAAAAACCGCTCCGAATAAGAGCGGTTTTATCATTTATTAAGATAAATCTTATTTTAATCCTAATTCTTTCTTAACTGCTGGTGTAGCATCAGTACCTGCTTTGTAAACTAGAGCCGGGCTGGAAGCATCGAATACAAATTCATATCCTGCAGCTTTAGAAACTTTAGTGATAGCCTCATTGATTTTCTTTTCGATAGGAGCTAATCCTGCATCTCTTTTTTCTGCGATATCTTTCTGCGCTGCAGAATACATCTGCTGTAGGTTATCCTGAAGCTTCTGAACTTCCTGGCTTCTCTGCTCATTGATAGCCTGAGTCTGCTTAGGAGCTTCATCCTGATATTTTTTCATAAGATCCTGAAGAGATTTCCCCTGCTTTTCCAATTCAGTTTGTTTAGCTGTCTGAAGTGTCTGCAACTGTGAATCCAAAGCTTTCATTTCCGGCATTGCAGTGAATATTGAGTTGATGTCTACAGATGCAATTTTCTGTGCGTTTGCAAAACCTGTAGCAAAAACCATTACAACAGCTACTAATAATACATTTAATTTGTTCATTTTAAAAAGTTATGTTTATATATTTAAATTGTTTATTTCATGTCAGAAGAATCACCAGGAGTTCTTCTCTGCATCGATTTGATTTTACCTTTAGGAGATGTTCTTCCGTTTTGTTCTTTTCCATTTAACGCTCCGGATGAGGCGCTTCCTGCATTCGCTTTTTCATCTTTAGCAAGGTTTTTCCCGAGTAAGCTGAGAACCGCATCTGTATAGTCATATTTCTTATCTAAAAATATCACACTGATGTTGTTGCTTTTATCAAGAACTATGCCCAAGCTATTCTTTGTAGACACCGTCTTAATAGCGTTCCAGATCTGATCCTGGAACGGTTTTGTAAGGTTTGAACGCAGCTGGTTTACTTCCCCGTTGGTCCCGAATCTTGCACCAATTGTATTTCTGATGCTGGCTTCCATATCTACCACTTCTTTCTCACGCATCTTAAGCTGCTCACCTACAAGCAGTACTTTTTCATTTTCAAAGGCTTCCCTTTTCCTCTCATAATCTGCCTGCTGCTTCTGAAGATCAGACTGCCATTGACTGATCTGTGAATTGAGCCTGCTCTCGGCATCTTTATACTGAGGGAGTTTGCTAAGGATATAGTTGGTATCCACCACGCCTATTTTCTGTGCATAGATTTGTGTCGCTGCAAAAAGAATTGTTACAAATATTGCTAATTTTTTCATCCTATAAAAATAGTATTTTTTTTATAATGGCTGATTCATCAGGAAGTGTGTCTGCCAGCCTGATGGCTCACTTCCTCCTAAGGTCTTGTCGAAACCATAAGCGAAGTCAAAACCGATCAATCCGAATGCGGACATTGACACCCTGATTCCGATCCCTGCAGATCTCTTTAATCTGAAAGGATTATATGTTCCGAAACTGTTCCATGCGTTTCCGGCCTCTACAAATGTTAAAGCAAAGATCTTAGCGGTCTGATTCATAGAAATCGGATATCTAAGCTCTGCAGCAAATCTGTTATAGATCGTTGCGCCACCATAAGGCGTGATATCATAAGGAGAAGATGAGCTGAATCCCGTGGAAGAAGCATTCTCATACCCTCTTAACGGAACCAGTTCTCTACCATCAAATCTACCATTGAACAAACCAACACCCCCCACATAGTATCTTTCAAACGGCGGTGGTCCCAGTTCTTTACTGTATCCGTTCAGGAAGCCCATTTCACCTGTAGTTCTGAGAACAAGCTTACCGATCACTTCATTATAGAAATCCGCTTTTAATTTCACTTTATAAAACTCCATCCATTTGTACTTATCCAAAGTACTCATTGTAGAATAATCTTTATTACTGAACCAGGAATATGGTGGTGTAAATTTCAAAGATGCTTCAATGTTAGATCCATAAGTCGGAAATACAGGATCCAAACCTGCTGAGTTTCTGCTTAAACCAATATTGAAACTGAATGATTTTGTACTTCCGTTATACTCCAGCGCATCTCCAAAGTAGAATGGATAATTGCTGAAATTATAGCTCTGGTACTGAATCCCTGTGTAAAGAGAGAAATAATCATCCGGCCATTTTAAATATCTTGTTAAACCTGCCGTTGCTGAGAAAATATTCATCGTCTGATCTCCAGTCGAGTAAGAATAATTCACTCTTGAGTAATTCAATCCGACACTCAAAGCAGTAGGTCTTGTTCCAAACAACCAAGGCTCTGTAAAAGAAACTCCATAATTGGTAAAATATTGTCCTGCCTGTGCCTGAAGTGACAATGTTTGTCCGTCACCCTGTGGAACCGGCTTAAAATCTTTGAATTTCAGGAAGTTTCTCAAAGAAAAGTTATTGAAAGTCAGACCGAGCGTACCAATAAATGATCCTCCTCCGTAACCCGCCTGAAGCTGCACCTGAGAAGAACCTTTTTCTACCAATGTCCAGTGCATATTCACGGTATTATCCTGCGGATTTGGCTTCACATCTGTCCCGATCTGCTGAGGATCGAAAAACTGCATTCCCGCCAGTTCAAAATAAGTTCTTTTGATATCTGATTTTGCAAACAATGCCCCTGGTTTCGTTCTGAGTGCTCTCAGGATAACGTGGTCATGCGTTGTAGTGTTTCCGGACCAGGTTACACGGTTCCAAGTTGCTTTTTCCCCTTCGCTGATTCTGATCTCCAGATTAATAGAATCTCCTTTTACCGATTTTTCGATAGGTGTTACTGTAGAAAAAAGGAAACCGTTATTCATGTAGATCGATTTCAGGTCAGAGTCATCTTCCTTCCCGCCATCTTCACCTACTTTTTTGTTGAATCCAACAGCATCATATATATCACCTGTTTTGTAGCCAAGGATCTTTTGCAGGAATTCTGAAGAAAAAGTTGTATTTCCGATGAAGTTAATATCACCAATATAGTATTTCTTCCCTTCGTTAAGTTTTACATTGATGTTATATCCTTTCTCGTTTCTGTAAACAGAATCAGAAACAATAGTTGCATCTCTAAAGCCTAATGAGTTATAGTAACTGATCAGGTTTCTCTTGTCCTCATCATACTTGTCCTGAACGAACTTCGATGGTTTGAAAATACCTTTGATAAATCTTTTCTGCTTGGTTTCTTTGAAACCATTTTTTCTAAGTTTTCTGCTGGAAACGTTCTCATTTCCTTCAAAAGTAATCTTATCGATCTTAACTTTTTTACCTTTGGAAACTTCAATCGTCCAGTCTACCAGATTAGAATCATTTCCGTTGGCCTTTTCCTGGATATTGATCTTTGCATCTGCAAATCCTTTTGAGACGTATTCCTGAGGGATTTTATTCTGAAGGCTGGAAATAAGATTACTGTTGATCTTGGTTCCCGGTTTCAGATTGTTATCCTTAATCAGTTTTTCGTTTTTAGATTTCCCGATGCCTTTCCCAGTGAACTTAATTTCACCAAGTTCCTTAAGGTCCTGAAGCTGGAATTGCAAAATAACATTTTGTCCCTCAACATCCTGGACATACACTTCTACTTTAGAAAAGGATTGTGTTTCCCAAAGCTTTTTGACAGCATTGCTGACTCTCTGCCCCGGAATTTCTAACTTCTCTCCTTTCACAAGACCTGTAAAACGTAAAATCTGAGCCGGTGTATATCTTTTGACACCGTCTACAACGATATCCTTCAGAACATACTCCTGATTTTGATTTCCGCTCAGTTCTGTGTTATCTGCATTGTTACCCTGTGGAACAACCTGTGCGTGAAAATACACGGAGGCCGTAAGCAAAATAATGGGTATAAATCTTAATTTCATTCTTCTTGAAGTTGTTCTCTTTTCTGTAATTTATTTTTGTGAAAGAATCTGATCGCTGGTCATCCCGTATCTTCTTTCTTTATTTTGATAATCTATAATGCACTGAAAAAAAGTGTCTTTGGTAAAGTCTGGCCAAAGCACATCCAAAAACTGAAGCTCTGCATAAGCAATCTGCCAAAGCAGGAAATTGCTGATCCTCACTTCTCCGCTGGTTCTGATCATCAGGTCTACCTGCGGAAAATCCCTGGTATAGAGATGGTCTTCGAATACTTTTTCATTGATATCATCAGCATTCAGATTTCCATTTTTTACTTCCTGGCTGATCTCCTTTACCGCTTTCAGAATCTCTTTCTGAGAACCATAGCTTAATGCAAGAATAAGATTCCCGCCTTTGTTATCTTTTGTAAGATCCACCACATTCATCAGCTGATCTCTTACCAAATCCGGCAGTGAAGATATATCACCGATTACGTGCATTCTGAGGCCTTTTGTAAAAATCTCTTCGGCTTCCAAAAGCAGTGTTTCGGATAAAAGATTCATCAGTGTATCCACTTCATCTTTCGGACGGTTCCAATTCTCTGAAGAAAAGGTGTAAAGCGTAAGATACGGGATATGGATCTCATTACAGGCATTAATAACATTACGCACAGCATTGATCGCATTCTTGTGTCCAAAGGTTCTTTCTTCTCCTCTGGATTTTGCCCATCTTCCGTTTCCGTCCATGATTACGGCAACGTGCTTTGGCAATTTATCTTTATTTATAAGCTTTTTCAAATCCTGCATAAATCATTATTTGCAATAACAAGGAGGTCTCCCGAATGAATAAGACAAAATAAGCGTTGCCGAATTGATCCAGTCTTTTGAATTAAGATTACCGACATTGCGCTGGTCTTTGAAAGCCTGCACAGCCGCTGCGGTCTGTTCTTTTCCCAATGAGCTTTTCACTGTGATATCACTGTCTTTCAGCATACTGTAATCTACCTGATCTGAGAATGTTGGCCTGAAAGTAAATTCACCGGATAATGCCCAGTTATAATTAAATTTATATTTAAGCCCTACTCCGAAGGGAATACCCATCGTAAAGGCTTTATCTTTTGTATAGACCACATCAGTTCCCGAATTTTTTATAGTCAGCTGAGCTTTAACTGTACTCATATAAAATCCGGATAACCCCCCAAATATATACGGACTGATCATACTGACCTGCTCATCATTAACCGGAAGAAAATTATACTCGAAAAGCAAATCTGCAGATATTACAGAATTGCTCCCGGACAGCTGTCTCACTCTGCGGTAATTTTCCTTTGCATTACGGTCATTGAACTGAATATTATTGTAACCCACATTAAGCCTGACTGTCTGGTAGGGATTAAAATTCATCCTGTACATCACGCCACCATAGAAAGGCAGTCCGTAATCCGAGATATTTCCTACGGGTTTCTGAAGTACATAGTTGGTACTCCCTATATCGCCTACAAGATTACTCATACCCAACTGTACTCCAATCTCATGTCTCTGAGCTTTTGCTAAACTCAAAAAACAAAAAACTGCAATAAAGGCATAAGTTAACTCTCTCTTCATTTTCAATATGCTGAAACGTCTATTACTCAAAAATTTGGTGCAAATATAAAACATTTTTAGATTAAGGAACTTCTTAAAGTTTAGTTAAATAAAAACAAAAAAACATAATTTCCTGTTATAAAAACGAACTTATTGTCAAAATAGTCTATAAAAAATAAAAGCCTTGAGAAAGGCTTCTATTTTCTATTAAAAAACTTTTTCAGTTGATTCCTTATTTTTATGATGGTTGGTTCTTCATAATTCTTATCTTCATCAAAGTAGCCATAGCCGTATCCGTATCCATAGCCATAGCCGTAACCATAGCCGTAACCCTGCTTAGCAACATAATCATTATATACCAGACCCAGATTTGAAACTTCTTTATTGAAATACTTTTCCGTAATCATCCTCACCATATGTTTTTCCGTATACTCGTGGCGAACAACATATATTGTAGTATCCGCTTTTTTAATCAGTTCAAAAGAATCGGCTACCAATCCCACTGGTGGCGAATCTATAATAATATATTCATAAAAATCTTTCAGCCGGTCTATGAACTTCATATTATTATCGCTCATCAGCAGCTCAGATGGATTAGGAGGAATGGGTCCTGACGTGATTACATCCAATCCCGGGATGCTCGTATGATTGATAATGTCGTCCAGTTCAACCTGACCGGTAAGATAATTAGAAATTCCGTTTTTATTATTGATCTTAAAATCGCCGAAAATTTTAGGCTTCCTTAGATCCATACCCAATAAAACGGCTTTTTTACCACTAAGACCCAGAACGGATGCAATATTAATTGACACATAAGTTTTTCCTTCTCCACTGATGGAGGATGTAACAAGTATCACCTTACTTTCCTGCTCCTCATCAAACAAAAAGCGGAGATTGGCACGTATGGCGCGGAATGCTTCTGCTATTGAAGATTTTGGTTCCTCCAGTACCGTAAGATTATTGTCAAAGTTATTATGCCCAACGACACCCAGTAAAGGAATTTTTGTTACGGTCAGCAACTCCTTGAGGTTTCTGATCTTATTGTCTAATAACTCTGCCAGAAGCAGAAATACAAGCGGAATCAGTAGTAGCCCTCCAATAATCTGCGCCTTGGTTGCATTGACGTTTGGAGCAATAGGACCTTGTCCCAGATTCTTTGCTTTATCAATAACCGTGAGATTACTTTGATTGGTAGCAACACGCATCTGTGATTTTGCCTGCTCCGTAAGAAGAGTATTATAAGTATTCTCTATAATATTATAGCCTCTCTGCGCATCCAGGAAGATTCTTTGTTTCTCCGGAAGTGTCACCAGTTCCTGATCAATTTTTCCTATTTGCGAATCAATCTGAGAGAGTCGGTCATAGTAACCCTGGAAATATTTTCTAAGCCCGCCCTGAGACGAATATTTTGCTTCATTGATCAGCCTGTTGATTTCTCTCATCGGTTCCGAATTTGGCGTGTAGATCTGCGCAAGCTCCCTTCTCTTGGCATAAAGCTGCTTGAGCTCGGACACCGAGGCGGTAAAACTGCCATCTTCTATTCCCGCAACATTAAGGCTAATGATTTTCTCAAGATTATTGGTATTGACCGAATTTCTAATATCATTAAGAGAATTGATTTTTGTCGTAAGTTCTGCTTTCTGATTTTCAAGATTCGTTAGCTTTTCCAGGGTTTTAGAATCTATATTCTCCATGTCGAAAAGCCTGTTATTGATCTTCAGATTATTGAGAACATTAGCACTTGAGTCCAATTTTTTCCGGATCAGCGTAAGATTTTCATTCAGATACTTAACCGTATTTTGGTCTACGGTATTCTGATCCGTCAGTCTTTTTTTAATGAGCTCTTCTACAGAACTGTTAAGAAAGTTGACAGTATTATTAAGATTATAACCGGTTTTGGTAATCACCATAATTGATGATAATTCTTTATCAAACTCCACAAACAAACTGTTAATAATACCATTAACCGCCTGATTTACAGGAATCAATGTAACAATTATATTTTCAAGACCTAAATTGCTGGAAGTCGAATTCGGAACAAGTTTGAATTTCAGATTAGGCGATTCGTACCATTCATTCAGTTTGAGGATCCTGTTAGCAGGCCTGGCGTAGGAAGAAACGGTTTGCATACTTTCCGTCTCATAATTATAGAGATACGGTGACTGCCCTTCTTCCGGAAGAATAATTTCGTATCTGTCTTTTCCTTTCGGAATGATTGTTATCGGATAATTGACCTGCTGAAGATGTCCTCTGTCAATTTCTAAAAAAACAGGACTGTCTTCCCTGTCCAGATAAGTTGTTTTTATAAGGCCCTTCGTGGTATAATTGGTAATGAGATTCAGTTTTTTTACAAGGTATTCATTGTGGCTTCTTGATAATAATATCTTTTTCAGATAAACACCATCCTGATTACCACCTTGCCCCCAGATAAAGTTAATAGACTGATTTGGCGTAAAATAACTTGCCGTATTATTAGAAATACTGAGTGAAAGGCTGGAAGAATAGATCCTTTGCGCATAGTACTTGCTATAAATATATGAAACGCAGTAACCTATAAAACCCAATATCACAAACCAATACCAGTTCCTGATGACACGCATTAGAAAATGTGCAGGATCGAACAGGTTAAAAGAACCCATTTTTTCAACCTGAGATGTGGCTGCGGTTTTATTGTCGTTTTTATCCGGAATCATGGTTATAAACGGGTTAGAATTAGATAAACTGACATAACTGTTGTGAGTAGGGAAACACCGGTTGTAAGCGTCTGAAGCGGCTCCTTTCCAAATCCGTTGATGCTCTTGCCATTGGTATTGAGATAGATGATATCACCATTCTGCAACCAATAATATGGTGAGTTCATGACATCTTCTCTGGTGAGATCCAGCCTTGCGGTTTTAATACCCTCAGGATATTTTCTGTGAATCATTATATTTTTACGGTCTACTGTGCGGTTAAGACCACCATTCATAGCCAGCGCCTGCATAATATTGAGCTGTGTCATATATGCCGTTTTTTCCCCGGTTATATTTACCGTTTCCATATCGCCCAATATGTAATAGCGTATTCCGTCCAGATTAAGCCGGACTTCCGATTTACCCTGAAGAAAATTCTCGTTGACTTTCTCCTGTATTTCTTTGGTCATATCTTCCAGAGTTCTGCCTTCCGCTTTGATATATCCAATTCCGAAAATATTGACATCTCCTTTTGAATCTACCTTCAGACCATTGAAATAAAACGTTGCATTTCCGCCGGATCCGCTGCCGGACTGTCCGCCAGAAGCGCCGCCAGCCTGTGTTGTACTGTTATTGACACCATTGCTGGAGGCATTAAGAGAGGAATAAAACTGAGCGGCATCGCCTTTTGGCGTGGTTACAACATTCAGGCTGAGTATGTCGCCTTTGGTCACTCTGTACTCTGGCACATTATAAGGAACTAATCCTTCTTCATTAATAGCAAGACTCTCACTTGGCTGGAGATACCGGATATCCTTTCTGGAAATGCAGGAAATGCTGGCACTGATAATAAAGAGTGATAAAAAAATATTTAAAAGATGTTGTTTTCCCATCAAATTGTTTTTTTTGCAAAAATATAATAATTTAATCTTTTCTGAACCTTAGTAAAAAAATAGGCAGATAAGCGCCTAAAAAACCAACAGCAACAATAATAATTAATAAATAGTTGACATTAATATGTCTCAGTGAATAGGCAATTGCTATTATGAATGCATAATAAATTATAATGTAAGCGGTTGATCTGCGATGTGTGAGACCAAGATTCAGTAATTTGTGATGGATATGATTCTTGTCCGGGGACAGAACTGACTTGCCATGATACATCCTGGTTAGGATCACCGTCAGCGTATCAATAATAGGCAGTATAAGAATAGCAACTGCTATAACAGGCGCAGACTGCAGATGATAAAATACCTCATCCCTTTTTGCAATAAATATCTCGATAAATGAAATACCGGTAAAGGCCAGAAGGAATCCCAGAATCATAGATCCTGTATCGCCCATAAAAATTTTTGAACTTCTTTTATTAGACAGATTGTAGATCAGAAAGCCTAATGATGCGGCAATCAGGATAGCACAAAGAATCACAAGAGGATCATTTGCGGGTCCAAGCCTGAAAAAGCTGATCCCGAAAAGGATACTGGTTGCGATGGTATAGCTGCCGGCAAGACCGTCGATTCCATCAATCAGGTTAAAGGCATTAATAAGAATGATGAAAGTCAATATGCTAAACGCCACACTCACATAATAATTAATCTCATAGACACCGAAGACGCCGAAAAGACTTCTTATCCGCACATCAGAACCGACTACCAGCAAAGCCGACACCAGGATCTGAGCCAGCAGCTTTTTGTAAGCTCTCAGAACCATAATATCATCCATTACCCCTACAAAAAACAGGATAATAAATGAAGCAAATAAAAACTTATAACGGTCGAATAACTCATAGGCAAAAATCGGAGCGCACACTCCTAAAGAAAAAAAGATAGCGATACCGCCAAGATTCGGGATCTTTCTGAGATGCGAGCTTCTTGCACCGGGCTCATCCATCAGATTTTTTCTCCTGGAGATCTTGATAATTGTTGGTATGGAAACAAAGGTGATAAAAAATGAAAATACAAAACCCGCAACCAGCTTAAAATAAAAGAAGGATATTCCAGTGCTTTCTAAAAAAGTTTCGAAGTTGTTCATTTTGTGTTTTTGACTAAGTTACTTTTTGATTGTCAGCATTCTGACAACACGCCTTAGCCTGAATATACTAAGTACGTAATAAACTTTTTTTCCTATCGGCAAAGATAATAGATAATTCCTTCCAAACCGCTTATATTGTAAGATATCTTTGGTTTTTATATTATTAATGCCTAGAAACAGATCCAGTTCTTGTGACATTCTGAAATAATCCGCTTGATTTTTTACAAATGCCAAATAGGCCAAAAATGTATAAAACCCTTCCAGGATCTGAAAATTTTTCAGCGCCGCCTTATGATCGCGGTAAATACTTTGATCAAATTTCACAGTCACCGTTTCTACCGCTTTTAGAATGTCCAATCCTTTTAGTGTGTGCGTTTTGCTAATGGATGCCGATCTTTCAAGATATTGATAATGATAGGCCGGAGTAAAGCCGATAATATCGGATGCCAGAAACAACTGCGGTATCAGCTCGATATCTTCAAAATGAATTCCTTTTTTGAATCTTCTGTTATTAAATAATTCTCTTCTGAACAATTTATTACAGGCAAAATAAGAGATATCAGAGAAAACGGACATATTATTTTCCAGAATGATCTTTTCAGGAAAACCAGGCAGCTGCGTTAGCTTTTGAGTAACATTTCCTCTTTCATCTACTTTCTGAAGATTGCATATTGTTATTTCTGCCTGATGTTTCTCGGCAATGTTCAGCATCTCTTTAAACATCGTCTCCGAAACATAATCATCGCTGTCCACAAAACCGATATACTTGCCTCTCGCACGGTCGATTCCAAAATTTCGCGCATCGCTTAATCCGCCATTTTCTTTTGTGAAGCCAAAGATCTTTTCCGGATATTCCTGTTGGAATTTTTCTATAATTTGTTGAGAATGGTCTTTGCTTCCATCATTCACCACGATTATTTCAACATCCTGCAAAGTCTGATTCACCAATGACAAAAGGCATTTTTCCAGATATAACTCGACGTTATAAACGGGAACAATAACGGAAACTTTGATTTCGGGATGCTGCATGATTTAGCTTCTCGTGAATCTGGAACTCAAAAACCCCTTTTTGGCTTCATCAAAATCCGAACGGGAGCAAGGGATGCAGTTATCAATATTATCATCCTCCCCAAAATACCAGAGATTGCTGAAAACTTCCCTTTTAAAAGCATATTGTTCATCATTAATCAGCACATAAAATGTTTCGTAGGATTTTTCCCTCGGGTGAGAACGCTGGATGTTGATACCTTCTATGAGATACCAGATCATCTGCGCCAGCAGCTGGTGATTGAGCTGGGAATCAGAATAAATATTATAATTGAAAATCCCCACAGATTTCAGTTTTTCGCTCAGCCCGATTTCCTTCATATAAGCACAGACTTCTCTTCTGTTCAGTCCATTGACCTGCGGATTCATCGAAAAAGGTTCGCCAAAGCTTTCAATGGCATCACAATTAATGGTTACCAGATCGGCTTTCCGGAAATAAGGCTCGGTTTTCTCCGTAGAATTCATCATTTCTGCCAGCCGGATGATATCAAACTGAACTTCTTTGATAAGCCTGACAGAATCCGTTTCATTCAGATGTTTCTGATAGCCGAGATGATGGTAGTTTTTAATCGAAAAATTTTTGGAACCCAGTATTTTGCTGAGGAAATTAGACTCGTGGATTTCCTCATCCTGTTTCAGTGAAACAACATTGCTGATCTGCGTATAACTGATATTATTCTGATGAAAATTAAGTGCGGAAAAAAGCGAAAATGCAAAATCATTACTACCGCCCACAATTACAGGAATTGCATTTTTATAATGACAAGCCGATAGGACTTCCTGCAAAATATAATGCGAATCATGACTTGTTCTCCCGGAAACCAGGTCGCCAAGATCTATAACCGGAATATCAAAATCCAATTGTGACAATTTATAAAATTCTCTTCTTACGCCTGTAAAATCCTGGCTATCGGCATCACCGTCTGCACCTCTGTAATCTGACACAAACAGTATAACAATGCCATCTTCTTTGATATCATTAGTGATCCTCTCTCCGATCTGCCATTTCTCGGTTCTGATTTGTTTTGGCGGAATGATAAAGTCTTCAAAATTCATAATTAGTGTGCAATTTTTATAGTAACGTCTTTTGGGATCTGTCTCGAAAAGGCAGCCAGCTGGTTTCTGAGTTTATCCGCATTTTCTTTTTTCACAGCGTAAAAAGAAACTGTAGTCCCGCCACAGATATAATTATTATTAATGGTAAGTGTCCCTGCTTTGGAAAAATAATCCGGCATTTTTACCCATTCATCGAAAACCAAAGCAACATCAAAATTTCTATTTTCCGCCGTTCTTGCAATATAAGCCTGGAGATTCTTATTGTCCAGAAACTTGCCGTGATCGTTCTTTCTTAATCTTGCTACTTCAATAGTTCCTAACCCGTAAGTATCCAGCAGCTGAATGTTATTATAATAAGTAATGGCACCGATGTCGTTGGCAATAATTCCGGACTCGGGGTAATACTGATGAACAAAATCCGCAAGCTGAATCTGCTGGTCAAAAATGTTTTTGGAGGCTATTGGCTGATATTTTAGCATCGTTATAAACCGCATATAAAATGTTATCAACAGCAAGCCGATCATTAAAAATTTGAGAACAGGCTTTCCTGTTTTTTCCCGGAAAAGATCATCCGCAAAAGGAGCAATTGCAAATAAGATAAGAACAACCAAATACGCTTCATAGCGAATCAGCCATCCGAAATTAGCAAATAAAAGGTGAACCAAAAAACCCGCTGAAACTACAAGCGTAACTGCATTTTTAGGTAGTTTGAGTGTCTGAGTATCCGCGTGTTTGAGCGTTCGAAAGTTTCTGAAAATCTGTGCTATCAGAATCAGCATCAGTATCAAAACAGAAATTCCGCGGTAAGTATTGCCTGCAACTCTTGTTATAAAACCTGCGATTCCGTCATTCGTATTACCTTTAAGAATCAAAGAATTCGGGAGAAAAAATGAGCCGTGATCTATTGAGATACAGCCATATACCAAAACCGGCAAAAGCGCAAATAAGCCTAAAACTATACTGATGACATAATCTTTTCTCACAAAAAAAAGATACACGCAGATAAAGAAAATGAAAAAGAGGCTCTCGTAACGGAATCCTGTTGCTATAATAGAAAACAAAGCCAGATTGGAAAAATGTCTCGGGCTTTTATCTTCCAGATATTTCCGGAAAGCTAAAAAAACCAAAACCATCGCCAGCGTGTGAAACACATGCTCCATTCCGGTCATTATCATCAGATGCAGCGGCATCAGAAACACCAATGCTGCTAAGAAAACAAAACGTGTTAAAACAGAGAATGGCTTTAGATATTTATTAAATACCAAAATGAGTGCAGCACCAGCAACAGTGTTTGCAACCAAAGGAATATATTCCCAGTTACCAAATATTTTGATCAGTACAGCCAGAAGAAATGTAAAAAGCGGAGACGATGTTGTAGATGAGAACTCGTACTGTGTGATGCCCCAGGTTCCGGCTTCTGCAAAGTTCCTGGCCATTGAAAGGTGAATATAAGCATCATCCAGCGGATAGATATAACGCCCTGCAAATACCGATACCGCCTGAATATTATAATATATCAGCGCTGCGAGAACCACAAATATAATCAGAAGTAGTGTATGTTTTTTCATCATTTTTTTAAATTAATCGCTCCACAAGAAGTTCTGATATTTATCCGGAGTGAATCTTCCGGCCTCTCCTTGGTATCTTGCGAATACAAAATAGTAAAAGACCATAAATACCACAAAGAAAAAATGAGTCATTTTCTTCGTGTTCCTGTCATCCATCGCGGCAATTATATTAGGAACCACGAGCGAGGCAAATCCCAGATAAGCCCCAACGAGCCTGGTGGAAAATACGGGATTACTGCGCATGATGAAATAGAGGCAAACTCCTATTAATAGAATATTCCTCATATATTCATAATAATATATTTTCTGGCAGGTCGCCTTATCATAAGTTACCAGCAAAAAGCTGAAAACCAGCATTAGCCCATCCATAAAGCTGGATCCAGAAGATTCATAACTGATGTAGCCGTTATAACCATTGGACACGTCCTGAACATTGAGCGTATCAAGAAAACCTGAAAATGCATTATAAATCTGAAATGGTGATAAAATAACACATATCACAATAGCATAGAAAATCCGTCTTGAGTTCATCGGGATAACAGCAAGCCAATATGCCGGAAGAAAAACGATGCTAGACTTATGGAATCCGTAGGCTATGTAAATACATAAAAGATACCACCAAATTTTTCTTTCTTTAATAAACCGGAAGGACAGGAAGCACATCGTCATCCCCAATGCCTGCCTCATATGTCCACTGTCTGCTATGAAATAACCAGGAATAAAGAAAAGAAGAATGGCAAAAACAGGATATTGCGTATTTTTATAATAAACAGCAAATTTTCCGGATATCGTGATAATAGCTGTAATCAATGTAAACTCCTTGAACGGGAATCCTGTAAAGAAAATAACTTTGTTCATTAATCCGTACATCCATTCCACATCGACTTTAGATTCTCTAAAAAGCATCTTGTCGAAAAGAACACCGAAATCTATTATTGGAAAATACTGGTTGTACATTGATAGATAAACAGGGTAATCTGCTCCAACATAGTTTCTGTAACCCACGGCAACAATCATATAAGCACCAATGGCCCAGAAAATCAACTTAGGTGTCTTGGATCCGTCTTCTCTGTTAATCTCTACAAAGCTGTAGAAAATAAGAAAAGCAAAAACTATGGTGAAAACAGGATGTAAAAATATCATTAATACGCCGGGCTATATAGTTTTAAATTTTATTAAACAGTTCAAATATAATTCTTATTTCAAAGAAAACTTTAATCTTTTTTAAAGCGCTTTACCAGATAGATTCGGGCCGGCTCTTCAAAATAGCGAAAAGACAATGATGCCAGAACAAGATTGATAAAAATAAGCAGCAATAATTCTAACGGTACTACAACATACTCAGAGAGGTTTTGTCCGGAAAGATATGCCTGAACCGGTTTGAAAACATAAAATGCGGTGAGCTGGAACATATAGAATGCAAAAGAGATATTTCCCAGATAAACCATGGTCTTGGTTTCAAACCAGCCGTCAAAATAAGTTTTGAAAGACAGGGCATAGATGATGGCTGCGAACGCGAGCATACAGAGTGCATCCACTTTATAGTCAAGACCAGCAAGGGATAGAAACATCAGGACACCTGCCCCGAAAACAAAGCTTGCATTTCTCTTTGAAAGCTGAAGATCAAACCTCAGCAATCCCGCAGAAACACCCAGAAAAAACTCCGGAATGATTCTTTCCAACCCGTTATATGTATAGTTATTGAGATCAAAATTTTCTATTCCAAACCAGCGGATTATAAAAAACAGCACGATGAGGAACAGAAGAAAACGGCCTGCAAACTTACCTTTCTTCACAATAAAAACAGCGGCAATAAAGAGAAACAGATAAGCAAACCATTCATCCGAAAGGCTCCAGGAATGGGTGTTCCAGCTCAATGCATCATTAATATTCCACGCATGTACCATCAACAGATTAGAAACGATATGATCCGGACGGATAATTAAATCCTTCTGATGAAAAACATATTTGCCAACCAGCAGAAGAATACCGACAATGACAAATGTGAGGATCTGGAGCGGATAGATCTTGGCAAAACGTTTCAGCAGAAAGTTATAGTATTTTTTCCAGCTCACCTCTTCCTGAAAAAAACTTTTGTGATAAGCATAGGTGAGAATAAACCCACTCAAAACAAAGAAAATATCAACACCAAGATAACCCTTTCTTACAAAAAAATTATCCAGCCCGCCCGTGTAAACACAAAAATGATAAAGAAAAACCCAAATGGCCGTATAAAATCTCAGACCTGTCAAATTGTTCAGCATAGCGTATGATTTACCAGTAAAAATTACCAATCATCTGCATCCCAAACGTCTGGAACAGACATAGAAAAAACAAGACTCTGAACTGCCCGGCATCAATAGTCTTGAGCAGAATCAGAAAATACGGCACCATAAAAAGACACGCTCTTGCGGTCTCGCCGGTTCCGTAAGCGCCGGTCAGCAGCATCGCCGACAGCGCAGAGACGGCTGAAAAAAACAGGATAGTATTATTCTTATCCTCAAAGACTTCCGTCCCTTCTTTTTTAGAGAAGAGAACAGCTAAAAATCCAAAAGATAAAAACAGGAAGATCTCACTGATGTCCTCCAGCCTGGTCATCAGGTAAACCAATGGCTGATGAAATAATCGGAAACCATCCGGATTTTCGGAATGGGATGCCAGTAAAAATGTCTCCAGCTGATTATAACCTGTTATTGCATAGATCACTATAAAAGTTAATATAAAAACAATGGCACTCATCAAACTTAGCCACACAAAGCTCCATTGCCTTTTCATCATAAAATACAAACTGACGCATCCCAGAAAGGCAAACAGAAACAGACCTGAGAATGTCAAGAGGTTAGTCAGGATCAAACCCGATGTGATGAGCAGAAAGGCAACAGAATCCATTTTATGCTGATGGAAAATCCTTGCAAACCCCAGTAAGAAAATCAGAGTGGAGGTCAGAACCAGGGCATCTATCGATACTAAAAGATAGATATTAACGGAAGGAATTACTGCGAATAACAGCAGTATCCATTTTCTTCTTAAGTCTTCAAATCCGAGATAGGCCAAAACCTTGTAAAACAATGGAAACGAAAGAGATCCAATTGCAAAAAATATGATTGCCAGCGTTTCAATGCCGGAGATATTAAGGATCCAGTAATGCAGAAGTGTGACAAACGGCGGATGTGTCCTGGTGTGCATCTGAAACTGTTCCAGATTCCTCGTGAAATCTCTCAGCCAAATGCTGCCGTCTGTGATGTTTAGTGCATCGGTATAATATTGCCGCCCTTTCAGGTAAAAAGGCTGCAGGAAAGCTATATCAAAATTTCCCTGGCTCAGGTTACCGAGTAGAACCAAAAGCACAGCAATCAGAACCAGTAGGAAACCATTCAGCTGGTGAACATACCGGAACGCCACCACTCCTGAAACTAAAAACAGAAATGCAAATATAAATCCGCTCCACAGAAACTGGTTAGGATAGATCACGGAAATCGGGAAAAGAATGCCTGTCCCGGTATAACCGCCCTGGCTCTGATAATAAAAATTAGCCCCGGCTATTGCCACCCAGATGGCTATTGCTATAAAAAAAGGCAGCCAGGGAAAGCGTTTCAGATCTATCCAGAGTCGGTTTTGTTCCATTCAGAATGTGTTTTTTTGGATTCTGGTGTCAAAAATATTAATAAAACTTCAGATTGTCTGTCAATTTTTTGATTTTGGTTAACATTAAGAACAATCATTATAAAACTAAATTACTTCAGAATCTCAAACACAAAAGTCGTAGACGTTTCAAATGCGCCACCCTGTGTGGCTCCGAATAAAAAGCGTGGCGTCTCGCCGCCCCTGTCCAAAAGAAGCATCGGGCGCTCCAGCCTGCCGAATCGTTTCAAGTATTTGGGAGGCGTTGGTTCTGTGATGTAAGACTTCATATCAAGGTAGGCGACCCTGGGTTTGGTCCAGCGGATGCCGTCCCGGGTGGTGAGGTGGAGGCCATACTCGTGGTTATAGAAGCCCATATCCCGTGCTATCATATGGAATTTCCCGTTTTGCTTCCAGACGAAAGCGTCTTCCAGCTGGGCGTTATCCGGCAGCGAGGAAAAATCGATGACGGGGTTGGCAGAGACTTTCTTATAAGGCCCGGTGGGCGAGTCGGCTTTGGCTAAGCCGTATTTTCGGTTACCGCGCACGGCGCCCTTCTGAGTTTCATATTCCTTGGTATTCCATGATTTGTAGAACAGCCAGTATTTCCCATCGTTGCCTTTCACAAAGGCAGGATTGGTGGTACAATGGTCATCCCAAGCACCTTCTTTTCCCGGAAGAAGCAATGGTTTGTCCGGTCGAGTCCAATCGCCATCGATTGTTTTGGAAGTTGCCAGTCCGATTCTTTTCGTGTTGGTTTTTCCGTTGGCATTGCCCATAAAAAACAACAGATATTCGCCATTTACTTTTTTGATCAATGGATTATGGCAAGTGGTCGCATCCCAATATTCGCCACCTCTGGGAGAAAGGACAACCTGTTTATGTTCGAATGGGTGAAATGGAGACTCCGCCTCTGCACGGCAAATCTCAGACCCATTGAGCCAGCCGCCCATTCCTTTTTCCTTCTTCCAGCGGGAATAGAAAAGATGAACCTTCCCGTCCTCTCCCCAGATGGGCGAGCTGCACCAGATGTAGTAGCCTTCCAGAGCCAGAGAGCGCCCAATGGGCTTCAGTCTGAAATAGGGCTTCTCAGGAAAATCAAACGCATTCATAAACGATGTTCCGAAAGCCAGGGCTGCAAACGCTAAGCCCGAAGCCTGTAAAAAATCTTTTCGTGTGATCGTATTCGGTGATTTCATTGCTTTGATTTTCAGCTAAAATTAATGGAAAGCATCCCAAGCAGCATCCTGCAGTTTCGGGCTAGTCTTACAGCACCGGAATTTAAACAGTTGAGTTTAAGCTATTTATTGCAAAAAGTCCGTGAATATTTAAAAAATTAACTTTTGTAAATCAATTGTATTCTATAGTTTATTAAATTTAACCCGTTTAACAAATTAAATTCACAAACGATGAGCACAAAAAATCAGATCAGCATCGACATTCCTCAGTCCGTTATCGAAAAAGTAACAGAAAACCTGCAAGAATCCCGCACCCTATTAGCGCCCTACCTGCAGGCTATTGCACCAGGCGGGAAAAAATCAATTTTCAAAATGGGCGACAAGACAGTCGCAACTGTTCAGAAAGTTGAAGATTACACCGAAACTAATTCCGAATTTACGCCCAGCTACATGGACAAACCGGAGTTCATCAAGGATGTTGCCGTAGTTACAGGCCTTTCACCGCTCCGCAACCTGTCCCAACAGCTATTCTCCGACCTGGACGACACCATTACCATTGCGGGAAACGAGGCGCTGCTGGCAGCACTGCTCTATTATGGCGCTGTGAAAGAAGCCGCAGCCAAAGGGGTGGCCACCGCCAAACCAATCTACGAAGACCTCAGCGCCAGATTTACGAAGAGAGGTGCCAAAAAGAAACCTGACACAGAGTAAAATCTATGTTTACAACATTCAAACGACTCTTTTGGACTCGGCAGCGGGTATAAAAGAGTCGTTTTTGTGTTTAAAATACTCAACGGCGAATAAAAACACTCGGCAATGAGTAAAAAAGACTCTCCGAAGAGTAAAAAAGCCTCGTTTTTGTCTGAATTCAGACAATGATCCTCTGAAAACAGAGGTTGATGAGAGAAATCAGAGGTTGGTTTTGTGAAATCATACTTCGGTGAGAGAAAATTGCGTTTAGCGTCCAATATTTTGAGGATGCGCAATCGGATATTATATTGAAGCAACGCGTATATTTGGGTGTTGGCTGTAATTTTAACAAAGTTTCGTATCCAAATACGGTTTTCCGTAATGAAGCACAAAATTATATTTTTACATTAGCAAAATAAATTATTAACTAACCAAAAAACAGATGGTAAGAAAATTTTTCCTTATTTCAATATTGACAATTATGTCAGTTGCAACTTACGGACAAGACGTAAAAAAAGAAGCTGAAAATGCTAAAACAAAAATGGAAGTTTTTGCATCCAAAACAGGAAGTATCACAAAATTTGTAGACACAAAACTTCCAAATCTAAAAGCAACTTATAGTTCAGCTCAAACAAGAATTAGAAAAATCACTAACGGAACAACTTCCGCATTCTTTTATCAAATAGAAAAAGAAGGAAAGTATAGTAGCAATACTGCTTCAATTGAATACAGTGACTTGACAGAAATTTTGAAAGCTTTAAAAGTTTTAAAAACCGATGTTGCAAATGATGTTTCTGCAAATCCTGACTATATGGAAAATAAATTCGTTACAGTTGATGGATTTCAAGTTGGTTATTTTATAAGTGGAGGGAAAGCCAGTTGGTACATAAAACTTGAAAAATATGGTTCAGACAACACTTTATTTATTGACAACGGAGATACAATTGAAACTGCTTTTACAGAAGCAAAAAATAAAATAGACGAACTTAAAAAATAAAAAATGAAGAAATTATTACTTTTTGTTATAATTTTTGTCTGTAACTTGACAATAAAAGCTCAAACTGTAAATGACATCCCTTTAAAAGATATTGATGTTGAATACGTACGCATTGTTGGAACATCAAAATTACTAACAACAAAACTTACAATTGAACTTGATTTTGGACAAAGAACTAAATTTTTTTCAAGTGGAAAAGAAACAATTATTAAAGATGAAGATGGTAAAGCAATAGACTTTAATTCAATGGTTGATGCTTTAAATTTTATGTCAAAGAACGGTTTTGAATTTGTAACAGCTTATGCAATTTCGGTTGGAAATCAAAATGTTTATCATTATTTGTTGAGAAACAAAAAACAAAGAACTGAGTAGAAAAAACTACAGCCAACAAGGGGTTTGCAATGGGGCGAAACCGCAAAGTTCAACGGCAGTTCTTCGATTCAACTGTTGTACAAAATTGAAGATTAGTGCTTCGATTGTCCCACCATCGCAAAGCCCAGAACCGTTAGCTTCAAGTTTTGGAGACAGACACAAACTAAATGACAGAATGAATTTTAAAGGCAAATACATAGAATGACGAAATATTCCAATACCGACTTAATGAAAATTGCTATTGAAGAACATTTGAAGTGTATTGAATTTCCGCGTGTTGGAGCCGTAATTTCAAAAAGTGGTATTCTACTTTCTACAGGTTATAGAGGAGAGAAGAAAGGAACTCATGCAGAAAGAGTTGCTATCGAAAAGCTAAGTAAAGACGATTTACAAGATGCAACTATTCATACGACATTGGAACCTTGTGTGACCATTCATCAAGAACAAATTACAGAATGCTGTGCAGACCTAATAATAAAATCAGGAATTAGAGAAGCTGTAATCGGAGTATTAGACCCTAACGGAACTATTTATTCTGAAGGTTATCGTAAATTACTCGAAAATAAAATTAGTGTCTCATTTTTCAATCGTAAATTAAGAAAAGCTGTTGAAGAAGAAACATTTGAATACGGTGATATTCATAAATTAATTGGCGCAGGAAAAAGACGAATTCCAGTTGTACATAGTGGAACTCATTTACAGGTTCAATTTTCAGAAAAAGATGTTAGAACGATTAATATTCAATGGAACGCCTTACAAACAAATCATGGAATTGTGGACTTATTAAGTGAAAACGGAGCTGTAAGAGTTGCGGCAGGAGCTACAAACTTCTCAGACATTACAGACCCAATGGTATTTAGATTTCCAAGTCACTATGCAAGACTTCACAAGGGCGAAATAGCTATCGTTAAACCAAGCAATGCGACATTTTGTATTCTAATTAAATTACTGGAATTATATGACAATGACGTATTATTTCAATGGGAAGTACGAAATGATTAAAACTCGATGTCGCGGATTTGTAATCCGTGACTGATATAAAAAAGCACAGATTATAAATACCGCTCCGCAAATTTTCCTGATTTTTAGCCAACATCAAAACTGCTAATCAGCAACAAAAAACCCTTTCAGAGTTTGAAACTAAGAAAGGGTTAATTATTTATATAGAATAAACATTTACTTCTTCTTCGCCGGTGCTTTTTTCGCAGCCGGTTTTTTAGCGGCTGGCTTTTTCTTTTCGGCAAAAGCTTTCGGATCCTGTGCCGTGATCCATTTTTTCACTTCATCCAGAGAGATGTCTTTCAGCTCATCGGCTTCGTACTTGGTATCATCTTTCTTTTTCGGGATCTTAAAATTCGCTTTTCCAAATTTGATAAATGGTCCCCAACGGCCATTCTCGATGGCGATTTTTTCTTTTTCCCACTGCTGGATGTAGCGGTTGGCTTCTTTGTCCAGCTTGGCATCGATCAGTTCATTGATATCGCTTTGGGAAAGATTGTCGAAGTCATAGCGTTTCGGCACATTCACAAAGATGCTCTGGTATTTGATAAACGGCCCGAATCTTCCTGTTCCTTTGGTTACAGGTTCGCCTTTATAAGAGGCAATAGGCGCGTCGGCTCTTTTCTTTTCGTTGATGATCTCTTCCGCTCTTTCCTGATTCACGGACAGCGGATCTTCGCCCTTCGGAATGCTGATAAAAGTCTCGCCCCATTTCACATAAGGTCCGAATCTACCAACACCTACAGACACCGGCTGACCGTCCACTTCCTGAAGGTCAAACGGCAGCTTGAACAGCTCCAGAGCTTCCTCCAGTGTAATGGTAGCGATATTTTGGTTGGACATCAGTGAAGCGAATGTCGGTTTCTCCTCATCATCCTGCTCCCCGATCTGGATCATCGGCCCGAATCTTCCGATCCTGGCGTGGACATTCTTGCCGGATTTCGGGTCTACACCCAGGATTCTTTCGCCTGTTGCCCTGTCTGCATTTTCTTCCACATCCTCAATTCTCGGGTGGAACTTGGAGTAGAAATCCGTCATCATTTCCTTCCACTTCTGGTCGCCATTAGCAATCTCGTCAAAGCCTTCTTCCACTCTAGCGGTGAAACCGTAGTCCAGGATCTCTGCAAAATTATCGGTTAAGAAGTCATTCACCACTTCGCCGATATCGGTTGGAACGAATTTATTTTTATCACCGCCAAACTTCTCTTCGAGAACTTCTTTCTTCACACCGGATTTGCCCAATGTCATCTTAATGATCTCTCTTGTCTGCGGTTCAATTTCTCTTTTATCCACATACTCACGGTTCTGGATCGTCTGGATCGTAGGTGCATAAGTGGATGGACGTCCGATTCCCAGTTCTTCCAGCTTCTTCACCAATCCTGCTTCCGTAAATCTTGCAGACGGCCTTGTGAATTTTTCCGTAGCAGTGATCGTTTTATAGTCAAGGATTTCTCCCACTTTTACTTTTGGCAAAAGCTTTTCATTGCTTTCATCGTCATCATCTTCTGTTTTCACAATGCCGTAAGCCTTCAGGAAACCATCGAAAATAATCACTTCTCCCTGAGCTTCAAAATGCTGCGGTAATTTCGGGTTCCCGATCTCAATCACCGTTTTTTCGATTTTGGCATTTTCCATCTGGGACGCCAGAGTTCTCCTGTAGATCAGCTGATACAGCTTGTTCAGCTGCACATCACTGATTGATTTCACTGAGAAATCGGTCGGACGGATGGCCTCGTGCGCTTCCTGAGCAGAAGAAGATTTTGTGGTATAATTTCTTGGTTTAGAATAATTTTCGCCGTATTCTGAAATGATCTGTGCTTTTGCTCCGTTGATCGCTTCCTGCGAGAGATTCACAGAATCCGTTCTCATATAAGTGATGAATCCTTCCTCATAAAGTCTTTGAGCCAAGCGCATTGTCGTGGTTACACCATAACCCAGTCTTGACGAAGCTTCCTGCTGTAAAGTGGAAGTTGTAAACGGAGCCGATGCTGTTCTTGTTCCAGGCTTGGTTTCCACATTCAGAACTTTGAATTCTGTGGATTTGGATTGCTCCAGGAATTTTTCGGCATCTGATTCCTTTTCGAAATCTTTTTTCAGCTTGGCTGCAATTTCCTGTTTACCGTCATTGAGAAAAACACCTTCTACTTTGAAGCTCGGCTTCGGTACAAATTCACGGATCTCTTTCTCTCTCTCTACAATTAATCTTACCGCAACCGACTGAACTCTGCCTGCCGACAATCCGGTTTTTACTTTTTTCCAAAGCACCGGCGACATCTCGAAACCTACAATCCTGTCCAGAACCCGTCTTGCCTGCTGAGCATTTACCAAATTCTGATCAATATCTCTCGGATTTTCGATCGCCTTTAGAATGGCATTTTTTGTAATCTCATGGAAGACAATTCGTTTCCTGTTTTCCGGCTTTAATTTTAATTCTTCGGCAAGATGCCACGCAATCGCTTCTCCTTCGCGGTCTTCATCGGAAGCGAGCCAGACCATTTCCGCACCTTTGACAGCGCTCTTCAGTTCCGCTACCAGCTTCTTCTTATCAGCAGAAACTTCGTAATCAGGCGTGAAATTAGAAAGATCAATTCCCATCCCTTTTTTAGGCAGATCACGGATATGCCCAAAGCTGGACTTGACCTCGTAATCCTTACCTAAATATTTCTGAATCGTTTTTGCTTTTGCCGGAGACTCGACGATGACTAAATTTTTTGGCATCCTAAAAATTTTTGCAAAAGTAGGAGTTTTTTTATTATCAAATTCCGCAAAACTGATTTCTGATGTCTATACCTTATATATATTGTTGAGTTTTAGCTTAAAATTACAGGACTTATCGCTATAAATATCTACTTTTTTCACTAAATTCGCAGACTTAATAAATAAAGAACACGATTTTTAGACGTTGATAATGAATAAGTTCGCAGAATACAAAAACCTGAACCTTACCGAAACTGCCAAAACCATTGCAGAATTCTGGAAAAACAATGACACTTTCAGAAAATCCGTGGAAATCCGCCAAGGACAACCGGAGTTTGTTTTTTATGAAGGACCGCCTTCCGCCAACGGAATGCCGGGAATTCACCACGTAATGGCAAGAGCGATTAAGGATATTTTCTGCAGATACCAGACCCAAAACGGAAAGCAGGTTTTCCGTAAAGCCGGCTGGGACACGCACGGACTTCCTGTAGAACTGGGTGTTGAGAAAGAATTAGGCATTACCAAAGAAGACATCGGCAAAAAAATCACGATTGAAGAATATAACGAAGCGTGCAGAAATGCCGTAATGCGTTACACCGATGTGTGGAACGATATGACCGAGAAAATCGGGTATTGGGTGGATATGGAAAATCCTTACATCACCTACAAACCAAAATATATGGAGTCGGTTTGGTGGCTGTTGAAGCAGATCTACAATAAAGGTTTGATTTACAAAGGATACACCATCCAGCCATATTCTCCGAAAGCGGGAACGGGATTGTCCTCTCACGAAGTGAATCAACCCGGAGCGTACCGCGATGTAACAGACACAACTGTAGTTGCACAGTTCAAGACTTTACCGGAATCGCTGCCATCATTTTTACAAGGTTTTGGCGATGTTCATTTCCTGGCCTGGACCACTACGCCTTGGACTTTACCTTCCAACACAGCATTGACCGTTGGTCCAAAAATCGATTATGTTTTAGTAAAAACGTTCAATCAATATACTTCTGAACCGATCAATATCGTTTTAGCAAAAGCTTTGACAGGAAAACAATTCGGGAAGAAATTTGTAGAAGGAACCGATGAAGATTTCGCCAACTACACTTCAGAAAGCAAAACTATTCCTTATCAGATTTTAGCTGAATTCAAAGGTGCGGATTTGGTTGGGATTAGATATGAACAACTTTTAGATTACGCCAAACCTTATCAAAATCCGGAAAATGCATTTAGAGTAATTTCAGGAGATTTTGTAACAACGGAAGACGGAACCGGAATCGTTCATACTGCACCGACTTTTGGTGCGGATGATGCGAAAGTGGCGAAAGAAGCTTCGCCGGAAGTTCCGCCAATGCTGGTTCTGGATGACAATGGAAATCCTGTTCCTCTGGTAGATCTGCAAGGCCGATTCTTATCTGTTGTTAATGATGAAATCTATGGTTTTGCTAATGAATATGTGAAGTCTGAATATCTCAATGACGATGAAAAGAATGTCGAATTCAATATTCAGAAAGAGAATTTAAAATCCATCATTGCAGATTTAAAAGTTTATCTGTCTGTTGACGAACGAATTGCACTTAAACTAAGAAAAGAAAACAAAGCCTTCAAGGTTGAAAAATACGTTCACAGCTATCCGCACAGCTGGAGAACAGATGAGCCTTTATTGTATTATCCATTGGATTCCTGGTTCATCAAAGTGACAGATGTAAAAGACAGAATGTTCGATCTGAACGAAACCATCAACTGGAAACCAAAATCCACTGGTGAAGGCCGTTTCGGAAACTGGCTGAAAAACGCCAATGACTGGAATCTTTCCCGCTCCAGATATTGGGGAATTCCGTTGCCAATCTGGAGGACGGAAGATAAAAAAGAGGAAGTCATCATTGGTTCTATCGAAGAGTTATACAATGCTATCGAAAAATCTATCGAAGCAGGTTTCCAGAACGAAAATCCGTTCAAAGGATTCGAAATCGGAAATATGTCCGAAGAAAACTATGCAAAAGTAGATCTTCATAAAAATATTGTGGATCAGATTACGCTGGTTTCTGAGTCCGGAAAACCAATGAAGCGTGAATCTGATCTGATTGATGTGTGGTTTGATTCCGGATCGATGCCGTATGCACAGCTGCATTATCCTTTTGAAAACAAGGAGCTGATTGACAACAAAAAAGCATTTCCGGCGGATTTCATCGCTGAAGGTGTAGATCAGACTCGCGGTTGGTTTTATACTTTGCACGCAATCGCAACAACAGTTTTCGACTCTGTAGCTTATAAAAATGTAATGAGCAACGGACTTGTTCTGGATAAAAATGGCATCAAAATGTCAAAATCCAAAGGTAATACTATTGATCCGTTTGAAACGATTTCCACTTACGGACCGGATGCGACACGCTGGTATATGATTTCCAACGCCAATCCTTGGGAAAACCTGAAATTTGACATCGAAGGCATAGATGAAGTGCGCAGAAAATTCTTCGGAACACTTTACAACACCTACTCTTTCTTCGCTCTGTATGCGAATGTTGACGGATTTAATTATTCTGAAAAAGACGTTGAGGACAGACCGGAAATTGACCGTTGGATTTTATCCGAACTCAATCTTTTAATCAAAGACGTTAAGGCATTATATGAAGATTATGAACCGACAAGAGTTGCGAGAGAAATCAGCACTTTTGTGAATGATAATCTTTCAAACTGGTATGTAAGACTTTGCAGAAGACGTTTCTGGAAAGGTGATTACAGCGATGATAAGATCTCTGCTTACCAGACTTTATACACTTGTCTTGAAACCGTTGCCAAACTTTCTGCACCAATTGCGCCGTTCTTTATGGATCAATTGTTCCAGGATTTGAATAAAGTGACTGGAAGAGACTTGGTTAATTCCGTTCACCTGACAGATTTCCCGGTTGCAGATGAAAGTCTGATTGACCAGGATTTGGTGGAGAAAACCCATTTGGCTCAGCAAATTACTTCTATGGTTTTTTCATTAAGAAAAAAAGAAAACATCAAAGTTCGCCAGCCACTTCAGAAAGTGATGATTCCGGTTCTTGACAAAAAAACAGAGGAGCAGATTTTAGCCGTTTCCGAACTCATCAAGCAGGAAGTTAATGTTAAGGAATTACAACTCATCAATGCAGAAGAAGCGTCGCATCTTATTGTAAAACAGATCAAACCGAATTTCAAAACATTAGGATCACGCCTTGGAAAAGATATGAAAACCGTTGCCGGAGAAATCTCCAACTTCACTTCTGAGCAGATTGCGGATCTGGAAAAAACAGGAAAAGCAAATGTGTCAGGATATGACATTACGGTTGAAGATGTGGAAATCTCCACCAAAGACATCCCGGGATGGACTGTGGCAAGCGAAGGAAAAACAACTGTGGCATTAGATTTGACGCTAACGGAGGAATTGAAAGCTGAAGGCGTTGCAAGAGAATTCATCAACAGAATCCAGAATATGAGAAAAGATAAAGATTTTGAATTAACAGACAGAATATCAATCCAATTAGAAGAATCTTGCCCTTTCAGAAAAGAATTTATTAACAATCAAGCATATATTTCTTCAGAAGTATTGTCGGATAAAATAGAATTTGTAAATTCACTTTCAAATTTTGAAGAAATAGAGATAGATGAAGAAAAATTCAATGTTAAAATTGAAAAAATATAATCCATATTACTTTTTTATTAAGGATTTGTGAATTGAAGTTTTAACCGGATTATTTTCGAATTTTATCTTTATTCTTGTCGATTGAAAATTTTGCGATGATGTTTCGCAAGTAAAAATAAAAAAGTTGAACAATTAATAACTAGATGGAAATGGCAGACGAAAAACTAAGATATAGTGATGCTGAACTTCAGGAATTTAAAAAATTAATTCAGGATAAAATTGCAAAAGCCGAGAATGATCTTGGTCTGATTAAAGAGAGTTTTATCAATAATCAGAATAACGGAACGGATGACACATCCCCAACCTTCAAAGCTTTTGAGGAAGGTGCGGAAACACTGAGCAAAGAGCAAAATGCCATACTGGCATCAAGACAGGAAAAGTTCGTGCGCGATCTGAAACATGCACTGATCCGTATTGAAAACAAAACTTACGGCGTTTGCAGAGTAACGGGAAAACTAATCCCGAAAGAAAGATTACAAGCCGTACCGCACGCCACCCTTAGCATTGAAGCGAAAAATATGCAGAGATAATTTACTCACTATTAAAATATAAAGTCCGAGTTTCTGATTCTAAAAATTGGAAATTGGGACTTTTTTCTTATTACAAACGATGTTTTTAATTGTTATTTTGGCTGTAGCTGTCGTTATCATTTATTTTATGAGCAGGAATCAATCTGTAAAAAACATATTCCGCAAGGAAGAAAAATATTACACCATTGATGATGAGTTTAATGCTAAAAGAAAGGAACGGCAGGACGAAATTGATCACTTACTGAGTAAAATAGGTAAAAACGGCCTGGCTGACCTCACCGAAAAAGAACGCAAAAGACTGGATGAGTTGTCTAAGAAATGAGTTACATTTGCAGAAATTTTTTCGCTTAGAAAATAATTAATAAGACAACATGGAATCTATCATTGTACATCCGAAAAACTCTATGGAACTGACAGCGCTGAAAAGCGTACTGAAGGAAATGGGCATCGAGTTTGAAAAATTTCACACCAGAAATCATTTTCATAATCAGAAAACTGTTAAAAAAATCAACGACAGAAACGAGAAAAAATTTCCAAAACCTAACAAACCAAAAGGATTGTAATGAAAAAAATTATCCTTATCACTTTTCTTATCTTATTAATAGATCAGTTTTCCAAAATCTACATCAAGACTCATTTTTTCCTTGGTGAGAGCATCAACGTATTTGGTTTAAGCTGGTTTAAGCTAACCTTCGTAGAAAATCCGGGAATGGCTTACGGCCTGCATTTTGGGGGACTTTGGGGAAAATACACGCTGATTATTCTAAGAATTGTTCTGGCAATCGGGATGGTGATGCTGTTCAAAAAATGGCTGAAGGAAGGCGCTTCCAATTACCTGATTATTCCAATGGCCATGATTTTTGCAGGCGCAATCGGGAATGTTTTTGACGGGATTTTTTATGGTATTATTTTCGACAGCGGTACATTTTACGATGCAGCTTCCGGAACGTGGGTAGATTATTCTGGTGTTTCCAAGCTGGTTCCGATTGGGCAGGGCTATTCCGACCTGATGAAAGGATGCGTGGTAGATATGCTTCATTTTCCTTTAGTTGACACGACCTGGCCAGACTGGGTTCCGGTTTTTGGCGGCAACAGAATAGAGTTTTTCAAATACATTTTTAACGTTGCAGATAGCTCAATAACGCTTGGCGCATTGTTTTTATATATTTTCCGGAAGAAAGCATTCCCGAACGGACTGGATTTTTAAACTATGAAATTATTCAAAAAAATAATTTGGATAGGACTGATTTTCTTAGGATTATCAGTTCTTTTCATTTTCTGGGCTAATGCTAAAATTGAAAATGACACCGAGGATTTTATCACTTCCGATATTTCAAAACTGCCCGGTGAAAAGGTTGGGCTTTTGCTGGGAACGAGTAAAATCCTTGCAGACGGAAGGAAAAATCTTTATTTTTATTATAGAATAGAAGCTGCATCACAGCTATACAAATCGGGAAAGATCAAAAATATAATCGTGAGTGGCGATAATTCCCGAAAACACTATAATGAACCGGAGGATATGAAGAACGAACTGATTAAATCCGGAGTTCCTGCAGACCATATTTATGAGGATTTTGCAGGTTTCAGGACTTTGGATTCTGTAGTGAGAGCCAAGGAGATTTTCGGGCAAAATTCTTACATCATCATTTCTCAGCAATTTCATAACGAGAGAGCTGTTTTCCTGGCCCGGAGAATCGGTATAGAAGCTTATGGCTACAATGCTAAAGATGTTAATAAATATGCAGGTTTCAAAACCAATCTTCGGGAGAAAGTCGCGAGAGCGAAGGTGTTTTGGGATTTTCTGTTTGGTGTGGAACCGAAATTTGGTGGCGATAAGATTGAAATCAAATAAACCAATACTTTGTTAAACATTATATCTTTCCTATTTTTGTGTACTGAATTTTAGAAAATCTAAAATCTAAAATCTAAAATCTAAAATCTTAATGTCTAGAATCCTGACCGGAATACAAGCCACCGGAACACCACATCTCGGAAACCTTTTGGGAGCGATTATTCCCGCTATTGAGCTATCAAGAAAAGAAGAAAACGAATCTTTTTTATTCATTGCCAATCTTCATTCTTTAACACAAATTAAAGATGCAAAAGAACTGAAACAGAATACCTACGAGATTGCTGCGGCTTGGCTTGCCTGCGGACTGGACACGGAAAAAACTTTTTTCTACAGACAAAGTGATATCCCGGAAACCTGCGAATTATCCTGGCATCTGTCATGCTTTTTTCCTTACCAAAGATTGACTTTGGCGCATTCTTTCAAAGATAAAGCAGACCGCCTGCAGGATGTGAACGCCGGATTGTTTACTTATCCGATTTTGATGGCTGCCGACATTTTACTTTATGATGCCGAGATTGTTCCCGTGGGCAAAGACCAGCTTCAACATTTGGAAATTGCAAGAGATGTGGCTTCGAGATTTAATAATCAAATGGGAGAAGTTTTTGTTTTGCCGAAAGCTGAGCTGGAAGAAAATACAAAATATGTTCCCGGAACAGACGGCCATAAAATGTCAAAATCCAGAGGCAATATCATCAACATCTTTCTGCCGGAAAAAGAACTGAAAAAACAGGTAATGTCCATTGAAACCGATTCTACACCGCTTGAAGAACCTAAAAATCCGGATACTGATAAAGTTTTTGCGATCTATCAACTCATCGCAACGCCGGAACAGACTGAAGAACTAAGAGCGAAATATCTTGCCGGAAATTACGGTTACGGCCACGCCAAAAAAGAATTATTGGATTTGATCCTGACCAAGTTTGCAAAAGAAAGAGAAACGTTCACTTATTATATGAATCATCTGGACGAGTTGGAAGCGAAACTTCAGGAAGGCGCTGAAAAAACGAGAGTCATTGCCAATCAGACGATTAAAAGAGTACGAGAAAGTTTGGGAATCTAATTCTAAATCAAACAAAAGATAAACCCTTTTGACATTTCAAAAGGGTTTTTGCTTTACAAATACTGCTTGACTTCTGATAGATTTTTGATGAATTTTAATCTGTCTTCCTGCGGATTTTCATCCAGAATATCAAAGAAAATCACATCGATTCCGAAATTCTGAGCACCTTTCACATCGGCTATCCAATCATCGCCGATTAAGATACTTTCAGATTTATCTGCTTTGACAAGGTTCAGAGAATACTCGAAAATCTCCGGTCTTGGCTTTCTGATATTCACAGAATCTGCACTGGTAATCGTTTCAAAAAAACCGGAGATTCCGGATAAGATACATTTTCTTTCCGTAACTTCCTGGAAACCATTGGAAATAATGTGCATTCTGTAATCTTTAGATTTCAAATAATTCAACAAATCGAGAGCACCGGCAACCAACTCATTATAATTAAGTATCTCATCCAGAAAATGATGTTCAAAATAGTCTGCAAGTGGCTCATCGTCCACACCAAATTTTAAAAATGTGTCATAGAAACGGTGTTTCCTGAGGTAATCTTTATCAATTTCTCCATCACGGATCTGTTCCCAAAGCTTTTCATTAATCATGTGATAAGCGGCGTGAAACTCCTCAAAATCGATCTGATATCGAGTTGTAATTTCCTGTTTTGAAAACAAATCTCTGATGGTGAGATATGCATTCTTGCGGTGATCCCAAAGTGTATTGTCAAGGTCAAAAAAAATGTGCCTTATATTTTTCATAAGGCACAAATCTAGTCAATTTTTTTATCCGCGTAGGAAAGCTCAGTCATAAAATCAATTATTTAATCTAAAAATAAATTCTAGTTTTTAGAAACTAAAACGGTTTTCTTCATTTTAGTTTTCATAGGCTGAAGATTTTTGGAATACGACAGCAGAAAATCGATTATTTCTTGTTTAGGCACCAAAGCTTTTTTTGTTAAAGTGTCGTTTTTTTTCATAGGCAAAAACTTTACAACAATAACGCCAAAAAAAAATCTTTATTATATTATTTTGTTAAAATTATTTTATGTTCTTCCATAATTTTTCTCAGGTTGATGAGCGCATATCTCACCCTTCCAAGTGTTGTGTTGATGCTGGTCTCGGTGTGATCTGCTATTTCTTTGAAACTTAAGCCGTCAAAAAATCTCAGCTTGATCACTTCCTGCTGGTTTTCCGGTAGCAGAACAAGCATTTTCAGCAGATCTTCATTGATTTGATTTTCTATCAGCCTGTCCTCTATATTGCTATCCGGTTCCTTAATGATATCAAAAATAGAAAATTCTTCATTCTCAAAAGACGTTTCAGAAATTTTGATATTCTTAGACTGAAGACGGAAATGATCAATGATTAGATTATGAGCAATCCGTTTTGCCCAAAGAATAAATTTATTTTCTTCTTTATACCGGCCTTCTTTTAGGGTAACGATAACTTTAATGAATGTATCCTGGAAGATATCGTTTGCCAGATCTTCATCCATCAATTTATAGTAGATGAATGTAAACAGGTCTTTTTTGTGTCGGTTGATTAATGTAGAAAGGGCCTTCTCATCGCCATTCTGATATTGTGAAATCAGTTTGCTGTCCGTATGCGTTTTCATAACTTTACTCTTACTTTTTGAACCCAACTATCTACTCAGGTACTGTTGTAACTGGTTTGACAGGTTCGATTCTGTTATTATTTTTTTAAGAGTAGATTTTTTCTATACGCAAAATTTAGGTGTGTAAAAATAATAAAAAAGATAAAACAAAACGTTAATGAATTGTTAAACTTTCGATTTTATTTAATTTGATGCAAAAAAATCTATTTTGTTAAATCATTAATGGCGACAATCGGAATATTTATTGTGAAATTGATATTAAGCCCTTTCAGCTCTTTCCCGTTGATTCCATTTTTGTCCAGAGAAAATCCGTAGCCTCCCGTCAGGTCTACAATTCCGAAAAGACTGAATCCGACTTTTGGTGCAATATATTTATTAGTAGCTTCCGCTCCTGCCACAAAATAGTAAGAGTGGTAGATATCAACATTCCTTTCTAAATTGAAAAGAAAATCAGCCTGGAGTTTAGGCATAATTGCAAACTTCTGATTTACGGAACCCATCAGGGCAGATAATCCTGTCCGGAAAATCACGTCATCATTACTCAGAAAAAGCAATTTACCACCCACTTCCCCAAAACTTGAATTTTGGTAGGTGTAGCCGGCAGTAACTAACTTATGCATTGTAACTTGTGACTTTGCAACACCACAAAAGCTAAACAAAAGAAGAGCAGAATATATAAATGATTTCATCGATTAATTTTAATTATTCACAAAAGTAGCAAAAGTGATGCTCGAATGGATGAGAAAATAAAAAAACTGCTCTATTCAAAGAATAAAACAGTTTCAAGATTTCTAAAATTTGGATTTTACAACCCGAATTCTTTTTTGACATCTTCTACACGATCCAGTTTCTCCCAGGTGAAGAACTCAAGATCTTTCAGTGTCAATTCATTTTTATGTCCTTTGTTGAAGGTTTTATCAGCCACGTAATAATCTTTACCCATATGACCATAAGCCGCTGTTTCCAGATAGATAGGATTTCTCAGCTTAAGATTTTTTTCTACGGCGTATGGTCTGAGATCAAATAATTTCTGGACTCTCTTTGCCAGTTCGCCATCATTGATATCCAATTTGGAAGTTCCGTAAGTGTTGATATAAAGACCACAAGGCTCAGCCACACCAATCGCATAGGAAACCTGAACCAAAACCTCATCTGCAACACCGGCTGCAACCAGGTTTTTAGCAATATGTCTTGTAGCATAAGCCGCACTTCTGTCTACTTTGGATGGATCTTTTCCGGAGAACGCACCACCACCGTGCGCCCCTTTTCCACCGTAAGTATCTACGATGATTTTTCTACCCGTAAGACCTGTATCACCGTGAGGTCCTCCTATTACAAATTTGCCGGTTGGATTGATATGATATTTGATCTGATCATTGAACAATTCCTGGATCTCCGGCTTTTGTGCAGCCTTTACTTTCGGAATTAATATTTCGATGATATCTTTTTTGATTTTGGCCAGCATTGCTTCCTCGCTTCCGAAATCATCGTGCTGAGTAGATACTACAATACTGTCAATTCTGATTGGTTTATGATCATCAGAATATTCAATTGTTACCTGAGATTTAGCGTCAGGACGAAGGTATGGAATGGCATTTCCTTCTCTTCTCAGATTGGCCAGTTCTTTCAGAATCTGATGAGCGATATCCAATGCAAGCGGCATATAGTTTTCCGTTTCGTTAGTCGCATAGCCAAACATCATTCCCTGGTCGCCGGCACCCTGGGCATTTGCCCTGGCTTCGAAATCGGTTTCATCCAATGTCCTGTCCACACCCTGGTTAATATCCGGAGACTGCTCGTGTATTGCAGAGATAACACCGCAGGAATCGCCATTAAACATATATTCGCTTTTAGTGTAACCAATTTTATTGATCACATCTCTCGCAATATGCTGCACATCAAGATAAGCTTCGGACTTCACTTCGCCAGCCAACACTACCTGCCCTGTTGTCACCAAAGTTTCGCAGGCTACCTTTGAATTTTTATCATAAGCTAGAAAATGATCGATCAATGCATCAGATATCTGATCTGCAATTTTATCCGGATGTCCTTCTGAAACGGATTCGGACGTAAATAAATAAGACATAGTATTCCTTTTATATTTTTAATTTTTTTGAGGCTGAAAAATACGGATTGCAAAAGGAACTAAAAAAGAAAATTCTGTTTTAGCATTTTTTATTGAGGTTGCAATCAGTCAAAGTTCTCCTCCGTTCTTCAAAATCGACCGCAAAAATACATACAAAAATTCAGATTTCAAAATCAATTCCTACTAATCGGATATGAATTTACTCAGGTTTGATGCTAACGTAATTTTCAGAATCTTTATAATAATTAAGTCGTTTTTCCATAGAAACACGGATGTCCGAAATCAATTCATCAATAATTTTCTGTTTGTAAGTCGGCTTATAGTAAATCAGGCTGATTTCCCGGTAAGGAAAAGGCTTGATAAATCTCGAAACTTTTTGCTTTTGCTCACCCGACAGCTGTTCAACTCCCATTTCCGGAAGGATTGTGATTCCGCCTACTTTATCCACCATCTGGATTAGTGTATTGATATTAGAAGCCAAAAATTCCAGGTTACCAGGTTTCAGAGAATTTTCTTTCAGATGACAGATGTTCTCGAATTGCGTTCTAAGGCAATTGCCTTCTTCCAACAGCCACACTTTGTCCACATCAATATCTTCCGGAACTACGAAACAATCTTTTTTCGTGCCAGTTTCCTGACTGGCCGAATACAGCATCAGCTCTTCATTAAAAAGAAAATCCTGATAAAACTCGTCTGCCGCAGCGTAAGGCGTGGAAATGATTCCTGCATCCAATTCTCCCGATTTTAAGGATTTGATAATGCTTTCCGTTGTCATTTCCTTGATATTTAAATCAATCTGAGGATTTTTATTGAGGAAAGAAAAAATCTCATTAGGCAGAATATAGCTCGAAACCGTCGGAATGATCCCAAGATTCAGTTTTCCTGCCAAAATATTATTCAGAAAATTGGCTTTGTTCTTCAATTCCATAACGGAATCAATCACTTTCTGGGCTTCCTTGATGATTTCAGCACCGGCATCTGTGGTTCTGATGGGATGCGTTGTTCTGTCAAAAATCTTGACATCCAGCTCATCTTCAAACTTCTGAATCATGGCGCTCAAAGTTGGCTGGGTAATAAAACAGGCTTGCGCAGCTTTTCCAAAATGTTTATATTTATCTACTGCAATCAGATATTCTAGCTGTTGTATGTTCACGACTTTCTAATTAATTTTATCTATTACAAATATAATTATTAATTTGTTTCATAAATAGCTTTTTTTATCGAATTTCGCAAAATCAAGAATGAATTAAATCATAAAAATATAAAATATGGAAAAGAGGAAAAAACTTACAAATGCCGTTGGTGCTCCTTATTACGAACACCAGGATTCACAGACAGTAGGCCCTAGAGGTCCGGTTTTGTTACAGGATTTCATTCTTCAGGAAAACCTTGCTCATTTCGTAAGAGAAAGAATCCCTGAAAGAATTGTACACGCCAAAGGTTCCGGCGCTTATGGAACATTTACCGTAACGCACGATATCAGCCAATACACCAGGGCAAAACTGTTTTCCAAAGTAGGCAATTCCTGCAGAATGTTCTCAAGATTCTCAACAGTGGGCGGAGAAATGGGAAGTGCCGACACCGAAAGAGATCCTAGAGGTTTTGCCTTGAAATTTTACACCGAAGATGGAAACTGGGACCTGGTAGGAAATAACACACCGGTTTTCTTTATCAAAGACGCTAAAAAATTCCCGGATTTTATCCATACACAGAAACGTGTTCCGAAAACCAACCTGAAAAGTAAAACGATGATGTGGGATTTCTGGTCACTTAATCCGGAATCACTGCATCAGGTTCTGATTCTGATGTCGGACAGAGGAACGCCTCACGGCTACAGGCATATGCACGGATTTGGTTCTCACACTTTTTCTATGATCAATGATAAAAATGAGAGAACCTGGGTTAAGTTTCATTTCAAAACACAACAAGGCATTAAGAATTTCTCAGATGCAGATGCGACTAAAATGAAAGGTGAAAACCCGGATTTTGCACAGGAAGATTTAGTCAATGAAATCGAAGCTGGAAATTTCCCGAAATGGAAACTGTATATCCAGACAATGACCGAACAGCAAGCCAAAGAGTGGCGCTGGAATCCTTTTGACGTAACAAAAGTCTGGTTTCAGGACGAATTCCCTTTGCAGGAAGTTGGGGTGATGGAACTGAATGAAATCCCGAGAAACTATTTTGTGCACGTAGAGCAATCTGCTTTTGCACCAAGTCATTTGGTTGACGGTATCAGTTTTTCTCCGGACAAGATGCTTCAGGGCAGATTATTTTCTTATGCCGATGCACACCGATACAGAGTCGGAGTCAATTCTCATCAGCTGGAAGTCAACAGATGTCCGTTTGCTGTAGACAATTTCCAAAGAGGCGGCGCTATGGCAGATGATTCCAATTATGGAGACAAACCGAACTATTACCCAAACAGTTTCAGCGATATAGAACCTGATGAATCATACAAATCTTTTGAATATGACCTGGACAACACACACGTTGCCAATTATAACAGAAACCAGAACGATGATGATCATTACACGCAACCGGGATTATTCTACACCAAGGCATTAAACCAGGAAGCCAGAACAGCTTTAGTGAATAATATCGTGGGACATATGAGCGGCATAGACGGACCGAAACGAGATGAGATTATCAACCGGCAACTCTGTCATTTCTTCCGTGCCAACATTGAGTTGGGAATGAGAGTGGCGCAAGGACTCGGTGTCAACATCGATGCCAATGCAATGAATCACACCAAGTAACAAAGACCTTAATATTCCTGAAACGCTGGTTCAATAATTGAAGCAGCGTTTCTTTTTAGGAGCCTGGAACCTGCTGTCCACTATATCTTTTTTGCCAAAGCTTTTCCAAACCAAAAAAAGGATGCCGTTCCCATCAGGGCTATGGCTTTGGACACCTGAAATAAACTTTCAACAAAATCTAAGATTTGGGCTTGCTTCTAAGAAAAATCAACCCGGCAAGAATAATCAATGCACCAACCGATTGCATCATTGTTAGTTTTTCTCCATCCAAAATCCCCCAAATAATAGCAACAATAGGCATCAGCAAGGTTACCGTAGAAGCAAAGAGCGGTGTAGAGATACTAAGCAGTTTATAATTCATCATCATCGCCAGACCAGTCCCGAAAACAGAAAGCATTGCCACAAAACCAAGCCCCTGAAATGTTCCCTGATTCATCTCAAAGTCTCTGAAAAACCCGGACAACACCAGCGCAACCAACGATGGCAAAATCAGAACAAATGAAAATACAAAAGCTGACATAATGGTCGCCGGAATTTCATAAAGCCTGGATTTTACTGTCGTCGTACTGATGGCGTACATTAACGTTGCCAGTAGCAATAACAGAATAGGAACTATTTTTAATTCGCCGCTGCCACCACCTCCCAAGGCAAGGATGCAGGCACCGGAAAAACTGATCAGCACACCAAGAAGCTGCTTTCTGGATGTTGAAAATTTCCAAACCAGTGAGCCCACAATAATTACAAATATTGGCATCATCGAATTGATGATTCCTGCAATACTGCTGCTGATCTGCGTTTCGGCCAGCGGAAACAGGAACATCGGAATAAAATTTCCCGAAACCGCTGCTATAATGAGCCATTTCAGATGTTTTCTCGGAAATTGTTTTATTTTGGAAACAGCGTAAGGCATCAGCACAAGCCCGGAAATCAATACTCTTAATGCACCAACTTCGTATGGATTGAAATGTTCCAGAGATTTTTTGATCAGTATAAATGATGATCCCCAGATCACGGACAAGCCAATCAGGAGAATCCACTTTAGTTTTTCTGTATTCAAGGTTTTTGTTGTTTTAAAATCGTGAGATAATCTTTTTTAGATATCATTCTGGCACCCAGACTTTCCAAATGCTCAGAATAAATCTGGCAGTCAATAAGCTGCCATTCTTTTTGATAATGTTCTGTAAAGTGAATAAATGTAGCTTTGGAAGCATTAGAAACTTTTGAAAACATGCTTTCTCCACAAAACACATTGCCAACCTGCACCCCATAAAAACCGCCCACTAATACTCCATTTTGCCAGGCTTCAAAGCTTTTGGCTTTGCCGTAATGGTGCAGTTTTACGAATGACTCAATCAGATCTTCGTTAATCCAGGTCCCGTCCTGCCCTTTTCTGTCAGCTGTTTTGCAGTTACGGATCACTTCTTCAAAACATTTATTTTCCGTAAATTCAAAAACCTCATCTCTAAGAATTTTCTTCATTGATTTTGAAATCTTAATTTCATCCGGAAAAAGCACAAATCTCGGATCCGGACACCACCAGAGTATTTCCTCTTCTTCATTGTACCAGGGGAAAAGTCCTGTTTGATAAGCAAACCAGAGCCTTTCGGGTCTTAGATCCCCGCCAATAGCCATCAATCCAGAATCCGGATGATGCAGTTCGGGGTCGGGAAAAGATATTTCTTCAGTATCCAGCCAAATCATTGATTCTCCTGCTTATAAAAACAATCCCTGCACTTATAAAAATACAGGGAGGTTATTGTATATGATTTATTGTTCAGATAATTAGAAAGGTAAATCATCATCTTCATCCTCAGCGAAAACGTTTTTGTTGTCTGCAGCAGGACCATTTTGTGCCGGTGACGCTTCAGTTGGCTCATTGAAATCGCTTCCTCCGTCTTTTTCCATTCTCCAAGCCGTGATAGAATTGAAATATTTCACCTCGCCCTGCGGACTAGTCCATTCTCTTCCTCTGATATTGATATGAACTTTGACTTTATCACCCACTTTATACTGATTAAGCAAGTCCACCTTTTCTGATAAAAATTCTATATTGATAGGTTGCGGATATTGCTCTTCGGTCAAAAGAACCATCTCTTTCTTTTGAAATCCGCTGGTAAAAGTTTGTAAATCAGAAATTTTCTTTATCGTTCCTGTTAATTCCATAATCTCGAAAAATTTTAAGTGTGTAAAGGTAACAAAAACTATTGATGATATTAAAACTTGGGAAAGCAAAAAAAATAAAAAAAACATCAAAATTATTTTGGAGGGAATGGAAAAGTCTCTATATTTGCACTCACCAAAACGAAAGAAAAGAAGTTCTTAAAAAATAATGCGGATGTGGTGTAATTGGTAGCCACGCCAGACTTAGGATCTGGTGCCGTGAGGCGTGGGGGTTCGAGTCCCTTCATCCGCACTAAAACAAAGATTTCTAAACTATTTAGGAATCTTTTTTGCGAAAATAGCTCAGCTGGTAGAGCACAACCTTGCCAAGGTTGGGGTCGCGGGTTCGAGTCCCGTTTTTCGCTCAGAAATAGAAGTTTACTTAAGCTTCTATTTTTTTTACCCGCCCTGGTGGTGGAATTGGTAGACACGCAGGACTTAAAATCCTGTGTCCGCAAGGACGTACGGGTTCAAGTCCCGTCTGGGGTACAAAATCCTCGATAATCAATGATTATCGAGGATTTTTGTTATTCATAACTATTTACTGATAGCTAAAAATATAATGAATATTGAGACGGCAGACTCTTTCTAAGGAATCTCCGTCTCAATTATTAATATCATTAGTTAGGACAAGTTTGTGCACTGATACAATGCCACGCAAAAGTGGAACCTCCATTATTTGAAGTATAAACTTTCAGACAGTTATTTGTGGTGTCATAAACTATCATTCCTTCAACGGGACTGGTAATCACCAATGTTGTTCCATTATCTGCAACCGGCTGATTACTTGCATTAAATTTCACTCTATTGATTACAAAACCTTTGGTTTTAGCTTCTAAAACAGACCATGCACTTTGTCTTACCATTGGCCAGTTACTATTTTCTGCCCCAGCTCTTCCCAGAGAAGTTATGCCATGTTTGGAAGGATAAGTATTGGCTGCGTCTATTATTGCTGGTTTATAACATACACTTGTGTCATTATCTGTATCAGTTGCTGTGTTATTTGCTGATACAGGATCTATAGTATCTGCTGGCAAACTTACCGTAACTGTATTTGTTAAATTCCCCGTGAATCCCAGTGGAACAGCGACAGTAACGGTATATGTAATTGTGCCACCTGAGGGGAGATTCACCACATCATTTATAGCACCTGTTTGAGATGTGACAATACCTGAAGTTGCACCTCCTGTAACCGCCGGTACTGTATAGCTAACATTTGCTGCAGGAATTCCGGCTGGAACTAAATCTGAAACCGTTGCTCCTAAAACTCCGAAAGGTCCATTATTTTTAACAACAATTGTATAAATATTATTTGTACCCGGCACATAAACTGTTTTATTATCTTTTTTGGTAACTTCCAGATCAGCAGTAAAAGTTATAGGAGATGTTACACAATGTGCGCCATCATTACTATTGGATGCTGGAGAACCAGAAATAAGAACTCTTTGTCCTGTTGTAATATTGAATCGATAGAACCCTCCGCTGTTCTCAGAACCATATATTGCACCTGTGCTAGAGCCAAACATTGCTCCAAATACGGATGGACTTATTGCTGCTCCGATGAATGTTACTACTCCTGTTGAAGGATTAATGGAAACCAGTTTTTGTGTAGTATTATCTACTGCGTATAACATATTAGTAAGACCACTAAATGCCATATCCGAAATGGTTATCGCTTGACTTAAAGTAATTGATGATGATGTAAGTGTATTTATGTTAATTTTAAATATAGTGTTAGTTGCACCTGCAATTTTCACAAAATAATTTCCAAGATTATCAATTTCCCCGCTATTATAGTTTGCAACTGCTAATGAAGTTACATCTCCTATTATATTAAAAGTACCATTCTTATCAACACGAAACAGAGTATTGGTATTTGTAATTAGTCCATAAATGAATCCATCAATAGGATTGAAACCAATAGCATTGTACCCCATTCCCGAAGAATTATTTACTATAATAGGATATAATAAAGGATTGTTAGAAGTATCTACTTTAAAGAGATCCGTAGGATTTCCTTGTGAAAGATACATCCCAGAAGTACATTCAAATGGGGTAAGACACACCACATCCTGTATATCTTTATTGGTTGATGTACCAGCTGTCTGTCCTCCACTTACAATTAATGGAACACCATTAGCATCTACACAAGAGCTACCTGCGCAAAGATTTTGATTCGCTGCAGCCGAACCAGTCCCCACGCTTAAAACGCCTCCAGAATTTACCAGTTGAGATGTTGTAATATTAGCACCTCCTTCTATTGCATCAAGGCATCCATCATTGTCACTATCTAGATCTAATTGATTAGGAATTCCGTCGCCATCTATATCACAATCTATCTGTATTCGTGGTCTTATGGTTTCACTTAAAGCTCCACCATTGAGAGCCAGTACAGTATAACCTATTTTCACAATACGTTTTGTTCTATCTACACCTAATAATCTAAGATCTGCTGAAGCCTGAGCTGCTTGTGTCTCAATAGAATTCGCTCCATTTGTAGAGGAAAGAAGAATTCCATTGGCTGGCGAAATATTGGCTAAACTTAGATTTAAATTACTTAGTCTGGTACCATCTTCATAAACGATGAAGAAATGACCAAATTTAGACGGTGCATCCATACCATTTAAAATAAAATCTACTCCGTCAGTTGCTAAATATACAGGATTGCTAAAATTAATAGACATTTCTTTACCTACAGCTGCAGCTGCGTTGCCCATATGCCAACCTATAAAATAATCTGTAACAGCAGGTGTTATTGTTGCTGTTGTAGGAACCACATTGGCACTATTTACTGTAGTAACTGTAGAGGTTTGACCACCAAAAAAATCTGTTGAGATAGCAGATTTACAAATTTCTGCAGTATCCAAAATCCCGTCATTATCATCATCCAGATCCTGCCAATCCGGAATACCATCACCATCAGAATCTAAACACTGGCTATAGTTGGTTGCAATTTTTGAACCTCCTACCCCTTGTCCTGTTCCTGCAATGGTGGGAACCCCCATTGTAGCTGCGGTATTTCCTACAGTGTTTCCTAAGTTGCTTGTTACCGGTCCTGCCGTACCTGTATAACTACCTCCTGTATTTCCTCCCGGCATTGATGAGTTTACGAGATTGGATGTTGTAAATGCAGCATCGCCTTCTATGGCATCCAGACAACCGTCTCCATCCGAATCTAAATCCTGATGATCTAAAATCCCATCTCCATCTGTGTCACATATCATTGCGGGTATAGAAACATCGTCTATTAACCAATCATCATTGCCTCCTACTTTTCTGAAAACTAAGTTTGCTGTTGATGGGCCTGTGTAAGGAATCCATAAAGTAAATGTCTGAGTATTATATCCATTTAAGGGACTGGTGCCGAATGTAGTAAAGTTACTCATCACGCCAGGTTCTAAAGTTATGGTAACATTAGAATTATCTCTTAGAGTTCCATTATTGATAGTGGCATAAACAACACCATTTAATCTTATTTCCAATGCACTGCTGTTTCCCGAAGCATTACTCGCATCTTGAGCCCCTACAGTAAACGTTAAAGGAACAATATTGCCAGGAAGTTTATCCAGATTGCTGATAGATTGCAAAAGTCTGCTGGTTTCACCGTCTGCGCTATTTGCTACTCTGTTTGTATTATATGTCCAACTATTTTCTAAAGTCCAGCCAGTTGCATTGCCAGTAAATGCACCATTGGTTACCAAATCTGTAACAGAACATTCAACCGTATCCAGAATTCCGTCATTATCATCATCTAAGTCTTGCCAATCAGGGTATCCGTCTCCATCAGAATCTATACAATCATTTTTACTGATGTCCTGAGATTCTCCTATTCCCTGTCCGGCAGCTCCAACTGTTGTCGGAACACCATTGCCATCAACCGTAATTCCGAAATTTTGATTGGGATTTTGCGTTGAAATATTTCCTGATGCTGTAGTTAACTGAGAAGTTGTAAAATTCCCCGCACTTTCAATGGCATCTGTACAGCCATCTCCGTCACTGTCTAAATCCAAATGATTTGAAATTCCGTCTCTATCAGTATCCAGATATATTGGTAATGTACATAAGCTGTCAAAACCTACAGAATTATTACTACCTGCACTGCCTGTAGATGCTGTATATCCGAAATATGCCGAATTTCCTGCTAAAATAGTTTCAAGGGCATTGGCTCCTGTGGTAGGGAAGGTGTAGTTAGTGACTGCAATACCATCAAAAGTGTAAGAAAGATTTCGTGTTACAGCATTCCAGTTAACGATTACATCATGCCATATTCCATCATCTACTGTTCCATCTCCTAGCTGTGTATCTCCGGCAAGTTTACCAGCATTTATCCAATCGGCAGTGGTTCTAATGCTGCCATGATCATAAGAAGGGTCACAGTTTGCGCCATTGTTTGCATCATTTACGCAGCTATTAGTAAAAGTATCCAATTCTAAAGCTATACCATTAGCAATACCTCTTGCTCCTAAACCTTGTCCGTAAGCCCCTGAAGCTAATTGTGCAGCGGGGCTGTTGTGGAAAACGATGGCAATACCATCTGCACCTGATAATAAAGCCTTCATAGACAAGGTAAAACTTTTAGTAAAATCTACTTTTCCATAAGACCAAATCTGTCCGTTTTGAGAACCTCCGTTTGTTAATCTATACTGATGCACAGGCCCTGTAGAAGGACTTGCAATTAAGGTCGCATTGTTATTGGCCTTAAAGATTTTATCTACAGTAGTATTGAGTCCGTTTTCTACACAATCAAGAATACCATCATTATCATCATCAAGGTCCTGCCAATCCGGAATGCCGTCTCCATCAGAGTCCTTGCAATCTTTAATCGTATCTAAAGAATCACCAATACCTTGTCCGCTTGCTCCTACAATTGTAGGGATACCATTGGCATCTACTGAAATTCCAAAGTTTTGATTCGGAGATTGTGATGTAAGTGTACCTGATGCAGTGATTAACTGTGAAGTAGTAAAATTACCTGATCCTTCTACTGCATCTGAACATCCATCACCATCGCTGTCTAAATCCTGGAAGTTTGGAATTCCGTCACCATCAAAATCCGAACAGGAAATAAGCTGTACAGATTCAATCGACAGATCATCTGCATTGGTAGAACCTGAAGTGAATCTTATCTGGAACTCTCCGCTGGATGGTAAAGATGGTGGTAATGAAATAATTATATTGGAAGGAGTAGAATAAACCCCGGTTGAGGCTATGGAAGGCAAGGTACTAATATTGGTAACCGCACCATTATTTCCGGTTACAGTTGGTATGCTTGCTGCGACGCCAACTCCAGTATCAATCGTTGCATACACAGTTCCGTTATACAAAACTTCTGTAATTAATCTTCCTGAAGCAGCTGCATTATTGGTTGTGAGCCATCTGACATTATTCAGATTAATGGTGCTCCCGAAAAACACACTTGAAATAGTCTGTCTTACAGTGGTTACTGCATTATCCGCATCAAATTGCAACCCTCTTGCATTTAAAGCAAATAGGCCTGTTGTGGTCCAACCTGGAATAGTAGATCCGGAGGTCGGGAAAACTCCCGCTGTAATTTTGTTTGATGCCTGACATTCATCAGCGTCTAAAATTCCGTCATTGTCATCGTCTAAATCTAACGAATTAGTGACTCCATCTCCATCAATATCAGAACTTTGTGCCGATAATTGCTGGAAGCTCGTGAAAATCATCAGCAATACAAATGCTGCTTTTACAAAGTATTGTTGGGCAGAAGATGCATTTTTCATAGCAAGGTTGATTCTTGGTAATTTCATTTAGTTTATTTGATTTTTTAGTTTATAAAGTCATTTGATGTTTCTAAATATCTTTTACAGACTTACCTGAAATTTCATCTTCTTAGTCATTTGCATCTACGGCATTCCCTGAAAGATCGGTTGTTATTAACATAATCTTTGGTTCCACAGTTATTGCCCAAGCAGGAATCTTTTTGGAAGGGAATATTACCCTGATATAATTTTATTTTTTGATTTTATTATATAGAATTTATATAAAGTGTTGTATCAATATTTTGTCTTAATTATAATTATTACTAAATGAAAACCGATGATGTTATTAGTTTTAAATAAAATTAAAAACTCAGGTTTTTATTTAAATATTTTAACAAAAATAAACCAATCTTAAATAATTAATCAGCAAAACGAGCATTTACCGATGATAATATACTTTTGTTAATTTCGTTATTAGCAATAGTCAATAATGCAATAAGCAAAAGCTGATAATATGCAACCAATCACGTTTTATTTTCTTTCGAAACAAAGTATCTTTTCTTCAATCTGCTTAATGATGTGGGATGAATTCCTAAGTAGGAAGCAAGATCTTTGGATTTTACATTTAAAATGAGCTGAGGATTTTTCTGTAAAATTTCCATATATTTTTCTTCCGGAGACAAGCTTAAAGATGTGTAAAAATTACGGTAAATTTCTACTGCTGTTCTTTTCCAGTACATCAGAAGCAGGCTGGCAATATTGGGATGTGATATAATGGTTTCTTCTAGATCATCATAGTTAAGCAAAAACATACTTGTCTCTTCTAATGTTTCAAAAGTGAGACTGGAAGCACGATTAAGCGCTAAAGTATCTATTGATCCATAAATCCCGTTATTCTGAACAAACCAAACTGTTCTGTTTTCCTTATTATAAACTCTTACCAATCCTTTTAGGATTATTCCCACCTGCTTTATCTGCTCTCCTCTATGAAGTAAGATTTTATCCTTTGGAATGGTGACAAATTGAACCAACTCTAAGAGTTTATCCCTGTCCCTTGAATCTAAAAAAGCATTCTGATCAAAATATTTGTCTGAAAAATCATTTAATGTCATAGTAATTTTGATATCCGACTCCGGAATAATAATTTTATATTTAATGACGTTGTTGTTTACAGCTGGTTTTTTAAATTGTAACTTCTAATTGTTTTTTACATCTTAGTTTTTACATAAAAATCATTACAGCTTATTTGAAACTCTTCCGGGTAAATTTAAAATAGCCTTCAGCTAAAATTAAGATCTTATAAAGATCTCTAACAAACACACAAATGACATTTTAGACTGAAGGCAATATCAATTACCAAACTCTAAGGCTTCCAGAATGACCAGTTAGTCCCGTTAAAAACCGCTAATTGTCTGTTGGTGGTGTCATAAACCAACATTCCCGCTGTCGGATTTTTGATGTGGAGATGTGGTAAAGCCACTTTTGGCAAAACCATAGCCTTATCCGTATCGGTGAGGACTAAAATCCCCGGAGTTGTATCGGTTGCGCCATTTGCTCCTATTGCGGCTTTTGCATTTGGCAAATCTGATTTAGAATCTTGCAATGTGGTATCTGCATTTCCATTGGTATCTACACTCAGATCGAACCAGGTTCCTGCTTTCTTATATTTTACCTTATGATCAGAAGTGTCATAAACGATTGTTCCGTCTACCACCGTATTACTTCCTGCATAACCTGTAATAAAAGGAGAAGAGTTGCTGGTTCCTGTTACCCAAGGAAGGACAATTCCCCTTTTATCGGCAGTATCAGGTCCGAATTCTAGTGAAATGCCCGGGTTAGGAGTGACATTGTCAGACAGCTTTGTAATTTCTGATTTCCCAATAGCTACCTGGGAAAATGCAACTGCGGAACAAGAAATTAATCCCAAAATGAGTGTCTTTTTTTTCATCGCTTTAATTTTATTTTTGTTAAATATTAATTCCATTTGTTTTTTGAGATTCCCGGCAGCAGAAAAAAACTACTGCCCTTTAGGAAATCTCTTTTATATTAAATTGTGTTTATACTTAATCTGGGCAGGCCTGGGTTCCCATACAATACCAGCCATAGGTAGCACCGCCATCCGTAGATGTGTAAATTTTCAGGCAGTTATTTGTCGTATCATACACCGTCATCCCTTCGACAGGATTCGTGATCACCGGAGTCACTCCATCTGCAGCAACAGGCTGGTTACTTGCATTGAATCTTACTCTGTTCACCACGAGACCTTTGGTCTTGCCTTCCAAAACTGTCCAGGCACTCTGTCTTACAGCTGGCCAGTTATCACTCTCTATTCCCGCTCTTCCTAAAGCAGTGATACCATTTTTGCTTGGATAGATGTTGCCTGCATCTAAAACTGCAGGTTTGTAGCAGGAAGTTGGTACAAGACCACATTCATAAGTATAGGTAACCTTATAGAAGTAAGACCTTGCTAATCTTTGACCAAAAGACAAATTTGAGGAACCGGCAAGTGATGTTGATATGATGTTACTAAATGAACTTGACAGGTTCCCCGTCCCTATAAAATTATTCAGGTCTGCCTGAGCACTATAATTAATGGTATTGGTACTCGGAATAAAGCTGTTATTCAAGATAATCATATCATCATCATGGGTTGGATTTCCGGTAATATTGGTAACCCAATTGGTACTTGACGAAGGATTTTGCCCCACTAATAATAAATTATTTAACCAATTAGCGTCCGGAGATATCAGCATTCTGTCCATTGTACGACCATTTACATCACCCAACCAAGAACCTTGCGCAGGAACAGATACTCCCGCAGGAATAGTAACCAATCCCGTATTAAATAAGCTCACTGTTCTATTAAGTGTATATACTGAAATGCTAAATGTATTGGTGGAAGTCTCCTGATAATTAGTGAGCTGACTAGTCGCAGCAGTACTCTCTATGATGGCTCCGCCCATATAATTGGCTCCGTATTCTATGCTTACATTGGTAAGCAATCTTCCATTACTTTGATCAAACTTTGGCAGTAAAGCCGGTTCGATAACAGAATCCTGATGAGCTATTACAGGTGAGTAATAATAATAAGTTACGGTATTTCCTGATGATGCCGATGTACAAGCAGTAGAACAAGTACCAGTATTGGTAAATGTAAGTGTCTCTGGTGTACCAGTAATAGGTGTAATTGTAATTACAAAATTATTACCAACAGGCAATGTTCCGTTAGCAACTTTGAAATATGATGGAAAACCTCCCATTATATTGGTAGCAGCTGAATTATCCAATTGCTTAACTGAAACCGGGCTGCCATTATAAGCCGCCGTAACACTATAATTGGCGGTGGTAGCTGGTGTTATTTTGAACTGTAAAAAGTCATCAGTAGAGTTTTCAAATGTTCCGTTGTTTGAACAAGTAATATCTGTGATGGTAGATGATTTTACATTAACCACAGTTGTAGGGCTATAGCATATTGCTAAACCGTCATAAAAAGCAGCATAATAAGTTGTGCCAGCAACTATTGCTGTAGAATTTGCCAGTTTATTAGCATCTGTAGGAACAGCCGAAGAATGAATTGTAATTACAGTACCTGCTGGTTTATTGCTTGCTGATAATAGAGTGATTAAATCTCCTACAGTTGCTGGGTTTGATGTAATATTTGTATTTGCTAAGGCAGGAGCGGCTGTGCCTGATTGGCAGGTAATACAAGCCCAATAGGTATTATTAGGAAGCTGCAGCCCAACAGACATTCCTCCTGTGGGAAACTGTAACTGAGAGCCTGGCCCAACCGGGGGAGTATTAGCATCTGCATTGATATAAAATAATTGCCTTAACAAACCAACATAGCCAATTCTATAAACCTTTCCATCCGGTGCTATTTTGACAGCTGAAGTTGATGCAGGAATTGGATCTAATATCGTTGTTGTATTATTAACTAAATCGTAATATTTTAGAAAAGAATTACCACCAGCACCATATTCAGTGTAATAAATATATCTTCCATTTGGAGATAAAGCCCCACTATATCCTGTAAAAGTTTTTTGAGTGCCTGTACTTGTAATATATACTTGCCAAGTGCCCAAAGTTCCCGTAGACGCATTAAAATTAGCCAAGCCTATTTTGTTCATTCTTGCAATAAGAACTTTACCTGGTGTTCTAGGATCCCAAGAAATAAATGAGCTACTCGTTGTATTGCTAACAGAATTATCATTAGGTACATCAATAGAAGAAACCGGAGTAGCATTGAATCCTGAAGCTTTTGAATACAAAAATGATTTTACTTTTTCATCAGAAGTATTTACCAGAATCCAATAATCTGTACCATTGGTATGAGGTATTACTTCAAGAGCTTCATAAACCGAAGACACAAGCATCGTTTTATTAGAAATAACATTGGTCTCAAGATTATATTTAGAAGCATATAATCCGCCATATGTGTTATTTGTAGCATTTCCAAAAATGATAAAATCTCTACCAAGCACTCCTTTTGGATCTGGAATTGCTGCGGCGGCTTCTTCAGAACCGTTATTACCACCGGCATAACCCATAGCTTCTGCGCCGTCTGACCCTCTAAAAAGCTTATTACCATCTGTTACAAACAATAATTTTCCTGTAATAGGATTAGTAACGGATGTACTTGCTTCAGAACCAGTATTACTATCACCCTGTCCATAAGTTCCATTTGCTGGATTATTAAGTACAGGTAATCCCGTTTGAAAATCGATTCTTACTTTGTTTTGAGCATCAGTTAACCACCAGGTTTGCATCGCCGAATAAGGATCTGGCGAACAAGTGGTGGTAATACAATCATTTACAAAAGAATTGGTTGCATTATTTACCGTTTGTCCTGTTCCAGCAATTGTAGGCACTCCCATTGTAGTAGTGGTATTGCCTACAGTATTGCCAAGATTTTGGTTTACAGAAACAGGAGTACCGATGTAACCTGTACCAGAATTACCTCCTGCCATAGATGAATTTTGCAAATCAGCTGATGTAAAAGCTGCACCACCTTCTATAGCGTCAGGACATCCATCGCCATCAGAATCTAAATCTAGTTCATTGGAAATACCATCACCATCTAAATCGCATATACTTGTATCAACAGATACATTATCAATACTCCAATCGTCATAACCTGCACTATGATTAAACGTTAAAGTAGCTGAATTTGGACCACTGTAAGGAATGGTTATTGTTACATTCTGTACAGTATACCCTGAGTTAAGTGCAGTTGAAAAAGAAGTGAATGTAGATGTAGCACCACCAGCTAAAATCTGAGTAACATTATTTGTCCCTACAGTTCTCACTGTACCATTGGTAAATGTGGCATAAGTGGTCCCGTTTAAAATGATGTTTAATGACGCTGAAAAACCTCCGTTATTAAAACCGTCTTGTGCACCCAAAGTGAATGATAATTTTACCTTTCCATTGGCAGCATTAAGGTTATTAATTGTTTGTGAAAGATTAGAATTAACATTGTCATTTTCATTTCTTGCAATCCCAGTTGACACATCCCAACCTGTACCCAGCGTCCATTCTGTAACTGGTGAAGTAAATGTACCATTGTTAATAATGGTAACCTTCGGGCATTCATCAGCATCAAGGATTCCATCGTTATCATCATCCAAATCCATCCAATTCGGATATCCATCATTATCAGAATCCAAACAGTCATTTTTTGTAGCATCCTGAGATTGGCCTACAGCTTGTCCGCTTGCTCCCACAGCTACTGGAATACCATTAGCACCGACAGCTGTTCCAAAATTTTGATTTGGTGTTTGTGAAGAAATTGTACCTGATGCGTTTGTTAACTGAGCAGATGTAAAATTACCACCTCCTTCTATTGCATCCGGGCAACCGTCGTTATCAGAGTCTAAATCTAAATTATTTGGAATACCATCTGCATCAGTATCACAAATATTAATGCTTACATTATCTATAGACCAGTCATCAATTTGGTTGGCTCCCATTTTAAATGTGAGAGAGCCTGAAGATGGTCCTGAATAAGGAATATTTATTGTAAATGTTTGTGATGCATAAGTGGTAGTACTTGTTGCAGTAAATGGTGTGAAATTAGATGTTGCACCATTACTTAATGTCAAAGAAATATTATTGCTTGTTCCTGTAGAATTATTTGCTGTTGCATACAGTGTTCCTCCAAGATAGACTTCAAGTAATCCTGTGGAATTTGTACTCCCGTCTTTTGCCCCTAATGTAAATGTTAGAGGAATGGTTGCTGGAGGTAAATTACTTAATAATTGTGTTAAATTCCCAAAGCTTCCTCCTAGGAAAGATGTATTTTCTACATATTTTCCTGTAGCATTATAAGTCCAACCACCATCATTAGTCCATCCTGAGGTAAAATTAGTGTCAAAATTACCATTAGTTACTAAGTTAGTAAGTACACACTCGTCAGTATCTAAAATACCATCATTATCATCATCTAAATCACATTCATCAGGAAAACTATCTCCATCAGAATCAATAGTGCCTGTACAACTTTCTACTATTGAAGTTTCGCAAATAGCAAGTAGTGCCCCGGAATCTCCTCCATCGCCTTTCATAACAAGTTGAGTAAAAGGAGTTGGAGATGTTAAAGTAAAGATACCTCCTCCGCCGGTACCTGTAGAGCTAGCTCCTTGGCCGGAAAGTATTGTGTTACCTGAGATAGTACTAAAACAGCTGCCGTTATCAGCAATACTAATAGTTCCATTATTTGATGAAAATTCGAAGTTTTCATTATAAATACTTCCAGCAGCCGATAATAAAATGACAATTTTATTAACTGGTTTAGAAAATGTAAGTGTAGTTTGCCAAGGTCTTGAGTTTTCGGCAGAAGCTCCAGAACCCACATACAGCGCTCCTTCGCTTACCAAAAGTGTACTTGAAGTACCACAAACCTGATAATCCATAGGATAACTTGTAACAGCTCCTGAAGAAGAAGATGTTACGTTTATACCATTTACGGTTAAACTACCATTAGGTGGGATATTTGCTGTTTTAGAGCAAGTCTGCCCAAAGAGTTGAGCAGTTGATAATGCAAGAAAAAAACTTACATTTATCAAAGGTTTTAAAATCTGTTTTAGTTTAATCATTTGTTTCTTTTAATTTTTTTTCGATTTTATGTGTGTGTGTTTTTATAGATAATAATGCGTCATAGCATCATAAAATAGTATGCTAATGTTGAGTGATTAAATTCTGGACATCCATATATACATATTGACATCCCTCGGGATATTCAGTTTTTTTCTGATTCTGTATTTCTTGCCTTCTACTGCTCTTGCAGATATTTTTTTGAACTTAGCAATTTGTTTAGTCTCCAGATTCAGCTTAATATAGGCACAGAACTCGATGTCTGAGAATTTCAAAGCCGGATTAATTTTTAACAATTTTCCACTGAAATCTGGATAAACTTCTAAAAAAGCGATGTAAAAAGAATTATTATCTTCATATAGCAGCTTCAAAAGCGTACTTATTGAATTCATCCTGTTTGCAGGCAGTACAGAGAAAGAATCGTTTTCTTCCATTATTGTGTTTTTTTGAAATAGGCGTATAAGTCTACCTGATCACCAGATACACTGATTACCCTGAGATTACACGATAAATTATTTGTTGTTTTGTAAAACCTTAAAACTCTCTGCAGGAGAAAGATCAAGAAAGTGAAAAAGTAGGCGGTCTCACCATATATTTACCGGAGAAATGGCAAGTAATAATATAAGGATCGGAATAAATAAAATTTTGTCTTATAACAAAGTGCAATTTCCCAACAGTTTTGTGAACCTCAGAGATTAACGCCTTCAACAGTAGCTGACTATTGCTTGCAGTAAAAACAATTTTCTCTTTTTGATCGAGAGACAAAGATCCTGAGCTTGGTGAAGAATGATAATACTCTCGGGGCATACCATCTTTAAAATGAGGAATCTGATTTTTTACAACAGTTCTTTTTTTAACAATGGTCTTCTGACTAAAAGATTTTTTCTTCTTTTTTTCTGTTTTTATCTCTGCATTGCTAAACGCCTCTGCATTATAGACAGTAGTACCGTCAGAAATATAAACAACAGCTTTCTGTTCAGCATTGTTTTTTGAGTCTTTAGTTGTCTCATCAAGATTTAGTGAATCTCTGGTGTCAGAAATAATTACCTCTCCCGATAAAGTGATTCTAGAATTATCATCGCAATCTGACGAATAAATTTTTCCCGATAAATGGATTGCTAAAAAAAGAGATATAAACACCAAAAATGAAGTTACTTTTTTCAAAATAGCTTCATTATTAGTTAACTGTTTAAAATTTGTTTTTTGCAAATCCGTAATTTTTATCCCGGAAAAAAGTGTATTATTTTCCAATGGACAAAATTACTTTTCATCTGCTTTGTTGTAATATTTTTGCGTTATCAGTATTTCACACAAACTACACGAAACTACACGAAATGTACTTGTTATTTGATTTATAACCTTTTACAGCTTAAAAGCAACTTTTAGCAGTTACAAATTTGATAACCAGATGTACATGTTCTCATCTATAGAAATATCAAGTTTTTTTCGGATTCTATATTTTTTCCCTTCCACCGCTCTTACGGATATATTTTTAAGAACTGCAATCTGTTTAGTATCCAGATTAAGTTTTATAAAGGCACAATATTCTATGTCAGATGCTTTTATAGTCGGGTTGATATTTAGAAGTTTCTCCGCAAAATCCGGATACGTTTCTAAAAATGTCAAATAAAACGAAGAATCATTTTTTAGCGCTAAATTAATAAGATGGTTATATGAATTCGTTCTGACAACCGGGTCTTTATCCGGAGCTACCTTTACGATGTTTTTTGTTTGATTCTTCTTTTTATCGAGATAAAGTTTTCTACCTCCAATTCCTATAAGTAATAAAGCAACAGCTGACAAGAAATATAGCAACGGCATATTCTGATAAGGCGTTTCAGCGACGTCTCCTTTATTGCTGATAGCATATAATAAAGGCTTCACCTCACTTAATCCTCTGTTTTCTTTGATTTGGATGCTGTCTTTCAGATCACTGGACTTTTCTAGAAACGATGCTTGCTTTGCGTGATCTTTTTTCTCTCCATAGATTTCAGCTACTTTAGAATACAATTCTTTTGTCTTTGCCGTGTATCCAAGTTTTTCTCCGATTGCTATCGCCTTATTATAGCTGGCTAAAGCGCTGTCTGTTGAAGAACTTTTGTATGGCTTAAAATTATATTCCACATCACCCTTTGCCTCATAATAATCCGCACTAAGATAAGTTATCTCTCCTGCCGTCTTAATCTCGCGTTTAGCTATTTTCAGATATTTCATAGCTTCTTCGTATCTTTTCAACAGGATAAGTGAGTTTACCACTAAATTTGCTGAATAAAGCACTCTGGTTGCACGATGGTAATCATTTTGAATTAATAATGATTCTTTATAAAGTTTTTTTGAAATAGATAATAAAGAATCTGCATAAGAAGATTTAGGAAGTTTTGATTTTTCAAAATTATACCACTGGTAGATGTATATTTCAGTTTTTGCTTTTCTTCTTTTCTCTACATCCTCTATTTTATATAAATATCTTTCTGCCCGATTAAGTACTTTTTTGGCCTGAGAATAATTTTTATCCATAAAGAAGATCTTAGCCTCAAGGCAATTGGCATAAGTATAATCTTCATATTTTTCGGCACCCAATGACAATGCCTTCATATATTTCAAATATTGAAGCGCTGAGACAAAATCCAAGTTTGATGATTTGATTTCTACAATTTTTGTTAATAACCTTAGCTGTCCCTCAGTGTATTCTATTTCCTTAGCTTGGTAGTAAAGATCTGTCAGCTTTAAAAGGCCTTCATTATTAAAAAATTTAGAATCCCAAAGAATATTGGTTAAACTATCTATTTGCTTTCTCGAAAAACCATCCTGAGCATAAAAAAAACCACAACAAAAAATAATAAATAAAATAATTATTTTTTTCTGCATACCAATTATAATATTTTTTGCAAATATATAAATAAATGTCAATTTTGATAAGATATTGACAAATATAGAAGAATATTAACTATTTACTCGTATTGCAACATTAAAATTTCCTACAAATAAATAAAAATCACTACTCAATCGAAATTATCCTACATCAAGATTAATTGATTATCAAGGCTGTACATTTGCTAAAGAATTAAGACAAACAAATTCTGAATCACAAAATTAACAACGCTAAAAATTAGTAAAATGAGCACACTTAAATTAAAAGACGGAACTGAGATTTTTTACAAAGACCAGGGCGAAGGACCAGTCCTGATGTTTCACCACGGATGGCCCTTATCTTCTGACGACTGGGATGCGCAGGTCATTTTCTTCCTGAAAAAAGGTTACAGAGTAATCGCTCACGACAGACGCGGCCACGGACGTTCCAGCCAGAATATCTACAATCACACCATCGAACAATACGCTTCGGACGCAGCCGAGCTCGTGGAGTTTCTTGACCTGAAAGATGTGGTCCATATCGGTCACTCTACAGGCGGCGGAGAAGTGATCCGTTATGTTAATAAGTATGCTAACGGCAGAGCTAAAAAAGCAATTCTCATCAGTGCGATTCCGCCAGTGATGGTACAAAGCGAAAATAATCCGGACGGTGTTCCAATGTCGGTTTTTGATAACATCAGAGAACAAACGATGAACAACAGAAATCAGTTCTTCTATGATCTTACATTTCCTTTCTACGGCTATAACAGGGAAGGTGCAGATGTGAAAGATGGTGTACAGAGAAACTGGTGGAGACAGGGAATGATGGGTGGCATTGTTGCTCATTATGACGGCATCAAAGCATTTTCGGAGACAGATCTTTCCGAAGACCTGAAAGCTGTGGACATCCCGGTTTTAGTACTTCACGGTGAGGATGACCAGATTGTACCGATAGAGAATTCGGCCATAAAATCTGCTAAACTTCTGAAAAATGGCAAGCTGATCACTTATCCCGGTTTCCCACACGGAATGCCGACAACCGAGCACGAAACCATCAACAAAGATATTTTGGAGTTTATCCAATCATAATATATTTTCATAGTTATTATTTAGGCAAATCATAAGGTTTGCCTTTTTTTATTTAAAATTATTTAAATTCGCTTCCCTTTAATTTATTTTATGACGAAAATTTTATTCTCTTTATCGGCGGTATTATCCACCCTGATATTCGGGCAGCAAAAAATATCTTTTGAAAGTTCGGAAGGTTATAATCTCGGAACGGTGATCGGGCAAAAAGAATGGACGGTGAAAACGGACAATGTCCCAAACAGCAACTTTAAAGTAGTTACCGGCAAAGCAAGTGATGGGAACAATTCCGTAGAAGTAACCAGCACCAATCAGTACACAGAAAACTTCACATTTCTTTTCAAAAAAATCCCGGAATATAACCGCCTTTCCGTTTCAGCAGATGTAAAACTGGAAAAGCTGGACAGCTCAGATTATTATCTGCTTTCGCTTTATTATAACAACAATGGCAATTATTCCTGGGCCGGCGGATTTAATTTTATGTTCAGCGGCAAATTATACGCCGATAGTGATGTCAATTTCAAAGATCTGGGAAGCTGGATTCCCGGACAATGGTATAACCTGAGAATCGAGATCGATCACGTTACTGATAAAAATGTTAAATATTACCTCAACAATCAATTGGTTCACACCTCACCTCTCGGATCTAAAGTTTTGAGAGCCAATGATCTTAATTTTGAATTTGATAATGACGGAAGCGGCTTCATTGTAGATAATATCATCATAAAAGATATGGATCAAATGGCCGTTTCCGATGTTTCCAAATCACACATAAGTGTTTATCCCAATCCGGCCTCGGAATTCCTCAATATCAGAACTGATGATAAGATCAAATCGGTTAAAATTTATGATGCTGCAGGTAATCTGGTAAAAGTAGAAAATAACCATTTGTCAATAATCAATATTGCTTCTTTACCAAAAGGAAATTATATGGTAACTATCGAAACCGATAAAGGAAGTGAGACCAAAAAAATCATCAAAAAATAAATTAATATTCACTTATAATTCAAGCGGCAGTCATAAAATTGACTGCCGTTTTTAATTTCCGAAAGCCGTTTTTTTTCTTTACTTTTGTGGCTATGAGTCAAAAATGGATTTATAAACCCGAGCCTGATGAAGAAATTGTTGACGGACTGATTTCTTCGATTGGATTTGGAACTTTAGAATCCAAAATCCTGGTGCTGCGCGAGATCGACAATTATCAGAAAGCCCGCGAATTCTTCAAACCAAACGGAACCGACATCCACAATCCTTTTCTGATGGCCGATATGCAGAAAGCGGTGGAACGCATTGCTACAGCCATAGAAAATGGAGAAAAAATACTGGTTTATGGCGATTATGATGTAGATGGAACCACAGCTGTGGCTCTAATGTATCTTTACCTGAGCAAAATCGTTGATAAAAAATATCTTGATTTTTACATTCCGGACAGGAATGTGGAAGGTTATGGTATCTCTGATGAAGGGATTCATTTTGCAAAAGACAACGGATTTTCTTTGATTATTGCCTTAGACTGTGGCATCAAATCGGTTGATAAAATAGATCTTGCCAATTCTGTGGGTGTAGATTTTATTATCTGCGATCACCATTTACCGGGAGAAAAACTGCCAAACGCCGTCGCCGTTCTGGATCCGAAACGGAAAGACTGCCGTTATCCCTACAAAGAATTAAGTGGCTGTGGCGTTGGCTTCAAACTTTGCCAGGGTTTAAATACAATTTATAAAATTCCGGAAAACGAATTATTTGAATTGACGGATCTTCTTGCCATCAGCATTGCGTCTGATATTGTAGCAATGACCGGCGAAAACCGCGTGCTGGCAAAGCAAGGACTGAAATTCCTCAGGAAAACCAGAAAATTTGGGTTACGATTGCTGATTCCGGAAGAAAAATTAGCGCACTTCGAAATCTCCAATATTGTTTTTGACATTGCGCCCAAAATCAATGCAGCGGGAAGAATTTCTCACGCCAAAGCTTCTGTGGAACTGATGATCTCCGACAATCTGAAGCAGGCCCATCAAATTGTAGATGAAATCGTGAACCTGAATGATGAACGCCGCGAGATGGATATCAACATCACTCAGTCTGCGCTCAGCCAGGTTCTGGAACTGGAAAAAGTAGAACGTTTCTCCACCATTGTTTATGATCCCAGCTGGAATAAAGGTGTAATTGGTATCGTTGCTTCGAGATTGATTGAAACATATTACAAGCCTACATTGGTTTTTACCGAAGGGAATAATGGCGAGCTGGTGGCTTCCGCAAGATCGGTTGCTGATTTTGATATTCATCAGGCACTGGAATTCTGTTCCGACCTGTTTATGAAATTCGGCGGACATCAGGCTGCAGCAGGACTTTCTATGGAAAAAGAAAAGTTTGAAGAATTTAAAGTCCGTTTTGAAGAATATGTAAAAGTCAACATTCAGGAGCATCAGAAAGAACCTTCAATCTACATAGACAGCGTGGTGAAACCGGAAGATCTGAACCGCGAATTTTTCAATTTTCACAGGAAACTGGCACCTTTCGGACCACAGAATATGAAACCCGTCCTGGTCCTTAAAAATGTGAAAGTGAATGGTTACGTGAGACTTATGGGGAAAGAAAACACGCATCTAAAATTTAACATCTTGCAACCAACGAGTGGAAGAAATATAGAGTGTGTTGGTTTCCGCTTTGGTCAGTTTGCCGAAGATTTCAAAACAAAAACATTCGACCTGGCGTTTACCATCGAGGAAAATCATTGGAAAGGCAATGTTTCGCATTTCCTGAATATCCGGGACGTTAAGTTTTATCAATAAATAAAAAAAAACGATTCAGAATCTGAATCGTTTTTTTTATCCTATTCTTTGATAATTTTCCTGTTTATTGTTTCTTTATCTGTCTTTATTTTCAAATAGTAAATGCCTTCAGTTGCTTTAAAATCAACATGAGCTTCTTTTGCAGCGTTCAGGATTTTCTTATAAACAATTCTTCCTGAAGAATCATAAATCTCAACCGAATGCATTTTGTCTTTTGAAATAATATTGACTGATTCTTTTACCGGAACCGGAAACACTTTAATTTTAGAACTATCCGTTTCCTGAACTTCTAAAGTCGGCTGTTTTTTCGCCAGTTTATTAGAATATATTAATCCTGCAGAGCAGCTGACAACTGCATTAACATCTAATGATTCTCTCACATTTCCATTATTGGAATAGAGTAATACCTTGATGTAGTAAGTGCCGGGAGAAAGACTGTAATTGTCCACCTTAGGACTCCTGCTGTTTAGCCAGCCTTTGAAGCCGTCACTCATCCAGGATGTTTTTGTAATTTCCGTTTCCGTTTCGCTGCCGTCCGGATTCACTTTTACAAGAGAAGTCCAGTTTCTCACAAAAGATAAGGATCTCAGGTTCAATGTGGCATCTGTTGCATTTTCCGGAATTGTGAATGCTTTACTTTTATAAGTGTAATACCCTTCAAAATTATTCAGGGTGATCCACTGGCTTCCTACTCCATTTCCTAAATCCGCATAGCTCCATCCTGTATAAGTATGTCTTACTTTCGGTGTTATAGGAGTACTATTGATGTCGTAACCAATCCAGTCATCTTCATCAGAATCTATTGCGATCGTATTATTATCAGAATCTTTTCCTGTAGAAAGATTGGCAATACTATTTCCTACATTAAAGTTGATTATTTGTGAAGATGATGCATTGGAAGCATCAAAAACGGTAAGCTTAGCGGAGTAATTACCCGGAACAGAATAGGTGACCACCGGACTCACATCTGTACTGCTGCTGACAGAAGGATTACCGGAAAATTCCCATTGATAATTGGTAATGTTGCCCGTGCTAAAGCTTGCATCAAAATTAACCGGATAATTATTTTGGCTGAAAGCTGATGCATTATAACTGATTTTGGCCGCAAGAATATTGTTCGTATCCTTTATTGTAGTTACATAATCATTAGTTTCGACCGGAAAATTGTAATCAAAATAGATATCAGCCTGGTTGTTTACACTATCGCCTTCTACGAGTGTTGCGTTTGATTTCATTTTCAGCAGTATTCCGCCGTGTCCGCCTGTCGGTAATTTTATTTTACTGAATTTGAACTCAGCATTATTCCCATTAATAATTGTTTCGACCGGTGCAGAAGAATTCATCAATTGCAACGTATTGATATCGAATTCGCTGGGGTCGATTTCCATTTTCACCACTATATTTTCTGCTTCCGCACTTCCTGTATTTTCGAAATTAACAACATAATTCAGATACTTACCAACAGCTGTGGACGGTATAGTTTCGCCCTGCAAACATACAATATCATTGGGATCAAAGGAATTGACCACTGTATGGTTAAAACTAAAATAGTTATCATTTGGTGTCAGATCCGGATTGGATGGCGTTATATGCGAGTTGAAAGACAGAACATCACCTCCATTGACTGGATTATTGGCATCCGTCGGCGTATTGATGGTGAACGTAATTTCTACTGCTCTGTTTTCATAAGGCTTCAGATTGGCATAATCAAACTCTATCGATCCGCTGCTGATAACTGAATATGGCAAAGCACTGCTTTTAAAAACCATTTTATTGGAGTCGTAATTTAACACCACTTTCCCGGATAGCACCGTATTTCCTTTGTTTCTCCATACCAGATTGTAGCTTGCATCAAAGCCTGGTCTTGCATTGGTAAGCGGAGCAATGACGACTTCTGCATCGTTCTGGCTTCCATTGGCGGTTACACAAATGTCTTGTGTGGAAACATTATTATTGTTGTCTGCAAAATTTGCCGAAAAGCTGGCTGGCGAAATGGTAAATAAAGCCGGATTTTCTGCCTGAGCGGTTACAGTAAAATTGCCGGTTTGGGTATAAAACTCATATTTTCCGTTATTTTGGACGAAGGTTTCTCCTGAATTGGCATTGGTTCCGTCTGAGATTTTAAGTTTCAGATACTCGAATGGATTATCATTGGCATCACAGCCATTATTATCAGCATCTATTTTTACTGTTCCGGTAATGGTGTTGTAACTACCGCCTGGTGTGAAAGAGCAGTAGGAGTTGATGTTGATGCCTGTAAGTCCCATTGCAGCAACATCAGCCATTAAATATGGAATTTCTTCATCATCTGCACAGATGTATTTTAGATTGGGATTTCTATTGAGATTTACATTCTCAATAACATTACCTCCATTCTTAAAATTAATGTAATTTAGAAGAGGATTATCAATAATGTATTTAGTGTTATTAGCTGTGTTGCTTGTAACATTTTTTAATTCAGAAAAGTCTAACTCTTTTAAACTTTGATTTTCTGAAATGTTAATAGATGCATCAAATGCTTTACAAACTCCTTTTACTTTAAGATTTTCAGCAGTACAATTCCTATAAGAAAATGCTTCTAATTCCAATAAATTAATATATGTAACATTTGTTTTATCTAAACTCAAATAAAATATTTTTGTTAATGGACAATCTAACGTTGTTAGCGGATTATTACTTAGGTTGATATTAGAATGCTGACCTCCTGTATCAAATTTCATAGTTTTTATCAAATTATTACTCAGATCCAATATTGCCCCGGAATAATATTGTGTCGAAAAATCAGCATTGACTGTAAATCCCGTTATTTTATTATTACTAAAATTGATACTTTGATAGTCTAGGATTGGTGAGTTAATAACTATTTCAGAATTAAAATCATTATATGACAAGTCTAAATTTAAGTTTACAGGTATCAATTGTGACAAATCAATCCCCTGATTATTTAGCAATTGATGACTTGCATTTAAATAATTTAATTTTGTCAGTCCATTAATATTTACGCTTTTCAGTGAGGGATCAAAATTAGCTTCATCCGTATAATTTTGATAATTAGTTCCTTGGGTGTTAGACAAATCCAGATATTCAAGATTCGTCAATTGTGAGGCATCAAAGCTTATTAAAGAATTTCCGCGCAGTTCCAAATGCTTTAGTTCCGGCGCAACTGTAATATTGGCGGAAGCCACATTATTATTTGTCCAGCTTATTAAATTTAGTTTCGGGCAGTTGTTTACAGTTAATTCTAAAGTATTACCGTGAATATTAGGATCCGGATAAGTATTATAGCTATCCCGAAAATCAGATTTAATATCAGATAAAACAGGACAGTTTTTAAAACTCGCTTTGGAAACATCACAATCAGATAAATTAACAGTCTTTAGATGGCTAAGTCCATCCAAACTAATATCCCCAATATAACCGTGAATATGAGAATAGCTGGAATCATTGATGTAAAGGATAGACTCCAGATTAACAAAAGAATTAATCCCTTCAAGAGAGCCATAATTAGAAATTTGTCTGAATTCTATTTTGTAAATCTGAGCCGCTTCGGAAAGCTGTATCTCGCCATCGCCATTTTGGTCGGCTAAAATGTTATTCCCACTGCTGTCATAGCAAAGTACGAAATTAGAAGAATTGGTTCCGAGCAATGCATCTTTAAAATTCGCATCCGGAAAGGTGATGTTCTGAGAACTGACTCCCAAAGAAATGAGAGTCAGCGCCAGAAGAAATAATTTATTTCTCATTGTTTGTGTTTGTAAAGTAAAATTAAGCATAGAATCGGTTATCAGATAAAGTCAATTAGAATTCGTGGAGTTCTGTTTAGAATTTAAAGCCTGCTGATGTAGTCCTGTAAGCGTTCCTTTTTCCTCTGTGACACAGGAAGCTGGGAATCATCTGACATTATCACAAAGCCGCCATCTTTTCTGATGTAAGATTTAAGCTCGTTCAGATTAATGAGATGCGACTGGTGGATGCGCTCAAATCCCTGATCAGAAAGCAGCTCTTCATATTCTTTCAGCGTTTTGGATATCAGAATGGTCTTATGATTTTTTACATGAAATCTGGTATAATTATCCACAGACTCACAACGGATGATATCTTTGATCTCAAAGAGATGGATTCCCTCTGAGGTAGATAATGCTATCTTTTTAAAATTTTCCGTTTTTCGGGTTATATTTTCCAGCAGAAGCTCAATGGTTTTGCTCTCGTCATTCTTATGGGAAATGCTTTTTATTTTCCCGATGACGCTTTGCAATTCTTCCGGATCCACCGGTTTCAGAAGAAAATCCAGCGCACTGAAACGGAACGCTTTGATTGCAAATTTTTCGTGTGCTGTTACAAAAACAATGCGTGAGCAGATCTTTCCATACTTATCATTCAGATTTTCCAGAATGTCAAATCCTGTTCCGTCATTCATCATAATATCAAGAAATGCAACGTCCGGCTGCATTTCTTCCATCAATGTAATGCCGGCACTCACACTGCTGGCTTCTCCTAGTATTTTGATTTCCTGCGCATAAAGAGAAAGCAATGCTTTCATCCCATTGCGAAGATTATCATCATCATCTATCAAAACAGCTGTTATCATTCTATTGCTTTATGTATTCTAATGGTAATTTTATGAGAACCTCGGTTCCCAATATTTTATTATCGCTTTTAAGTTCCGTTATGCTGAGTTCAATTTTCTTATTTTCAAGCAGTTCCAGTGTTTCAAGTCTTTTTTTAGAAATTTCCATTGCCATAGACTGGTGTGCGCTCACAGAGTTTTGCTTGTTCATTTTGGATTGATTGATCCCGATTCCGTTATCCGTAATAATGCAAAGCAGCTGGTCTTCCGACTGTTTAAAAGTAATGTTGATAAATCCTATTTCGTCTTTTGGAACTACACCGTGGATGATCGCGTTTTCCACATAAGGCTGGAGAAGTAAAGAAGGAATTGCCGTATCATCTTCTATATTTTGCTCTTTGGAAATATTGAAATCAAATTTATGATTGAATCTGAGCTGTTCCAGCTCCAGGTAGTTTTGTAATGCTTCTATTTCTTTATCTATAGTAATTACAGATTCTTTGGAAAATTCTAAGGTAAGGCGCATCAGTTTTGAAAATTTTGCCAAATAACGGATGGCTTCATCTTTCCCATTTTGCACCACGAAAGCGGAGATAGCCGCAAGACAGTTAAACACAAAATGCGGATTCATCTGGAGATGCAAAGCTTTATGCTCAAACTCTGCAAGCTGTTTCTGAAGTAAAATGGTTTTTTGCTTTTCCTTGTTTCTGTTGTAGAAAAACAACCCCAAAACACCAATTCCCAACAGTGAAAAGCCAAAGATCCATTTCAGCCTTTTACGGTTTTCATTTTCTGTTTTCTCAAGTTTTTCCTTTTCGTACCGGAAGTTAAGTTCCGTTTTCAGACGCTGCTGCTCGTTTTTTATTTTATCAAACTTTTCCTTTTCAGCATCATAATTCTTCAGATGTTCCAGCGCCAGATCCTTCTTTCCTTCTTTATCATAAATCTGAGAAAGAAGTTTCTCATTGGTCATGCTGGCTTCCGGCAGATCAAGCACAGTTGCCAGGTCAAGGCTTTTTTGAGCAAACTTTCGGGCCAGGTTCAGGTTACTCTCATCGAAATAAATCTGAGCCAAATAGAGATAAGTGTCTGACAAGCCAAAAGTATCATCAATAGAAAGAAAATTTTCTTCTGCCTTCAGCAGGCTTTTTTTTGCATTATCCGGCTGATTTATCTTTATATAATAATGAGAATAATTATTATAAAGCTCACCAAGTCCGTTTGGGTTAGGATTAGATCTATAAGATGACAATGCATCATCAAAATACCGTTTCGCCAATGCGGGTTTATTCTGAAAAAGATAGATAACCCCAATATTGGAAGCACTTTTCGCAAAGGTAAACGGCTCCTTATTTTTCGATGTTTTGTTGGCCTCTAACAGATACTTCAGCGCATTTTCTTTATCATCAATCGATTTATAAATAACGCCAATGTTGTTATAAATCTTGGCCAGCTGAATGTCATTTCCTGTTTCTTCATAGATTTTCATTGCCCGGAAGTCATTTTCCAATGCTTTTGCATACTCGTTTTGCTGCATATGGACGAAACCTTTGCTTCCGTATATTTTTGCCTGAAGATCTCTATATTTTTTGCTATCAGGCAAATTGCCACTGATTTTTTCTGCGATTTCAAAATGTTTTATGGCCTTGTCAAACTCGCCGTATAATTGGTAAGATACGCCTATATTCTGATGAGCAAGGCTTTGCTGATAGGCATTATTTTGTATGACGGCGTTTTTCAGTGCAAGGACGGCATACTTCTGCATTTTTTCCGGCTCGGTATATTTATAAGCGTCGGAAACCTGGTTTTGTAATGCCAATATTTTCTGTGGATCCTTTTCTTTCCGGAGCACAATGAGCAAGGAATCCACCCCGGATTGAGCAGATATCAGGTATACGAAAAAAATATGCAGAAAAATCAGGATTCTTCTCATCATTTTGTGTTTGATGCAAAATTACTCATAAGTTATTGATTCCTAAAACAGGAATGAGAAAACTTATGATATGAGTTAGAATTCGATGTCAATTTTAATTTTTCTAAATTTGAAATCTAAACGACTTTTTCATTTTGGAACATCGCAAAAAAATCGGACTGTTTTTCGGATCATTCAATCCCATTCATATCGGACACCTGATCTTAGCCAACTATATCCTGGAGCATACCGATATGCAGGAACTTTGGTTTGTAGTCAGTCCGCAAAACCCGTTCAAGGAAAAAAAATCATTACTGAAAGATCATAACCGTCTGGATATGGTTCAGCTGGCGATTAAAAATTATCCGAAAATGCGTGCTTCAAACGTTGAGTTTTCTTTACCTACACCTAGTTATACGATTGACACATTGACTTATCTTCAGGAAAAATATCCCGAATACACATTTTCCCTGATAATGGGTGAAGATAATCTCGGAAGTCTTCAGAAATGGAAAAATTATGAATTGCTATTACAGAATTATGAAATCATTGTTTATCCTAGAATTTTCGGTGAAGAAAAAAGATCAGATTATTTACAACACCAAAACATTCATCAGATTGATGCACCTATCATAGAACTATCGGCAACGGAAATCCGGAACCTGATAAAAGAGGGTAAAAACGTGAGACCAATGCTGCCGCCGGAAGTTTTTGAATATCTGGATGGTTCTTCTTTTTATAAGTAGAACTCTTCGGTTTTCTCTATTTTTATCTTATATCTTTGTAATAATGAATTTAATAGAAAAATACTTCTCAAAATACCCGGAAGAAAAACTCATACGATGGTTCAAGCAGGTCTGTCTTGCAGAGGCAGTTTCGTGGTTTTTATTGTTTACAGCAATGATCTGGATCCGTGAAGATAAAGACGGACTTTTACCTACCATTTACATTATCATTATCGGTAATATCCACGGGCTTTTTTTTAGTCTATACTTATTATTGCTTTTACCATCCAGAAAAATCTTTAATTGGGATGATGAAGATTTTATTTTCGGATTATGCGCTGCCTTTTTTCCATTTGCCACAATCTGGATCGACAAAAAACTTGCAACAAAAAACCGGAATGATTGATTTAATTCAGTTCAATGAATCCATATCTTAAAAAGGAGTTTAATAATTTTGTACTATGAAAGTCACATTCTTTTCCTCGAAGCCGTATGACAAGGAATTTTTTGATCAGGCCAATCAGAAATTCAATTTTGAACTGGATTATTTCGAGACCCATCTCGGTCCGCACGTTCTTAATCTCATAGAAAATACCGATGCTGTCTGTGCATTTGTCAATGACAAACTGAATGATGCCGTTTTGGAATCTCTGGCACAAAAAGGCGTCAAATACATTGCCTTAAGATGTGCCGGCTTCAATAATGTGGATCTGGAATCCGCAAAACGCCTCGGGCTGAGAGTCTCCAGAGTTCCCGCCTACTCTCCGGAAGCTGTGGCCGAACACGCTATGGCAATGATTCTTACACTCAACAGGAAAACCCACAAAGCTTACAACCGGGTTCGGGAACAGAATTTTGCCCTGAACGGATTGATGGGATTCAATCTTTACCAGAAAACCATCGGTGTGATTGGAACCGGCAACATCGGAGCTGCTTTTTGTAAGATTGCGAAAGGTTTTGGAGCCAGAGTTTTAGCTTATGACATTTGTGAAAATCCTGATCTGAAGCAACTTGGAATTGAATATATTTCCCAGGAACAGCTACTTTCCGAATCTGATATTATTTCGCTGCATTGTCCGCTGATGGAATCTACTCATCATTTGATTAATGAAGATTCCATCAAAAAAATGAAACCCAATGTAATGATCATCAATACCAGCCGTGGCGGACTGATTGACACGAAGGCTGTCATCAACGGATTAAAATCCAAACACATCGGTTATCTCGGTATTGATGTTTATGAGCAGGAAGATAAATTATTTTTCCGAGACCTTTCCCACACCATTATTGAGGATGACACCATCCAAAGATTGATGAGTTTCCCGAATGTTCTGGTTACAGCGCATCAGGCATTCTTTACGCAGGAAGCTTTGGAACAGATTGCCAATTCAACTTTATCAAGCCTTTTTCATTTTGAAAGTAAGACAAATTTTGAAAATCCAAATGCGATTTTGATTTAAAAATTACGTTCAGAATTCCGGAAAAGCTATTTTTGAGTAGTTTAAAAATCAAGCCTTTGCATAATTTGCAAAGGTTTTTTTCATTTTTTTTGAATTATGATGTAATAATTCTTTATTCCAGATTGTCATATAATTAAAGCGGCTATAAAATTTTTATTCTGTAAATCAACAAGTTAAAAACAAAACAAAAATTTATTTACTACTTTGTATTGCATAATACTAATTTTTATATATATCTTTGCGATGTAAAATATTAGGAAATAAATACTACTATGAGAACTCTAATTGTAACACTGGGAATTTTGACAAGCGTTGGTATCAATGCTCAGAAAAAAAATGCAACTTCCGATTCTATCAAGACGAATAAAATCGAAGAAGTAAAACTTAACAAGAAAGTTTTTCAGAGAAAATCTGACCGTTTCATATACGATGTTGCCTCCTCGCCTGTTGCAAAAGGAACTAACACCTACAATCTGCTTCAGCAGACACCAATGCTTTCCAGCACCGATGGGAAAACGATGAAAATCATGGGAAAATCCGGCGTAGTTTTCTACATCAACGGAAAAAAAACCAATATGGATGCCGATGCTCTGACTGATATGCTGAAAAATACGCCTTCCGAAGATATCCAGAAAATAGAGGTTATTACAGTTCCGGGAAGCGAATTCCAGGTGGAAGCGAATGAAGGTGTAGTGAACATCGTCATGAAAAAGAGCAAAACCAACGGCTACAACGGAACGTTAAAAATGACCGATAACCAAGGCTATTATAACAATCCGTCATCCGGAATCTCTTTTAATGCAAAGGTTGACAAGTGGTCATTCAGCACCAATTTCAACACGGGAACTTACAGACAAAGAGAATCTTATATCCTTTCCAACGGAACAAGCCAGTTAAAAAACGCATCACAGGGTTTCAATGATGATCCGAACAATAATTATGGCGGGAATGTGAACATCGATTATGAAATCAACAAAAAACAAAGCCTTGGTTTTACTTACAACATGCGTTATAACAAGAGTTTCAATTCTATCCTTGATATTACCAATTGGCAAAATGACGTGCTAACCAACAGGACTGTTAATCACGAAGATGCGCAGACCAGAAATCACTCTTTCAACCTGAATTATGAAGTAAAAACAGATTCTCTTGGCAGCAAATTAATTTCAAACGTTTCATATCTCTGGTTCAACAGGGATAAGGAAAGCATCAACCAGACATATCCTTTCTTTGAAGCTCCGAATAATCAATATGCCGCTTTCAGACAGTCTGTTCCACAGATCATCAATAACTATGCTGCCAACATTGACTATATCAAGAAAATGAAAAATGAAAGTGTTTTTTCTCTGGGCGCAAGCTATAACCACACCAACACAGACAGCGATACGAGACAGGATGATTTTAAACAAAACAATTTTATCATCAACACCAATCTTTCCAATCATTTTCTTTACAAAGAAAACATCATCGGTGCTTACGCGACTTTTGAAAAGAAATTCTCTGATAAATTCTCCGGAAAAATCGGGACAAGATTCGAAGCAACTATCAGTAACGGTGATATTGTAGGCAAAGAAAATCTTGGATTTGAAAGAAACTTCAACAACTTTTTGCCTTACCTCAACTTCAGCTATAACATCAGCCCGGATCATAACCTGAGCTACACGTTTTCCAGCAGGGTAAGAAGGCCAGCATTCTGGCAGCTGAATCCTTCCAGAACCTATTTCACACCAAGTAATTATATTCAGAACAATCCTTTTATGAAGGCCTCCAAATACTATAATCAGGAAATCAATTATATGTATAAGAATGCTTTCTACGCAAACCTGAGCTTTAATTACGCGGATGATGCTGCCGCCCAGATGCCTTTACAGGGAACTGAAACCAAAATCCAGAGAGATCAGAACGGTAATCCGATACTGGATGCAAACGGACAGCCCGTTAAAGTAACGACAGATTTCCTGAGATACATCAGAACCAATTATGGCAATAATAAGCAAATCGGGCTTACACTCGGGATGAACAAAAGCTGGTTCGGAGAAATCTGGTCTACTAATTACTCTGCCAACTTCGAGTACGCCACCTATTCCGGAGGTGTAACGGAAGATCCTACTTCCAGCCAGCTTCCCGGCGACACGGAAACTCTGTCACCCTATATTCTTGACATCAAGACGCTTAATATGTTTTTCCAGGCAAATAATAACCTAAGATTGTCTGCAAAGAAAGACTGGTTCTTCACCGCTAATTACTGGCTGATGCCAACCAGAGAAACGGAGTTCGGAAAACTGAGAACACAGCAAAGCCTGGATTTGGGAATTAAGAAAATAATGGGCAACTTCACCTTCCTTGCAGAAGTGTATGATGTATTTAATCAAAACATTGATGACATCAGAAATACCCAGCCAAACGGTAACTATAACAATCTGAGAAGCTTCCAGTACAGAAGACAATTCAACCTCAACATCACTTACAACTTCGGAAACCAAAAACTTAAAAGAACCAGGGAAATGAAGTCTGCTAATGATGCTATCAAATCAAGAACCTAATCAGAAACAAATAAAACTATTACTCTTTTAAAAATAAAATTATGAAAGCAAAAACTCTCATCGCTGCCATATTTTTCTCCGGATTAATCTACGCTCAGGAAACGAAAACCGATTCAGCAAAAACTAAAAATATAGAAGCGGTAACACTGACAAAACAAGTTTTCAAAAAACAAAGTGACCGTTTTGTGTATGATGTGGCAGCATCGCCTGTGGCTAAAGGTAATACTGCCTTCAGCCTTCTGAAGCAGACGCCGCTTGTTTCTTCTACAGATGATAAAACGCTTAAAATCATCGGAAAAAACAATGCCGTTGTCTATATCAATGGTAGAAAGACTAATATGGATGCGGAATCTCTGACTCAATTCCTGAAAAATACCCCGGCTGAAAATATTCAGAAAATCGAAGTGATCACACTTCCGGGAAGTGAGTTTCAGGTAGAATCTTCGGACGGCATCATCAATATCGTCCTGAAAAAGAAAATGACCGACGGACTGAACGGGAACATGAGAATGGGAAATTCACAAAACTATTATAACTCCACCTATGCGAGCGTCTCACTGAATTACAGAAAAGATAAACTGGGAATCAGCACCAATATCAACACCAGCGAAAATATACAGGAGCAATATTATATTCTGCGAAATGGCAGCAGCACCACCAGCAATCAATCCGAAGGCCGGGTGACCGATCCGAATAAAAACCTAGGAGGCTATCTCAATATCGATTATCAGCTGAATGATAACAGCAACCTTGCTCTCACGTGGAATTCCTGGGCGAACAGAAGCTACGGATCCGGCTCCAATCTTTTTAATACCATCATCGCTCCCAATGATAAAGGCGTAGCGGAACCAAGATACAGCCTTACTAAAAATCTGGAAAATGCGAGATCATATAACAATTCCCTTAACCTGAATTATGAATGGAAGACCGACACGCTCGGAAGCAAACTAAACCTGAATGCCGCTTATCTCAATTATAAGAGATTCCAGAATGCGGATAACAGGACGTATACCGCAGATCTGACAGGCCAGCCTTTTAATCCTTCTACCATCATTACGCAAAGTACGCCGCAGATTATCAACAACTTCTCTGCCACAGCAGATTATATCAAGAAATTCAAAAATGATTTTACAGTAGCAGTTGGAGGAAACTTTAACAAAACAAAAACTGATAACGACACAAAAAACGACACTTATTATTATGATAAAGACGGTAATCTGGTAGATCAATATGGAAAGCCGGCCAGCAGCCCACTATCTACACCAAATCATTTTATCTATGACGAGAATATCTATGGATTCTATCTGACTCTGGAAAAGAAATTCTCTGATAAGTTTTCAGGAAAAATCGGTTCGAGATATGAGCTGACAAACAGCGTCGGAACATCGGACAATAAGGATTTCAGCAATGTTGAGAGGGATTATAATAATTTTCTGCCTTATGTAAGCCTGAACTATGCCATTAACGACAAGAACAATATTTCTTACGCATTTTCCAGCAGAATGAGAAGACCAAGCTTCTGGGAACTGAATCCTGTGAAGAATTATCTGACCAATGTGAACTATACACAGAACAATCCTTTTGTGAAAGCTTCTTCGGTTTACACCAATGAGTTCACGTATATGTTCAAGAATTCTTACTTCCTGATTTTCAATCATTCATTGACGAAAAATGTCATTACGCAGGTTCCTTTGCAGAGAGACAAGATTAGATTAGGACCTGACGGACAACCGGTTTTGGATGCCAATGGGAATAAAATCACGGACAGAGAATTGCGATATATCAGGACTAACTTCGGAGACAAGCAGGAGATGTCCGCTATGATCGGGATGCAGAAGTCTTTCTTCAAACAATATCTGACCTCCAATTTCAACATCGGGATGCAGAGAAATGTAAACAACGGCTTCCTAAATACAGACCCGATCACAGGTGATGTTTTCCCGGATTATGTCAACAAAATCAAATCGAACAGCTTATTGATTCAAACGAATAACACCGTAAGACTGGATAAAAACAAAACCTGGTTCTTGGGCGTGAACTATTGGTATGTGGACAACCAGCAAATCGAGTTGGGAAGGCTGAAATCCCTGATGAGCCTGGACGCTAACATCAAAAAAGTCTGGAATGACTGGACTTTTGCCCTAGAAGTTTATGATATTCTGAAAACCAACAAAGTCGTGATCACCGATTATCAGGACAACGGTAACTTTAACTATATCAACCAAAATCAATATAACCAAGGTCTAAACTTCAGCGTGACTTACAATTTCGGGAACAAGAAAGTTCAGAAAATCCGGGATATCAGCAGCGCAGATAAGGACATTAAAAACCGCACCAGATAACATACATTATATTTTCTTATCAAATCATTATTTTTCAAAAGAAACCCCGAAGAAGTTCCTCGGGGTTTTTTATTTCTATTAAAGTGATTCTATTTCTTCGGTAGGAAAACCTCAGCCAGCATACATCTGGCACTTCCGCCACCGTTGGTTTCTATGACTTCCAAATCTGAGTAAATGATTTCGCAATATTTTTCAATTGCTGAGATTTGTTCCGGATTCAGAGATTTATAAGCGCTTTGGCTCATTACTAAGAATTTTTCTCCTGATTGGTTCTGAACCTGAAGCATATTTCCGGCGAAATTCTGCATTTGGTCTTCGGAGATTTCTATCAATTCTTTTCCGGAATTTTTAATCGTTTCAATGACTTTTTCTCTTTCCAGTTCATCATCGATACAATCCAGACAAATCACCACGAACTGATCTGCAACACACATCATTACATTGGTGTGATAAATCGGTAATCTTTCTTCGCCAGCCGGCTGATAAGAATGGAAAACTACCGGCTGAAAGCCAAATTCACTGCAAAATTTCCTGAACAAATCTTCATCCAGTCTTAACGAAACTGAACCGTAAGCAATCTTGTTATCGTGATCAAAAATCATACTTCCAGTTCCTTCCAGGAATTTATTGTCTTTTTCGGTTTCGGAATAATCGATAATTTCTTTTATTTCAAATTGCTCTTTAATTTGGCTGATGATATCTTCCCGTCTTTCCAAACGTCTGTTTTTAGCAAACATTGGGTATAAAACTACTTTTCCGTCTGCATGGAAACTCACCCAGTTATTCGGAAAAATAGAGTCCGGTGTTTTGGGATCCGGCGTATCTTTGATGGTAATGACATTGATGCCTTTTGCTCTGAGTTTTTCAACAAAAGCATTAAATTCTTTCAAAGCTTCACCTTGAACATTGCCTTCCTGCTGAACCTGAAAATAATTATTAACCGCCGTTTGCTCATTAAAACCAAAAGCGACAGGTTCTATCATCAAAACTGTATCTGTAGTCTGCATAACTGAAGTTTGAGTGTTCTAGAATGAGAGAGTTTTTAGAGTTATTTTTTTGGTGAAAATGTACACCACTTAGACGATTGACCCATCATAACTACCAACATTCCAATTATTTCGTTATATTGTTTATTTAAATTTTCAAATTGATTTTCTGTAATGTATTGACATGCTGCCGAAAACTGAAGCCAAGTTTGGGTTTCTCTTGCTTCACCTTCAGAATCTGTAAGCTTTTCGACAAATGATTTTTCATATTTTCGTCTTCCCCAGGCTTCGCTGATATTTGCAGAAACGGACCTGGACGAACGTCGTATTTGATCTGTTAGAGAATAAGTCTCTTCTTTTGGAAATTGTTTTGAGAGTTCGAATATTTGCATTGCAACGGCAAAAGATTTCTGAAACCCTTTTAAATCCTGATGAAATTTTATTGTTGACATCATTGTATTTTTAACTAAAATACAAAATCTCAAATAGCTCTCAACACAAAATTCTCCAACCCTAAAACCCTATTACTCTCTAACAAGCGGAAGCGTTGAACACCTCAGCAATCCGCCCATTTTGGAAATCTCGCGGTAAGGGATTTCCTCCACCGTCATCCCCCACTCGTCCCGGAGATGGTGATTGAGCCTCGTGAAAGTTTTGTCCGAAACCACAACATCCGGCGCAATTGAGAAGATATTCGGGTTCATGTCGAACATTTCTTTATCATTAACCTCGAAACAGTTTTCTTCACCGAAAATATCCAAAAGCAACTGATAATCCGACTCATCTACAAATCCGTTTTTGTAAATAATACATTTATCTTCCCCAACAATGTTGAAGGTGCAATCCAAATGCAAAATACCTTCGTATGGCTTTGTATCGTTCTTTTTCAAATCCAGATCAATTATTCTTTTCTTTGGAAAATATTCTTTCAGAATTTCGATCGCATATTCGTTGGTTCTGGCTGTTTTGAGATTTCTGTAATCCGGGCTGTAGCTTGTTCCTATGAACAGAAATCCGTTCCACACGATAACATCTCCACCTTCTATATGAGCGGTTTCCGGCAGGTTAATGACATTTCTCCAGGACACTTTATCAATGATGTGCCTGTAAGCTTCCTGCTCATCTGCACGATCGGGAATAATGTTGGAGATAATCATTTTATCCTCAATCACAAAGGCAACATCCCTTGCGAAAACCTGGTTATAGTCCTTAATGATTTTCGGACGGAAAACCTCGACATCATATTTTTTCAACACTTTTTCAAATTCGGTCATTTCAAAAACAATATCCTCTTCTTTGGGATAGATATTATTTTCGATGGTATGATAAGATTTTGCGTCGTAACTTTCTTCGAGTGTCGGAACAGGGCCGTTAGATTTTGGCTGTCCAAGCACTACGGATTTAAGTTTTCCTGTTTCGTTTTTGATGTTTAGTTTCATATTATAGGAATGAGGCAAATATAACCAAACAAAACAAATTGAGAATTTTCCGCTACAGTAAATAAAATCTATGATAAAATTTTAGCTGGAGATATTTCTATGATAATCTGCAAAACGCCGAAAAAAAATCCCCGAAAATTTAATTTCGAGGATTTTACAATTAAGTTTGCAAATTTTTAACCAATTATTTGGACTTCTATGATAAAATCTACAATTAAAAATTTGCATTATAATCCTTTAGAGAAATCTCTTTCGGATTATCAGGATCTGATAAAATATCTATAATCTTCTGCAAATTATGATAATCTAATGGGGAATTTAAAACGGCTTTAACTTCCGTGTGCTGCGGTTCGGGTATATACTGAAGATTCTTCATAACATAATCCAGCAGCTCATCCGGGGCCATTTCTTTTATTTTTGAAAGAAGTGTTTCCATCTTATTTATGGTGTATTGATTCCGTTTGTTTCGGCTTGTTTAATTGCCCATGCCAGCGTATTAGCAAAAATAATGGCGTTCTGCACCTGCAAACTTCCTGCTGTGTAGCCGTTTCCTGCATAACCATAAGCTGTTTTCTGCACAGGAAGGTAACCTCCTGAACTAGGCGCTACAAAAGGTTCTATAGTATTGCTCGGATATTGGTTTCCGTTGGCATTTTCATTACTCAGGAATCCACCGTCTCCAAACCATATAAAGTTCAATCCGGCATGTCTGAAACCGGTAAGACCTGAATAAACTGTAGCATCGTTAACGGCTTGAGCATAGCTCAAAGGAATCACGCTTCCAGAAATACCCTGTACTCTTGCTGTTCCTGAAGCATCTTCACCCCAGTTCTTCCCTCTCACATCGCCAAAAGGACCATTTAAGATAGCATCATTAGTATTAGCAAGTGCATAAACAGCACCTCCGCCATTAATCTGGCCTGAAGTGATGGAAGAATCTGAAAATAAAGCTCTCATTAAATTCTGTACACTAGCAGCCGTCTCTGTATAAGCTATAACAACTCCTTTCTTATTTAGGTAATTAACAAGGTAGCCTGCACTTGTAGCATCTATATTTGAATAATCAAAACCTAAAATTACTATATCCGGTTTGTTATTAAGTGCTGTTAATAAGGCTGCGCTTGTGGGGTTCGACCCTAATGATGTATGTGTATATCCTGCAGATTTGACCACACTTGTTGCCGTGTTTCCAAAGTTAGTTGAAGAATCCATTAAGCTTCTTGATGGTCCTGTAAAAGCACTATAGCCATACACACTTTCATTACCGATATGCAGAACTTTTTTTACCGGAATGGTCATTACTACGGTAACATTACAGGTTGCGGCTCCGTCTGCACTATTGGAAGTAATAGTCATCACTTTATCTGCTGTGGAAGTAGGCGTTCCGGTTCCCGAAAGGATTATGTTCTGATTACCGGTAGCTGTAAAGGTACCTGACGCACTGAATGAGATCCCATCTACTGTATTGGTTGTAATAGCATAGCTTCCCAGAGAAGTTACAACAACCGGCAATGTAATGGTATTACTTGCTGTTAAAGCAGTTCCTTTTGTATAGACTCCGTTCACGGTTGCACTGCCACAGGACATAGAATAAGTTCCGGAAGAACTCAGAACATTAATGGTAACTGCCGGAGTACAAGATACACTTACTCCATTTGCCAATAACTGTACGGTATCTAATTGTGCGGTTGCCGGTGTTCCCTGGCCTGCTACCTGTACCGTTTGTACTCCTGTGTTCAGGAATATTCCGGTCGCATAAAAATTATATCCATTTGTTGTTGTTCCAGAGATGGTATAATTTCCTTTTTTAGTTACATTTACAGTAACAGTAAGATAATTGGAAGCATCCAAAGCCTTCCCTTTTATATAAGTACCTATCGCTTTGCTATTGGAACAGTCAATTGTAAATGTGGATTTACCTAACTGCCCGCACACACTTTTCCATTCACTATCGGCAAGGCTCCAATAGTTATAACAATCCTCTGTTGTATTATAAATAAGAAGACCATCATCAGAGGCTGCATTTATTGTAATTGCATTTCTCTGGCTTTCTGTAAGGCGAGGAATAAGAATTCCTTTGTTATTTCCACCAGATATAATATCCAATACAGTGTTTGGATTGGGCGTAGAGGTATTGATCCCGACTGAGCCGTTATTGGTCTGGCAATACAATCTCCCCCAGATTATTAAAAACAGAAAGAGGAAGCATCCAAATTTTGTTATTCTTTTATTGTTATTCTTCATTTTTTTATTATTTACTCTTAATTTAAATCTTTCTTTATCACCACTATATAGGAAGATCGAAGATTCTTTTCCAATGTTGACATAAATTTTATGCTCTTTTAATAGTTAATCAAAGATTAATTTTTCAACTGAGTAGGAATATTAGGATTATTCTGATAATTACTGCCTAGAGGGTCCGGAAACGCATAACCCGCACCGAATAAATTATAATCATTGGTATCAATCGTACCATTGGCATTATCATCTCCTGTGATGTACAAAGTATGATAGTAACCTATTGCTACATCTACAATTTTCTCGGAAATCGACATAGAAGCAGTTGAAACTTTCTGCCAGCTTGTTGAATTATTAATAAATCCAAATTCATCAGGTGTTCCCATTTTTTCCATAATAATTATATCCGGATGCATAAACATTGGGTTTGACTGAAGGATTTGACTGTTTTGTAATGAGAGCAAAAGAGCCTATTCCTACACCTCCATCCATGCCTTTTACCTTTACTATAGTTTCTCCTGGATCTATCGTTACATTATTACTAAGGTTGTAAGAATTTCCTGCAGCACCACCGCTGATTTCATTATTGTTTCCAAAACCATGTATTTTTCCTGAACCGTCTAAAACGATGCAACTGTACGTACTTAGTGCCACACTCTTTGCAAAAGTTGCAGAATTACTTGCTCCACCAGTGAAAATGGTGCTTTCTGTAGGTATCTGAGTCCAGCCTGTTGTAGACGGCGATGTATTTTGATTATTTAAGTTATATCCCCAATAATGTAATTTCCCTGTACTGTCTATTGCACATACTTTATCCTGAGCCATTGCAAAATCCACAATAGTTACACCATTAAGAGAACCCGAATTTATCTGAGTAGGCGTAGAAATATATCCAGTATTGGTATTATTCCCATTCATATAGTTAAAGTTCGCTCCCATAGTATATAACTTACCATCGTTTCCTAATACTATTGTATTTAGATTACTCGACTCTACCTTTACTGGTTTTATGCCAGAAGGCATAATAACTTCAGTTGGAATATTAGTAGAGATAACCGTTGGGTAGTCTAGTCCATTTTTGCCATATATATTATATCCCCAAGAATACAGTTTTCCTGTTGCGGTGATTGCATATCCGCTATAATAGCCTGATGCTACATCCGTACATGCTTCTGCAATAATTTTTACGGGAACCTGTTGATATCCCATATTATTAGTGCCTACCGCTCCTAAACCGCCATACCCCATTGTATATACATTCTTATCCGATGCATTTATATACACAGATTGGTATAAAAAGTCGCCATCTGCATCAATGGCCTTAATAATACCGTTTGTAGCTGTACTCCCATTATTGTTGTAAGTATTGTTTATAATTGTAGTTACACCAGCTTCGTCTAACAGGCAGCCAGACCATTTCGTGTCAGTCTTAATGCGCACACATTTTAATGTATTGTCATAAACAAAAGTTGCTTCAATAGCTGTAGTATTATTTGGTGTAACCGTTGATAAAGCTTCACTAACAACAGGTAATACAACCCCCATTTCTTTAGACGTATTTTGAATGTGCAAAGCTCCTTGTGGGTTTTGTGTATTAATACCAACCTGGCATAATGACACTGTATAACAGCAAATTGCTGCTAGAAATATTTCTTTTCTCATTGTAGAAATCTTTTTTAATAAGTATTATTTATAAATAATAACAATCAATGATTTAACTAAGTACTACTGGATAGGAATAGCAAAAAAATATCTTTCCCAATAACCTGCACCGAATGGCGTCTGCCAATAAACATTGACTCCGGAGCTCTGTGTCGATCCATTTCGCTCCTGATTTGCCCAGAGGTAATAGGTTTTATCGCCTCCGGATGTATTATTGACCGCACAGTAACCCGAAACAAAACTTTTATTAGCTCCTCTTGCAACAACACCGGCTGTTCCCCTCTGTCCGGTATATGACAGGATAATATCAGCGGTTACATTTCCTGTTGTAGAACTGTCTGAAAAGAATGCTGTACACCATAAAGACCCGTCCGTGGTAATTACACTTGAAGGGTTTGAATTTATAGAAACGGTAGAACCTACACTGATAAGCCACTTTCCGGGAGGCAGTGTTATTGTCCCCCCTGTATATTGGCTGATATTAAGTGGAGAGCCTGTTCCGTAAGAAGTGAAACTTATTGGGGATACGGGAAGATCTCCAGCGATAGATTTTACGGCAATTGTTTGCCAAGAAGCATTACCATTGGCATCTGAAGTTAGTATCTTGCCATCCCCTTGTGTTCCGTCTTCCACTCTTAATGCAGGTGAAGAATTATTTTTTATATGTAAAAGAGTACTCGGAGATGCATTGTTAATCCCTACATTACCATTGTCCAAAACAGTAAATAATTCCGTTGTACTGCTGTTATTAATTTCAAGAGCTTTCGTAGTACCGTTATTTCCTTTAGAAACAATGTCTAAAGTTGCCGACGGAGTGTCGGTATCAATACCCACCTGGCATAATGACACTGTATAACAGCAAATTGCTGCTAATAATAATTTTTTTTTCATTGTTGTGTGTTGTGTTTTTAAATTTCCTGTAAATGTTAACAGACCTAATAAAGTTAACATTATAGTAGTGCTTGAAAGCTTTTAAAATTTCACATCAAATATTGATTGTTAATATTCAAAGGAAATATTTCTATTATAATGAAAAATTATTTCTATTTAACATCTAATATCTATTGGCTTAATCCTAAATTATAACTCTAATTTGGGATTAAACCGTCATGTCTTTGATCAATGGCGGTGCTCGCGAACTTTTTGAAGTAAAAAGAATATGATTTCTGTTCTTACAGTTCGAAAAGTTCATTTTATTGTTTTCAGAATGATTATTATAGAAAACAATATGCTTATCGGTGAAGACAGCTATCTTTAGAAATTGAAAATTTTGCGGAATGATAAAAACCTCAGGATTTTGTTTTACAAAATTAAAAGTATGATCTGATGACGACCCCTTATTAATTAATTGTTCAGGCTCATCCAGCTTCTGTCTTTGCTGTTTATTAATCTTTGAAAAAGATCTTTCTTTTAAGGATTTTTGTTTTTTTACAATGGAAGTTTCTGATTGGAGAGAATCAGCATTGGCAACGGCCGTTTGATGTGTGAAATCATTTTTTCCAACAGAAGGTTCCGGGTCTTTATTTTCTGAAACCATCAATGAATCCCCATAAACCAATGTGCCCTCTTTTATGGTGATCTGGCTATAAAAATTGGAAGATAAAAATAAGACTACAGCAAAAAGGGCAGACTTATTGAAAATCTGCCACCTTTGATAGTAATTTATCTTTATTAATTTTATCATTTGTGTTTAGTACAAATTTACTTGTACTGACAAACTGAAACATATAAATTCATCTATTTTTCTGATTGTGTTTACATTTACACAAAACATTGATATTCAAATATTTAAAAAAGCATTTTTATAAAGTAATTGACCTATTGTTTTTATAATATTTAATATACTTTGTGTACTTACATAATTGTAATAATTTTACTGATAGAATTATTACATCATGATCAAAGAAAACATTAGGAATGATGAAATCATGAAAGCTTTACTCAAGAAGTTCTTTCTTCATTTTCATATAATCCTGTTGTTTATACTTATTGCTAACACGGTTTGTTTTTATATAGATAATTCAGAATTCTATTTTAAACTATTCCTGCTATTTAGTTGCTACGAGTCTTTTGTTACAGCGATAACATTTAAAATGTCCTATGACCAGCAGCAGCCCTTTGTATTGCCCTACCTTATAGCCCTTTATTTATTTTCCTGGTACTTTTTACTTTGCATGTGGCATAGCAATCCTGCTGTTCTATGTATTTTTATTGCTTTTCCATTTGGTACGTATACTATTTTCTCCAGAAAAATTGTGCTTCTTTGGTGTCTGGCAATTATTACTAGCATAATAATTACTATTGTGATCCCGGCGGATATTTTTTCTAAGCCATATCCTCTTGTTAATGTCAACTATGTAAACCTGAGAATATTGACTTGTTTTATGCTTTTTTTTGGTTTTATATTCTTTTACAACAATAAAATCAACAAATCCAATGTGCACAGACCCGCAACAGAAAACTTAGAAGTCTATAATGAAGCTGAAAATAGAACCAGCGATATTTATAAAGTCTTGTACCAGCAAATCACACTTTATTTTGAAAATAAGACTCCGTGGAAAAATCCGGATTTTAGTATCCAGGATTTGGCAATCAAGCTTAACACCAATACAACCTATATTTCCAGGGCAGTAAATTACAGTTCGGGGATGAACTTTAAAACCTTTGTGAATAAATACAGAATTGATTACATTAAGAATGAGCTTTTGTCCGACCATGTAAAAAAACGCTACTCCTTATTTTACATCTATACTTCAGCGGGCTTCAGACATCAGTCCACATTTAATAAGGCTTTCAAGCAGATAGAAAGTATGACACCATCAGAATACATCGCACTTATCAGCAAGAAAAATGTTTCCATTTCTGAAACTTAAACAGCTGTAATAACAGTTAATATTCTCGTCCTAATTTTTAATAAATTTCAGCCTTATAGTTTCCTGATTAAGGTTAGTGATTTGCAGTATATACAAACCTCTTTTGAGAGCACTCACATCAATTTCATCGGAAATTTCTTTTTTAAGCAACATTCTTCCCTCCAAATCATATATAATTAGCTGTTGTGCATCATCGCCATAGATTTTTAACCTGTCCTGTACCGGATTAGGAGCAATAAAAGTAATTTTTTTATGGCCGGCATCGTCAACTGATAAGAATACGTCCTCCAGCGCCTGAGCCTTAGAAGTGTTCTGATTAATACTCAGAAGAGGTATACTCAGATTACCATTAGACGTACTAAGCAACGGAAACTTATGTATGCTATCATAGTACACATAGGTGGTATTGGTAATCGTCCCTATTGAAAATAAGTAATTGGTATCCGTAGATTGGTACAGGTTAAAATTTTGGATAGACTTTATTCTGAGCACATTACTGTAGATCTTCGTCCCAATGATCAGTGTTCCTGCTGCATCAGCACTGTTATTAATAGTTCCTTTAAATAATCCCGATCCGGATGAAGAGGAAAATGTTCCCCTGGCATTATCCGTTTCAGCATACCCAAAACTTGCAGGATAAGTAATCACAGTTCCATTATCCGCAGAAAAATTAAGTGTGGCACCAGATGATGTTAGGCCGGTAATCTCTAATTTTGTAGAAGATGTTTTATACAATATGGTACTTGTATCATCAGTCATTTTGAGTGTTGATCCCGGAAAAGCAGCAACTTCAGAAGCAGCGGGAATCGTATAATTACTCACAGAAAGACTGCCCTGGCTCAATGAAGCGTTATTAAAAGTCACATTATTCCCTGAAGATGTATTATCTACAGTTCCTATAACATTATAATTATTAACTATATCTCCGGCAGACGGATCATTGAAAGATTTTGTGATTGTTACCTGCGCATTGATAAAATTAAACGCTGTTAAAAAAATTAAAAGTTGTAAAGATTTCATCATTAATTGTTTTTATTTTATTAAAAAAAACAGTTCCAGTGCGGTAAACCTTACTGGTACTTTTTTTGATATTTTTTTTCAGGATTGCATACCTTAAATAAGATTTACTGAATGCGTGTCACCACCCAATAGCCGCGGTATACATTATCTACTTGAGTTGCGTGGAAATTTAACACATACCAAGAACCATCATCAAATGTAAGCTGCACGTTTGTATACTCTGAATTTGAATTATTACTGCACAGAAAATTACTGTCGCCATCCATATAAATACCATAATAACCTGGATTAACGTAAGCGCTCACGCCTCCATCTACCTTATCATTCGTACTCAATGCAGATGAATGGTATCTGACAACACTACTGGTGGTATTATATAAAACAGGCCTCACGCTGGTTCCGGTTCCTTCATTCAGAAAGTCTAATCTTAAACCTTTGACAATAAGAACTCCCGATGAAGAGCTGGTTAAACCCGCTGCTTCTATCATAGATCTTCCTGTAGTAGTGCCAAGATTTGCTGTACCCGCAGCATTTCCCTTGCCAGTCATCCAGTTTGAGGTATATGAATTTGTTAGGAATGTAGATGCTGGTACGGATACTGTAAAACCTCTGGTTTCGCCAATCCTGTAATTATCCAATGCGCCCACAGTTGCAGTACAGCTTTTACCTAAAAAGGTGATGGGTACATTAATCGTGCTTGGGCTTGAAAAATTAGGTGTGCCTGTAATACTATATGTTACATTACCGTTACCAATATTCAGATTTCCTGCCTGTTGTGTAAAAGTCAATCCATTTTGAGTAAATGAGGTGCCGACATCATATGCTCCACCATTACCCCCGGTATAAGGAATGGTTAGTGAGCCGTTATACGAAGTACCGCTCACAAACACACTTGGAGAAACGCTGGCGCTGGAGCAGGTCAACGTGGATATAGATGGATTTATGGCCGGTGTATTATTTAAGTACCTCCATTCTGTACCGTTCCAGTACACAAATCCTTTTCCGGTTAACCCGCCGGTCCCTGTATTATAAACGATGAGTCCTGTAGCAGGTGAACTTACCGTAGTCTGATCAGAAACACTGTTTAAGGCTACTCTAGGAAGCAGTAGCCCTTTGTTTGTTGCTGTAATATCCAATAAAGCAGAAAGATCCGGAGAAGCGGTTCCTATTCCAACAGAACCATTATCTTTTGCTACAAAATACGTTCCTGCATCCCTGCTGCTGCCGTCAGATTTCGTTCCCAGCTTGACCATTGTGTTGGTTGTATCATTGACCCAGGCATCATTGGTTGCATCACCTGAACTGCCACCCCCGGAAAGTTTTTGCCAAACAGATCCGTCAAAATAATAATAACCAACAGCATCCATATTTATCCTTGTGCCACTGTTATCTCCGCCGGAAACATCAGTTATGTAAATCATTGCCCCTTTCTGATCTGCACCATAGGATGCAGTAAGGGCGGTCATTTCTGCTCTTGTCAGTCTTGGTGCTTGTAATCCATAATGCTGCGCATTGTCTGATACAGCTCCCAATGCATCCCGTTTTGCACTAACATCCAACGAGGTTTTTGGATCTGAGTTGTTAATTCCCACCTGGGAATAGCCGATTGCTGAAGTCAACAGCAAAATGTTTAATAAAACTTTTTTTTTCATTATCTGAATTTCTATTTGTGTGTGAATTTTCATTTGATTTTTCAGTGACTAATATTGACTATCTACCATGGCTGGTATATAAGCCTTTTCCTAAATTTGAGTTAAGAAACTTAATAGAAAACAAACAGAATAAAAAAATATAGCCTTTAAACTGCGATAATCCTGCATGCATATCTTTAATGCTAATTTTCATCAAGTTCAGTATGCGAAATTAGTCGCCAAATCAAATCGAAATTGTATCAATCAGAACAATATGAAAAAATGTTTAAGATTTATAATCATTTGAATACCAATTAATTCTAACAGCTATTTTATAAAAATTATAAATTATAAATTATAACTTGTCGTTTTTATCAGCTAATAGAAAATAAAATGTTGATTTATATTTCACTTATATGTGTAATCGGAATACACTTTATATAATTTTATTTCTAAGATTTTGATCCCAAAATCAAAGTAGTTTCTAAAGCCTGCAATGTATTAATTAAAGATTTTACAAACAGTCACAAAAGAGTTATTTCCTTAATAATTTAGTAAAAAAAAAGCCAGCGAATAGGCATTTACCCATTGCTGGCATTAACAACTAATTGTATTTTAGTCAGTGATATATGCTTTAGGTGTCGTATTATTGACAGTAAAGGCGATTAGATTTGCAAACCATCTTGCTCCTCTCATCGTATAAGGACTGGCGGTACAAGTGGTTGTAGATTTTGGATTGTTGTTAGAACACATTGTATAAATTGAGTTTGTTAAACCATCATCATCACCTGTATAGAACAGATAATTAGAAGCATCCCAAAATCCAACTATCGGATTTCCTGCAGCAGTTGATCTTATAAAAGCTAAATCTGTTCGCGCTGTCGTGATGGCCCAAGCACTTCCATTAGGAGAAGAATAACCATATCCTGTTACATTTCCAAATGTCCCTTTTATAGGAGACACCTGAAAATTGGTCAATGGTGCATCCCAGTACATTGTTCCGTTTTGTGTGCCGGTAATGGTAGTGCAATTCAGTTTTGCCAAAATGGTCGTTATATCCGATGTAGCTGAATAATCATCACCTTCCAGAATAACAACAGACTGGTGAGTGGCCAGATAGCTTACAAAAGCATTTTCGGTAGCATTGTCCCATGTATTATTACCTGTTCCGCTTGGTCCGGACAAATAAACAATATCATACTGAGCAAATGTGGTACTCAGGTTAGCCGAATTAATACTGTTGTAAGCTAATGTTGTGAAGCTTACCGTTCCCAATTTCACAATCCCGGAAGGCCCGAATTCACCACTATTATTATTAACAAAGTTATTAAAATAAGATGAGCCGTTTGTTCCAAGATCATTATTACCTAACAATGATAATACCTTAACCATCCTGGTAGATTTAGATGATTGTACCGAAGAAGAAACAGAACACGTAGATCCACCAGAGCTTATAGTCCAGGTATATGACCCACTGTTTACTGGTGTTCCAACAGGATATAATGTAACAGTCTGGATTCCGGTAGATGTAAAGGTTCCGTTTGCAGAAAACTGAACACCATCTGTCATACTGGATTGTATGTTATATGTACCTAATGAACTTACGTTCACACTCATTGTTATTGTTGCTGTAGCTGTATCACCCGCTGAAAGGCTTCCGTTCATTGTAGCCGTACTGCAATCGGCTGTAAAAACGGAAGTCCCCCCAGAACCGCCGACACACTTCCAACCCTGCCCCGCTCCTGAGCCTGTATAGACCTGCAGTTCACCACCGGAATTATTACAACTGTTACAATCTGAGCAAAACAGCACCAGTCCGGTCGCAGGGCTGGAAATAGCATTTTTCTGAGCGCTGGTCATTCTTGGCGGCAGAAATCCTTTGGTAGTAGAGGTGACATCTAATATGGCAGATGCATTTGGAGAAGCGGTTCCTATTCCTACAGAACCATTATCTTTTGCCACAAAATCCGTTCCTGCATCCCTGCTGCTGCCGTCAGATTTCGTTCCCAGTTTGACCATTGTGTTGGCCGTATCATTGACCCAGGCATCATTGGTTGCATCACCTGAACTGCCACCCCCGGAAAGTTTTTGCCAAACAGATCCGTCAAAATAATAATAACCAACAGCATCCATATTTACCCTTGTGCCGCTGTTGTCTCCACCGGAAACATCAGTTATATATATCATTGCCCCTTTCTGATCTGCACCATAGGATGAAGTAAGGGCTGTCATTTCTGCTCTTGTCAATCTTGGAGCCTGTAAACCATATTTTTGCGTATTGTCCGATATAGCTCCCAAACCATCGCGTTTTGCACTCACATCCAGCGTTGTTTTTGGGTCCGAGTTGTTGATCCCAACTTGAGAATAACTGATTGATGAAATCAGTAGGATTATATTTAGTAGAATTTTTGTTTTCATAATTCGATATTATATTGTAAAACATTTTATAGAATGAATAATTAGGTCTGTAGTAAAATTCATATGGGAGGCGCTCTGGATCCTGAATTATTAATAAAGGTTTTAATCAGGCAGCAGTTATTAGCACAGGATTTCCTGAGTATATTATCCCAAAATTCCAGAAGACTAATCGTTTTAATAAGAGGCAAGAAATATTTTAAACTCTCATCTTTTGTTGGAGAAAAGAATTTATCATGTTTAGATATATAGTTTCCGAAGATTTGGCCCGGGCCATTATTACTATAAAGACTATTGTCAACATCAGCATGCCTATTTTTTAACTTTTTAAGATAAAGTTCTTCTGATCTTTTGAGCTTTGTCTTAAGACTAATTAACTTTTTCGGAGGTATTTTAGATATATGCTTGCAAGACGTTTTTTTTGATGGTAAACCTGACTGTAAAAATGGCGTAAAGGACAGGTTATTCAATCCGGTTACGATAGCATCATCAGATATATGAATACTCTTATCCGCAATTAGGATTTTAGTGTTTTCCGGATTTTTATAGATGAGAGAATCACCAACTATTGTTGTTCCTGCTGATATCGTAATCTGAGAAAAAGCAATTGAAAAAAAAAGTAAAAACAATAATATTAGTGGCGGTTTTTTAGGCTGCCATAATTTAATATGAATTGGTTTGTTACTGATTCCCAAAATTTTTAGTTTTTCAATGCAAATTTAGTTGCCTGATTAAACTGAAACACGTCTTGGCAGCATTAATATTGAAAAGCGTTTAATTTTTTAAAATATTGAATATCAATAATTTAAAAAAGCTGTTTTATATAAAATAGAAATTTTCAAAAAAAAACCCTTATTTAATAGTAATTAATTTATTTTTTATAATTTTAACAGGTAAAATAAAATAACTTATTTAATTATATTGATGAAATTTTAATCATAAAACAATATATCAAATAAATCGTGAATATTACAACAGAATATAAATATTGTCTCTTAAAGAGCTACTTATTTAAGTTGCTTTTTATAATATCGCAGGTAATTTTAGCGAATGCTTACGCATTCTACTTAGAGGGACTTATGTTTTATTTTCGTTTATTTGTATATGTTCTATTATTTATTACATTTGTTTTAATTTCAACATATAAAAAAACATACACCCAGATTGAACCTTTCATAAAAACTTTTACTTTCGCAACTTATCTGATTGTATGGTATTTTGTACTTTGTATTTGGACCGTTATACCAACCGTATTTTTCATTCTTTTTCTTTTTCCTTTATTCAATTATACTGTAGCTTCAGATAAAACCGCCACTCAGTGGCTATTCGCCGTTATAATTACCATTATTCTTACTCTTATTATCCCTAAAGATATTTTTTCGATCGTCCCGATAAAGCAGCAGGCAACATATGGCAATCTGAAGCTTATAGCATCCATTACTGTCATTTACGGCTTTATTTTTTATTATAATAACAAAATTGTAAAATCATTGCATCCATCAGACAAAGAGGAACAATCCCCAGAAAAAAGCGCTGATTCTGAAATGAGATATAAGAAAGTGTATGATAACCTTTATCATCAGATAATCGATTATTTTGAAAAAGACAAGCCGTGGAGAAATCCTGATTTCAGCATTCATGATCTGGCAACGAAGCTTAACACAAACAACACTTACATATCACGGGCAATAAACTACAGTTCCGGAATGAATTTTAAAACACTTGTAAATAAACACCGGATAGAGTATATCAAAAATGAGCTTTTAACGGATAATGTAAAAAAACGCTACACCTTACTTTATATTTATACTTCTGCCGGCTTCAGACACCAGTCTACATTTAATAAAGCTTTTAAGCAGATAGAAAATATGACGCCCTCCGAATATATTTTAATGTTAGGTAACCAAGAACTGACAACACCTATTGACCTGACATAATCAAAAAAATCCCCGAAAAATTATTTTCGGGGATTTTTTTATCTTATCTGTTCGCTATATCAACGTAATCGCGTTTTTCTGCGCCTTGGTAAACCTGTCTCGGTCTACCGATCGGGTCGCCTTTCAGCCTCATCTCTTTCCATTGAGAGATCCATCCCGGCAATCTTCCTAATGCAAACATCACTGTAAACATTTCTGTTGGGATTCCAAGCGCTCTGTAAATGATTCCGGAATAGAAATCTACATTAGGGTATAGTTTTCTTTCTACGAAATAATCATCCTCCAGCGCCACTCTTTCCAGTTGCATTGCAATATCAAGCGCTTTGTCCTGGATTCCTAATTTTCCTAAGATGTCATCAGCCGCTTTTTTAATGATTTTTGCTCTCGGATCAAAGTTTTTATAAACTCTGTGACCAAAGCCCATTAATCTGAAGCTGTCTTCTTTATCTTTTGCTTTAGCGACATATTTAGAAACATCGCCACCGTCTTTTTCGATCATTTCAAGCATCTCGATTACCGCTTGGTTTGCTCCACCGTGAAGCGGTCCCCAAAGTGCGGAAACTCCTGCCGAGATAGATGCGAATAATCCTGTATGAGCAGAACCCACCATTCTAACGGTAGATGTAGAACAGTTTTGCTCGTGATCGGCATGAAGGATCAACAACTTATCAAGCGCTTCCACTACAACTGGATCAATTTCGAAATCCTCATATGGAAGCCTGAATGTCATTTTATAAAAATTCTCAACATAGTTAAGATTATTATCGCCGTGATTGATTGGGAGACCCAAAGTCTTTCTGTAAGTCCATGCACAAAGATGAGAGAATTTCGCAATCATTAATTCTGCAGCAAGATCCATTTCTTCTTTGGATTTCACATCCACAGCTTTCGGGTTAAATGCTGTAAGGGCAGATGTAAGCGCAGATAAAACACCCATTGGATGCGCAGAACGAGGAAAGACATCAATCAGTCTCTTCATCTCATCTGCCACGAAGTTATATTTTTTGATGTTATTTTCGAATGATGAAAACTGATCGGCAGTCGGCAACTCTCCGTGCAGCAAAAGATACATTACCTCCGTAAAGTTTGATTTCTCGGCAATCTGCTCTATCGGATAGCCTCTGTAGAACAATTCGCCCTGATCACCATCAAGATAAGTAATTTCACTGATCGTTGCACCTGTATTTTTGTAACCAAGATCCAAAGTGATCAATCCTGTCTGATCTCTCAATTTGGAAATATCAATTCCTCTGTCACCGATAGTACTTTCTACGATTGGATATTCGAAGTTTTTCCCGTCGTAATTTAATATAACTTTATTATCTGACATTTTTAAAAAATTTATTCGCTAAATATAATACTTTCAGCTTTAATCTTCAACTGACAAAAGTCATATCACCCGATCGATTGTATTAATGCTAGCTATTGAACGAAAAAATAATGATAGCGATCAGAATAAGACTTAATAAAACACTGATTAACAATTAAATACAAAACAAAAGCATCCGGAAAATTTCCGAATGCTTAAAATTATAAATTTTTGTTAAAATTATCTTTTGATTTTAAAAGCGTCTAATCCAGGGAAAATTGCCGTCTCTCCAAGCGCTTCCTCAATTCTCAGCAATTGGTTGTATTTTGCCATTCTGTCGGATCTGGAAGCAGAACCAGTTTTGATCTGTCCGCAGTTCTGAGCAACTGCAAGATCAGCAATTGTAGAATCTTCTGTTTCTCCGGATCTGTGAGACATTACCGTTGTATATTTATTGTGCTGAGCCATCTGAACTGCCGCCATAGTTTCGGAAAGTGAACCGATCTGGTTTACTTTTACAAGAATTGAATTGGCTATTCCTTCATTAATTCCTCTGGAAAGTCGCTCAACATTAGTTACGAATAAATCATCACCAACTAACTGAACTCTGTCCCCGATTTTATCGGTCAATTCTTTCCAGCCAGCCCAGTCATTTTCCTGCATACCATCCTCGATAGAGATAATTGGATATTTATTTGCCAATTCAGCCAAGTAAGAAACCTGTTCGCTGCTTGAGAATACTGGCGCATCCGGTGTCTGGAATTTTCTATAATCGTAAACACCATCTTTGTAGAATTCTGAAGCGGCGCAATCCAAAGCAATCATTACATCATCACCTGGCTTGTAGCCCGCTTTTTCGATAGCCTGCAATAAAGTATCCAAAGCATCTTCCGTTCCTGTGAATGTTGGCGCAAATCCACCTTCGTCACCCACTGCAGTAGACAAACCCCTTCCATGAAGAATTGATTTTAAGCTATGGAAAATCTCTGTTCCTTTTCTCAAAGCGTGAGAAAAAGAATCTGCTTTTACCGGCATTACCATAAATTCCTGGAAAGCAATTGGAGCATCAGAGTGAGATCCGCCATTGATCACATTCATCATTGGAACCGGAAGCGTGTTGGCGTTTACACCACCTACATATTTATAAAGAGGCATTCTCAATTCAGCAGCAGCCGCTTTTGCAGCAGCCAGGGAAACGCCTAAAATGGCATTAGCTCCTAATTTTCCTTTGTTAGAAGTTCCATCAAGATCAATCATTATTGCATCGATCAGATTTTGCTCGAATACAGGAAGACCTATTAATTCCGGAGCGATAATCTCCTTTACATTTTCAACCGCTTTCAAAACACCTTTCCCTAAAAATTCCGGCGCACCGTCTCTCAGTTCTACGGCCTCATGCTCACCTGTAGATGCACCAGAAGGAACAGCTGCGCGTCCCATTGCTCCACTTTCCGTGAAAACATCTACCTCTATTGTCGGATTCCCTCTGGAATCTAAAATCTGCCTTGCTTCGATAAATGAAATGTAACTCATTGTCTTGATGTTGTTTATTTAAGATTTTTATTTTGTCGCTTTTGTAAAGCAATGCAAATTTAAGAAATTTAAAATATTCATTTTTTAACAATGATTATCAAGTAAAATTATTTTATTCAAGAATTCTGTATTTTACTTTGATAACTCCCTGATTGAGGCTCGCAATTCTTTTGAATGCACCCTGACTGAGATCAAATTCCCGGGAAGCTTTCAGCGGACCTCTGTCATTAACAGTTACCGTTACTGATTTTCCATTTTCTTCATTAAGGATTTCTACTCTGCTTCCAAAAGGAAGCGATGTATTGGATGCCGTCATACCAGAATGCCTGTAAATTTGTCCGCTGGCTGTTTTTTTACCTTCAAATTTATCTGCGTAATAAGCAACCATAGTCCGCATGTATACTCCGCCTTTTGTTCTGCTGTTGCATGAAAAAACAGTAAAAGCTACAACCAGGCATAATAAAATCCTGTTAATGAATGCTTTAAAATCAATAGTTTGCATAGAGGTGAAAAAATATTTCAAAAAAAATTTAGTAAAATGTTAAATATTCATTAATATTTTGTTTATTTTGCACAAATTTCTATATTAGATTTCTGATTCAATTTGCTCATCAAATATAATCTGATTTATATAATGAATTACGAAAGTATAAAATTAACGATAGACAAGAAAATCGCATTGGTCACAATCAACAGACCAGAAAGCCTTAATGCGCTGAATGCTCAGGTTTTTACCGACCTGGACAATGTATTTGATTTTCTGAAAGGTGAAAACTCTGTCAATTGCATAATCATAACAGGAAGTGGGGAAAAATCATTTGTAGCAGGAGCAGATATTAAAGAATTTTCTAATTATCAAAAAGAACAGGCAAAAGAATTGTCGAAAAGAGGACATGATGTTTTCCTGAAGATAGAAAATATGAACAAACCGGTCATTGCAGCCATTAATGGTTTTGCATTAGGCGGCGGATTGGAACTGGCAATGGCCTGCCACATAAGGTATGCATCTGAAAATGCAAAATTAGGCTTGCCAGAGGTTACGCTTGGTCTGATTCCCGGTTATGGCGGAACACAGAGATTACCAAAGCTTGTAGGAAAAGGTATTGCGAATGAGATCATTTTCTCGGCAAAGATGATCACTGCTGAAAAAGCAAAATCAATAGGATTGGTCAATGAGGTTTTTTCTTCAGAAGAACTGCTTATTAAAACGCAGGAACTGGCTGAAAGCATTGTAAAAAACTCGCCACAGGGTGTTGCAAAAGCTATCCAGGCTGTTAATGCGAGCGAATCTGAGAAGGGAATGGAGCAAGAAGTTGAATTTTTCGGCGAATTATTTTCAAAGGAAGATTTCAAAGAAGGCGTTTCTGCTTTTTTAGAAAAAAGAAAACCTGTTTTCGGCTAAATTTGCAGAATGAATTATAACAAGTTCGACATTGCTTATCTGAAAATGGCTATCGAATGGGCAAACCTTTCTTATTGTAAAAGAAAAAAAGTAGGAGCCCTTATAGTAAAAGACAGAATGATTATTTCTGATGGCTATAACGGTACACCTTCCGGTTTTGAAAATAACTGTGAAGATGAAAACGGTAAAACCAACTGGTTCGTCCTTCATGCAGAAGCTAATGCTATATTAAAAATTGCAGGCAGCACACAATCTTCAAAAGGGGCAACGTTGTATATTACAATGTCACCGTGCAAAGAGTGCAGCAAGCTGATATTGCAATCCGGAATAGAGAAAGTGGTCTATATGACCGGCTATTCTGATGACAGCGGATTGGAATTCCTTAAAAATGCAGGAATTGAGCTTTTAAATATTACAGAACAAGAATTGTATAAGACATGAAAATTAAAATATAATAATAACAAATTTTTAAAAACACAAATATGAATTGGTCCGAAAAAATTGACGACTTCTCAAATTTTCTGAAATTTGAGAAGAACTTCTCTGACAACACACTTGATGCTTACATCAGAGACATTAGAAAACTTGAAAGCTTCGCGTTTTCCGAATTAGAAAATATATCTCCACAAAGTATTTCTTATGAACATCTGCAGGAATATATTTATCAACTCTCCAAAAACAAAATCAGCGAAAGATCCCAGGCCAGAGGCATTTCTTCAATCAAGGCATTCTTCAAATTTTTACTGGAAGAAGACTATAGGGAAGATAATCCCGCAACCTTACTGGAAGGCCCTAAACTTGGTCTTTACCTGCCTGACACTTTAAGTGAAGAAGATATCAACAGAATCATTGACTGTATAGATACAAGTACTGATATAGGGAAAAGAAACCGCTGTATTCTTGAAGTTTTATATGGGTGCGGTCTGCGTGTGTCAGAACTTGTAGATCTGAAAATCTCTAATATCAACTTCAAAGAAAACTATATTATGGTAGAAGGGAAAGGAGAAAAAACCAGGCTTGTCCCTTTGGCAAATACAACTGCCGAATTTATCACAGATTATATTCAGACTGTAAGAAATAAGACCAAAATCAACAAAAAGCACGAGGATACGCTGTTTCTTAACAGTCGCGGCACCAATATGTCCCGTGTTATTGTTTTTATTATCATCAAAGAGCTGACCCAGAAAGCCGGTATCAGCAAAAGTATTTCTCCTCACACTTTCAGACACTCATTTGCAACGCATTTGCTCCAAAACGGTGCAGATCTGAGGTTCATCCAGGAAATGCTTGGTCACAGCAGCATCACCACCACACAGGTATACACGCATCTGAAAACTGAAGAGCTCAGAGATGTTATCTTAAATTTTCATCCAAGAAACAGAAAAATCACTTCATAGTTTTTGCTTAAATTTATCCAATGGAAAATTTAAGATTCTGCCCAAAATGCGGTCAGGAAACATTATTATGGAATAATATTACCAAATGGAGCTGCAGTAATTGTGATTTTGTTTTATATCACAATACCGCTGCAGCTGTTGCGGTTATAATAAAACATAAGGATGAATTATTTCTCACAGTAAGAAATCAGGAGCCCGGAAAAGGAAAGCTGGATCTAGCCGGCGGCTTTACAGATCCGAAAGAAAGTGCAGAAGAAACCTGCACAAGAGAGCTCAATGAAGAACTTGGATTAAATATTGATCCTAAAGCCTTCAGATATCTGTCAAGCCAGCCAAATATCTATCCTTATAAAAACATCCATTACAACACTTTAGATCTTTTCTATCAATATGATGCCGAAGAAAAATTTGAAATCATACTGGAGAAATCTGAAATTTCGGAAGGAAGATGGATAAAGATTTCCGATATAGATCTGGACTCAATAGCATTTGAATCCCAGAAAAGGTTTTTGAAAAGCTATTTGCAAAGATAAAAGTTCTCATCAGAACTGTGTTTTTAGTTAAAAAGAAACTCCGGAAATTAATTTCCGGAGTTTTGATTTATTTCCATTTGATATTACAGCCTAAACTGGGTCTTTGGAACTCTTCCTGCTCAGCACCGGCCAGAAGGTTTTCAAATGCGACAATAAGATCTTCACCTGTCACTTCCTTTTGATTTCCCGGACGGGAATCATCCATCTGGCCACGGTAAATCAAGGTCAGATTTTCGTCGAAGAAATAAAAATCCGGTGTGCAGGCTGCTTCGTAAGCTTTGGCAACATCCTGAGATTCATCATATAAATACGGGAATTTAATTCCGCGCTCATCTACAAAATCAACCATCATTTCCGGAGAATCTGCCGGATATCTATCTACATCATTAGAATTAATACCGATAAATTCAATTCCCTGCGATTTGTAATCTTCATATAACTCTTCCAGCTTATCAATAATATGAAGCACAAACGGACAATGGTTACACATAAAAACTACCAAAGTTCCTTTCTTCCCTTTCAGAGATTCCAGGCTTTGCAATTCATTTTTTTTTGCGGGATTCGGAAGTTTAAAATCAGGTGCTTTTGTTCCTAAAGCCAGCATATTTGAAGGTGTATTTGACATAATATTTTATTTAATATAACAATATAAAAATGTATCAATCTAAAAAATTCGATTGTTAAATTGGTAAATTTGACAACAAAGATAATGCTTCTTGCAGAGAATTATCATAATTCACCCAATTTACATTGTCCAGTTTTTTGTTCCAAGTGATTTGTCGCTTGGCGTACCGACGGGAATTTTTCTTAATTTCTTCAACAGCAAAATCCAAATCCCATTCGCCATCAAAATATCTGAACAATTCCGTGTAGCCAACTGTTTGAAGCGCCACTTTGTTTCTGTCAGCAAGCAAATTTTTTGCTTCGTTTAATAACCCGTTTTCCATCATCTTATTAACACGAAGATTGATTCTCTCGTAAATAATTTCCCTTGGCGCATCAATTCCGATTCTTATTGTTTCAAAATCTCTTTTAATTTTGGGTGTACTAAGATTTTCGGTATAGGTTTTCCCGGTTTGCCAAATAATATCTATAGCACGCAAAATTCGTCTGGGATTATCTTTATCAACTTTGGAATAATAGTCCGGATCCAGATTTTTAAGCAAATCCTGCAATGCTTCGAAACCTTCATTTTCCCAAATCGACAATAATTTTTGCTGATTTTCTTCATCGGCTTCTGGCAAATCATTCATTCCTTCTACCACTGCTTTTTCATACATCCCACTTCCGCCGACCATGATAGCAACATCCTTTTCTGTGAAAATTTCATCAAGTTTTTTCAATGCGTCCATTTCATATTGCCCTATTGAATAATAATCATCCACAGAAATATGACCTACAAAATGATGTTTTGCCTCCGCCAATTCGGTATCAGTTGGTGTTGCGGTTCCAATCTTCAGTTCTTTGTAGAACTGACGCGAGTCACAGGAGATAATTTCTGTGTCAAGATGTTTTGCCAGATCAATTGCCAATCTTGTTTTCCCGATTCCTGTAGTACCGATAATGGAAATAAGCCGTTTCAAAAATTAAATTTTTGCAAATTTACGAAATATGATAACGCATTACAATGTATCGCAAAGGCGGAAAATATAAACAAAAAAACAGACACTGCAAGGCGCAAAAATTCAGCTGCTAATTGGCAACTTAAAAACATTTTCTCGAAAAAATAATTGCGGCTTTGCGATAAAAACATCCAGCAATTACTTACTTTTACATCAGAATGACTTTCATATTATCAAACTCCAAACTTCCTGATGTGAAAACGACGATTTTCACAGAGATGAGCCTATTAGCACAACAGGAAAATGCGGTCAATCTTTCCCAGGGATTTCCGGATTATCAAGCCGACGAAAATTTAATCAAATATTTGGGAGATTTTGCGAAACAAGGCTATAATCAATATGCGCCGTTAATTGGAATCAAGGAACTTCGTGAAGAGATTTCAAGGAAATTCAATCTTCAATATCAAGTTGATTATCATCCGGATTCTGAGATTAATATAACTGCCGGAGCTACTCAGGGAATTTTTACTATTATTTCTGCATTTGTTGAAAAAGGCGATGAAGTCATCATTTTCGAACCGGCATACGACTGTTACGAGCCTGCGATTATCCTGAATGGCGGCATTGTAAAAAACGTGAAAATGTTTTATCCGGATTATGAAATTAACTGGACTGAAGTCAAAAATCTGACTTCTGAAAAAACAAAGATGATCATCATCAACAATCCGAACAATCCCTCCGGAAAAATCCTGAAACAAAAAGATATCAACGAATTAATTTCGATCGTAAAAGATACAAATATTATTATTTTAAGCGATGAAGTTTATGAAAGTATCACTTTTGATGAAAAACCGCATCTGACTTTGGCGCAATATGCCCAACTAAAAGAAAGAACTTTTGTAGCAGGATCTTTTGGGAAATTGCTGCACATCACGGGATGGAAAATCGGTTATGTTTGCGCACCCTCGGATCTGATGAGAGAGTTCCGGAAGGTGCATCAGTTCAATGTATTTTGCGTGAACACGCCGGCACAATTTGCCATTGCTAAATATTTGCAAAATGTTGACGATTTCAAAACAATCTCATCTTTTTTCCAGACAAAAAGAGATTATCTTAAGAACGCTTTGCAAGAAACATCTTTTCAATTGCTGGATTGTGAAGGGACTTATTTCCTGTCTGCTAATTTTGGCGCAATTTCTGATGCAAAGGACAAGGATTTTTGCTACTGGCTGACCAAAGAGCACAAAGTTGCAACGATCCCCTTTTCTGCTTTTTACCAAGATAAAACCGATGAAAAAGTGATCCGTTTTTGTTTTGCCAAAGAGCAGGAAACATTGGACAAAGCCATAGAAAAGTTATTAAAAATCAAAGTATAATATGAAAAACCTAATTATTGCCGCTTCTTTATTAGTAGGAGTCAGTGCATTTTCACAAGCGAAATTTGACCCGACAAAACTGAACTATTCTTCTGTAGATGTCAGTCCTATGGATGCGGTTTATTATCCGATACAGGCTGCTTCTTCCAAAACAGAAACGCCTAAAGTAAAAGTGGTTTACTCGCGCCCTCAAAAAAAGAGCAGAGTTGTTTTTGGAAATCTTGTAAAATATGGAGAAATATGGAGATTCGGGGCGAATGAAAACACTGAGATCAGATTTTATTCACCTGTAAAAATCGGGGGAAAAGAAATTGCCGCCGGAACTTACAGCTTATTTGCGATTCCTAACGAAAAAGAATGGACTATCGTTATCAATTCCGACATCGATAAATGGGGCGCTTATGCCTATGATAAGAGCAAAGATGTGGTACGATTTAATGTTCCGGCTGAGAAAACCTCATCACCTATCGAGTATTTTTCTGTGTCTTTTGTACAGACCAAATCCGGCGCAGACTTGTATGCGGGCTGGGATAACACTCAGGTCAAGTTCCCGATTGAATTTAAATAATCCTTATGATTTAAAATATGGCCTTATCAAATCTGATAAGGCCTTTTTTTTAAAACTTGATTGAAAGTAAGTCTTGAAAATTCAGAATTTCGATTTTAGGATTTTCGATTTTTCCAAAACCGTAAGCAGCATAAATAAAATCAACGCCAGCTTTTTCGGAAGATTCTTTATCCCAAATGGTGTCGCCGACATAGACCGGATTTTGTAAATTATTTCTTTCCACAATCAGTTTAATGTTTTTGTCTTTTGGCAAACCATCGTTGCCGAAACATTCAAAATCCTCAAACAGATCTTCAAAACTAAAAAAGCCGAGGAAACTTTCGATGTAACCTTTCATACAGTTACTGACGATGAAAAGCCTGTAGTTTTTTATTAATTCTTTCAACGTTTCTTTGATCTGTGGAAATAACTCACCGCCATATTTTGCTATATATTCTTTTTCTTTCTGGGCATAAATGGTTTCAAATGTCTCCAGCTTTTCTTTCGGAACAAAACTGAAATGTTCTGCAAAAATATCATCCATTTGCCTGCCGGAAAAGTTCCTCACGGCCTGAGACGTTATATTGATATCGAATCCTATTTCCTGAATACTGTCATTAAAAGCTCTTACAACGGTTTCCGAAGCATTCCACAGTGTTCCGTCCAGGTCAAAAATAATACTGTCTCTTTCTTTCATAATCTAAATCATAAACCATTCGTTCACAAGACTGGCGGCCAGTCTTGCGGTCCTTTCCTGGATGTCAAAATTAGGATTCACTTCTGCCACGTCCAGCACTTTTGTTTTTTCTGAAGATAAAATATGACGGTAAATCTGCATAAAATTTCGGTCTGCAAAAATCCCGTTATATGCTGGTGCACTCACTCCCGGCGCAATACCGGCATTGAAAACATCCATACAAATGGTGATGTAAACAATGTCCACATCTTCTAAAAAAGAATTGATTGTGAACATCAAATTCGGAATGTTTTCGGAGTAAATTTCGTCAGCGAGTATATATTTCATTTTAAAATTATCCGCTATTTCGAACAACTTTCGGGTATTGCTGTTTTTCTGAATTCCAATATGTAACGAATGAATCTCGCCTTCCTGGGCGATCTGCCAAAATCCTGTTCCCGAGGTTGCCAATCCGTTTTCCGGTTCACGGTTATCAAAATGAGCATCAAAATTAATAATGCCGATTTTTTCATTGGGGAAAGCCTTTCGGATTCCGGAATAATGTGCAAAAGTAACTTCGTGTCCGCCGCCTAAAACGATAGATTTTCCTTGTTTTGTTAATAATTTTGACACTTTATCAGCCAATGAATTTTGTGCCGATTCCAGGTCATTATTTTCACAATAGATATTGCCAAAATCTTTCAGCCAAAAACCAGAATTAACAACAGGGAAATTGGACATATTTTTCCTGATAATATCCGGTGCATCCTGAGCGCCGGCTCTTCCTTTGTTGCGTTTCACACCTTCATCAACAGCAAAACCGTGCAAAACGAAATCTTTCGGTTTAATGGTTCCGTAATCCGATTCGGTTTTTACTCTTTGGAAAATCCTGTGATATGATTCATCGTTGCCGTCTAAACGGCCTGTCCAAATTTGCATTCTTTAACTATTTTTAAAAAAACAAAATAATTCCTTGACTAATTTATATAAAGAAAAACCTAACAATCCAATTATCGAAAACACCAATACTGTGATTAATACATCTTGATATTTTATCGAATCATCTACTACTTTTTTTGTTGCAACTGTGAATACCCAAACTATTGTTGAGTACCACAACATTACCAAAGAAAGTATGATTAGGATTATATAGATTATTATCCTTTTCATTTACATTTTATGATTGTCCGTACATAAACAATAATTTGACCTGCTTGGATGCTGTCGCAAGTTTACCTCAAACTTGTTCTTGTAGAATTATTTTACCATAATTCTTGTGGCGGTTTTCATATTGTGATGATTTATCGTTATATAATAGATGCCTTTTGCTAGATCTTTGACCGAAACTTGCATTAGTCCGTTTAAACTTGCAGTTTTAACTAATTTTCCAGTTGCATCATAAAGGTAAACCACATCACTTTCTTTAGCATTTTTTATAAAAATATTGTCTGTGGCAGGATTAGGATAAACCACTGCTTTGGTATTTTCTGCCATTTCATTGGTTGCCAATATACAGTCTGGATTATAGTTATCTCCCGCTATTGCCCAGCCTTTATTTATAAGTGTATTTCTAGCTGCCATAGCTTGTGCAGATGAGTACACCAAACTGTTAGAACTAAAAATGATCATTTTAGCGGTATTAGGATTATTTGCCCAGCCTATCAATGTCTTATTGTAGTTATCACAAGACAACCCGCAAAAATCTAGCATGCTAAATGCATAGGTAAGGTTTTGTAGATTCCAACTTCCTATATTTTGATTGAAAGCTTTGGCATTATCAAACATCCTATTCATATCCCTAACCTTAGAAGTATTCCAACTTCCTATATTTTGGTTAAAAGCAGTAGCATCTGCAAACATCTTATGCATATACCTTACATTAGAAGTATTCCAGCTTCCTATATTTTGATTGAAGGCCGCGGCACTATCAAACATCCCTTCCATGTTAGTTACATTGGAGGTATTCCAACTCCCAATATTTTGATTGAAAGCGGTAGCTAACCAAAACATCCAATGCATATCCGTAACCTTAGAAGTATTCCAACTCCCTATATTTTGATTAAAATTTGTAGCACCATTAAACATTCCATTCATATCGGTTACATTAGAGGTGTTCCAATTTCCAATATTTTGGTTGAAAGAAATGGCAAATACAAACATCCAACTCATATCAGTAACATTAGAAGTGTCCCAACTCCCAATATCTTGGTTGAAGGAAATGGCTTCCTGAAACATGCTAAGCATATTCGTAACCTTCGAAGTATTCCAATTTCCAATATTTTGGTTGAAATAGCTAGATCTATAAAACATCCTGTTCATATCCGTAACATTAGAAGTATTCCAATTTCCAATATTCTGATTAAAATTAGTCGCTTCCCTAAACATACTACTCATATTCGTAACCACAGAAGTGTTCCAATTTTCAATATTTTGGTTGAAATAGCTGGATCTATAAAACATCCAACTCATATCAGTTAGATTAGAAGTATTCCAATTAGCAAAGGAAGAATCACCTTTAAGATTTTCACATTCTGAGAACATAAAAGAGGCATCCGTTACAACAGATAAATTAGGCACATCGGTAGCGGTAACATCCATATTTTTGCAACCATTAAATGCTGCATGCATACTCGTCCACTGTATAGCACCCCAGTGGGATACTTCAAGAATTTTTTCTACATCACCATAAATAATATCATTATAAACATCCCCAAAAATAATTTGAGTAAAACTCCCGCTACCGCTAGATATTTTTACGGTATATGTAGGGGCGGCAGCTGTAGAACTCCCGAAATCTATCAGTACAGGACTCCCGAACGTTGAAGTAACATTGGTAAGAGTACCTTGATGTGAAACGTTGCCCACTTCCTCCCAGTAGATTTTATAATTTGTACCCACACCTGGGAAATAAATCTGGTTACTTGTGCTTGCTGGTAAACTGCCAATAGTACTAGAAAGATTACTAGGTTTCCACACCATAACAAATTCATTTTGTGCTTTTATAAACATAAAAGCCATTAATAATAGTAAAAAAGTAATTTTAATTTTCATGTACATAGATTTTATTGTGTTTTAAGAGATGATATGGAAACCTCAGAAACGCTTTTGAGTAGCCAATCGCAAGCTTTCATAAGTTTTAAATTTCAATTACACTCAGTTTATAAATTTTATTACGGATCATTTATTTTTATAGTTATGTGTGAAAATAATTTTTTTTTAAGGGCATTCAAAACTATTTTTCACTTAATTTTTTCTCCGTTGATATAAATACTTTTCGGTTTCAGACTTCCTTGATGGTAAAGGATATTCTGGAAATTATCGGTCTCATAAGTCAAGAAATCCGCTTTTTTACCTTCAGCCAAGAGTCCTCTGTCTTCCAGATCCAGAGCATAAGCTGCCCGGAAAGTAATTCCTGCCAGAACTTCTGCTGTTGTTAACTTCTGGTACGTTGCTAAAATTGAAGCCTGAGTGATTAAATTTCCCATTGGAGCCGAGCCGGGATTCCAGTCGGTGGCAATGGCCAAAATGCCGCCTTTATCCAGAATTTTTCTGGCAGGCGAAAAAGGCTCGCCAAGACCTAAACTTGCGCCTGGTAAAGCAATGGCAACAGTGTTAGAACTGGCAAGAAAATCAATATCATCATCAATTGTAGCTTCCAAATGATCTGCCGATTTTGCGCCCACTTCCACTGCAATTCTTGAACTTCCTGCCGTAAACTGGTCTGCATGAACTGTGATCTGGAAACCTAATTCCTTAGCCTTCAACAGAAAATTTCTGCTTTCTTCTGGTTGAAACGCCGATTTTTCTATAAATATATCAACTCTGTTGGCAAGGTTTTCTTCTTTTACTTTTGGCAGGATTTCATCCAAAATATAATTCAGATATTCTTCTGAGGTTCCTTCAAAATCCCTTGGTTTTAGATGCGCTGAAAGACAGGTGGGAACTAATGTCGCTTTTGTTTTGTCCTTGGCTTTTTTTATAGCTCTCAGCATTTTGATTTCTTCCTCAATATTCAATCCGTAACCGCTTTTTATCTCAATGGTAGTGATACCTTGACTTAATAAAACATTGACCCTTTCAAGAATTCCATTAACTAAATCATTTTCGGAAGCTTGTCTGGTATGCTGAACGGAACTCCAGATTCCGCCACCGGATTCTGCAATCTCGAGATATGATTTCCCGGCATTTCTCATTGCAAAATCATTTGCCCGATTTCCTCCAAAACAGATATGCGTATGCGCATCTATAAAAGATGGCAATGCAATTTGCTCATTATCAATAAAATCAATTTCAGAATCTGGAAACTTTTGTTTTAAAGAATCAAAATCGCCGACTTCTAAAATTTTCCCATTGTCAGTAAGAATTCCTCCATTGGAAATTATTTCTAAAGATTCATCGTTCAATTTTCCTTTCAGTGGAAGGTGGTTGAGCGTAATGATTTGTTTGAATGGACCTGCTAATTTCATATAAAAACTTGAATCGTAAAAATAGCGATAAAGTTTCATTTTGTTCAATCATTATAAATTGTATTTTTACAAAAAAAATTAAAAACAAATGAAAACGAAATTCATTACAGCAGCAATCCTTTTTTCCGGATTATTTTTTAATGCTCAGCAAATCAGTGTTGGAGAATATGCCAGAACAGCAAAATTCAATAAAATAATCGATGAAATTAATAACGGCAAAACTGTATTAAAATATTCAGATATTCAGGGCAATCCTTTTTACAAAAATGGATTCAGCAATGCCAGAGTTGGTGACACCGGTACAACATTACCGGTAAGATACAATATTTTTAAGGATACTTTCGAGGTTCTCAACGAAAACGACATTTATGCTATTCCAAAAGATAATTCCTTTTCTAAATTCGTTTTTGTGAGCAGCAATGAAAAATTTATCCTGGAAAAGGACAATGAGGGATTTGCAGGCTATTTTTTAGTTCTTACTGAAGGCAAAAACAAACTTCTGAAGAAGTTTGCTGTTAAATTCAACCCGGAAGTTCCGGCACCCAACACAATGATTCCCGGTACGCCTGCAAAGTTTGAAACTTTAAAACCCGTTTATTTTATAAAAAGTGAAGATAAAATCATCAAACTGACAAAAAAATCTGATGAGCTAATCAATGCTTTGCCTTCAGATAAAAAAGATGCAGTCAAAGATTTTATCAAATCCAATAAAATAAAAATGACAGAAGAACTTGACCTCATTAAATTGGTTAATTTCCTTAATAAATAAAGAAAAGAGATGCAAAGCGCATCTCTTTTTTGTTAAAATATCCCTCTTCCGATTCGTAAAATGTTATCACTTTTCCCCATCGAATAAAAATGCAAAACAGGAACGCCGAAATCCAGTAATTCCCTGCATTGATTAATGGACCATTCTATCCCGATTTCTTTGACCGCCTTATTGTCTTTGGCTTTTGCAACGGCAATCACGAGATCATTAGGAATATCTACTTTGAAACGGTGCGGAATCATACTTAGCTGGCTTTTGGTAACCAAAGGCTTAATACCGGGAATAATCGGAACGGTGATGCCTTCTTCTCTGCATTTTTCCACGAACTCGAAAAACTTCTGATTATCAAAGAACATCTGTGTCACAATGTAATCTGCTCCAGCCTCGATTTTCTTTTTCAAATGATGGATATCCTGAGAAAAACTGGCTGCTTCCATATGCTTTTCAGGATAACCGGCAACGCCGACACAAAAATCTGTGGGTGAAGAATTTTCGATGCTTTCATCCAGATATTTTCCTGCATTCATTTCGTTGATCTGCCTCACCAGATCCTTGGCAAAGTGATGTCCGTTCTTTTCCGGTTTAAAGTAGATTTCGGTTTTCACAGCGTCACCTCGCAACGCTACAACGTTCTGAATCCCAAGGAAATCAAGATCAATCAGAAAATTCTCGGTATCTTCTTTTGTGAAACCACCACACAAAATATGCGGAACCGCATCTACCTTATATTTATTCTGGATTGCAGCACAGATTCCGACTGTTCCGGGACGTTTGCGCACTACTCGCTTTTCCAGCAGTCCGTCCTGTCTCTCGATATATTCATATTCTTCACGGTGATAGGTGACATCAATAAAAGCAGGATCAAATTCCATCAACGGATCGATCGAATCAAATATAGACTGGATATTTTGTCCTTTTAACGGCGGCAAAATCTCAAAAGAGAAAAGCGTTTTGCCGTTGGAATTGTTTATATGGTCTGTGATTTTCATTTAATTTTTTAGTTGTTTGTTGTCAGTTGTTAATTGTTGGATTTTTTAGTCGATGGAAATTGTCATAAACTGACTACCGTCAACCATCAACTAAATTAGGAGCCAACCATTTTCTGGCGTAATCCAGGTCAATGTTTTTTCGTTCAGCGAAATCTTTAAGTTGATCTTCATCGATCTTTCCGACTCCGAAATATTTGGATTTTGGATTTCCGAAATAATAACCGGAAACCGCTGCTGTCGGGAACATCGCCAAACTTTCGGTCAAAGTCACGCCGATCTTTTCTTCAACTTTTAATAAATCCCAAATCGTCAGTTTTTCCAAATGGTCGGGACAAGCCGGATAACCTGGAGCAGGACGAATTCCGAGATATTTTTCTTTGATTAATTCCTCATTATCTAACGATTCATTTTCAGAATAACCCCAATATTCGGTTCTTACTTTTTTGTGAAGATATTCGGCAAAAGCTTCTGCCAGACGGTCAGCCAAAGCTTTTATCATAATGGCGTTGTAATCGTCGTTTTGATTTTCATATTCTTTCGCCAATTCATCCGCCCCAAAACCTGTACAAACACAGAACGTTCCAATATAATCCTGCTTTCCGGAATTTTCCGGCGCAATAAAATCACTTAAAGCAAAATACTCTTTGCCTTCCGATTTTTTATGTTGCTGGCGCAAAGTTCTGAAAGTTGAAATCAAATTCTGATGGTCATCAAAAACTAAAATATCATCCTGCTCATTGGCATTGGCCGGGAAAATTCCAAAGATGCCTTTCGCTTTGAAACTCTTTTCTTTCAGGATTTTCTTGAGCATCGTTTGTGCTTCATCAAATAAAATCGTTGCCTGCTCTCCGACGACATTATCCGTTAAAATATCAGGAAATTTCCCGAATAATTGCCAGCTTCTGAAAAACGGTGACCAATCAATAAAATCAACCAATTCATCCAGATTTTGATCTTCGATAATAGTGATTCCTAATTTTTTCGGGGTTGGAATCATTTCATTTTCCCAATCGATTTTGAATTTTTTCTCACGGGCTTCTGCAATCGGAATATATTCTTTATCGACCTGGCGATTCAGGAATTTTTCGCGGAATTCATCATAATCTTTTCTGATTTCCAAAGCATAGGCATTCGATTTATCCTGATTTAAAAGAGAAGTCACAACGCCAACCGCTCTGGAAGCGTCATTCACGTGAACAACAGTATTGGAATACTTCGGCGAAATTTTCACGGCTGTATGCGCTTTGGAAGTAGTTGCACCACCTATCAACAAAGGAAAATTCAGATTCTTGCGTTCCAATTCATCCGCAATGTGAACCATTTCGTCCAGACTTGGTGTAATCAATCCGCTTAGTCCAATCACATCCACTTTTTCATCAATCGCAGTTTGGATAATTTTTTCCGCAGGAACCATTACTCCTAAATCTACGATTTCGTAATTATTACAGCCCAACACTACACTCACAATATTTTTTCCGATATCGTGAACATCGCCTTTTACCGTTGCCATCAGGACTTTTCCATTGGATTTTTGAGTCTGGTCCTTTTCCGCTTCGATGAACGGCTGAAGATAAGCCACTGCTTTTTTCATTACTCTCGCTGATTTCACCACCTGAGGCAAGAACATTTTCCCGCTTCCGAACAAGTCGCCGACAACGCCCATTCCGGTCATCAGATTAATCTCAATCACATCAAGCGGACGTTTCGAACTTTTCCTCGCTTCTTCTGCATCTTCTTCGATAAAACGGTCAATTCCTTTGACTAAAGCTTGCGTGATTCTCGTTTGCAAATCCTGCTCTCTCCAGCTAAGGTCTTCGGCTTTTTCTTTTTTGGTGGATTTATGTTTTTCTGAATAATCCAGAAGCTTTTCTGTTGCATCCTCTTTTCTGTCGAGCATTACATCTTCTACCAATTCCAGTAAATCTTTTGGGATTTCGTCGTAAACTTCCAGCATTGTCGGATTTACGATTCCCATATTCATTCCCGCTTTTATGGCGTGATAAAGGAAAACAGAGTGCATCGCTTCCCGCACAGAATCATTGCCGCGGAATGAAAACGAGACGTTGGAAACGCCGCCACTGACGGAAGCATTTGGAAGATTGGTGCGAACCCAACGTGTGGCTTCGATGAAATCAATGGCATTTCTGCGATGTTCATCCATTCCTGTCGCTACAGGAAAAATATTAAGATCGAAAATGATATCTTCCGATGGAAAACCAACCTGATTCACCAAAATATCATAAGACCTTTTGGAAATCTCGATTCTTCTTTCGTAATTATCGGCTTGTCCAACTTCATCGAACGCCATTACAATCACTGCTGCACCGTAACGTTTAATAGCTTTGGCTTGTCTGATGAATTCTTCCTCACCACCTTTCAAACTAATGGAATTCACCACCGGTTTTCCCTGAACCACCTGTAATCCGGCTTCCAGAATTTCCCATTTTGAAGAGTCAATCATAATCGGGATTCTGGCAATATCCGGTTCGGATGCAATCAGATTCAGGAATCTGACCATTGCGGTTTTGCCGTCCAAAAGCCCGTCATCCATATTAACATCCAAAATCTGAGCACCGCCTTCCACCTGATTTCTGGCAATATCCAAAGCTTCGGCATATTTTTCTTCCTTAATGAGACGAAGAAATTTTTTGGAACCGGCAACATTGGTTCTCTCTCCAACATTGATAAAGTTGGATTCGGGTGTTATAATTAAAGGCTCAAGGCCTGATAATTTTAAATATTTCATTTTCAATTTAACAATTAAAAAATCTAACAATGTAACAATAGCCTATATCGGTTAATTGTTATACTGTTAGATTGTCAGATTGATTAATTTTTCTCGGTTTGTAATGTTTTGCCAAATCAGCAATGGCTTTGATATGTTCCGGTGTTGTTCCGCAACAACCTCCGATAATATTAATTAATCCTTTTTCCAAATATTCTTCGACCTGATTTGACATTTGCTCAGCAGTTTCGTCGTATTGACCGAAAGCGTTCGGTAAACCGGCGTTGGGATATGCGGAAATTCCAAAATCGGTGTGATTAGCCAGAATTTCTAAATACGGCGTCAATTGTTTTGCACCTAAAGCGCAATTGAAACCAACACTTATCAAATCCATATGAGACACGGAAATCAAAAATGCATCCGCTGTCTGGCCGCTCAACGTTCTTCCGGAAGCATCGGTAATCGTTCCGGAAACCATGATCGGAATGGTGATATTTCTTTCTTCCCGGATTTCAGCAATCGCAAACAATGCCGCTTTTGCATTCAAAGTGTCAAAGATTGTTTCAACCAAAAGAATGTCAGAACCGCCGTCCAACAAAGCTTCTGACTGTTGTTTATATGCAATTCTAAGTTCATCAAAAGTAATCGCTCTGTAACCTGGGTCATTCACATCCGGACTTAAACTTGCCGTTCTATTGGTTGGGCCGATAGAGCCTGCTACAAATCTTGGCTTATCAGGATTTTGAGCAGTGAATTCGTCACAGACTTTACGAGCGATTTTTGCGGACTCGTAATTAAGTTCATAAACCAAATTTTCCATATGATAATCCGCCATTGCAATGGTAGTTCCGGAAAATGTGTTGGTTTCGATGATATCTGCACCTGCTAAAAGATATTTTCTGTGAATTTCTTCAATAGCCTCAGGTTGAGTCAAAGACAGCAAATCATTATTTCCTTTGAGCGGAGATTTCCAGTCTTTGAATCGCTCACCGCGGTAATCTTCTTCCGTGAAATTGTAACGCTGAATCATTGTTCCCATTGCACCGTCGAGGATGAGAATTCTGCTTTTCAGCGCGTTGTATAGTTGTTTTGAATTGTTCATTTTTTTAATTTATTTTTATCGTCGATCGAAAAATCAATCGTCAACATAGCCCTGATAGGAACGGCATCCTTTTTTGCGGAGGAAACCTCACAGGTTTTAAAAACCTGTGAGGTTCGGCAAGGAAAAAAGATATAGTGGATAGCGGGTTGCAAACTTCAATAGAATATCCAAACATCTTGCTCCTTCCTTCGACTCTGCTCAGGATATTAATCTAATGCTTGCTTCAAGTCATTAATGATATCATCAATATTTTCCAATCCGACAGAGCAACGCACCAATCCGGCGGTAATTCCAACCTCGTTTTTCTCCTCGTCAGAAAGCTTGGAATGCGTTGTAGAAGCGGGATGCGTGACAATCGTTCTTGTATCGCCCAAGTTAGCGGAGAGGGAACACATCTTAATTCTGTTGAGGAAATCTCTGCCGCCTTCGATGCCGCCTTTAATTTCGAAAGCCACAATATTTCCACCTAATTTCATTTGCTTTTTAGCGATTTCGTAGCTTGGATGAGATTTCAGGAAAGGATATTTTACCCGTTCCACATTCGGATGACTTTCCAGAAAATCGGCAACTTTAAGCGCATTTTCACAATGTTTCTCTACCCGAATCGCCAAAGTTTCCAAGCTTTTGCTCAAAACCCAAGCGTTAAACGGTGACATCGCCGGACCTGTGTTTCTTGCGAACAAATAAATCTCACGAATCACATCTGCTTTTCCAACGGCAACGCCACCCAAAACGCGGCCCTGACCATCAATCAATTTCGTTGCTGAATGAACCACAATATCTGCTCCATATTTAATTGGTTGTTGCAAATAAGGTGTTGCAAAACAGTTATCTACAATGAAAATCAGGTTATGTTTTTTTGCAATCTGTCCGAAAAATTCTAAGTCTAAAACTTCGATTGCCGGATTGGTTGGTGTCTCCAAGTACAATATTTTTGTATTGTGTTGGATGTATTGTTCTACGTTTTCAGCATCTTCTGCTTTGAAATAAGTGGTTTCAATATTCCATTTTGGAAAATATTTTGTGAACAAAGTATGTGTGGAGCCGAAAACTGACTGACAGCTCACAATGTGATCGCCCGCATCAAGCAAGGTTGCAAAAGTGGAATAAATTGCCGCCATTCCTGTTGCAAAAGCGTAGCCGGATTCTGCGCCTTCCATTTTCACAATCTTATCTACAAATTCTGTAACATTTGGGTTGCTGAAACGGCTGTAAAGATTCTTGTCTTTTTCTTCCGCAAAGCTTGCTCGCATATCTTCCGCATCCTGAAAAACAAAGCTTGACGTGAGATAGAGCGGCGTGGAATGTTCATCAAACTGAGTTCTTTCGGTTTGGGTTCGGATGGCTTGAGTTTCAAAATTTTCCATAAAATTTTAATTTACCAATGTAATAATTTACCAATCTAACAATGAGATTCTTAACTTCGTTCAGAATGACACTGCTTATAAAATTTGTAAATTGCTACACTTTTATATTGTTACATTGATTCTTTTATTTTGTTTCGCTAAGTCTTAAAATATCTCCGAAAACGCCTCTGGCAGTTACTTTTGCTCCGGCTCCGGCTCCCATAATCACGATTGGATTTTCGCCGTAACTTTCTGTGTAGATTTCGAAAATAGAATCAGAGCCTTTTAGTTGTCCTAATGCCGAATTGGCCGGCACAGAAATTAATTTGACATCCAACTCTCCTTTTTCTTTTTGCAAATCGCCGTGTAAATCGCCGACATATCTTAAAACGTGGTCAGATTTCTGGTTTTCTTTGATGTTCTGATATTCAGAATCCAATTCTTCCAATCTTGAAAGGAATTCTTCTTTAGAAACAGAGAGTAAACTTTCCGGCACCAGATTCTGAATGTTGATATCATCAAATTCATTAATTAAATCCAGTTCTCTTGCTAAAATCAAAAGCTTTCTAGCGACATCATTTCCGGATAAATCTTCGCGCGGATCCGGTTCTGTATAACCTTTTTCCAAAGCTTCGTTGATGATGACCGAGAATTTATCATTACGAAGGGGAAAATTATTGAAAACATAACTCAAGGTTCCCGAGAAAACACCTTTGATTCTCGTGATATTCTCGCCTGAGAGATGCAGAAGTTTTATGGTATCAATTAATGGTAAACCCGCTCCAACATTGGTTTCGTAGAGGTATTTTTTCTTATTTTTTTCTAATAATTTTCTGAAATTCCGGTATTCTGCAATCGGTAATGTGTTGTAGATTTTGTTGGAGCCTACGACATCAAAACCATTCTCCACAAAGGTTGGATAATTTTTCACAAAATCTCTACTCGCCGTATTATCCACCATCACCAGATTTTCCAGATGATGTTCTTTTGTGAAATCTACTAAGGATTGTACACTAGATTCTATCTGGGAATATTTGATTTTTTGTCTCCAGTCACTCCCAAAACCAGCTTTATTGAAGGCAATTTTTCTGGAATTGGCGATGGCCACGATCTTCAGATCCACCCTTTTACGATTCAGAATATCATGAGCCGAATCCAGAATCTGCTCCACCAAAGTTCCGCCAACATTGCCGTGACCAATCAAAGCGAGATGAACGGTTTTTGGTTTTCCGTAGATTTCGGTTTCGATGATATTCTTTGTGATTTCGGTTTGATTTCCGGTAACAACGATATTTACTCTTCCGGCCGAAGCGATTTGGCTTAATAATAAAGGGAAAATTTTATTTCTCTGAAGTTCTGATAAAATTTTGTTATAATTATCCGAAACAAAACCAATTACACTCAGGTTTTCGATGCTGTAAATATTGCTGACGTGACCTTCTGCTTTTTCTTTTTTGAATTCTTTGCTCAAAAAACTAACCGCATCCTGAGCATCACCTTCATCCACCAAAACTGAAATTCCGTTTTCTATGGCTTGCTGGGAAATTACGCCAACGCTGATTCCGCCGCCATTCAGAGCATTAAAAATACGAGAATCTACACCGATCTGTCCAAGAAAATCTTTTCCTTCGAAATTCACTAAAGCCTTATTTCTATAAATATTTATTGTGTTCTTATCTGTCATCTGTTCAAAAAATAGGTTTTAAAATGGTGTTCAGTTGTTCATATTCCATGAGGAAAGCATCGTGCCCGTGAATGGATTTTATTTCGTGGTACTGAACGTTTTTGTTTTTATTTTGTAAAAATTGGTACGTATTTTTGATCTCAAAAGCCGGATAAAAAAGATCTGAATCAACTGAAATTAAATGGATTTCTGAGCTGATATTTTCCAGTTCATTTTCTTCTCCATTAATGTTCATCAACAGATGATTGACGAGCTTGTATGCCTTTAAACTAAATCTTTCGTTTAATCTTTTTCCGTGGAAGTTCAGCCAGTCGTGCGACTTCAGAATTTGCTTATCAGAATCGATTTCCCGGTTGAATCTGGAGTTAAGCGATTCTGGTGTTCTGTAACACAACATTGCGTGAACTCTGGCTTTTTCGAGAGGTTGTTCTTCTGATTCTAATAAAAATTTCTGAACCAGACATTGAGAGTGCAGCCAATCCGATGTTTTGAAATCTGTTGCAATTGGAATGAATTTTTCGGCTAAATCATTTTCTAAACTCAGCATTTCCCAACCGATTGAACCTCCGATTGAACCTCCAACTAAGGCAAATAGTTTTTCTATTTTAAGTTTTTCCAATCCTTGAAGAAAAATTTTTGCAACATCCTGAACTGTAAAATCTTCGTAATTATCAATGAAAAATCCGTCGAAACCATTGCCTGGAATATTGAAACAAATAACCGTGAATCGATTGGCGTCAATGACTTTGCCTGCTCCAACTAAAGATTTCCACCAACCATTTTCGCCGGCAACATCCGAGTTGCCTGTCAAAGCGTGGTTAATCAAAATAATTGGCGCGGAATGCATTTCTTTTCCAAAAAGCTGATAGCTTAATGGAATATCGAAAACTTTTCCGTTGTGAGTTTCGAAATGTTGAATGTTGATATGTTGTAGCTTGTCTTCCAATTTTTGTCTGATAAAAAAATTGAAAATGCTACAGAGAATTGTAGAATGAATGTTTTGGTTATCTTTTCCCGAAAACCTCGGGATAGAATTTAGCACCTTCTTCGTTGCCGAAGGGTTGCCAAGGTTTCACAGAGTCTAATCTCTCCACCTTTCTCGATAACATTTTCAATATGTAAATGAACAAATCTGGCTGCAAAGATATATAACAAATTGTTGTTGTTCCAAATAAACTGAAAAAAGTCAGTATAAATTTTTTATTAACAATCAATTTTAAGAAATTTATAACAGCAATTGTGTACAGTATTTGCTTACCAAAAATCATAAAAAAATAAACTATGGACATTAATCTGAATAAACAAGTGGCAATTGTCACAGGTTCCAGCAGCGGAATCGGAAAAGGCATAGCCATCAGCCTGGCAAAATCCGGCGCAATCGTAATCGTTAACCACTCATCAGAACATTCCCGGGCTGAAGCTGAGGAAACGCTGAAAATCATTAGTGATAATGGTGGCGAAGGTTTCATCATTCAATGTGATGTGAGCAAAGAAGACCAAGTTTTGGCAATGTTCCAAACAACAATTGATAAATACGGAACTGTAGATATTCTTATTAACAATGCCGGTTTGCAGCAAGATGCGCCTTTTACCGAGATGACTTTGGCTCAATGGCAAAAAGTGATCGATGTTAATCTGACCGGGCAATTTCTATGTTCCCGAGAAGCCATTAAAGAATTTTTAAAACGCGGAATGACGGACAAATCCAAAGCGCTGGGAAAAATCATCAATATCAGCAGTGTTCATGAAACGATTCCGTGGGCCGGACACGCCAATTATGCTTCCAGCAAAGGTGCGCTGAGAATGCTGATGCAAACCCTGGCTCAGGAATATGGAAAACAGAAAATCCGGGTCAATAATATCTGCCCGGGCGCTATCCAAACGCCAATCAATAAATCGGCCTGGGATAACAAAAAATCTCTGGATGCATTGATGACCCTGATTCCGTATGACAGAATCGGGCAACCGGAAGATATTGGAAATTTAGCCGTATTTTTGGCGAGTGATTATTCGGATTATATTACCGGAGCCAGCATCTATGTGGATGGCGGAATGACAACGCTGGAGAGTTTTGCGGACAACGGGTAATTATAAATGATGAATGATAAGTGATAAATGATTAATTCGCTGTGTGGTTTTTAAACGCAAAGATTTTGTAGGCCGAAGAATTTTTAAGAAAACAAAGGAATCGATGAGCATTTTTTTAAGTGAATGGTAATTTTGAAAATAGTTTTGTAACTGATTTTTTTAATTATTATTTATCAATTATTAACTATCATTTATCTGTTGAAAGAAAGTAAAGACCTCAGCATAGCCCCGATGGAAGCGGCATCCTTTTTCCGGATGGTAAACCTCACAGGTTTTAAAAAAACCTGTGAGGTTTGTTCGGGAGGAAAAAGATACAGCGGGACAGCGGGTTGAAAAAGCAGAACAAAACTGAAACTTCTGCTCCGTAAAACACGAGTGATTAATTACAATTTAAAAGTATGAATGAAGCTGAAAAACTGAAAAACCCGCACTGGAAAAAGTGGGGACCTTACGTAAGCCACCGCCAGTGGGGAAATGTGCGCGAAGATTACAGTACCAATGGTGATGCGTGGGGATTTACAGGCCACGATACAGCAGAAGCCTGGGCCTATCGCTGGGCGGAGGAAGGCATCGCAGGAATATCAGATGAGAAACAGCAGCTGTGCTTTGCGCTTTCTTTCTGGAATAAAAATGACTGCAGGGTAAAGGAACGTTTTTTCGGACTGAGCAATTACCAGGGCAATCACGGCGAAGATATTAAGGAAATCTTTTATTATCTGGACAATACGCCTTCTCATAGTTATATGAAGATGGTTTACAAATACCCAATCAATGCATTTCCGTATGAAGACCTCATCAATACCAATGCCCAACGCACCAAAAATGAACCGGAATATGAGATTTTCGACACCGGAATTTTTGATAATGATGAATATTTTGACATTTTTATAGAATATGCCAAAGCTGGCGAGGACGATTTTTTAATCAGAATCGATGTTCATAACAGAAGCAATAAACCAGCACCAATTATAGTTTTGCCAACCATTTGGTACAGAAATAACTGGGTCTGGGGTTATAATGATTATAAAGGACAGCTTGGATTTTCAAAAAACGGCGAGATTGATGTCCATCATAACAGCCTGAGCATCCGGAAACTCTATTCCAGAAATAAAAATAATGAAGCGCTGTTCTGCGACAATGAAACCAACCGTTCCAGGTTATTCAATCTTCCGAAGCAAGATGGTTTTTTCAAAGACGGCATCAATCAGTATATCACCAAAGGGCTTGATACGGTAAATCCTTCTAAAAGCGGAACAAAAGCGGCGTTTCATTGTGAAGAAACTGTAGAGGCAAATAGCAATAAGGTTTTTGAATTTCGCCTCAGCCCGCATATTATGGATGATGCATTTTGGGATTTTGAGGAAATATTGGCGAGAAGACAACAAGAAGCTGATGATTTCTATAGTGAGATCCAAAAAGATATTGAAAATGATGATGAAAAGAATGTACAGCGACAGGCGTTTGCCGGTTTACTCTGGAATAAGCAATTTTACCATTACAATGTTGGAAAATGGCTGAAAGGCGACCCGAACTTCCCTGTGCAGCGAAAAGGTTTTGTGAGGAATGCGGATTGGTCTCATCTGCACAATAAAGATATCATTTCAATGCCGGATAAATGGGAATATCCCTGGTATGCAACCTGGGATCTGGCATTCCATTGTGTAAGTTTCAGTGTGATTGATTCGGAGTTTGCAAAAAATCAGCTCATTACACTGACAAAAGAATGGTATATGCATCCCAACGGGCAGATGCCGGCGTACGAATGGAATTTTGATGATGTTAATCCGCCGGTTCACGCATGGGCAACGTTCCGGGTTTTTAAAATCGATGAAAAGAATAACGGTAAACCGGATTTAGCTTTTCTTGAAAGAGTTTTCCAGAAATTATTACTGAATTTCACCTGGTGGGTTAACCGGAAGGATTACAATGGCAACAACATTTTCGGCGGCGGGTTCCTTGGCCTTGATAACATTGGCGCTTTCGATAGAAATATGGAACTGAATGACGGCGAACATCTGGAGCAGGCAGACGGAACCAGCTGGATGGCAATGTACGCGCTGAATATGATGCGAATGGCAATGGAGCTGGCTACTTATAACCCGGTGTACGAAGATATGGCCATCAAGTTTTTTGAACATTATCTTTATATCGCCGAAGCAATGGAAAATATTGGTGATGGAAAACAGGGGCTCTGGAATGAAGAAGACGGCTTCTTTTATGATCTTCTTCAGCTATCTAACGGAGACAGCGTAAACCTGCGCCTGAGAAGCATTGTGGGATTGATCCCGATGTTTGCCGTAGAAGTGGTAGAACATAGTTTGTTAGAAAAACTTCCGGAATTCAAAAAACGAATGGAATGGATCCTGAAAAACAAGCAAGACCTCACCAAACTTGTTTCACAATGGTATGTAGAAGGCGAAGGCAATAAACACTTATTAAGTATTTTACGAAAAACACGATTGACAAAGGTGCTGACCAGGCTTGTTGACGAGGCTGAGTTTCTAAGTGATTACGGAATCCGTGCGATGTCCAAGGTTTATGAAGAAAATCCGTTCCGATTTACCGTTCACGACCAGGAACACATAGTGTATTACACGCCAGCAGAAAGTGACAGCCGGATGTTTGGCGGCAATAGCAACTGGCGCGGACCGATTTGGTTTCCTATCAATTTCCTGATAGTAGAAAGCCTGCAGCGTTTCCATTTCTTTTTCGGTGATGCGTTTACAATTGAATATCCTAAAGGCAGCGGTGAACAGAAGAATCTTGAGGACGTTTCCAAAGACATCAGCAACAGGCTTTGCAAAATCTTTCTGAAGGATGAAAACGGCAACCGGGCTTTCAATGGAGGTGTGGAGAAATTTAACCAGGATCCGCATTTCAAAGATTACATTATGTTCTTTGAGTATTTTCACGGGGACAACGGCCGCGGTGTTGGTGCATCGCATCAGACTGGCTGGACTTCTACGGTCGCGAAGTTGATTCAGCCAAGATTAACAAACAGGTAATTATTGGAGAGTTGGAGTGTGGGAGCGTTTTAGGGTTTTAATGAGTTTTAATTCTCTCTTACTCTAAGACGCTCAAACTCTCAAACGCTATTGCACAATTTCTCCATTAACGTAGACTTCGTAAGTAATGTCAACATTCGGCTCCAGAGTTTTGGAAACGGAGCAATACTTTTCGAACGATAATTCGGCTGCTTTTTTAGCTTTTTTCGGGTCGATTTCGCCTTCCAGGAAAAATTTCACTTTAATGGATTTGAAAGGTTTTGCTTCATCAACCTGAACTCTTTCACCTTCTACTTCGGCTTTAAAATCGGTGATAGTCTGACGCTGTTTTTTCAGGATTGAAACAACGTCTATTCCGCTGCAACCGGCAACCGCCATTAATAAAGATTGCATTGGCGAAACACCTTTTGCACCAGGCAAAGTGGTATTATCCAATAAAATAGAATTTCCTTGTTCATTGGAACATTCGAATAAGAAGTCGTCGTTGATTCTATTGAGTGTGATTTTCATCTGTAATATCTATTTTTTATTTGTCAGATGGAACGCTTAGAGGTGTTTCCTTTAATTAGTTTTTTTCACAAAAGCGTTTCATTTTAAGATTTATTATTTATTGAACACGAAGCGCACAAAGTTTTTTGAATATTCAACTTTTTTAAAGTTCACAAAGCCACTTCGTTTAGATAAGAATTGAAATTAAATTTAAATTTACAACATTCCGCGTGCTTTTATCTCCAGATATTTATTGATGACATCGATATTGAGATTCTCGGGAAGTGTATAAATGCTGTAAATTCCGTATTTCCTGAGTTCCTGGATAATCAGTTTTTTCTCAAACTCGAATTTCTCTGCAATGATTTCATCATAGATTTCCTGCATATTTTCAGGATTTCTATGGATTAGTTGATGAACTTCGGAATTTTTAAAGAAAACAACTACCAGCAAATGATTTTTGGCAATGCCTCTGAGATATTTTATTTGACGATTGAGCGCATCCAAAGTTTCAAAATTGGTAAATAGCAAGACCAAGCTTCTTTGATTCAGATGGTATTTGGTATCCTGATATAATCGCCCAAAATCACTTTCGAAGAAATTAGTCTGAACATTATAAAGCGCTTCGGAAATTTTTTTCAGTTGCCCGGACTTGTTATCGGCAGCCACCTTATTTTCTGCTTTTTTAGCAAAAGTCATCATTCCGGCACGGTCGCCTTTTTTGAGAATAATGTGAGATAACGCCATCGTCGCATTAATGGAATAATCCAGCAAGCTCAACCCGTTGAAAGGCATTTTCATTGTTCTGCCCTTGTCAATCAACATCATGATGCGTTGCGACTTTTCATCCTGAAACTGGTTGACCATCAATCGATTACTTTTGGAAGTTGCTTTCCAGTTGATACTCCTGACATCGTCTCCCTGAACGTAATCTCTGATCTGTTCAAATTCCATCGTGTGTCCCAGCTTTCGGATTTTCTTGATTCCACCCAGCAAAAATTCGTTTTGAAGCGCCATCAGCTCATATTTTCTGAGATGAATAAACGACGGATAACTCGGCAACTTCGCGTCTTTCTGAAATGTAAATCGGCGGGAAACCAATCCAATGGGTGAATTGACATAAATATTCAGGTTTCCAAAACTGTATTCGCCCCGTTCTTTCGGCTCGAGGATGTATTCGAAAAATGAGTTATTTCCGCTTTCGATATGCTTCTGAATCAGGAAATCCCGCTTCTGAAACTGGAATGGAATTTCATCAATGATTTTTGTAGTGATGTTAAAGTTATAATCATTCCGAATATCAATTTTCACCGGATTTTCATCACCATTCGACAATTTCTCCGGCAAAAGTCTTTGAGCTTTGATGCCTTCTTTATTTTGAAATAATATTAAACTATCTACAATGGTCAACACTAAAACAAAAACCAGTAAAGAATTGGAAATCCACATCATCACCGGAAAGAAAAATGCCAAAACGTAGCAAATTCCAACGCCGAATATGGCAAAGAAGAATCTGTTATTGAGGTATATTTGTTTTAATGTTTTCACTTGAAATTAATTCGCTTAATTGAACACAAAGTACACAAAGATTTTTTTAAATATTTAATTTTTTTTTAGGTTCACAAAGGCGTAAAACTTAACAAAGTTTTTATTATGAAAATACTTCGACTCCGCTCAGCCTAACAGTGGTTTAAAATATGTTATTAGAGATGTCATCCTGAGCGGAGTCGAAGGATTTGTAAATTTCTATCTCGGCACTTCAATACTTTCCAGAATTTGTCTGATGATTTCATCCGCCGTCAGACCTTCCATTTCACGTTCCGGCGAAACGATAATTCTGTGTCGCAAGACTGCAAAAGATGCTTCTTTTATGTCTTCCGGCGTCACAAAATCCCGGCCCCGGATGGCAGCAAAAGCTTTGCTAGCCGTCAACAAAGCCAAACTTGCTCTTGGGGAAGCGCCCAGATATAAAAACTGATTTTCTCTTGTATTGATAATGATTTTCGCAACGTATTCCAGAAGATTTTCCTCAACAATAACATCTTTTACCAATTGCTGATATTGTTTCAGTTGCTGTCCGGAAATCACGGTTTGTACCGCATCGGTTTTGTCTTCCAGCTTATTATTGTGCTGGTTTTTGATGATTTCAATTTCCTGCTCCAGATTCGGATAGCCCACTTCGATTTTGAAAAGAAAACGGTCCAGCTGCGCTTCCGGCAGTCTGTAAGTTCCTTCGTGTTCGATCGGGTTTTGAGTGGCAACTACCAAGAACGGTTCTTCCATTGGATATTGCACTCCGTCCATTGTGATTTGGCGCTCTTCCATCACTTCAAACAACGCCGATTGTGTTTTTGCCGGTGAACGGTTTATCTCGTCAATCAAAACAAAATTTGAGAAAATCGGGCCTTTTTTGTATTTGAAATCCGCTTCCTTCACATTAAAAACGGACGTCCCCAAAATATCAGAAGGCATCAGATCCGGCGTGAACTGGATTCTGCTGAAATCCACAGCAATGGTTTTGGCTAATAGTTTTGCGGTAATCGTTTTAGCGACACCCGGCACACCTTCTATCAAAACATGGCCGTTGGATAATAACGCGGCGAGCAAATGCTCAATCATATTCTCCTGACCGACAATCACTTTAGCGATTTCGGCTTTGACGCGCTCCAGATTATATTGTAATTCTTTCATATCCAGTCTGGATCGGAATTCTGGCGCTTGGTCTTGGTATTGTTCTTCCATAATTGTTATTTTAAAATTTGATCAAGAAGCTGATTCATCCGTATCAGATCCTCTTTCATCACGCTGGCATAAGGGTCCTGCCCTTTTTTCACGAGTTCTACAGCTTCTTTTATTAATTCTATATTTTTTCCGGTTTTGAGATGGAGTTTATGGATAAATGGTTCATCCAAATGCTGCGTATCAATCATCAGATCCATTCTTATTTTATTAAGAAAATATTGGGCTTTTTTGGCCATCATTTCGTGAAAATCGCCTTCCTGAAGATAGAGATTGCCGATGCTTCTGATAAAATCGACCGATGTATTTTTCAGCGGCTCTTTTACCGGAACAATTCTCTGCTTTCGCTTAGCATTGAAGAGCACAAAAATCAATAAGCCAAATAACAAAAGATACCAAGCATAGCGCAACGGCGGATTGCTTAGGATAAACCGCATTGGCGACATCGAGAGCGGCACGTCATTTTCCATAAACCAAACCGTTTCCCGGTCTGGCAAAAAGGAAAATACATTTTCAACGTATTGATTTTTTGATTTCAGAAGATAATAATTCGTGAGTACGAGCGGTTCGGAATGGATGTAAAAATGACCTTTTCCAAAATTAACCTTAATAAAATCTGCGTTAATGGACGATGTTTTATCATCCGATTTATTGAGTGTTTTGCCTAAAACCTCGATATCATTTCTGATGTAAGAAAATCCTTTATTATCCGGAAGTTTGTCAATTAACATGCGGCTCTGCCCCAACTTTTTGTCTGTGAATTGCAGGTAATAATTATCTTTAAAACTCACCGTTTTAAAACGGAACCCCAATGTATCGCGTAACTTTGCAGTTGTCTCATTCGTAAACCACATTACATCGGAACCGTTGGAAACCTCATCCATAATATATTGCCAGGAAACCTCGTCCAGTTCCTTCTGGATGATGAGAATATTGTGCGGTTTTTTCTTATTTTTCTGATAGTAAGCATACGGCGAAACGCCTGTTTTTTCCAGCTTATTGTTGAATAAATGATTCGATTCCTTATTGAAAATAAAAAGTCCGAAAGGTGTTTTTTTCTCGGTGTCATAATTTTTCCGCCAGTCCAATACCGGTTTTTTGTTCATCTCAAACATACCCATCACCACCAGAATGATGATGAAAATGACAGCGTATATTTTGAACGTTTTATTCATTGATTTTAATGGTGAATCCTTTCTCAGAATTTGTTAAAATAAGTTTTATAATATTGATAGTCTTTCTCCTGCGTAACAAACTCGCCATACCAGATGTAATCGTAGACGTAAGCTATTCTTCGGAAATCTTCTTTCTGATTTTCGTTTTTCAGTTCACGGAGATAATCCCGGTTGGTTTTTTCCGGATTCCAATGGATGAGGTTTTTATCCGACAGTTTTTTTAATGCAAAAAGAAAATGATACCGAATCGCCGAACGGTAATCCTGCTGCTGCTCCAATTGTGAAATCGTCTGTGGAAAATTGATTTCGTGGATATTCTCTTCCAAATCCTGTGTCCGGATGTTGATTTTCCGGTTCTTTCTTCCGAACAGAAAATTACCGTCTTTGGACATCAGGTAGCGCACGAGAATAAAAATCAGAACCGCCATCACCACAATCCCGATAATTCTCAGAATATTGACCGTGTAAGCATTCGCTTTATTCGGGTCCAGATCTTTGAAGATTCTGGAAAGCAGCTCTGCGATCTTAAGTTTGATCTTGTCCCAAAGTGATTGCTTAGGTTTCAGAACTTCGTAATCGAACTCATTACCTTTGTATCTGCTTTTATAATTTGGCGCAAAACTTTTGGGATAAAGCACATTATCTGTGGAATAATTAGACTTCACTAAAGAATCGGATTCAATAAAAATTTCTGATTTTGCAGAATCCTGAATCACAACTTCCTGCACATCATCATACTGGGAAAAAGCAAATTGTCCCAACATCAGAAAAACCAGTATTAAAATCGGCCTAAAATTCACCTTGTCCTATCGTATCAATCTCATTAAAATCTACTTTCCTGTGAAGGTCCTCACGGCTATCGTAATACTGCAATCCTGCCTGCACAAACATTAAATTGTTAAGGGTAAAACTTACCAATATTGATACGCCATAAATCACAAAAAGGAAAATTCCCATTACGCCAGAAAACATCTCTGCAGGATTTTGTGATGTCCCCATATCCGGAACGGTGAGAAATCCGAAAACCATAATCATATAAGGAACCAATGTGAAAATTGTGAGTACAATGTAAATCAGGATAAACATGATGACTGTTGATGCCCAATATCTCCAGAATTTGGCTTTCTTGGAATCAAACATATTGGCAAAGTTAACCCTCATTGCATAACTTAGAGAATTAAAAAAGCCCCGGTTTGTGGTAAAATAATCAAATAATGTAAAATTCACGACATTGATGAATGCCGGCATCAGCAGAATAAACAGGAAAAAACCGATAATGATAATCATCAGAAAAGATGAAAGCATCATCAACACAAGCGTCAGTGGTGCAACTATGAACAGCATTCCTAATAGGAAAATGAAAAACTTACCTATGTTTTTTCTGATATCGCCCAGCATCTGATCCGGCTTAATATTGTTGTCGCCTGTCTCGGCAATCCGCTTCATATATAGTACCGGAAATGTGTACATTACAATGCTCACCGCCAAAAGCAGAATTCCGAAAATGACAACACCGAGAATCAGCATCGCACCATTATCCTGAAAATAGGTCTGGAAAAAATAGGTGTCGCCATTCACATTGGCATTCATCATCTGCATAAAAAATTCTCGGTAGCCGAACACGAAAATCAGCACAAACAACAGCAGCAATGCACCATTCAGCACAAAATAATTCTTAAAATAATTCTTACCATATTCCTTGAAAAAGGTAAATGTGTCGCTGATCAGGTTACCGAATTTTCTCTCCTTGACTAATTGCATTTTGGTTTAGTTTTTTGATGACGATATGGGGATAAATAAAATAATAAAACCCGATGAAAGACAGTGTTCCGAAAATAATTAATCCGTTCAGAACCAACGGCATTGTCTGCGCATAACGCGTCACAAAACCTTCGATAATGCCGGCAAAGATTGTAAATGGTACAGTGCTGAGATAGATTTTGAAACTGTTCCGGAACCCGAGCTTAAAAGATTCCAACCGTGATAAAGTCCTTGGAAACAAAATAGAAGCGCCAAGAATCAATCCGGCCATCGCTTCCACCACCATTCCGAAAATCTCGAAAGCGCCGTGCAGCCAGATGCCTTTCGCACTCTCCAAAAGAACATTTTGCGTTTTGAAGAAAAACTGAAAAGCGCCCAGCATAATGCTGTTCTGCATCAGTGCGTACAAAGTTCCCAGTCCGCCAAAAATCCCGTAAACATATAGCTTTGCGCCAACTGCGAGATTATTGACAATAATCATTATCGAGGTCGCCCAATTGGCGCCGGTTCCATAAACGGCAGTCGGGTCTCCTTTCTTGATATTTTCAAGCGTTTGATTCACATAACCTTCGCCTAAAATCAAGGTGGCGAAATCTTTATCATAAATCGATGAAATCACACCAATGCCCACAAACAGAATAAAAAATACAAAAGCATAATAAAGATAACGCCTGTACTGATAAACCGTGAGCGGAACTTCCGTCAGGAAAAAATGCTTGATTCGGTTTTCCTCAATTCTTCTGGTTTTATAGATTTTCTGGAAAATCTGCGCCGAAAGAAAATTAAGATAAACCGTGGTTTTGCTTTTCGGATAATAAGTCTGGGAAAATGAGAGATCATTAATCAGATTGATGTAAAGAGACGAAAGGTCATCCGGATTTTTTTTCATTTTTCCGTAGATAACCTGCTCAATTTCCAACCATTTTGCTTTATTTTGCTTTATAAAAGCCACTTCTCTCATAACGCTAAAATAGTAAAAATATGAATCCAATCGCTATTAATACTTCGCAAAATGTGAATGTTAATTTTACGCTGGCCGGTGTGGGCGAGAGAATCCTGGCCTTTTTTATCGATTGGCTCATTAAAGGTACTTTTATATTTATCATCTATTGGCTTCTGCGTAATATTTTGGAGTACAATGATTTTACCCGGGATATGGACAGCTGGTCTGTAGGTGCATTTCTTTTTATCATTATGTTTCCGGTGTACGTTTATACCTTGGTTCTGGAAAGCCTGATGGAAGGGCAAACCTTCGGAAAGAAGCTGATGAAAATCAAAGTGGTAAAAATTGACGGCTATCAGGCGAGCTTTGGCGATTACCTGATGCGCTGGATTCTTCGGTTGGTCGACATCTATTCCAATTCGGGTATTGTTGCAATCATCACTATGGTAGTTTCCAAAAACCATCAGCGGCTGGGCGATATTGCAACAGGAACGGCCGTTATTTCCCTGAAAAACAATGTCAATATTTCGCATACGATTCTGGAAAATCTGAAGGAAGATTATGTCCCGACTTTCCAGCAGGTGATTTTGCTAAGTGATAACGATGTAAGGATCATCAAGGAAAATTTCCAGAAAGCTTTGAAAGCGGACGACCGCCAAATCATCACCCGGCTATCCAATAAAATTAAGGACATCCTGAAACTGGAAATAGACCCGAGAGATTACACGGAAAGACAGTTTATCAATATTGTGATCAAGGATTATAATTTCTACACCGGGAAAGATTCTTAACAATATTCCGAATCCTATAATTATATTTGCAATAATAACCAACTCAAATTAACACCAATGATGAAATATCTTTTTCTCATTTTTCCGCTGTGCTTCAGCTCTCGGTTCATTGCTCAGACGAAACAACAGACCGAAACTTCGCTACAAAATCGCCAAGCGGAATTTCCAGGCGGAGAAAACGCCTTTCGAAATGAATTTATGAAAATGGTTCATGGTTATTTTGATATAACAGCCTATGCCGTGAATGGGAAATTCTCTTTCATCATTACCATTGATGAAAATGGAAAGCCAAGCGAGCTCCAGATCTATCCAAAGGTAAAAAATGACGAAGAGTTCCGTCAGGATATGACCTTCGCAATGAAGCGCATCAAGAAAAAATGGAAACCAGCAATCAAGGACGGCGTTGCCATCAGTTCCAACCGAATTATCGAAATCAACTTCTCATCTGACCACGCAGACCACGGGGATTAATTATGAAAAACAAAATCCTAACATTTCTACTGACTATCTTATTCATTAATTTATTTTCACAAAATAAGGTTCTTACAGAATTTCCTAAAAGCCAATCGCCTTACATTGGCGGTTATGAAGCTTATTACAGAGATTTTCACGATATTATTGTAGAAAAAAACATTCAGCCTTGCATCAATAAAAATGAATTATATCAGTTCAGTATTTTTATCACTGCGGATGGGAATATAAAATTTATAAAAGACCTTAACGAAAAACACGTTGAAGAAAACAAATGTGCCTATAACCTTGCGAGGCAAGTTGCACAGTATCAGAAAGGTTGGAATCCTGCAATTTTAGATGGCATAAAACAAAATGCTGTGGCAAGATTTATAATATATCCGGATGATTTATTTGAAAATTTCAGAAATGGTTATTTGCCTTCATTCACCGCTCCCGTCTTTAATTCATTGGAGAAAAATAATCTGGATGAATTTCGAAAAGAACTGCTAAGCAAGATTGACGTTAGACGCTTTGACTGGAATGACATTTTTACTGTTGAAGCAGAATTCACAATTAATAAAGAAGGTAAAATGGAAAAAATCATTCTGACGAAATCTTCAGGACTTTATGAATTTGATAAAATGATAATTAACAGCTACAAAAGTATCCGAAAAAAATGGAAGCCGGCAACTATAAATGGTAATCCAGTCGATTTCAGATTCAAACATACATTAAGAGCTGTTACCGACCCGCAATAGTAAAAGCAGGCGATCTCTTAAACTTTTCAACCTGCAATTCTGCCATTCTGTCACAATATTTTGTATCTTTGCACACTAAAATATTCTCAGATTTTCAAATTCAAGTATTGAACAGGAATTCTGAATTTAAATTTAAGTCCGTGCAAGAAAAATATATAGACGAAACCAAACAGGGAGAAGCTTTTGCAATAGCAGAAAAACCTGAGAACAGTAAAAAACTGTTTCTGGAAAGCTACGGCTGCCAGATGAACTTCTCAGATTCCGAGATTGTTGCCTCCATTCTAAATGAACAAGGTTACAATACTACGCTTAACCAGGATGAAGCCGATTTGATTTTACTAAACACCTGCTCTATCCGTGAAAAAGCAGAACAGACCGTAAGAATGCGGTTATCGCAGTTCAAAAATCTTAAAAAGGAAAAACCAAACCTTACCGTTGGTGTTCTTGGTTGTATGGCCGAACGTCTTAAGACTAAGTTTTTAGAGGAGGAACAACTGGTAGATTTGGTTGTAGGACCCGATGCTTACAGAGATCTTCCTAACCTTCTCAGAGAAACAGAAGACGGCAGAGATGCCATCAATGTTATTCTTTCAAAAGAAGAAACGTATGCCGACATTAATCCTGTTCGTTTAGGAGGAAACGGCGTTACAGCTTATGTTACTATAACAAGAGGCTGCGATAATATGTGTACTTTTTGCGTAGTTCCGTTTACAAGAGGCCGTGAGAGAAGCCGTGATCCGCATTCCATTATTGAAGAATGTAAAGGTCTTTGGGCCGATGGTTACAAAGAAATCACCCTTTTAGGTCAGAATGTAGATTCCTATCTTTGGTATGGCGGCGGACCCAAAAAAGATTTTGCCAAAGCCTCAGAAATGCAAAAAGCAACGGCCGTTGATTTTGCACAATTACTTGACTTAGTGGCTAGTGCCGTTCCTGAAATGAGAATCCGTTTCTCAACTTCCAACCCTCAGGATATGAACATCAACGTTTTTGAAGTGATGGCAAAACACAAAAACATTTGTAAATATGTTCACCTGCCTGTCCAAAGCGGAAGCGATAGGATTCTTCAGCTGATGAACCGCCAGCACACCCGCCAGGAATATTTGGATCTGATCAGAAAAGCCAAAGAAATTGTCCCGGACATTTCTTTTTCTCAAGACATGATTGTCGGATTCTGTACGGAAACTGAAGAAGATCATCAGGACACGCTTTCATTAATGCGTGAGGTGGAATATGATTACGGTTATATGTTTGCCTATTCCGAAAGACCGGGAACGCCGGCTCACAAAAAAATGGAAGACGATATTCCTGCGGATGTGAAGCAAAAACGACTGGCAGAAGTGATTGCTTTGCAGGGCGAATTGTCCCGAAAAAGAATGGCTTCTTACGTTGGCAGAGTTCACGAAATCCTTATTGAAGGGATTTCTAAAAAGAACAAGAACCAGTGGAAAGGCAGAAATTCCCAGAATGCTGTCTGCGTTTTTGATATGCAGGAAGGACAGAAAATCGGTGACATAGTTTCCGTTTTTGTGCACGGGAACACACAGGGAACGCTTTTGGGGGAAACGGTTTAATCATTCATAACCTTGAATTTTTTAAACTCAAATTTCAAAATCAAATTGAATAATGGCAGACTTACAATCTATAAAAAACCGCTACGGGATCATTGGGAATTTTCCGGCATTGAATCGTGCCCTGGAAAAAGCAATTCAGGTGGCACCGACAGATATTTCCGTTCTTGTGATCGGAGAAAGTGGCGTTGGGAAAGAGTTTATCCCGAAAATCATCCATTCAGAATCCCGAAGAAAACATCAGCCTTATATTGTTGTTAACTGTGGCGCTATTCCGGAAGGAACAATTGACTCCGAATTATTCGGGCACGAAAAAGGCGCATTTACAGGAGCAACTTCCACCAGAAAAGGCTATTTTGAAGTAGCTGACGGTGGAACGATTTTCCTTGATGAAGTTGGTGAACTTCCTTTACAGACTCAGGTTCGTCTTTTGAGAGTTTTGGAAAGCGGCGAGTTTATGAAAGTCGGTTCTTCCCAGGTTCAGAAAACCAATGTGAGAATCGTAGCAGCAACCAATGTTAATATGATGAAAGCGATTACTGACGGGCGGTTCCGTGAGGATTTGTACTATCGTCTTAACACGGTTCAGATCGATATGCCGCCTCTCAGAGAAAGAAAAGGCGACATCCATTTGCTGTTCAGAAAATTCGCCATCGATTTTGCTGAAAAATACAGGATGCCGGAACTGAAACTGAGTGATGATGCTGTTTCCTATCTTGAGAATTATTCATTTCCGGGTAATGTTCGTCAGCTCAGAAATCTTGTGGAGCAAATGACAGTTGTAGAGCAAAACAGAGAAGTTAATTCCGTAAAACTGGCAGAATATATCCCTATGAATGCGAATCTTCCGGCAGTTGTACAAAAAAGTAACAGTGGGAATTCTGGTTCTGACTTCAGTTCGGAAAGAGAGATTATGTATAAAATTCTTTTCGATATGAGGAGCGACATTAATGATTTAAAATCCTTAACTTCGGAACTGATTAAAAACAGAGGAAACAGCGATCTGAGTTCTCAGGAAAAAAATCTCATTAACAGGATTTATACACCGGAAGCTCAGACATCCAATCCTAATTCTTTGCTTTATTTTGAAAATAACCATCAGAATGAAGTTCATCATCCCACCATTATTTCTGATGATGATAATCACCATTACAATGATGTCGAAGATATTGAAATAGAGGAAGCAAAACCGGAGTCGCTGTCGCTTCAGAATAATGAAAAGGATTTGATTATCAAAGCATTGGAAAAGCATAAAGGCAGAAGAAATAAAGCGGCTGATGAGCTGGGAATTTCTCAGCGAACGCTTTACAGAAAAATCAAACAGTATAATTTAGAAGATTAATGGTCAGAACTCAGAACTCAGAACTCAGAAACGGTAAAATAATTTTATTGTTTTCGGTGTTTGCACTGTTTTTTCTAACAGGTTGTTACAGTTTCACAGGCTCTTCGCTGAGCCCGGAAATGAAAACGGTGAAAATCAATACTTTTCCGAATAATGCAGCTAACAATCTTCCGAGTCTGAGCCAGGATTTTACGGTAGCCTTGCAAAACCGGTTTCTTCAGAGAACAACATTAAAAGGCGCTGTTGACAAGCCCAATCTCCTGATTGAAGGAGAAATCACAGATTATAATATCACGCCAACCAGTGTTGGAGCCGCGACTACTACCAACACGGGAAATATTGTTCAGGCTCAACAGAATAAATTAACAATCACGGTTAAAGTACATTACGAAAATAACGTTGACCCAAAACTAAGTTTTGACAGAACATATAGTGACGAAGCGGTTTTCAACAGTGATCTGGATCTGAATGCCATCGAAACTGCCCAGGTAAGAATTGTCAATGAAAGGATCATCAACAAAATTTTCAACGATATTGTAGCGAATTGGTAAGATCATGAATACTAGAGTTTTAGAATTAATAAAGAATCCGAAAATCATAACCGAAGCGGATCTTGGAATCCTGGAGTCAGAGTCAGCTCAAATGCCTTATGCACAAAGTATAAGAGCACTTTATCTCTACGGAATCAATCTGTACCAACCCGAAAACTACAAAGAAAATCTTTCCAGAACCGCAGCATATACAACAGACAAGAAGATTCTTTATCAATTCATTAACTCTGACAAAATTGTAAATAAGGAGCTTGCTCCAACGTCATTTAGCAAACAGGAAGGCATTGATAATCATATTGATGAACAGCCAAAAACTGAAGACATAAAACCTGCGGATCCGGAACTGGTTGCTGACATCGAAAATACTGATAACAATTCCGTACTGAATAAATTCGATGTAGATAAAATCATTGAAGCTGCAGATATACATACGGAGGAATATATCGTAGTAAATGGTGAAAAAAACCGTTTACTCTATAAAGGCGAAGAAAATCTGCTTGAGGAAAAAACGCCGGAAGTAGATCTGGAAGCCAGCAAAGAATCCGGACAGCTGACATTAAAGGAAGAAACAGAAACGGTTGAGAAACTGATCGTTATAGACGAAAACCCCTCAGAAGAAACCATTGCAGCACCGGAAACCTTCCAACAGGAAACTATTGAAAAGTACCCGGAATCTTACGAGCCGGCTGAACCTGAGCCTGAAATTTCATCGAAAGATATCAGTTTTAGCGGCATTCAGGATTTTCTTCCTGAAGTGAAATTTTCTGTTCCGAAAAATCATCTGGATTATCTTAATCCGCCTAAAAAGGAAAGTATAGAATCTCCTAAAGTTGTAGATTCAAATATAAATTCTAAAGCACATAAAAACACAGTATTTGTTGAAAAGTTGGCGGAAAAAGAATTGGAAATTGAAGATGAAAATGCCATCAGCTTTGAGAATACGCAGGCTTTTGAAATTAACGAAAAAGAAAAAACAGTAGACGATTCTGATACTGAAAATCTGAAAATCTCTGAAAATGAGGTCAGTTTTGAAGTAACTCAGAATTTTGAAATGACTCCTGAATTCACTGACAATAAAAGCGAGGCAGATAAAAATGAGCAAATTTCCAAACCAGCGGAATGGAAACCAATGCAGTTCGATTCTCATGTTCCGGACGCTTTAATCGGAAGACAGCCGGAACCAGAACCCGAAGCAAAAAAAGCTGAGAAAAATTTGATTGATGAACAAATACAACCTTCGCCAGAACCTTCAGAACCGGATGATAAAGCTGAAAACAAAAGTGAAGTTGCAGAAGATAACTTAGTTCAGGAAACCGAAAGACCTGTTTTCAATGTTTCTTTCTTTGGAAAAGACGTTTCAAAAATCGAAGAAAAGCAGCAAAATCTACAGCCTGAAACAGAAAAACCCGGCGAAGAAAAAGAAAGCAACGTCGGCACATTCATCAACACGTGGCAGAGTTGGCTGAAAATCGACCGGCCAAAAGCAGAGGAAAATCCGGCAAAGGCTAAAGAGAAAATTATTGATAACTTCATTGAAAATAATCCAAGAATTTCTCAGCTGAAAGAAGAAAGCAGTTTTGTTATTAAGGAAAAAAAGGATGACATTTCCCACCTGATGACAGAAACGCTGGCAAAACTTTATGCTGAACAGAAGCTTTATTCCAAGGCAATCAAAGCCTACGAAATCCTTTCCGAAAAACATCCTCATAAAAGTGATTACTTCCGGGAGAAGATTGAAGAAATCAAAGAAATCAGGAAACCACAATAAAAAAATGTCCCAGACTCGGGACATTTTTTATTTCAGTTCTATAGGATTATTGCGACTTTTAATTTCGGCTTCCATCCTTTTTTGCATTTCCTGCATCTGCTTTGGATCCATTCCCGGCCTATTTCCGCCAGGTCCTCCGCCACCGGTTCTCTGCGCTGCGACAAAACTTGCCGGATCTTTCTGGAATTTCTTCTCCATATCCTTATATTTATTTTTCGGCAGGTTGATGAACTGCCCTCTTGCCTGCGGCTGTTGGACTTCAGCGATTTTTTTAGTCTGCATCAGATCAAAAGAATAGTCGCCTTTCGCATCCTGAACTTTTACGATCAAACCTGGCAAACCAGAGAATTTATATGGTCCATCCTGTAAAGGAACTTCCGGTGTGAACCAGGCGTACCATTTTCTGCCTCCGAATGTTGTTTCCGCTTTCTGGGTCTGATAATCTCCGATTTTTACTGTTTCCGGCAATATTTTCCAAGTTAAAGAAGGTGTTTCATTATAAGAATATTGATCTCTTCCTATTCTGGATTTGTATACGAGGCTTTGATTAGACAAATCTTTTTCGATCGTAAAATTGATGTTGCTTCGCAGGTTTTGGGTCTGTGTTCTGTCAAAATTTCTTGTAGCACGCATTCTTTCCATCACCGAGTCTCGTTTCAAAGTATTTTCTGCGTAGAAAAAAGACTTTTTCCCATCTGTATCAAGATATGCAAGCTCGGTTTTCTTTTCAGCATTGGTAGAATCCGGCGTCATAGAAACCTGGTAAATAAATCGTGTACTTTGCTGCGCCATCAAAAAAGGCATCGAGATGAGAGTCAATAATTTCAATAATTTCATATTTTACTTGTTGCTTAATTCTATAGGATTGTTATTTCCAAAATTCATCATATTTCCATTACTTCCAGAAGAACTTCCTGGTGCTTTTCCCATTTGTAGATCGTGATTTTTCATTTCTCCATTATGCATTCCGCCGTTCATTCCTTGTCCGGGAGGATTGCCAAATCCACTGTTCATTCCGTTTCTTTGATGCATCCCTCTTCCACCGCCAGGACTGAAATTATCCATATCAATTTCAGAATCTCTGTTCTTAGCCATTTCCATTTTCACAGAAGCTTTGTCACCCTGGAAATTGATTCTTGTTGATTTTCTTGCATCAGGCTTTATTTCTTCTGTAAAAGAATTCGGAATTGATAATTTTTTAACAAAATTAAATTTATAATCGCCTTTATCATCTTCCAGCTTCAAAATCAGACCGGGTAATCCTGATAATTTATACGGTCCGTCTGAGATTTTAATTTCCGGGGCAAACCAGGCTGTCCAGACTCTTCCTCCAAAATTAACCGTTGCCTTCTGAACCTTGTAACCATTATAATCCGAGCTTTGAGGTGAAACATTCCAATTTATTTTCCTGTCTTCCTGATAATAAACTTGTTTTGAACCAATATTTTCGACAAAATTTATCGTTTTATCGGCGTAATTTTTAGTGATAAAATATTCAAAAAACGTTGGCTGAATTGATTTTCCATTTGCAAACTTAGGAAATTCAGGCTTATCCTTCTTTGATTTTTTAGTGTCTGGATTTTCCTGCTGTCTCAAAACTGTTTTCAGAGAATCCCGCAACAATTTGCTTTCACTGATGAATAATGACTGATTATGTTTTACATCAATAAAAGTCGTTTCGACCTTCATATCGACAAGATTAATTGTATCAGGATTCACTTCCGTACGATAAACATATCTTTCGGTCTGGCTCATCAATTTTCCAAATAAGGAAAACAGCATCATCAAAATAAAAATCTTCTTCATAAACTAATGGTTTGATTAACAAATCTGAGCAAAGTTAATTCTAATAAAAATGCTTTATCATTAATTATTAAATTTTATATTTTCCTTAACATCAAGATGTTGACTATCAATATTAATGAAAATGGTTTGCTGTTTCCTTAATCACCAAAATAGATGCTGTCGATTTGAGAATGCGGAAATTAGTTCGTACTTTTGTAGACTAAAATCAGTCTAAATAAAAACAATGATAAAAGTAAGCGATCAGGCAAAATCCAAAGCAGCTCAGTTGATGACTGAAGAAGGCTTCAACCCTGAGACTGACTATATAAGAGTGGGCGTAAAAAGCGGCGGTTGTTCCGGGCTGGAATACGTTCTGAAGTTTGACAATGTAAAAGGCGAAACCGACCAGATTTTTGAAGATAATGGCGTTAAAATCGTGATTGACAAAAAATCAATCCTTTATCTTGCAGGCACAACTCTGGAATATTCCGGAGGATTGAATGGGAAAGGTTTTGTTTTTAATAATCCGAATGCGGCAAGAACCTGCGGCTGCGGAGAATCTTTTAGTTTATAAAAATATGTCTAAATATACCGAAGATGACCTGAGAGTCGATCTCGAAAATCAAAAATACGAATTCGGATTCGAAACGGATATCGAGTATGAAGATTTCCCGATTGGTCTGAATGAAGATATCATCCGTGCGATCTCTGCCAAAAAAGAAGAGCCGGAATGGATGACCAACTGGCGCCTGGACTCTTTCCGAATCTGGCAGAAAATGGAAGAGCCGGATTGGGCTAACATCAAGTATCAGAAACCTGATTTTCAGTCCATCCGATATTATGCTGCGCCAAAAGCAAAACCGGAATTGGCAAGCCTGGATGAAGTGGACCCGGAATTACTGAAAACTTTCGCAAAATTGGGAATCAATATCGAGGAACAAAAAAGATTGGCGAATGTTGCGGTTGATATTGTTGTAGATTCAGTATCCGTAAAAACAACGTTTCAGGAAACGCTGAAGGAGAAAGGCATTATCTTCTGTTCTATTTCCGAAGCCATCAAAGAATATCCGGATTTGGTAAAACAATATATCGGAAAAGTAGTTCCGAGAGGCGATAATTTTTACGCCGCTCTGAACTCCGCAGTTTTCTCTGACGGAAGTTTCTGCTATATCCCAAAAGGTGTACGATGTCCGATGGAATTATCAACCTATTTCAGAATTAATCAGTCCGGAACAGGACAGTTCGAGAGAACATTGGTGATTGCGGATGAAGGAAGTTATGTTTCTTATCTTGAAGGTTGTACAGCACCATCGAGAGATGAAAATCAGCTTCACGCCGCAGTTGTTGAATTGATTGCAATGGACGATGCCGAAATCAAATATTCTACTGTTCAGAACTGGTATCCTGGTGATGAAGAAGGAAAAGGCGGTGTTTACAATTTTGTAACAAAGCGTGGACTTTGTGAGAGAAATGCAAAAATCTCCTGGACCCAGGTGGAAACCGGCTCTGCTGTAACTTGGAAATACCCGAGTTGCATCTTGAAAGGTGATAATTCGGTTGGCGAATTTTATTCAATCGCAGTTACCAATATGCATCAATATGCAGATACGGGGACGAAGATGATTCACATCGGAAAGAATACCAAATCAACGATTATTTCGAAAGGTATCTCTGCGGGGAAATCCAACAACTCTTACCGTGGTCTGGTAAAAGTAATGCCAACTGCAAAAGGAGCGAGAAACTTTTCTCAGTGTGATTCTTTGCTAATGGGTAATGAATGTGGTGCACACACTTTCCCTTACATCGAAATCAAAGACCCGACGGCACAACTGGAGCACGAAGCCACGACTTCAAAAATCGGGGAAGATCAGATTTTCTACTGTAACCAGAGAGGAATCGATACAGAAAGAGCAATTGCACTGATTGTGAATGGATTCAGTAAAGAAGTTTTGAACAAGCTACCAATGGAATTTGCGATTGAGGCTCAGAAATTACTGGAGATTTCTCTGGAAGGTTCAGTTGGATAGATTTTTACCGCAAGGTTAAACAAAGATTTTCTTTGATTGTTTGAAAACATTTTAAAGAAATACAAAGCCGCTAAAGCTTAGAAAAGTAATACAAGTTTTAAATTGAATTTCTACAATTAACTTGTTTATCTTTGCGAAAATAACACAAATGACAGAGAATGAAATTTCAAAGATTGTCTTTGAAAGTGGATTAAAGATTCATAGAAAATTGGGCATAGGCTTATATGAAAGTATTTACGAAGAATGTCTTTTCTACGAATTGAAAAAAGCAGAAGTAAAAGTCGAAAGACAAAAACCTCTGAATATCCAATATGAAGAATTGTTGCTAGAAAATGCTTTTAGAATGGATTTATTAATTGAAAACAAGGTTGTTTTAGAAATTAAATCTGTTGAAAGTTTAAATCATTTTCACGCATCACAATTAAAAAATTATTTAAGACTAGGAAATTATAAGTTAGGAATGCTTATTAATTTTAATTCTCAACTATTTAAAAATGGTGTAATGAGAATTGCAAATGGTCTTGATTATTAACACAAAATAAGAAACAATAGTATTTCATTGATAAGCGTTAGCGCCTTTGTTTCACTTAAAAAAGCAAAGGAAGATTAAAAAAATCTTTGTCTAGCCTTGCGATAAATTTAAAAGTATGTTAGAGATAAAAAACTTACACGCCAAAATTGAAGACGGCGACAAAGAAATTTTAAAAGGGATCAATCTTGAAATAAAACCGGGCGAAGTTCACGCCATTATGGGACCAAACGGAGCCGGAAAATCTACACTTTCTTCTGTAATTGCAGGAAAAGAAGATTACGAAGTAACGGATGGCGAAATTCTTTTCGAAGGAGAAGAAATCGGTGAAGATGCCCCTGAAGAAAGGGCACACAAAGGAATTTTTCTTTCTTTCCAATATCCGGTAGAAATCCCTGGAGTTACTGTTACCAATTTCATCAAAGCGGCTCTTAATGAAACAAGAAAAGCAAACGGATTGGAAGAAATGGGCGCTAAAGAAATGCTGGGATTAATTCGTGAAAACTCTGAAAAACTGGGAATTAGAAAAGATTTCCTTTCAAGATCATTGAATGAAGGATTTTCCGGAGGTGAGAAAAAAAGAAACGAAATTTTCCAAATGATGATGCTGAATCCGAAATTGGCCATTCTTGACGAAACCGATTCCGGTTTGGATATCGATGCGCTGAGAATAGTTGCAGATGGTGTGAACCAGTTCAAAAATGAGGGCAACGCAGTTTTATTAATCACGCATTATCAAAGATTGTTGAATTACATTCAGCCAGATTTCGTACACGTTTTGGCAGATGGAAAAATCATAAAAACAGGGGATAAATCTCTTGCTCTGGAACTGGAAGAAAAAGGTTACGATTGGCTTCTTAATTAGTTGTCAGTTAATAGTTGTTAGTTGACAGTTAACTTAAAAACAAAAATTTGCAAAATATAGAAATACCAGTAATGGCATTAAAAGAACAAGTTTTACATCATCATAATTCATTTTTGGAATCGCTTCGTCATTCTTTTTTGAACGAAGAACGAAAAACAGCACTTCAGAAATTTGAAGCAAAAGGTTTTCCGACCAAAAAAGATGAAGAATACAAATACACGAATCTGAAGGAAATCACAGAGAAAGATTACAATTTTTTCCCTTCAGAAGCGCATCATATTTCCAAAGAGCAGTTGGACGAATTGCATTTGGGCGAGGAACATTTTGATTGGATTGTATTCATCAACGGAAAACTTCACAAAGAATATTCAAACATTTCTATTGAAAATGCAGAATTCCTGACGTTGAATGAAGCTCTTAACGATTCAGCAAAAAAAGAAACTTTCAATCAATATTTCAATACGATTGCGAGCCCGGATTTAGCTTTCACCAACCTGAATCTAGCTTATTTCAATGAAGGATTTTTCCTGAAAGTTCCAAAAAACATCGTCATCGAAAAACCGATTCACGTTTTCTATATATCTGACAGTCAGGAAGAAAATACGTTTTACAATACAAGAAACCTTTTGATTGTAGAAGCTGGAGCAAAAGTAGAAGTGATTGAAAGTCATCATAATTTTGATGAATCTTTTGTTTTCACCAACTCTGTGACAGAGATTTTCACGTACCAAAATGCAAAAGCAGACTGGCACAAATTGCAGAATGACAGCGACACGTCTTACCTTGTGGACCACACATTTGCGAAACAGGAAAGAGACAGCTTAACGACAGTGAACACCTTCTCTTTCGGAGGAAAATTAGTCCGTAACAATCTGGATTTCATTCACAACGGAGAGAATATCAATTCTTTTATGAACGGCATCACGATTATCGGGAAAGACCAGTTGGTAGACCACCACACCGCTGTTCATCACAACACGCCCAACTGTGAATCTTACCAGAATTACAAAGGGATTTTCAAAGACAAATCACACGGTGTTTTCAACGGAAAAGTATTCGTGAACAAGATTGCTCAGAAAACCAACGCTTATCAGCAGAACAACAATATTTTGCTGGATGAAGGCGCAACGATTGATACAAAACCTCAGCTTGAGATTTTTGCGGACGACGTAAAATGCTCACACGGTTGTACTGTTGGACAGCTGAACGAAGACGCAATGTTCTACCTCAGAGCCCGTGGAATTTCCAAGAAAGAAGCCAGAGCATTGTTGCTTTACGCTTTTGCCAACGATGCGATGCAAAACATCGATATCGAACCGCTCAAAGTCAAAGTTTCCAAACTTCTGGCAGAAAAACTGGAAGTTCAAATGGAATTCTAAATAAATCAGATCGCATCTCTAAGGTGCGATTTTTTATGGGCGGACATTTCGCGCTATCCACTCATACTCCTCACTCGGCGGCTCCACTGCGTTCCGCCGCCTCGCTGCGGGGTAACCGTTACTATCGCGGCCGCAGATTCAACTTCTTTTGAAATATTTGTCGTTAAATTGTAAATTTGAATCATCACACAACAATCTTATTCTAACACAAATGAACTACGAACAATTACAATTTAACCTCAACGCGTACAAAGAAACCGGAGAAATCTTAGATGCAGCCAAATTTCTCATTCATCAATTTGACTTGGATGATGACAATTTTGCGGGATTCGGTTTCAGAGAAGAATTAGAAAAGAGCTCGGTTTTATTGACTGCCAATGGAGAAATAGGGGAAATGCAGGAAGTTTTGATCCCAAAAAACTTATTCGATTTTGATTTGACTTTGGTTCTTAATCTATTGGCTCACGAAATGCTGCACGTGCGCCAGAAATCGCCAAAAATGATGATCACGGACAAGAACGAACGCGAATGGCAGGCTTACTACGAAATGCTTTTCCATACCAATTTTCCTCAGATCCCGGAACTTTCCGATTATTATAAAACATTTTTCGGAGAAAAGGCTTTGGTTTATTATGGAAGAATGGACGAAGGAAGCGAATTACAACAGAAGTATGCGGAGCAGAAAAAAGAAGTAGAATCACTTTTAGTATCGATGAAAAAATAAGTTAGCTTAATGAAACCTCACAGGTTTTAGAAACCTGTGAGGTTTCCGCTTCAAGTAAGATAAAAATTAAATAAAATATGACAAAACCTGAAATAGCCTGGACTGATTTTGAAAAAATAGACATCAGAGTCGGAACCATAGTTTCAGCTCACGATTTTGAAAAAGCCAGAAATCCTTCCTATCAATTGGAAATCGATTTCGGAGATTTAGGTATCCGGAAATCATCAGCTCAAATCACAACTTTATATTCGAAAGAAAATTTGATTGGAAAACAGATTCTTGCAGTCGTTAATTTCCCAAAGAAACAAATCGCCAATTTTTTCAGCGAGTGTCTTGTTCTTGGCGTTTATGGCGAAAATAAAAACGAAGTGACTTTGCTAAGTCCGGATCTGCCTGTGAAAAATGGGTTAATAGCTGGATGATCTTCTGAATTCTTTTTCAAGAGATTCTAAATCACCAATAATATCAAACTTATTTCTTTTCATCTTATCATATTCTTTGTAAATAAGATAAGGCATAATCAACAATAAAAATCCTGAAAACATTAATACCGCATTCCAATAACCAATTGACTCGGAGAAATTTTCGCCATAATATGTCCGCTTTAACGGTAAATACGGAAGTAGAAACGGTCCAATAATCGTAACAAATATAGTCCAAAGTAATTTTAACTTCGTCTTATCATTTTGTTTGAGTCGATTTTCAAGCCGTTGTTTTTGTTGTAAATAATCTGATTCGGTCATTTAAATCCATCTTTTCTCTGATAAATAAAGCCTGTAACTCATAGATTCATCATTCCGTAAACAATATTCATGAATGGGATTCATCAATCAAAATTCTGCAGTTCCACCAACTTTCTGTAGGTGCCGTTATTTTCCATTAGTTCCTGATGAGAACCTTGTTCTATGATGTCGCCTTTTTCCATCACCACAATGTGATCCGCTTTCTGTATCGTGGATAATCTGTGGGCAATGACAAGCGAAGTTCTGTTGGCCATCATTTTTTCCAGCGCATCCTGAACATATCTTTCAGATTCTGTGTCTAGTGCAGATGTGGCTTCGTCCAGAATCATAATCGGTGGATTTTTGAGAACCGCTCTCGCAATGGAAACCCGCTGTTTCTGTCCGCCGGAAAGTTTATTACCGTCGTCGCCAATATTGGTATCATAACCATCGGGAAGACTTTCTATGAATTGATGGGCATTGGCTATTTTGGCTGCTTCAATAATTTCTTCTCTCGCTGCATTTTCTTTCCCCATTGCAATGTTATTGTAAATGGTATCATTGAAAAGGACAGATTCCTGAGTTACCATTCCCAGAAGTGAGCGGTAATCTTTCAGGTTAAGGTTTTTGATATTTTCGCCGTCTATTTCGATGCTGCCTTCCGTTACATCATAAAAACGGGTGAGAAGATTGGCGATTGTTGTTTTTCCGCTTCCGCTCTGCCCTACCAGCGCCACTGTCTTTCCTTTCGGAATGGTCAGATCAAAATTCTTAATGATTGTCCGGTCTTGGTTATAATAAAATCCAACATCTTTGAAATGAATATCAGATTTCAGATCTTTTACCGGAACAGGATTAGGAATCTCATCTACTTTAACATCCGCATCCAGGATTTCCATAACTCTCACTAAGGACGCTTCTGCTTTCTGGACATTAGAAATGGAGGAAGACAAACTCTTTATCGGAGGAAGAATCTGGAAGAATACGCCTAAGAAAACCAGAAAATCTTCCGGACGGATACTATGATTTACGATGATCTGTTTCCCGCCATACCAAGTGATAATAAGAAAAGTAACAGCCCCGAGAAACTCACTCATTGGCGAAGCTAATTCTTTTTTACGGCCAAGGCTTACAGAATTACTGATCCATTTCGACATCGAATTGGTAAATCTGTTACTCAATAATTTCTCTGCATTGAATATCTTGATAATTTTAGAAGACTTCAAAGTTTCATCAACAATGGAAAAAATATTTCCCAACTCGTGCTGTGCTTCGTGAGAATCTTTTTTAAGGCTTTTTCCAATCAAAGAAATCATTGTTCCCATCACCGGCAAAACAATTAAGCTGAATAGTGTTAACTGAGGACTGAGATAAAATAATGTGACCAATGTGCTGATCAGCATAAACGGTGAGTTGATAAGATCTACCAAACTTCCCAGGATATTACCTTCAACTTCTCCGACGTCATTCGACATTCTCGACATCATATCACCTTTTCTCTGTTCCGTGAAAAAAGAAACCGGCAAAGCCAAAACCTTATTGTACATAGCGCTTCTAAGATCCTTGGTAACGCCAACTCTGTAAAAAATCAAAAGGTAAGCGCCAAAATACCGGAAAACATTCCGCAAGAAAAATGTAAATGCCGTAATCATACAAAGCCAGGCTAAAACTGTTAATGCGCCTCTTTCGTTAACTTCCGACTGGATAAAATAATATGAATATTCCTTGATGTATCCAAAAAAATTGGTGATATCACCATCATAAACCGGTTTAACCAGATTGGCATCCATCTTCACGCTTCCGAACAACATTCCCAAAACCGGCAAAATAGTCCCCAAAGATGCGATTTGAAATATTGAATACAGAATATTAAAAAATAAACTGGCGTAGATATATTTTTGGTGCGGCCTGGCAAATTTTAGAATTCGGCGATATAAATTCATTGAAAAAAATTGAAATGCAAAAATACGTAAAATAAATAGCTTACTTTATCAGGACGTTAGAAATCGTATTTTACCTTATCGTTATACTTTGGCTGAAAATTTTTGGTATTGAATTTTTCAATGGTCTTTGCAAAGTTGTTGATAATATTTGTCAAATTATCAGCATCAACAATATTAATATCATCATTCACAGCGTGGTAATGAAACGCTTTGTTCATATCAACCGTTGAAATAGAATGTGCAACAATTTTCTTTTTTACGAAATTCACATTGTCTGATCTGTAAAATAATTGCTGGCCTTGATATGGATCAGGATAAATCTTGAGACCATTAACGGCATTCGTATTAATCAGCTCACCAAAATCAGAAAACTCATCGCCTGTCATAAACACTGCATTCTTTCCGAATTGTGATTCCGTAGCAAGCATTTCGAAATTGAAAAGCGCTTTGATATTATTGAAAACAGGATTAAGATTTTGATTTTCCGACAAAGCTTTTGAACCTATCAATCCGATCTCTTCCGCGTTGAAAGCCATAAAAACCATTGAAAAGTCAGTTTTCTTATCTTTAAAATAATCCGCTAAGCCCATGACTGTGGAAACGCCGCTTGCATCATCATCTGCACCATTGTATATATTATCGCCTTCTTTGTTATTGGTTCCGATGTGATCAAAATGAGCCGAAAAAGCCAGACTTTGTTCTGACTTTCCTTTCTTGATGCCACAAACATTATAACCTTTTTGTCCTTTGTATTCGAAAGGAATCATATAAGAATCTCCGAAACAGTATTCCAGGTTATTCTTTTTGAACTCGCCGGCAATATATTCTGACGCTTTATCATTTTCCGGCGTTCCGAATTTTCTGCCTTTCATCTCATCGGAAGCTAATGTGGAAACAATTCCTACAACCCGTTCCTTTGAAAGATCCTGAGCAAAAGCCATCAAAGGCAATAGAAAGAAAAAAATAGTACCCGATTTTCTCATAAACTTACGTTATTTTCTGAGGTTAATTTAAGAATAAGTATTTACATTTAGCAATTTGTTACTCTATAATGCAACAAAAAACAGCCTCCTGAAGGAAGCTGTTCTCACTCAAAAAAATCGTCGCTAGGTCTATCGCAGTCTGTCTACAGATTTTACGAGCCTCTCATCTTTTCTGATGTACATATTTGCCAGAAGCAGACATATTACAGAAATGAATGGAAAAACCGGCTCAATACCCTTCTCAGGAATCGCAATTCCTCCGGATAAGTTTAGCAGCCAATACGCCAAAAGACCAATCAACAAAGCGTTTATAATAATGCTGATGTTATTCAGCAAAATCTGTCTTTTTCTGTTTCTGAAACTAAAGATACTCAAAACTCCGAATAAAATCAAAATGACCGTAGAAGCATTAATAGTAAGATAGGCTCCCAGAACATCAAAATCCTGTGCGGTGATATTCAGGAAAACTGTTCCTAAAACAGCTAAAAAAATCCAGATGGTTTGTATTCTTTGTAACATCTTCAGTTATAAATCCTTGATATAAAGCTTATCAATAGGCTACAAAAATAAAATAATTTTTGTGTAATTCAAAAATTAATGTAGATTTGCATTGTAATTACCTTTTTAAAAATGATAACCGCCTGGTTTTCATTCTTACAGATACACAAATAAAAATTACCCTTTTTACGATTATATGTTTAATATCGAAACGCTAAGGTCCAAATCCGATGAGGAATTGGCTAAACTTTCCAAAGATTTAGGCGTTAAACTGGCAAAAAAAAGTACTCCTGAAGAAACTGTTTTTGCAATCCTTGATTATCAGGCTTCCAACCCGAAAGTTATCAAAGATTACCTGAACGCCAACACAGAAAATATGAATAATACTCCCGACGAAACTCCGAAGGAAAACACCCCTGCCCCGAAAAAAAGAGGCCGGAAACCTGCTGAAAAAACCGCTGAAAAACAGGAAGAAACGCCAACAACTGTAGAAAAATCTGAAACAGAAAAACCTGTGAAAGAAGAAACAGCCAATGAGGAAGCTAAAACTCAGAATCAGCCAAAGAAAAAACAGAGAACCAGAATCAGCCAGGCAAAAACAGAAGAAACTACAACTGAAACCGCCGCTGAAACTCCAAAAGCTGAAGAAAAAACTGAGGAAACAAGACCCAAACAACAAAACCCTCAGCAGCAGAACAATCAGCAACAAAAGGCTAATCAAAATAAAGGCCAGCAAAAAGCACAAAGACCACAACAGCAGCAACAGCAAGCGAATCACCCTCAACACAATCATTCGCAACAAAATAATCAGCCAAACGACACGCAGCAACTACCTGAAGCTCCTAAAAAAGAATTCAATTTTGACGGCATCGTAACGATTGAAGGCGTTTTGGAAATTCTACCGGATAACTACGGATTCCTTCGTTCATCAGATTTCAGCTACATTTCTTCTCCGGATGATGTTTATGTTTCCACCAATCAGATCAGAAATTATGGCCTGAAAACAGGAGACACTGTAAAAGGAATCGTGAGACTCCCGAAAGAAGGTGAGAAATATTTTTCGCTTCTTAAACCAACCGAAGTAAACGGAAGAGACCTTGCTTTTATCAAAGACCGTGTTGCTTTCGAATATCTTACACCGCTTTTCCCTCAGGAAAAATTCAATTTAGCCGGAAGAAACTCAACGCTTTCTACAAGAATTGTTGATCTTTTTGCACCAATCGGTAAAGGACAGAGAGCAATGATCGTAGCACAGCCTAAAACCGGTAAAACCATTCTTCTGAAAGATATTGCCAATGCCATTTCTGCTAATCATCCTGAAGCTTATATGATGGTGCTTCTGATCGATGAAAGACCGGAAGAAGTAACCGATATGCAGAGAAGTGTGAATGCAGAGGTGATTGCTTCCACTTTTGATGAAGCGGCTGACAAGCACGTGAAAGTGGCAAATCTTGTATTATCCAAAGCCCAGCGAATGGTGGAATGCGGACACGATGTGGTGATTCTCCTGGATTCTATCACGCGTCTTGCAAGAGCTTACAACACGGTAACGCCAGCGTCCGGCAAAATCCTTTCCGGAGGTGTAGATGCCAACGCCCTTCACAGACCTAAGCGGTTCTTCGGAGCGGCGAGAAAGATCGAAAACGGAGGCTCATTAACGATTATCGCAACCGCTTTGATTGACACTGGTTCCAAAATGGATGAAGTGATTTTCGAGGAATTTAAAGGAACCGGAAATATGGAACTTCAGCTGGACAGAAAAATCGCTAACAAGAGAATCTATCCTGCAGTAGATCTTGTGGCTTCAAGCACCAGAAGAGATGATCTTCTTCAGGATGAAGCAACGCAACAAAGAATGTGGATTATGAGAAAATATCTTGCGGATATGAATCCTCTGGAAGCTATGGAATTTGTTCAGAAACAAATGCAGGGAACGCGGAATAATGAAGAGTTCCTGATGTCTATGAACAGATAATCAGAACTATATATTAAAAAAGCTCGGCTCGCAATTGCGAGCCGTAACTTTAATATTACCAAGGTAATAGTTTATCTTAAGCGACGAAGACGTCTTCCACATCAGTTTTTCTTGTGAGAACAGAATGAGCATAAGAACAATGCGCTTTAATGGTCCAGCCGTTTTTTCTGGCAAATTCCACCGAATTTTCTACAAGCTTTTTTCCCAGTCCCTGTCCTTCAAACTTTGGGAAAATCATGACATAGCTAATGATTAATTTTTTTAGTTCCGGAACAATGGTATAAGTTAATCTTCCAATATCTTCGGACTGGTTTTTTAGCGTGATGTAACCGCCATTTCCGGATTTATGATTTTCAAAAAAGAGTTCCATAAAATTGTTTTTTAATGAGCAGCTAATATTGTTCCAAAATTACCTCACAGGCGTTCTGAATTCTCCATAACCAATCAGACCATCAAAGTTTCTTCCGAAAGGCGTATAATATAAAAAGGCCTGATACAGATTTTCCGTTTGCCAGAAATTACCATTCACCTCGCCATAGTTCAGTTTTCCATCGGCACCTTTTGTAGCAATGATATAACTATAAAAACCCTGTTTCAGATATATTTTGGCGATGTATTTCTTTGCTTTTTCATCGTATTGCATCTGGCTGGTTTTGTCCGCTTTGTAGTCGTTAAACATTCCCAAAACATAAAATTCTTTATCAGATTTCTGGCTATCCAGTGCGAAATAAACCCAGGAATAGTCTGCCTCCCGATCCGCATTTCTCTCGATTCCGAGATCATTCCTGCGGAAATAAAAAGCACCGTTCACGTCCGGCTGGTACTGGTAGTCTCCGGGATAAGCCCAAACCGGATAGAGATAAGTATAATTCCTTCCATCAATATTTTCGGTTCCGGAAACCATATCCATAGCCTGGTTAATCACTTTGTTGTCAAAATAATAAAATTCATTATTGCCGGGAAAAGCCAGATTCAGCTGCTGGAACAACAGCTTATTTCCCATAGTGGAACTTGCCCTAAGATTCCGGAGTGCAATATCCCAGTTATTATTCTGAATGACATTGAGCGTAATAGAAGAAAGATTATTAGTAATTCCCGCACCATTTCCTACAGCCTGGATTTCTAATCGCTGCTTCAGATCCGGATTTTTCGCGTCCATAAATCTGCTTACATTGATGCCTAAACTGGCGCCATCTTCATAGATACAAAATCGTTTGGTAAACAATGGCTTATCCTGAGAATCTTTGTAAACAATGATCTCATAATTCCCTGAAATTTTTGGCTGGATCTTTTCATTCGGGAATGCCAGCTCATAATGGGTGTATTTCTGATAAGTATTGAAGGAATACTGGAAATTCTCAATCAATGCATTCAGGCTGCCGTTAGCAAACTCTGTGAAGAAAAGTCCGTCATCTTCCCAATTCCGGCTGTAATGTTTTAATGTATAGCGGTATAGCTGGCTGCTGTTGGAGAGATCGTCAAATCTCAGGATCAACTGTTCACCCATTGCAATAACAGGCGTTTCGTCATTGGTTTTAGGATTAAAAACCTGAATACTCCTGATCTCCTGAGACAAAATAGAAATACTGAAAAAAACAGTTAATATGTTGAATAACTTCATCCGCTGATAATTATAAAAAGTTTATTAGGCTAAGTTAATGTTTTATATTTTTACATCTAAATTTTAAAAGAATGCTGCACGTAAAATCCTTTGCTTTTAATCCTTTTTCCGAGAATACTTATGTCATATATAACGATGAGAAAGATGCTTTTCTTATAGATCCTGGAAATATGCCGGAAGCAGAAACTGAAACTTTAAATGATTTTATCAAAATAAATGAACTTAAAATCAAGAATATCTTATTGACGCACGCTCATATTGATCATATTATCGGGTTGCAATGGGCTTATGACGCGTTCAGTGTTCCTGTCCTGATTCATCCTGACGAGATGCAAATCCTTGACCGCGCCTCTTTTACCGCAAAGAACTATGGTTTTTTCTTTCCTGCTTTTAAAGGAGAACTTCAACACCTTAAAGAAGGGGAAACACTCACATTAGGTTCCGAAACTATTGAAATCTATGATGTTCCGGGACATTCGCCGGGAAGCGTGGCTTTTTATAATCAAAATAATGGATTTGTGATTTCCGGTGATGCATTGTTTATGATGAGCATTGGCAGAACCGATCTTTACAAAGGGGATTTTGAACAACTGATTTCCAGCATCAAAACTAAATTGCTAACCTTACCAGATCATACAAAAGTCTACAGTGGACACGGGGAAACGACATCGATTGGTTTTGAGAAAGAATATAATCCTTTTCTGAAATAAATTATTATCAATGAAATACAAGGCATTATTTTTCTTTTTATTGATTTTCAGCATCGCATTTTCTCAAAACGAAAAGCTGGATAAAACTAAGTCAGAGAATATTCAAAAAGTAATTACGTTATTTCAAACTAAAAATATTGATGTTATTTCTAAAATCGTTAATTATCCTTTACACAGAGAATTTCCAATTCCTGATGTAAAAAATGAGGCTGATTTCAGGAAAAGATTTAATCAGATTTTTGATGCGAAAATCATTAATCAAATTTCAAATTCGAAAACAGAACAATGGTCAGAAGTTGGCTGGCGAGGAATAATGTTTAGTGATGGAGATGTTTGGATTAATGAAAATGGAAAAATAATTGCAGTTAATTATCAAAGTGATTTTGAAAATGCACAATACAAATCTCTTGTAGTTAATGATAAAAAAATTTATATCCGACCTTGAAAAAATTCTAAACTCCGGTTTATAAATTCCAAACCAAAAGCTATCTTATAAGAATAGATCAGTTAAAAGATGGAAGCCATCGCTATGCTTCCTGGAAATTAGGTAAAAAAGAATCTTCTAAACCCGATTTAGTACTTACCAATGGTGAACTTCAGTTTGATGGCAGCGGTGGCAATCATATCATAACATTCAAAAAAGGCGAGTTCAGTTATATCATTTACAGAAGAATTATTGGCGAAAAAGATGCACCAGAAATTGATTTGACCGTTGAAAAAAACAATAAAGTTATTCTACAACAAGACGGAAAACAGATACAATAAAAAACGCTTCCAATTCCGGAAGCGTTTCTATTTTTTAATCCTGATGAACTTCTGACAAAACCGGTCCCGAAGAAACTAATTCCAGGGCTTCATCATTATCGGTAAACTGCTCAAAATACTTAATGTATCTCGCAGCCAGATCTTTTGCTTTAGCTTCCCAATCCGAATTATTCTCATAAGTATCTCTTGGGTCCAGGATGTTTTCAGAAACATTTGGCAATGCCACAGGAAATTCCAGATTCATCACCGGGATTTTGTTGGTTTGGGCTTTGTCAATACTTCCGTCAATGATTGCGTCGATAATCGCTCTTGTATCTTTCAGGGAAATTCGCTTTCCGGTTCCGTTCCAGCCCGTATTAACTAAATAAGCTTTTGCGCCGTGTTCCTTCATTTTTCCAATTAATGTTTTGGAATACATCGTTGGATGCAATGTCAAAAATGCTTCTCCAAATGCCGGTGAAAAAGAAGGCGTTGGTTCCGTAATCCCCCTTTCAGTTCCTGCTAATTTTGATGTATAGCCACAAAGGAAATGATATTGTGCCTGTTTATCCGTCAATATGGAAACCGGAGGCAAAACACCGAATGCATCGGCTGACAAATAAATGATCTTACTTGCGTGACCAGCTTTGGAAGGCAGAACGATTTTGCTGATATGATAAATCGGATAGGAAACCCTTGTATTTTCCGTAATGGAGCCATCGGCATAATCTACGTTGCCATCATCATCCGTAACCACATTTTCCAGCAATGCATCTCTTCTTATGGCGCCAAAGATATCCGGTTCTTTTTCTTTACTAAGATCAATTACCTTGGCATAGCAGCCACCTTCATAATTGAAAACCCCATTGTTATCCCAGCCGTGTTCATCATCACCAATCAGGTAACGTTTCGGATCAGCAGAAAGTGTCGTTTTCCCTGTTCCGGACAATCCGAAGAAAACCGCCACATCACCGTCCTCACCTACATTTGCGGAACAATGCATAGAAGCCATTCCTTTCAGTGGAAGGTAATAATTCATGATAGAGAACATTCCTTTCTTCATTTCTCCGCCATACCAGGTACCGCCGATAATCTGCATTTTCTTGGTCAGATCGAACATCACGAATACTTCAGAGTTCAGTCCGTGTTGCTCCCAGTTTGGATTTACAGATTCTGAAGAATTAATCACTACAAAATCCGGCTCTCCATAATGCTGAAGGTCATAATGAGAAGGACGGATGAACATATTCATCACAAAATGTGCCTGCCAGGCCACTTTGGTCACAAATCTCACCTTCAGTCTTGTGTCCTCGTTAGAACCGCAGAAAGTATCGATAACATAGATTTTTTCGTTGGAAAGATCTTTGGTTACAATGTCTTTTAACTCATCAAAAACCTCGACTGTAGTCGGGCGGTTGATATTGCCGTCCCACCAAATCGTATCCTGAGTTATATTGTCCTTTACAATGTATCTGTCTTTTGGAGACCTGCCTGTAAAAATCCCTGTTTTTACAGCTACTGCTCCCGACTTTGTCAGAACGCCTTTGGCAAATCCGGAATTATTCGGATCCATTTCTGCCTGGAAAATTTCTTCGTAAGTGGGATTGTGGATAATCTCTTTTGGATTAAAAATACCTTGACGTTCAAGATAAGATTTTAGCTTGTCCATTTTTAATTTTTTTTGAAGATTAAGGGTGTTGGGACAAATGTAAAAATATCGTGGAATTATCAAAGTTTTAATTAACTGACTTTCATCAGTTAAAAATAAATTTATAAAAACTTAATAATCAATTAATTAAATCTTTCCAAGAAAAAATTTTAATAAAACCACGCTCATTGAAATAGTTAACATAATCTCCAAATTTGGAAGTCAGAACGAAATCTCCGCCCCAGGCACCCAAACTTTTGACAAAGCCCGGACAATTTTGAAAATATTTTTCTTTTACCGTTGGGATTCCAAGAAAATCGGACAGGTTTTGTTCATGAATAGTCATTAATTCGGAAAATTCTTCCAAATTCTGACTATTAACAATTTTTTTGGTTAATTCAGAATAATCATTGATTAATTCCGTTGAAGTCGGCTTGGATCTGTAATGAGATATTCCTTCTCTGGTGTCCTGCTTTTGGTTGAGATGGATGAATATCAACTCGTCTTTGAAACCTGGATCGAAATCAATTCTGTGATAAGTTCGTTCGGGAAAACGACGGTAAAGAATTGCTGATTTTTCTTTGGCAACAGCGACATCATAACCGCTTCCTCCAAGGCTTGCTTCGTTCAGAATAAAAGCATCGATATCTGCCCATTCTGCAAGATTGTTCATTAAAGTAGAACTGCTCCCTAAACCAAAGTCTGCCGGAAACTGCAGATTGGTTTTGATATGATAGGAAATATCACTTTTTAGTTTGATTTCAGAAAGATTCTGAACATTTCGGAGCGTTTTAAGAATGAATTCTGCAGCTTTGGAATCGTTGGTCTCCAGGATTTTCCAATTTTTATAATCGATGACTGCTTTGAGCCATAATTGATTCTGATGATAAGCTTCCCAAACAATCAATGACTTTTGATCGTCATTCTCTTTATAAAAAAGTTCTTGTCCCAGCTTTGTTGGAACAGCCAGGACAAGAGCACCATCAACAGCAACATATTCTGAGGTAAGCATTAATTTACCGGGAGAGAAAATTCTCTTCATATGTGCTGTTTTGTTTTTAATTATTAATATATCAACAATATGTCGTTCCTACGGAGCTCTCAAGTCATCGGCTGCTGATTTTCTACAAACATTTCGCTCCTACGGAGCTTTAGTACAATTTTCGCAAATGAAACAGAGGATAGACGCTGAATCACAGCAGCCCGAGCTGAGTGGAGCTCACCTGCCGGAGGCGAGGTAGCGGGAACGGAGCGCGGAAAAGCTGCCCAAACAATTATTTAGATTGCCGAAGCAACAGTTACTTCCGGATTGATTTTCTTAATCAAACCCTGCAGCGTTTTTCCAGGGCCAACTTCTACAAAATTGCTTGCGCCGTCTTTTATCATATTCTGAACACTCTGCGTCCATTTTACAGGGCCTGTCAATTGTGCAATCAGGTTTTTCTTGATTTCTTCCGGATCGGAAACAGCCGTTGTCGTAATGTTCTGATAAACCGGAATGGTTGCTTTTCTGAACTTGGTATTTTCAATCGCAGCAGCCAATCTTTCCTGGGCCGGCATCATCAATGGCGAATGAAACGCACCGTTTACAGGCAACAATAATGCTCTTTTTGCTCCTGCTACTTTCAACGCTTCGCAGGCTTTTTCCACAGACGTTGTTTCTCCGGAAATTACCAATTGTCCGGGGCAGTTGTAATTGGCAGGAACAACGATTCCTTCGATTCCTGCACAGATTTCTTCAACTTTTGCATCTTCCAGACCAAGGATAGCTGCCATAGAACTTGGGTTGATATCGCAGGCCATCTGCATTGCCTGAGCTCTTTCGGAAACCAATTTTAATCCGTCTTCGAAAGATAAAACGCCGTTGGCCACCAAAGCGGAAAACTCGCCCAAAGAATGCCCGGCAACCATCTGAGCGCCCAAACCGTTGGCTACTTTTACAGCAGCCACAGAATGTAGGAAAATAGCCGGCTGAGTTACGCTGGTTTTTTTCAGGTCTTCGTCCGTGCCGTTGAACATTACTGAAACAATATCAAATCCAAGAATATCATTGGCAGAATCCATCAGGTCTTTCACATCTTTTCGGGAATCGTATAGTTCTTTTCCCATCCCGACAAACTGTGAACCCTGCCCAGGAAATACAAGTGCTTTCATACTTTTATAAATGATGATTGATGAATGATAACTGATAAATTCATCAATATTTTAAATTTTATTTTAATAATCTTTTTGAACGCAAAGTCCGCAAAGTTTTTTTTAACTACTAAATGTTTTTAAGTTCGCAAAGGCGTAAAACCCAGCAAACATTGAATCAACTATAACTTATTGCATCAATCTCACCACTCTGTAACCGTTGTTAATGTAGGCACCGTTTGGTTTTGCTTTTACGAATTCGAATTTCGTGGCGAGTTGCGTTTGAGATTTACCGATCTGTTTGAAGATTTCCCCTTTTTTATTTTCTCTCGTCAGCATATCATTCATCACATCAAAACCGATAACAGCATATTTTGAAGGTGTTTTGCAATATTTTGCTTTGTAAGCAGCCAGAATTTCTTTTTCGAAATCGCCGTCGTAATTGATTTTTCTGTCCATCAGATAAACCAGACTTGCTTTTGAAAGGTCATCTACATTTTTTTCAAAACTTGGACTGTAGAACATACTGAAAGCTTTTACACCGTCCGTCTGTTTTCCAAGCGCAATAACTTTGGATGCAAATGCAGCACCAGCAGATTCGTCATCGTCAGCCAGAATGGCGATTACAGGAACGGATTGTCCCGTCATCATATTATTTTCCAGCTGGATTTCGGATGAAGAATTAACAATCACCACATTAGGTTTTGACAATGATTTTTCCAATCCGGATTTGATGGCATTCGCATTTGCTTTGGAATTATCTGCCACGATGTAGATTTTTTGATCCTGATAGACCTGTCCCACTTCTTTGACGATTCTGTCTGAATAAACAGAATTGTCAGTCTCTATAATAATCAGATTGCTATAATCAAAAAGATCTTCTGAATTGGCAAAAGGTGCTACTACAGGAATCTTTTTATCATTAACGTAATTAAGAACTTCTAAAACATTGGATTTGAAAAATGGTCCCACAATCAGATCCGTGTTATCCTGATTGATCTGTGAAAGGCTGTTTTTGAATGTTGCTTCATTGCCAGCGTCCACTACTTTCACATCCAGTTTCTGGCCAGAACCGGCGTTTCTTTCTATGGCAAGCTTGGCTCCGGTAAGGAAATCCATAGACATTGTTCTGTATTTGGCATCATTGGCATCAAATCCGAAAGGTAACATCAGAACAACACTCAAAACATCACCGCTTTTTTTGGAATACATCGGATCCTGCTTTTTGATTTTCAGGGTCATTCCTGCTTTCAGGCCATCGGCAAGATTTGGATTGAGGCTAATCAGCTGATCCAGTGTAACATTGAACCTGTTCATAATGCTGAACATCGTATCACCACTCTGAACGGTGTAAGTTACATAGTCATCTTCTGCAGAAACTGCATTAGAAGAGCTTTTCACAGGTTCGGAAGCTGTAGTTGGTCTCGTAGTTTCCGTTACCGGCGCCGAAGTCGTATTGCTATTAGAATTATCTTCAACTTTAATAGCATCAGAAGATGTAGAAACAGTCTCTGCACCAGCAACTCTAATGGTTTCACCCGGCTTCAAACCTGTCGTTTCCAATCCCGGATTCAGTGTAAATAATTGCTTCTGTGTAAGATTAAACTGTCTGGATATTTTATAATAATTATCCTTTGCCTGAACAACATATAAACCTTTACCTGAAACCGTTTCAGCTTTATTTACTGTTTTTGGTTCTGTTGGTTTTTCTGTAGTTCTTGTTGTTGTAGTTTGAACAACATTCGTTGGCGTAGAACCACCAAACTTCTGAATATTATCTAACGGCAAAATGATTTTGTCTCCGATCTTCATGTGAGAATCCAGCTCCGGATTCAGCTTTCTCAGATCTGCCTCGGAAATCTGGTATTGCTTTGTGATGCCGTAAATGGTTTGTTTTGGCTGCAAAGTAATGGTTCCTGTCTTTCCCGTTTTAGTTATAGAATTAGTAACAGGTGCGGAAGCCGCTGTTTTTGAACCACTTCCGCTTTTTGAAACCACAACTACATCACCAATCTTTAGTCCATTTTCCTTTACGGCAGGATTCAGGCGGTATAATTCATCCACTGTTAAGCCATATTGTTTAGAAATCCCATAAGGTGTTTCCTTTGGTGCAACCGTGTGAGTTTTCTGAGCAGAAAGCCCTAAGAAGCCTATAAGTCCTGATAAAATGAAAATCTTTTTAATCATCCCTTTTTTATAATGTTACAAAAATAATGCTTTCAGACCAATATCGGAAATTTTGTTTAGAACAAATCGGAATGACTTCCGGTTCTGATAAGTGTTATAAGCCTGATTTCATCTGCCTGTTCCCAAATGAGAAGCCAGTCTGGCTTGATGTGACATTCCCAAAGTCCGGCATAATTGCCAGAAAGTTTGTGGGGTTTGAATTTCGGCGGAAGATTGCCTTCTGCTACCAAAAGTGTAACCGCTTCATCAAGAATTTTCAAATTCAGCCCTCTTTTTTTTAGCTAGTTTGACATCCTTTCTGAATTGATTGGTTTGCTCCAGTTTGTACATTCTAGGAATATAATTCTTTTCTGAAATCCTCTATAGTAACGGGCGTTGCCTTTCCAGCGCGAACATCGCTAATAGCTTTTTCAGTTTCCTTATTATAACGCGTACTATTATCTTCAATAATGACACTTTTTTCTTTTTCTGATAACAACTTCGCCATTTCGAGGAGTATTTTTCCTGCCTTTGTTCGTTTGTTTATTGTGATTGTGGTCATCTTGTTCATTTTTGTAAAACAAATATACAAAATTGAAATCTGAATATATTTCTATTAAATTGGCGAAATTATCAGTTCCGATTTTTGAACATCCATTAATTGATAACTGTCGGCAATCCATTGTTTGCCTGAATCTGCATAGAACACACTGAAATTGAACACTCTTTCCTGCCAGGTTCCGCCGGGATGTACTTTCAGAAATAAACTCTGCAGCTGATCCAACTTCTCGGACTGCTTTATTTTTTCAGCTTTCAGAAGTCGTTTTTGCATTCTTTTGAAAGATTTCAGCTGCCGTGTTTCTTCTGCTTTTACAAGATTGACAAATGTTTTGTCCGTGAGTTCAGCTTTAGCTTTTATTTCCGAAAACGAATCAATCAAGTCCTGCTCTTTCTGCTGAAGAAGTGATTTAATTTCGTTGTTATCTAATATTTTCTGATTGATGACTTCCGCAAAATTTCCGAAGAAATCTTCTATATTCAAGCCTGCTTTCTCTATTTTTCTGATGGTTTTTTCTTCCAGGAATAACATTGAGTTTCTTGGAATCAGAAGCGGGAAAGGAAGGTCAATGGATTCGAAATAATCTTTGAGCTCGATCCAGTACATAATTTCTGCGTTTCCGCCAACATAAGCCAGATTCGGCAAAATTGTTTCCTGATAGGCAGGACGAAGCACCGCATTTGGGCTGAATTTTTCGGGATGACTTTCCAGTTCTGTGAGAATTTCCTCTTCTGAAAACTTCAGATCCGTGTCCAGAATGAAGTAATCGTCGTTGGTTTTCTCAATCCGGTTTCTGGTTTCTGTTAAATAAAAGAGATTGATTTCTCTTGGATTGACCTGGACTTTGCCATAATTATCTTCCAGAAATTGTCTTTGATTCCTAGTGGTTTCGAAAAGTTGATTCGATAATAATTCTTTTCTGAAAATATCCCTGACCTGGTTTTTCAGTTCTTTTTCGTTTCCATCGATGGTCAGTAATCCGTAATCTGAAAATAACTGATTCACAAGATATCGGATGGCCTGTGTATGTGTTTTACCTTTTTGATAGGCATTTTTGATCCACAGAATGAGCTCGGTTCCGTAAAGATTATCTCTGAATTCTTTTTCGAATTGCTGAATGAAAAATGCTTCATCAATTTTAATACTTCCAACATCGCCACCAGCATTGCCTTTGATTTCGTAATAATGTTCACGTGTTTTGAAATGATTGATCTCATCAAAATCGTGGTCTTCCGTCGCCATCCAAAAAACCGGAACGAAATTGAATTCCGGAAAGCTGGATTTTAAAAATTCTGCCGTTTTGATGGCCTGTAAAATTTTATAAACAAAGAAAACAGGACCGGTAAACAGATTGAGCTGATGGCCTGTTGTAATGGTAAACGTATTCCTGTCTTTTAGAGAAAAGAGAAGTTCCAATTGTTTTGGAGACATCTGCTCTTCTTCATTCTGAGAGAAAATGGTATTATAAAGAACTTCTCTTTTGTTATCGGAATAGGAATTTTGTTTTTCTACAATCTGATTTTTGACATTCTCCAAATCAAAAACTTTCCCTTGAAATCCGTCCAGATTTTTTCTCAAAAAGTCTTTTACCAATTTTGGAATGCTGTCTATATGTTGGAAATCGATGGTCATTCTGGTTGATACTGTTTATATTTCTAAAAGCAAGGTTCGCTAAGTTTTTTAACAACTTATTGTTTTACGATCCGCAAAGGCTTTTGACGCCGTCGAAACTTTGATTTTACTAAGTAAAGTTTTAAACTCCTATTTATTTACAAATCTTGTTTTTATGTACTCATTGCAGCCCGGCTTGAACGGAGCTCTTTTTCTGAAAAAACAGCTGCTGGTAGATGCGGATGATTTTTCAGAAAAAAGCGGGAGTGGAAGACGGATAAAGCTGCCATAATTATTCTAATAAAATTAATGAAAAAGATACCACACGATTCCTATGTTCAGACGAAAATCATAGATCGGGTAATCCGGTGCTGCAAATGACCTATTCTGCATAAAGGTCTGGTTGATATGCTGTCCTTCCAGATAGAAGAACATCCGTTTCACTTTCATATTAAAATAGACATCGGCAATTGGTCTGCCACCAATTGAATAAGGATTTGTTCCCGGTAAAACGTATTCGTTCAGCAAAGGAGAATATTCTCTGGATGCAAATTTTGTGAAATAATAGACTTTGATCCCGGTCTGGACAGTCGCTGCTTTTTTGAAAGCCGGAGCCTGGTAAAAAACATTCACCCTGCCGATAAAATCCGGGACGGGAAGTAAATCCTGGTTACTGAGAACTTTTTGGAAGAGCACTCTTCCGTTTAGATTAAATTTTCCATATTTAACCGTTGCCTCACCGCCAATCTGCGAAATATTAACTGATGAGGAACTTTGCTGCGGTTTTGCCGAACTGTCAAAATAGGTATAATTATCAATTCTGTAATAGTCTGCGAAGACCTGTGAATCAAACCATTTTGCCAGTTTCAGGGTTCCGCCAATTTGTGTTATCGTTTCATTATTAGGATTATCCAAGTAATAGTTATAATTGATATAATGAGAAGAATTGACAAGATAATTGAAGCTTGGATAAGCCGACTGGAAGTTCAGCCTTCCTTCTACAAGATAATCTTTAACCGGTTCATAGGCCAGCTCATTGGTTGTCCTGATGTAATTACCAAACTCGGAACCTTTGGAAAACTCCAGGAATGATCTGAGCTGAATTTTATCCAATAACTTAATCTGCAAATTGCCAACTGCGCCAAATCTCTGCTCTTTGAAATAACCCGGAATATTGAGCGCCGGAAAAGCATTTTTATTCCCAAAATCTATGGTCTGATGACGGAAGCCCGCATCCAGTTTGAATTTTTCATTGTCCCAAACCAAGCTAAATGTGTTGCTGAGATTGTTCGAGAACTTTTTGTTGGTAAGCGGAAATTCATCAATGGATTCAGAGTTAAAGAATACAGGATTGCTGGCGGTCTCGGAAAAATAATATTTATTACCTTGATGGAAAATGGTATGTCTCAGTTTGAAAGGGTATTTTGCGGGATCAAAAGGTGAAAACTCCTGGCTGAAATAATATCTCCTGTAGCCGTATCTGGATTCTGCCCCGGAAAGGTTGGTTTCAATATTCTGCCGGTTATTAAATCTGGAATCACCACTCAAGAAAACACCTTCCAGATCCAATACACCTCCGTTTTCCTGGTTATTGACATTCTGATGAATGTAATGTGCATAGGCCTCGTATTTACTATTTTTGGAAACATAATGAGCGCTGAAAACCGTATTATTGCTGGAAGACAGACTATTCCTGTAAAGTCCCTGAGACCTTAGTCCCATATATTCTATTGCGAAATTAAAATTCTTGCCGACATTCTGGGTATAAGTGGTCTTCAGCTGTCCGCCATTTTTCATTGAATTGTTATAGAAAAATGTAGTTGTAGGTGTCTTCACATCATAGTAGTTGATATCATTCTCGCCTAAAATATAAAAAGATTTGTTCGTAGGAAGAAGACTTAGATTCTGCTCGGCATTCATTTCATACACCAGATCCTGAAAACCGGAACCGACATTAGCGTACTGGATTTTTCCGAAATTATCCTTCTTGTTATATTGTGTAAAGATGTATGATTTCTCAATAGCAAAGGTTGTGTCAAAAACTTTCTTTTCAGAAAATCTCTTCTTGACCAGATAATCATTGATTGTAGGCTTATATATCTCTAAGGAATCTTTCTCGCCGGAATCGACTTTAAGCGTATCGGATATCTTATTAGCATCTGTTTTGTTGACTTGCTGAGCATTTACAAAAGCTCCAAAAACGATCAATATAATTGATAAGTATTTCATCAAGGAAATTTGGTACAAAAATACTAATTATAGTTAAACAAAAAGTCCCGCAAATTGCGGGACCTTTATTCTGTAAAATAATTAAAATTATTTTTTGATAATTTTAGTGTTTTCTACACTTCCGTCTGTGTAAACAGCCTGAAGGATATAGTTTCCTTTTGCAAGATTAGAAACATTAACCTGTGCGTTAGTTTTCTCTCTCTTAACAATTTTTCCGGACAAATCGATAACTGCTACTTCCTTGATATCTTTTGCAGCTTTTAAAGTAACAACATCAACTGCAGGATTTGGGAAAGCAGCTAATTTAACTTTATTTGCATTAACATCTGACACGGCAAGTGCTAAATTACCAGATAATACGCTGAAAGCAGGGAATGGCAATCCTGAAGTTGTACTCTGAGCCCCACTAACGCCTCCTGCGAAACCAGTTGTAGAGTTAATGAATGCCAAAGAACCGAAATATTTTTCAAGTGTTGGATCACTAGCAATCTCTGTCCAGTTAAGACCTCCATCTGTAGAATATGATGAACCTGCATCAAAACCAGAAGTTACATAAGTATTTGTTGTTCCAGGAACATAAGCTATATTGTTAGAATAGAATGTTCCGTTTGGCGTCACCGGAGTCCAGTTTGCACCACTATCTGCTGTAGAATATAGAAGGCTTACACCATCTTCGTCGGAGATTAACAATCCATTAGAAGAATCTTTGAAAGCAACATCTGCAGTAAATCCAGAAACTGTCACACCTCCAAAGTCAACCGCAGGCGTTTGAAAAGCTTGCCAAGAAGCCCCTCTGTTTGGAGAATAAAGCACTCTACCAAGGTCTGTTCCAAGCCAAATGTTGTTTCCTAGAACTGTTATCTTTGAAGTATAACCAAATTCTGCTCCATCTTTTGGTGCAGGAGCGGTTCCTGTAGGGATGTTAGTCCATGTAGTACCACCGTTAGTTGTGGTGTACATTTCAAATCTAAGATTACTACCTGTTCCAAATGGGTCACCAGCACAGAAACCATTATTCTCATCCCAGAAATGAACAACATTTGCAAAGGAAATTGTAGTGTTAAAAGATGCTGTGGTCTGTTTTGTCCAGTTAGTACCTCCATTAGTCGTTTTCCAAATACCATTTTGAGAACCAGAGCCGGAACTTACCATCCATGCAGTTGTTGCAGAAACAGGATGAATATCTCCAATTGTAGCAGCAGCAGGAGGTCCTGAAATTAATTTGTTTGACCAAGTATTTCCTCCATCGGTTGAAAGACCCATATATCTACCTGTGTCTGTTGCAGAAGTAGACTTAGTATCTGCAAACCAAATCACATTGGCATCTACAGCTTTTAAAACATTTACAAAGTGTAAAGCCGGGGCTCCGGTCGTTTTGGCTACCCAAGTTGGAGTTTGAGCTTTTGTTAAGCCTACGATAGAAACTAAGGCTAAAGAAAATAATATTTTTTTCATAAGTAAAATTTTTATATAGATGTAAATTTAGAAATAAAAATCGACAAATAAGGCATTAATGAAAATAAATCGATAATATTTATAATTAAAATACAAAGGCCAGCCAATGAAGCAGACCTTTGTAATATTAAATATAGGTTAATTATAACCCGGGTATTGGGTTAAATTTGCATTAGTATTCAATGCTTCCATTGTCATAGGCAAAACTCTCAATTTATCGTTTGGTTGCACATCACAATTCATGGTACAATTAGATGGTTTCGTTATTGATAGATTATATCTCTTTAAATCCCAGAATCTTTGACCTTCTCCATAAAACTCTTTTGCTCTTTCAGTTAAAATATCATTTAATAAGTTTGCTCCAGTGTAAGTTTTTCCTTTTCTGCTTGTGGCAAAAGCATTTAATTTTGTTAAAGCTAATGCTTGTTGACCAGTATGATATAAGGCCTCTATTTCATTTAATTGTGCCTCAGCAAATCTAAATACTTTGATATTTCTCATAAAAGGCACCTGACTTGAATTTCCGTCTGGACTTGTTAATCTTGGATATTTATTAGTCCAGTAACCTTTTGGCGAATCAGTCGCAGGAGCACCAGTTGAAACCAACAATGATGTGGCTCCAGTTGCAGTAGTTCCTCTTCTCACATCAGTAGAAGCGTTATTAGCCCCTGTTGCAAAACTGTTATAAAATGTCTGATTAAACAGTAAACATCTTTTATCACCAGTTCTGTTATAAAACAAAGGCAAAGCCACATTAGAACCAATACCTGTTATTTGGTTTGCCAAACTATTAACATCAAGCTCCCAAATTGTTTCCTTATTTTCCTCAGAGAAGGCATCATTCGTTGAAGCGAAATAATTGTAGTAATCAGTAGCTTCAACCGGCATAACCCTATAACTTCCTTCTACTATATTACCATTAGAATCGCGAGTATCTCTGTTATTAACTATATCACTAGCGTACTGTAAAGCAAGTTGTGCATCACCAGGCGCTCTCCTTGTAAGATATACACGCGATAATATTAGCTCTGCAGCAGCCTTTCCTAAAGTTGTTTTAGAAGTAGGTTTTACCTCAGCCCCATTAACACCCGCTGTCAAGTCAGAAATAATCTGTTCATAAACCTCAGCAACACTAGCTCTTTTAGGTTGTATTAAAGAATCATAGTTACCTAAAACAATGGGAACTCCATATTCTTGATTAATACCTGATGTAGGAGAAGGCGAATAATAAGTCACTAGGGTAAAATATGCCAAGCCTCTTATGATTTTAGCTTCAGCCTTCATTCTTTCAACATTCGCATTAGTAGCAACATTATTGTCATTAATTACAAAGTTACACTTCATAATTGCATTGTACATTAGCGAATAAAAACTGAATTCTCCTTGATTTGAATTATAGTTTTTATTGTTAGTTAAAACATAATTAGCGTTTGTGGTAGAAACAAAAAGGTTGTCTCCCAAAAGGTCTCCGAAAATCATTAACTCTGTTCCGAAGCCACTTGTACTTCCTAAATTATAGTAAGCACCATTTAATAGCATTTGTAATTGCTCTTCAGTACGTGGAACCTCAATATTCACAACACTGTTAGCTTCAAGATCTAATTCACTCTCACTACAAGATTGTGTGAAGCCAAGAAGACAAAAAGCAGATAAAAATATATATTTTTTCATTTTAATTCTTTTTTTTAAAATCCGATTTGAACACCCATTGACATTGTTCTTAAAACAGGAGATGCATACCAGTATCTACCTTTGCCCAACCATGACCAAGAATTAGAATTAGATTCAGGATCATAGTTAAGATTTTTATCAAATGCCCAAGTTAATAAGTTTGTCCCTCTTAAATAAACTGTGAAATTATTAATTCCTGTACTCTTTTTGAATAGATCACCAAACGAGTAAGATATTCTCATTTCTTTCAATCTAATATGATCTCCTTTATTAAGAAATCTTGACGACTCTAGTCGCGATGTATTAGGATCACCAAGAACCGCCTTTGGATTGCTAGCATTATAGTTCTCCATTCCCGGAGCATCTGTCCAGCTATCGTATAAAGCTTCCGTAACTTGATTTCTAGTAGGAAACCTACCATCATGTATCGTATATGAGTGAACTCCATTTTGAACATAAAAATCAAACTGTCCTGAAAGTAAGAAGCTTAATGAAATATTCTTATACTTGAATTCGTTAGTCAAACCTACATTATAGATCGGAAATGCACTTTTACCCATCCAAGCTCTTTGCGCATTTGTTCTGATATTAGTTACATCCGTTTTAGATTCATCTGTATAGAACAAAGCGTCCCCTGCTCTGATTCCCTTGCTTGGATCATCCTGCTGAGCTATACCAGCCCATTGTATTACATAATATTCACCCAATAAATGGCCTGGCGCTAATGCAACTAATTCATTACTGGCGTCATCTGTATCACCATTATATGTTACGAGATCCTGACCATAAAGTTTTTCTAATTTAGTCTTGGAATAGGCTCCGTTAGCATTTATATTCCACTGAAAATCAGTACTTTTCACCGGGGATGCCTCAATCACCAATTCAAATCCACTATTGTTTATCCTTCCAACATTCCCATAAAAGCCTCCAGGCCCTCCAGATTCATGAGCAAGATAGTATGTATCAATTGCTCCATCTGTTATTTTGCGGTAATAATCCAGAGTAAATTTTAAACGGTCATTAAAAAAACCTAATTCCCCACCAACATCCAAATGTTTTGATTCTTCCCAAGCTAAAAGAGGGTTACCGGCATTGTTAATACCTCCATATCCGCCGTTAGGACCCCATCCATAAGTATAGTTATAGAACATATTTGTTGCAGAATTATACTGTGGACCCCACTGATCGGCATAAGGAATGTTACCCAATACACCATAACTTGCTCTCAAATTAAGTGTAGAGAATAGCGAAGGAGCAAATGCTTCTTGCATAACATTCCAAGACCCTCCTAATGACCAGAATGTTCCAAATTTATCATTTCCAAGCGTTGAGTTTCCATCTCTACGTAATTGTCCTGAGATAGAGTATCTTTTATCAAAGCTATAGCTAAGCTTCCCAAAATAAGATAACTGACGCCATTGTAGATCATCATTTGACACAAACTGATCATCAGTGTAGTTAAAGTATGGATCACCGTTATTAAGCGTGAAAGATTGAGCATTCAACACATTATATTTGTGATCCTGATATTCAATTCCCACTGCGGCACCTACAGAATGCTTATCAGCAAAGACTTTATTATAGCTTACTGAGTTCACCCAGTTCCACTCAAAAATAGATGTTCTATAATCGCCTAAGAAACCCTGATCCTGTGTCATGATCGTATAAACAGGATGTCCTGGTTTTACAAGCATTTGCTCTCTCATCAACTGGGTTTGTGTACCAAATGTTGAATTAAAGGCAAAATCTTTAGCAAAAGAATAATCCATATTGGCAGATGCAATGAAAGTATTAATCCATGATGTCTGTCTTGCTTCATTAAGAATAGATACCGGATTGAAACCTTTTGTAGGTGACCCCTCTCCCAGATCCGACTGATTATAAACGCCGTCATCCGGATTATTATTTTCATTATAAATTGGTCTTAGTGGAGAAATCATTATTGAAGATGTCACTGGATTGGCAGATGCACGTCCTCCAAAGTAAGTTTCTCTTTTAATGTTAGAATAATTAACATTCATACCAAATTTCAGATTATCTGAAGCTTTGTGATTTATCGCTGTGTTTAAACTTATTCTATCAAAACCTGAAGTTAAGATAAGAGGCTTATTTTGATAGTAAGATCCCCCGATTCTAAAAGATGTATTTTCACCTCCTCCAGTTGCTCCAAAATTATATGTATTAACTACTGATGAACCTCTTGTAACTGCTTTTACCCAATCTGTATTAGTATTTTTTAAATCACCATTATTATAATAGGTTGGTTCATAATTAGACAAAAAGTATTGTTTTGCCTCATCCATATTTGTTACCAGTGTTTCCGAAACACCACGTCCCCTACTATTCCAAATCAACATTGTTCCATATTTGATATACTCATCCGCATTCATTAGCTTAAGCTTATCAAATGCCCTATCCTGAATACCTGTTTCTGTGGAAAAGTCAAATTTAGTCTTTTGATTATATTTACCTTTTTTAGTTTTAACGATTATTACACCATTAGCCCCTCTTGATCCATATAGTGCTGTTGCTGAAGCATCCTTTAATACATCCACAGATTCAATTGCATTAGGATCTATTGCTGCTAAAGGATTCCAGGACTCCATCATTTGTGCATTATCTGCTCCTTTACCTACAACTACACCATCTATAACGTACAAAGGATTTGGCGTTCCTATTAATGAACTAACACCTCTAATGATTACCATATTAGAAGATCCCGGATCACCACTTGCAGAAGAAAAGTTAAGCCCGGCAACTCTACCGTTTAACACCTCATCTACTGAAGAGAATGGTGTAGACTCGAAGTTTGCTTTGGAAACTGTATTATAAGAACCTACTTTTTGAGCGGGATCCAGTTTAATGTTACCAATAACCACAACCTCTTCAATTTCTTTGGTTTTAGTTGTGGTATCACTTTTTTTCTTTTGTGCCATCAATGCCTGTCCCGTAAAGAACAATACGCCAACGGACAACAATCGTAATTTTACATTCATATTAACACTATTTAATTATAATCTGCAAATATGTTAAAAAAAATTAACAGCCGCAAAATATCCTTGAGAATTCCGGGGCTTATTTTATATTTTATTTAAGTAATTATAAATTTCAATGAAATTGAAGCCAAAAAAACAACTATTAAATATGAACATAAGATAGATTTATGTTAATATCATGTATTTTTCACAATGAGTTTGTATTTATTTAGAATCAATATAAATTAGAGTAGAACCATAAAAAAGGATCGCCTAAGCGATCCTAATCCTATGATTTTTAAAAGTTTATTTCAGTTTTTTCTTAATAGCAACTTCTTCATAAACTTCAAGGATATCACCAACTTCTATGTCATTATATCCTTTTATATTAAGACCACATTCGTAGCCTTTGGTAACTTCTTTAACATCGTCCTTGTAACGTTTCAAGCTTTCTAGCTCTCCGTCAAATTTCACAATGCCATCACGTAGCAACCTGATTTTGGAATTTCTGGTCACTTTACCTGTAAGAACCATACATCCTGCAATGGATCCGACTTTAGATATCTTAAACACTTCCCGTATTTCAACATTACCAATCACCTGCTCCTGGATTTCCGGAGAAAGCAAGCCTTCCATAGCTTCTTTAACCTCATCAATAGCTTTATAGATAATAGAATAAGTTCTGATTTCCACTTCTTCCTTGTCTGCAATATCTTTAGCATTCACACTTGCTCTAACATTGAATCCAATAACAATCGCATCTGACGCTGCCGCTAGTAAGATATCACTTTCTGTAATCTGACCAACACCTTTGTGAAGAATATTGACCTGAATTTCTTCAGTCGATAACCTCTGAAGCTGATCAGACAATGCTTCTACAGATCCGTCCACATCTCCTTTAAGAATGATATTCAATTCTTTGAAATCTCCTAAAGCGATACGACGTCCAATCTCATCAAGTGTGAGGTGTTTCTTGGTTCTGATCGATTGCTCACGTTGTAACTGCTCTCTTTTATTTGCAATAGTTTTGGCTTCTTTTTCATCAGCAAAAACCCTGAATTTATCTCCGGCTGTGGGTGCTCCGTCTAGACCAAGAATTGTAACAGGAATAGATGGCCCGGCTTTTTCCATTGCTCTGCCACGCTCGTCCAGCATTGCTTTTACTTTACCGTGGTTTTTACCTGCCAGCACATAATCTCCAACAGTCAGAGTTCCATTCTGAACCAACATTGTTGCTACATAGCCACGTCCTTTATCCAAAGCAGCTTCAATCACTACTCCGCTAGCCTGTTTATTCGGATTTGATTTTAATTCTAATAATTCAGCCTGCAAAAGGACTTTCTCCAGTAATAGTTCAACATTATTACCAAATTTAGCAGAAATCTCTTGTGCCTGAACATTTCCACCCCATTCTTCTACCAAGACATTCATTGCAGAAAGCTGTTCTCGGATTTTATCCGGATTGGCGTTAGGCTTATCCACTTTATTGATTGCGATAATCATTGGAACGCCAGCCGCCTGAGCGTGAGCAATTGCTTCTTTGGTCTGAGGCATTACATCATCATCGGCAGCAACCACAATAATTGCAATATCGGTAACTTGTGCACCTCTGGCTCTCATCGCTGTAAACGCTTCGTGACCTGGCGTATCTAAGAATGTAATTCTTTGTCCGTTTTCCAATTTCACATTATAAGCACCAATATGCTGAGTAATCCCTCCGGATTCACCGGCGATTACATTTGTTTTTCTAACATAATCCAGCAATGAGGTCTTACCGTGATCTACGTGTCCCATTACTGTTACAATTGGTGCTCTAGGAAGCAAGTCTTCTTCAGCATCCGGTTCTTCCTCAGCAGCCGCTTCCTCGATATCAGCGTCGGAGAATTCGATTTTATAACCAAATTCATCAGCTACCAATGTTAAAGTATCAGCTTCAAGACGCTGGTTCATCGTCACCATAACTCCCAGAGAGAAACAAGCAGAAATCACTTCTGTTGCGCTTACATTCATTAATGAAGCCAATTCGCTGACAGTAATAAATTCAGTTACTTTGAGTGTTCTGTCCTGAGCATCCATTTCCTGCTGAAGTTCATCTTGTTCCCTTCTCCAGGTTCTTTTTTCTTTTCTATGCTTAGATCCTTTGGATTTACCTCCTTTATTAGTCAGTTTTTCCAGAGTTTCTTTAATTTGATTTTTTACCTGCTCATCAGTAAGTTCAACAGGCATTACACGGGACTGGCCTCGGTTGTTATTGCCACCTCGGTTGTTATTTCCCGGGCGGTTGTTATTATTTCCGCCACGGTTTCCACCTTGGTTGTTTCCACCCTGGCCTTGCGGGCGATTGTTATTTCCGCCTTGCCCTTGTCCTTGTCTATTTCCTCCGCCTTGCTGATTATTATTTTGTCCGGCATTATTTTGCCCGGGCGTATCTTTTGTAATACGCTTTCTTTTTTTCTTAGCAGCATTATTATTGGAGCTGGATTTTGGCTTATTAAACTGCGAAAGATCGACAGTTTCTTTCAAAATCTTCGGACCGTCTAGCTTCTGATAAACCGTTTCAATCTTTTGAGGCTCATCATTTTCCTGAACTTCCGGCTTTTCCTGTTGTACAGGTTTTTCAGCAACCACTTCCGGTTTCTTCTCCGGCTGCGCTGGCGAAGATGGCTTTGGTTCCTCTTCTTTTTTAGAAACTTTTGGTTTGTTTCCTTCAAGTTTGGAAAGGTCAATCTTATCCAAAACTTTAAATTCCTGCTTTTCTTCTCTTTTCGGAGCTTCTTCCTTAGGCTCTTCTTTTTGCAGCACCGGTTCCTCCTTTACGACTGGCTCTTCCACCGGCTTTTTAGGATCAAGATCTATTTTACCCAAAACTTTGGTTTCAGGCTTCAGGTTTGCTTTGGCTCTTATAACCTCAGGCGCTTTTTCCTCAATTGCTAATTTTTCATCAGGAACTTTAGAAATCACAACCTCATGAGAAGCTTTTCTCTGTTCTCCATCTTTTCGGAACTCAGCTTCTAATGCAGAAAATGCCTGTTCTTCCAATAGAGCGTTAGGATTACTATCCACAGCTATTCCTTTGCTCTGGAGATATTCCACAGCTCTGGGTATAGAAATGTTTAGTTCTTTAACGGCTTTATTTAATCTTATTTTTGGCATAAATATTAATTTGCTTTTGGCTTTTAGCGTTTTAAGCTTTCAAGCTTTTATTTTTCTTTTTATTAAGTTTAGTTTCAGATTTTTTTTAAAATCCATTATTAAATTATCCTTCAAGTTCTTCTCTCAGAATATTTTTCACTTCTTCGATTGTTTCCTCTTCCAGGTCAACAATGTTTAATAACGCTTCAGTATCTTTATCCAGAACACTTCTTGCAGTATTCAGGCCAACTTTCTTGAACTCATCAATAATCCAGGATTCAATCTCATCGGCAAATTCTACCAATTCAACATCATCATCCTCGGAAGTTTCTCTGTAAACATCAATTTCAAAACCGGATAGCCAAGAGGCCAGCTTAATATTCTGCCCCTGCTTACCGATCACTTTAGAGATCTCATCAACCGGGGTATAAACTAATGCGTAATTCGTATCCTGATTAACCTCAATTTTATTGATGGTAATATTTCCCAAAGCCCTCTTAACAAGAATTTCAGGATTTTTAGACCACTGAATGACATCAATATTTTCGTTTCTCAATTCTCTTACAACGCCGTGAATTCTTGAGCCTTTCACCCCAACGCAAGCGCCGACAGGATCTATTCTGTCATCATAAGCATCCACAGCAATTTTTGCTTTTTCACCCGGGATTCTAACTACTTTTTTCAGAATGATCGTTCCGTCCTGAATTTCCGGAATCTCCAGCTCCAGCAATTCTTCCAGGAATTTAGGTGCTGTTCTGGAAACAATGATCTGTGGTTTTGACCCTCGGAAATCGACACTTTCCACAATCGCTCTCACATTATCTCCCTTTTTGAAAAAATCTGAAGGAATCTGGTTTTCTTTCGGAAGGATGAATTCATTGCCTTCATCATCAAGCAAAATAACGTGCTTATGACGGATATGATGCACCTCACCTACAATCAGCTCACCAATCTTATCACGGAACTGCTCATATAATGTTGCATTAAAGTGTTCCTGGATTTTAGTTGCCAGGATCTGCTTCAGTGTCAGAATATTTCTTCTCCCTAGTTTAGAAACCGGGATTTCCTGAGTATACTCTTCACCTACTTCAAATGTAGGATCTATTTTTCTAACTTCAGAAATTTCGATCTCAAGATCATCATCTTCAGACATTTCATCTTCCACAATCGTTTTATTAAGGAAAATCTGAAAGTCTCCTTTGTCCGGATTTACAATAACATCAAAATGATCATCAGAGTCATATCTTTTTCTCAAAAGCGTCTTAAGAGAATCCTCGATAATCGCCATCAGATCGATTTTGCTAATATTTTTTATTTCTTTAAAATCACCAAAGGCTTCTATTAAAGCTAAATTATCCATATTAATTTATAAATGATAATTGATGATTGATAATTGATTTTATTCCGAATCAATATCTTTCATCATATTGTTAAAATTTTATTACTACCAATGCTTTTTTAATTTCCGAATAAGGTATTTCCTTATCCTCTACCACATCCTCTTTTCCTTTACCAATCAACTTTGGACGCCTGTACTCTAATCGGATTACAATTTTCTCTTCATCAACATTTACCAGCTCTCCTTCAACTCTGGAATCATCACTTAACAATACATCGATTGCCCTTCCAATGTTCTTTCTAAACTGCCTCGGAGATTCCAGCGGCTCACTTAATCCTGCGGACATAACCTGCAGACCAAAATCGTGCACCTCACGGTCAAGATTAAACTCTACAGCCCTGCTTGCATCAAGACAATCCTGTAAAGAAACACCATTGTCTCCATCCAGGATAACAGTGATATCAGAAGAAGGAGAAATTTTCAGATCAATTAAAAAAAGATCCGGTCTTGTCTCAAGAAACTCATTAATCAGTCGGGTTACTTCTGCTTTAAAATCCATATTATTCTGCAAGTTACATCTACGAAAAAAGGCATTCTTGCGAAAGCCTTTCCATTTTTCCCGTAAATCTTTTGCAAAGATAATTATTTTTTCTTTAATATACAAGAACTCAATCATTTCAATTATACATACTGCAAGCAATTTTTTCTTATTTTTGCCAAAATTTAAAATTTATTCTTAGTGAATATTACAATTGTTGGAACCGGATATGTTGGGCTGTCAAATGCTGTTTTGCTAGCACAACATCATAATGTAATTGCCCTGGACATTATTCCGGAAAAGGTTGAAATGCTGAACAATAAGCAATCTCCTATTGACGACACTGAAATTACGGAATTTCTGAAAACCAAAAATCTGAATCTAAAGGCAAGTCTTGATAAAGACGAGGCCTATAAAAATGCGGACTTTATTATAGTAGCCACCCCAACAGATTACGACCCCTCTACCAATTACTTCGACACCAGCAGTGTTGAAAATGTGATAAAAGAGGTTAAAACCAATAACCCAAAAGCAGTTGTCATTGTAAAATCTACTGTACCTGTTGGCTTTACAGAAAATCTGAAAAAAGATTTAGAATTTGACAATATTATATTTTCTCCGGAATTTTTGAGGGAAGGCAAAGCACTTTACGATAATCTTTACCCGTCGAGAATTATTATTGGTGAACAAAGCGAGCGTGCAACAATTTTTGCGGATCTTCTGAAAGAAGGCGCCATAAAAAAAGACATCCCTACTCTTTTTACCAATGCCACCGAGGCAGAAGCTATCAAGTTATTCTCTAATACGTATCTTGCAATGCGTGTGGCTTACTTCAATGAGCTGGACAGTTATTCCCAAATCCATGGATTGGACAGCCGTCAGATTATAGAAGGTGTGGGACTGGATCCAAGAATTGGTTCTCATTATAATAATCCATCTTTTGGTTATGGCGGTTATTGTCTTCCAAAAGATACTAAGCAATTACTTGCTAATTATAATTCGGTTCCCAATAATCTTATCCAGGCTATTGTGGATGCTAATCGTACAAGGAAAGATTTTATTGCGGATTCTATTTTAGAAAAAAAACCTAAGAAAGTTGGTGTTTATCGATTAATAATGAAATCCGGGTCAGACAATTTTCGGGCCTCTGCAATACAAGGCATTATGAAAAGGATCAAAGCCAAAGGCGTGGAAGTAGTTGTTTATGAGCCAGTTCTGAAAGAAGAGTCTTTTTTTGGTTCGAAGGTTTTTCGGGATTTGGATGCATTTAAACAAGAATGTGACGTTATCATATCCAACCGAAATACACCGGAACTAGAGGACGTCAAGGAAAAAGTATATACCCGAGATTTATTCGGAAACGATTAAAAAATTAAAGTTTTTATAAAAACCTTTTATGAAAAATATAATAATTACCGGAGGTGCCGGTTTCATCGGTTCTCACGTTGTTAGAGAATTTGTGAAAAATAATCCAGATTCTAAAATCATCAACCTTGATGCTTTAACTTACGCTGGCAATCTTGAAAACCTGAAAGACATCGAAACCGAGTCTAATTACGTTTTCGAAAAAGCAGATATTACAAAACCCGAAGAACTGAGAAAAGTCTTCGAAAAATATAATCCTGATGCTGTTGTTCATCTGGCTGCGGAAAGTCATGTGGACAGAAGTATTACAGATCCGAACGCGTTTATCAATACCAACGTCAACGGAACTGCCAATCTTCTCAATCTTTGCATCGAATTCTGGACGCTTAATCCGGATCACACCCACGGAAGATTCCCGAATGAACCCCGGAAAAATTTATTTTACCACGTTTCAACGGATGAAGTTTACGGCAGTTTAGGTGAGACTGGCTTTTTCTTAGAGACTACTCCTTACGACCCGCAATCGCCTTATTCTGCATCAAAAGCAGCTTCTGACCATTTGGTAAGAGCTTATGGTAACACTTACGGAATGCCGTTTATTGTTTCTAACTGTTCCAATAACTACGGACCAAATCATTTTCCGGAGAAATTAATTCCGCTCTGTATTTCCAATATTCTTAATGAAAAACCGTTGCCGATCTATGGTGATGGGAAATATACAAGAGACTGGCTTTATGTGATTGACCACGCCAGAGCAATTCATCAGATATTCAATGAAGCTAAGACTGGTGAAACTTACAACATCGGAGGTTTCAACGAGTGGCAAAATATTGATCTTGTAAAGGAATTGATCAAACAATTGGACGCAAAACTAGGCAAACCGGAAGGTTATTCAGAACAACTGATTACTTATGTAAAAGACAGACCCGGCCACGACAAACGCTACGCTATTGATGCTACTAAACTGAACCAAGATCTTGGCTGGAAACCATCTGTCACGTTTGAAGAAGGGCTCGGAAAAACCATCGACTGGTATCTGGAAAATAAAGAATGGCTGGAACACGTGACTTCCGGAGATTATCAGAAATATTACGAAAGCCAATATTCTTAAAAACAGTAACCAAAATTCAAACTATGAAAGGAATTATTCTCGCAGGCGGTTCCGGTACCAGACTTTACCCTTTGACCATTGCAGTAAGCAAGCAGCTGATGCCGGTTTATGACAAACCAATGATCTATTATCCGCTTTCAACATTGTTGCTGGCTGGGATTAAAGATATTTTGATTATCACCACACCGCATGATCAGGAAGGTTTTATCAAACTTTTGGGAGACGGATCTCAGATTGGCTGTAACATCCAGTACAAAGTTCAGCCAAGTCCGGATGGTCTTGCACAGGCTTTTATTCTGGGTGATGAATTTATCGGAAACGATGCTGCAGCTCTGGTTTTGGGAGATAATATTTTCTATGGTTCCGAAATGGGAACTTTGCTGAAAAATAAAACCAATCCTGACGGAGGCGTTGTTTTCGCCTACCATGTTTCTGACCCTGAAAGATATGGCGTTGTGGAGTTTGATGAAGATTTCAAAGCATTATCCATTGAAGAAAAACCATTGAAGCCAAAATCCAATTATGCCGTTCCCGGACTTTATTTTTACGATAATGATGTTGTGGAAATTGCAAAAAACATTAAGCCTTCCCCAAGAGGTGAATTGGAAATTACAGATGTGAATAATGTTTATCTAAGCAATGGCAAGCTGGAGGTCGGTGTCTTGGACAGAGGAACAGCCTGGCTGGACACAGGAACTTTTGATTCTTTGCAGGACGCTTCCGAATTTGTAAGTGTTATTGAAAAGAGGCAAGGCTTCAAGATCGGATGTATAGAAGAAATTGCCTTCAGGAATAAATTCATCAATGAAGAAAAGCTTCTGGAAACGGCTGCAAAATATGGTAAAAGCGGATACGGAGAATATCTGAAAAACCTTATAAAATAAATTAAAATAAAACACAAATGAGTGATTCTCAAAAGCAACAATGGACGGAAACAATAGAATCCAGCCACTCGCTTTTAGATCTTAATCTTAAAGAAGTATGGCGTTATAAGGATCTGGTTTATATGTTCGTAAAGCGGGATTTTGTATCCAGCTTCAAGCAGACAATTCTTGGCCCTATCTGGTTTTTTATCAATCCCATTTTTACAACTATTGTTTATCTTGTTGTTTTTGGGAATATTGCTAAATTATCGACAGACGGCGCTCCTAAGATCCTGTTTTATCTGGCGGGAATCACTTTATGGAATTACTTTTCGACTTGTCTTAACTCTACTTCCAACGTTTTTACAGCTAATGCCAGTATTTTTGGAAAAGTATATTTCCCTAGGCTTGTAATGCCTTTATCCATAGTCTTTTCAAACCTGATGAAACTGGGCGTACAAATGGCCTTGTTTTTAGTCGTTTTCTTTTATTATTTATTTCAGGGAGAAGTACAGCCTAATTGGTGGATATTGGCAACGCCTTTCCTGATTGCATTGATGGCAATTTTTGCATTGGGATTGGGAATGATATTTTCTTCACTGACGACTAAATACCGTGATTTACAGATGTTACTATCTTTTGGGATCAGTTTATATATGTATGCCACTCCGGTAATTTATCCGGCATCCAGTCTTAAAGGGGTTTTCAGGACTATATCTTACTACAATCCGCTCACCGGAATTTTCGAATGTTTCAAATACGCCTGGTTAGGTGTAGGAGATTTCAGCCCTGTGATGCTGATTATAAGTACTGTGATTATTCTTGTTATTCTGGCAATTGGAACCGTGATTTTCAATAAGGTGGAAAAAGGTTTTATGGATACCGTTTAAATCCTAATTATAATGAATTGGATCAAGTTCTTCAAAACATTAAAAAAATATTATTATCTCGAGCCTGCTTTTGATAATATTATAACTGATTATAGGAAAGTAGAAAACCTTAAAAAAAAGTATAACTGCAATATTGATTACCGCGTAAGAATCTCATATGATGATGTAGAAAACTTCCAAATCGGAAGAAATGTTTATATCGGTGCATATTCCGTCATTTTTGTGATGAACGAAAACGATAAAAGAGACTGCCAATTAATCATAGGAGATGACACTTACATTGGGGAACAGAATAATATCCGTGCTGCCGGAGGAACAATCAGAATCGGAAAAAAATGCTTAATTTCTCAGCAGGTAAGTATTATTGGATCCGATCATAATTATAAAAAAGGAATCAACATCCAGGACCAGCCTTGGAAAGAAGAAAACAGCGGTGTAGAAATTGGAGATGATGTGTGGATTGGCTGCTCTGTACAAATAATGGCAGGTGTTAGAATAGGCAATGGAGCTGTAATTGCCGCAGGAAGTGTAGTTACAAAAGATGTAGAAGAGAATACAGTAGTCGCAGGAGTTCCCGCAAAATTTATAAAACACAGAGAATGAAACCTATCGCAATAAAAGCAGAAGACATTTCGAAACAGTACCGGCTTGGACAAGTCGGGACAGGAACCCTGTCGCATGATCTTAACCGCTTCTGGCACAGAATCAGAGGAAAAGAAGATCCTTATTTACGAATTGGTGAAGTTAATGACAGAACGACAAAGGGTAATAGTGACTATGTCTGGTCTCTGAGAGATATCAACTTCGAAATAGAACAAGGCGATGCTGTAGGAATTATAGGAAGAAACGGAGCAGGAAAATCAACATTATTAAAATTACTGAGTAAGGTCACAAAACCAACTACCGGAAAAATGTATACCAACGGCAGAATTGCTTCACTTCTGGAAGTGGGAACAGGATTCCACCCAGAGATGACAGGCCGCGAAAATGTTTTCCTAAACGGTGCTATTCTTGGGATGACAAGAAAAGAAATCACTCGTAAATTCGATGAAATAGTAGATTTCTCTGGTGTTGAGAAATATATTGACACGCCGGTAAAACGATACAGTTCCGGGATGTATGTCCGATTAGCATTTGCTGTTGCAGCCCATTTGGAATCAGAAATATTGATTGTGGATGAAGTTCTGGCTGTAGGCGACTTGGAATTCCAAAAAAAATGTCTCGGCAAAATGGGTGATGTGAGCAATGGGGAAGGAAGAACCGTTTTGTTCGTGAGTCACAATATGGCTTCTATCAAACAGCTCTGCAACAAAGGAATTTTTCTTGAGAAAGGTAATATAAGATATGACGGGAATATTGATGAATGTATCAATCTTTATTCCAATGATAATATCTCTGCAGATTCCTCCATTCTGGAGATATTAAGTATCAAAGACCCTAACCTAAGTATTTCTCATTTTTCGGTTAACGGAATCACGGGAACGATGATTCCTATGAATTTTGATGACAATAACCTGACCATTCGAATTGAAGGAGAACTGAAAGAAGATGCAGAATTTGAACTGGAATCTTTATTTTTCAATAACTTTGATATCCCGATGATGTTCTATGCACCTGGGCATTATGAAGGTGTTAAAAAATATCCTAAAGGAAGATTTGTCATAGAAAAAACGATTCATCTTCCGGAAGGCATGAATAAAGGAAATCTCTATATGCAGACATACCTTGCAAACCCCGGAAAAAAAATGTACACTGATCTCAAAAACAAGATCAGGATCGAATTCGAAGGGACAAGAATGCAGACAGGATGGGTTTTCCAAATAGATAGTGCAGGAATTTTATATTTAAAATAATTTGAAAAAAAAATTTATTGCATACGGTAGCAATGCTTTTCTTCAATCATCGAAAAGAATCATAGAAGAAGCAAAATCTTTGGGTGTTTTCAATGAGACCCAAAGGTACACTTTTGCAGATTTGCCTTTATCATTAAGATCATCTCCCCTATTTCTGGATCAAAAAAAAGGAGGATACTGGATTTGGAAAGCGTATGTCATATACGATAGCCTCCAAAAGTTAAATGATGGAGACATTCTTGTTTATGCAGATTCTGGTTGTGAACTGAAGCATAATCAATCTGGATGGGAGAAAAATTTTCAGATGCTAAATGATAATGAAGCTCTATTCTTCCAGTACAGAACAGATAAAAATTACGGCTGGAATGCATATAACTCAAACTTTATTGATAGTCCTAAACTTAAATATTGGGTTAAGAAAAGCACCACCGATCATTTTCAAACTTTGTTTGGGAATGATAACAGCTGGACAGAAAAAAATAAGCTTTGGGCAGGATTTATGTTTTTGAAAAAAACAGATTCAACTGTAAAACTGATAAAAGACTGGCTGGACATCATGCTTTTTTATCCGGAACTGGTCATAGATCCGCTGATAGATGAACGGCATGAGCAATTACCCGGTTTTTCTTCCCACAGGCACGATCAAAGCATATTGTCCATTATCGTCAGGTTTTACGAATCGAAAATAAAGCTTAAAATTCTGGATGAGTGCAGTGAAGGAGATTATCCCGACCAAATTCTGAAAGCATCACGACGGCAGGATAAAATCGATAAAAACAAAATAACCGATTTTTTTAAGACAATTTACTATAAAATCAATGGATAAAAATTCCAAAATATATGTGGCTGGCCACCGCGGTTTGGTGGGCAGTGCCATTCTCCGGGCTTTGGAAAAGCAAGGTTTTACTAATATCATTACAAGAACTTCTGAACAAGTGGACTTGCGTGATTATCAGCAAACTGCTGATTTTTTTGCAGAAGAAAAACCGGAATACATCTTCCTGGCCGCTGCAAAAGTGGGCGGGATCCAGGCCAATAACACTTACAGAGCTGAATTCCTGTACGATAATATGATGATCCAGAATAATGTGATTCATCAGGCGCATGTCAATCATGCTAAGAAATTATTGTTTCTTGGTTCCAGCTGCATCTATCCGAAAATGGCACATCAGCCGTTGAGGGAAGATTCTTTGTTAACAGGAACTTTGGAACCGACGAATGAACCTTATGCGATTGCTAAAATTGCAGGAATCAAAATGTGCGATGCTTACAGAAGCCAGTACAATGACAATTTTATCTCGGCGATGCCTACGAATATGTATGGCCCGAACGATAATTATGATCTTAATAATTCCCACGTTTTACCGGCTTTGCTAAGAAAATTCCATGAAGCTAAGGAACAAAACCATCCTGAAGTTGTGGTTTGGGGCACAGGAACACCGTTGCGTGAGTTTTTACATTCTGATGATCTTGCGGAAGCCTGTATCTTTCTGATGCAGAATTATGATGATTTTGGACACGTGAATGTCGGGATCGGAGAAGATATCAGCATCAGGGACCTGGCGTTACTGGTGAAGAAAATTGTCGGTTATGAAGGCAATCTGGTTTGGGACACTTCAAAACCGGACGGGACACCGAGAAAACTGATGGATGTGTCCAAAATCAATGCGATGGGCTGGAAAGCAAAAATCGGGTTGGAAGAAGGTATCAGGGACGTGTATGAGAAGAAATTCAAAAACTAAATGCTGATCTGTCTCTCCATATTAGGTGGCGGCCGTGGCAATGACCTGTTCCAGTTTATGCACGCAGATGCGTTTTGCAGAAGAAACGGCGTGACTTTTTACTCACCGACTTTCACAGAAAAATACTGCAAAGATTTTCCCAATCTTCCAGAGTCACCTAAAACGCCTTATCTGATTAAGAAACTGTTGTACAATAAATATTATAAAAAAATTAATCCAAACTGTATCATCGGTTTTACAGATGAAAAGGAAATCCCAAAATACAGAGAGCAGATCAAAAAAGATTATTTAGTTAATTTTTGTTATGGATGGTTTTTTAATAATGATTTTTACAGAGAAGAAGACATCAGGCATTATCAAAAACTGTTTGAGCCAAAAGTGGATAAAGAAGCTTTAAAACAAAAATATCTTCAACTTAACGATGATGAAAAAATCATCAGCATTCATATCAGGCGGGGCGATTACAAAGATTTTATGGAAGGAAAATATTTCTTCGATGATGATCTTTATATCAGGAAAATCAAGGAATTCCTTGCATCAATCCCAAATGGGAATTACAAATTCTTAATCTGCACCAATGACGACAACTTTGATCTGGAACGGTACAAAAAAGAATTTGGAAATGTTATCCGGTCCAAAGAAGGACCGATTGAGGATCAGTATCTGATTTCTCAGACGCATTATCTTTTAGGAGCCCCTTCCACATTTTCTCAGTGGGCAAGTGTGATGGGAGAAGTTCCCTATTATCATATCTATCATCCGGAAGAAACCATTACGGAAGACAAAATAATTAAAGAAATAAGAGGTTACAAATACAAAACAAAATAATGAAAACGGCATTAATAACAGGCGTTACAGGACAGGATGGTTCTTATCTGGCAGAGCTGCTTTTAGAAAAAGGCTACAAAGTTCACGGGATTAAAAGAAGAGCATCATCATTCAATACTCAGAGAATCGATCATCTATATGTAGATCAGCACGAGAAACACGTAAATTTCAAGTTACATTACGGTGATTTGACAGATTCGACCAATATTATCAGAATCATCCAGGAAGTGCAGCCGGATGAGATTTATAACCTTGGAGCAATGTCCCACGTCAAGGTATCCTTTGATTCACCGGAATATGTTGCCAATGTAGACGGCATCGGAACCTTGAGGATTCTGGAAGCCGTCCGGATTCTTGGTATGGAAAAGAAAACCAGAATCTATCAGGCTTCAACCTCAGAATTATACGGCGGTCTGGAAGAAAATAAAAATGCGGCCGGTTTTTATGATGAGAATTCGCCGTTTTATCCACGCTCGCCTTACGGTGTGGCAAAGATCTACGGCTTCTGGATCACAAAAAACTACCGTGAAGCCTATAATATGTATGCCTGCAACGGCATTTTATTTAACCACGAATCTCCAAGAAGAGGCGAAACTTTCGTTACCAGAAAAATCACAATGGCAGCGGCTGCTATTGCTAAAGGTAAACAGGAAGTTTTATATCTGGGAAACCTGAATGCACAAAGAGACTGGGGACACGCCAAGGATTATGTAGAAGCAATGTGGAGGATTCTGCAGCAGGATGTAGCTGAAGATTACGTGATTGCAACCGGAAAAACGACATATGTCAGAGATTTCGTAAGAATGGCTTTTGCAGAAGCTGGTATAGAATTAACATTTGAAGGTGAGAATGAAAACGAAGTTGCAAAAGTTGCAAAATGTAATCATCCTGATTATCAATTAGAGATCGGAAAAGTCGTCGTAAAAATTGATCCACAGTATTACAGACCCACAGAAGTTGATCTACTGATTGGAGATCCTACAAAATCAAAAACAAAACTCGGCTGGGAACCAAAATATGATCTTGCTGGCTTGGTAAAAGAAATGATGGAAAATGATCTGAGACTGGCTTAGAAACCAACAATATGAATCTTAAATCTAAAATAAAATCTTTTGTGACAAATCTAAAACGATTTAGAGAAGATCACAGAAAGTTCAAAATTTCGGATATTAGATATTATAATTTTTGGGCTTTATCAAAGTCCGTGGATTGCTGGTTTACAAAATTTATAGAGCATAGAAATCTCAATCCTAATAACAAAACAATTAATTTTTTTTCAGTTTACGGCGCTCCTCAGGTATCATATTTGACAAAATCTCCCAAGATATTTTTTACAGGCGAGAATATTTTCAATTCAGATTATAAAACGCCATATAATAGCTACCATAGAAATTATATAAAAAATTATAATTTATCATTGGGGTTTAATGATGAAACCAACGAGAAATATATGAGATTTCCGCTATGGATTTTATACATCATCCCGGCAGATGCAAATTATGAGGCCATTAAAGATTTGATTGATCAATACAATAATTCAGATTTTAGATTAAATCAGAAAAGAAAAAATTTTTGTGCTAATATCTCAAGACTTGACAACATTGGAATAAGAAAAAAAATCATTGAGAACCTTAATCCTATTCATCAAGTGATGTGCGCTGGTAGTTTTATGAAAAATACAAAAGAGCTTCAGGAAAAATTCAATGATAATAAAATAGAATATCTGAAGACATTTAAATTCAATATCTGCCCGGAAAACAGCAATACTAAAGGCTATGTAACAGAGAAGCTTTTTGAGGCCATCACATCTGGTACTATTCCCATCTACTGGGGAAGTAATAACAATCCGGAACCTGCAATAATTAATCAGGAAGCAATCTTGTTTTTTGATGAAAACAATCCTCAAGAATTAATTAATCAGGTCAATTTACTTTGGAATGATGAAGAAGCCTATCAAGATTTTTGCAGAAGGAAACCATTTAAAGATAATGCTGCAGAAGAAATCTGGAAAATACTAAATCAACTAAGCCATCAATTAGAAAAAACAATTTAAATGTATTTTATATCTATTATTACTGTTGCTTATAATAATAAATCCGGTTTAGAGGAAACCATCAAAAGTGTCATTTCCCAAACGTGGAAAGATTTTGAATTTGTTATTATTGACGGTGGTTCCAATGACGGAAGCAAGGAATTATTGGAGTCCTACTCCTCAGAAATTAATATCTGGATCAGTGAACCTGACAAAGGGATTTATAACGCGATGAACAAAGGGATTGCAAATTCTAACGGAAAATATCTGATTTTTATGAATAGCGGAGACCGATTTTCTTCCCCCGAGATCCTGGAAAGCATTGCACCTCATTTTAATAATGAAGATATCGTTTACGGAAATGCTTATTATGAGCTGGAAAACCGTAAAAAGTACGAATACCGTATCCCTTCCAGGATAACGATCGGAAGTCTTTTAAAAGAGCCGATCTGTCATCAGTCAGCTTTTTTTAAAAAAGAACTTTTTGAAAAGTACGGACTGTATGATGAAAAGAACAGAATCGCTTCCGATTGGACCTTTATGATGGATTTATTCATTCATCATAATATTTCTCAGAAGTATATTAATGCATTTATCAGCATCTTCGAAAAAACCGGCATCAGCAATACCAATACAGATCTGAGTTTCTCCGAACAAAAAAGATATCTGGCAGAAAATGTTTCCGAAGAAATCCAGAATATGGCCAAGTATTTTGATGAATATTCCAAATTCTATAATGGAAAACCAGGGACAATGCTGAGAATTTTTAAAGATAAAATCTACCGCTTGATTTACCGCAAAAGAAATTACGAACGGAAATACATCGATTAGATTTTCAGCAACGGATTGATATATTTTGGGAATTTTCCGTAGAGAAAAAACTCTTTGTCAAACTTCATTTTATAAAGATAATAGGCCAGCAACGCATTGAGAGAGAACAAATCTTTTTCAGGAAAATTCTTAGCAAACTCCTTACGTATTCTCATATAAAAACTTTTGAAAATAGCGAAATTCATTTTGCAGACATTATTCAGGATCGTAAAATTGGTAAAATTCTTAAGGTATTTTTTTGTCTGCTCAGATTTAGAATACAATTCCTTTTCCCTGGACAGTTCCAGTTTTTTGGTGAGCGTAATAAGATAATGTTCTATATTTTTCAAGCCAACAGTGGCGGTCATAGAATTGGGATTGGACAATGAATAATACACATAAGTTTCCTGTTCCAAAAAATTAATTTTCTTTGCAGCAACTGCCGTTTCAAAAGCCCAGAGTTCATCCTCGTGCAGAAGATCATCCAGAAATTTGAGATGATTCTTTTTCAGAAAATCAGTTTTGTATAATTTGTTCCAGGCTGTTACCGCCCACTCTCCGGAGAAAAAACCGTCAAGAATCTCGTTACCGCTATAAGTTTCTTTCTTATTTTTGAGTGTATGGTAATTACTTTCTTTCGGTACATCATTGAGCAAAAACCTTGTTTTTCCGAGTACAATATCCGGGTCATTTTCTGTCATCTCAATAAAGTACTCAAGCGAATATTCATTCGCTAAAGTATCATCGTTATCCATAAAAAGGATGTAATCGCCAGCTGCCAGATCCATTCCCTTATTTCTTGTTTTGCTCAGCCCGAGATTCACTTCATTATCAATAATCTTAAAATCAATGTCGAGATTTTCAGTAACATAATTATTCAGGACAGTCCAGGAGTTGTCCTTGCTTTTATCATTGATGACGATCACTTCAAAATCCCTGTAGGTCTGTGCTTTAACAGAATCCAGGCATCTTGCAATATAATTCTTGGCATTGTATAAAGGAATGATTATCGATATCTTTTTCATTGTTTTTTGTGTTTGTTGATGAGAACTTTCAAGATCAGGAAAGGACTTATTCCGAAGAATTTTTCTAAAAAAGGCCTGTTGGTTTTAGATGCAATATCCCAGTAAGTTTTTGCAAGATTCAGTTTTTCTTCTTTTGACAACCGATCCTGAAAACGTTCTTTGATGTTCAACAGAGAGCTTTTGGGATTTTTTAGAAGCAATTGATAATAATTACTCATTAAGCCGTCTTCCAGATAATCTCCATAAGCCAACACTTTATCCGTAAACAGTATTTTATATTTTCGTTCTATTCTTCTGTAAACCAATGATTCCGGACAGAATTTTTCGCCTTCGAATTCCGGAAAACAGAACTGCTGATGAATTGCAGTTTTGTAACAATAGATCATTTCACCGGAAAACTCCCAGTCATATTCCGCTCTGCCGGAGACAATCCATTCTTTTTTTCCATATTTTCCGCTATCAAAATTAGTTTTCTCAGAAAACCGGATGAATGTAAATCCTGCAATCTGATTATCATTTTCAATCTTTCCGGAAAGGATTTCCATTTGTTCAACTGCATTTTCCGCCAGATAATCGTCGCTGTCTATGACACAGAAAAATTCAGTTCTCGTATTCCTGAGACCCTTGTTAACGGCAAAATGCTTTCCTTTGTTTTCCTGGAAAATATAATGTATCTCTATATAATTTTCATTTTGAAATTCCTGAACTAAAGTTTTAGTTTCATCAGAAGAGCCATCATCCACAATCAGCCAGACAAAATTTTTGTTAGTCTGATCTTTTAAGCTATTATAAAGCTTCGGGAGAATATAAGCCCGGTTATATGTCGGGGTAAAAATGGTGAGAAACTTTTGCATTTATGGTAGATTTAGCGGTTCATAATCTCCATAGTCCAGAGCATATTTCAGCCAGTTTTTTATGCCGTATTTTTCTACAATTTTTCTGTTTATTTTGTGATAAGGTTTCTGCAGGAATTCCTTCAGCCCCGTAAAATCTTCAAAATCTGTGATGAAAATATTATCCGGATGATAAAAGTCGTAATCCCTGAGATTTTGGTTATTGGAAACAAATTTCTGTTCCTGCTTCAGGCATTCAAAAAAACGGAAAGCAACGCCGTTGTGCGTGTTCATTTTAAAATCAACCACAGCTTTTGCTTTTTGTGTATATTGTTCATTCTCAGATAATGATATTCCTGTATGCTGCAAACTTACCGATTCTGTTTTCTTTTCTTCCCGGAATTCCGGAATTGTCAATATAGCCTTGAATTTTAGATCATTTTTTTTAGAATAAGTTTCGATATTATGAGCCCATTTTATACGTTCATCCAACCCGACTCCAACGTAAAAAAGATCAAATTCTTCTTTGGCCGGATCGTGGAAAATGTTTTCCGTATAATGATAAATCGGCAAAGGCAGAAGATTGTACTGCGGATATTTTCTGATATCCTTCCCATCAAAAACCAGCTTTCTGTCAAAATATTTATAATATTCAAGAATTTTAGGATACATATTTATGCCATCCCATTGGTAGCTCACCATTTTTTTTGTCTGTCTTCTGACTTTTTTAATGAGCTTTTCAGAAAACATATCGGCACGGATAAAGAAAGCGATGTCATATGATTTATTTTTCAGCCTTTTTTCAGCAAATCTTTCAAAAATCTGTTTTTCTTTTTTGATGAAATAATTCTTGTCTTTCAAGATCAATCTCGAAAAAATATTTCCAACCTTGTGAGTCCAGGCTGTTTTATCAGGAACTGGCGGAAGAGATTCTATAAGAATATCAACTTCAAAACCCATTTTCACCAATTGGTCAACAATTGGCTGGGAAAGATTCAGGTTTTTATTGACATAGAGTACCTTCATAGATCAAATTTAACTAACATTTCGTAAAATTATCGGCTAAATTATGCTTTTTTTGTACTTTTACAAATTGAAATTCTTCTTAATTTAAGAACTTCCACAAATGATAAAAAAAATATTAATCACGGGTGGTGCTGGCTTTATTGGAAGTCATCTCGTACATAATCTAATTGACAAAGGTTACAAAATTACGGTTCTTGATAATCTGTCTGAGCAGATACACGGATCTGATCCGGAAAGAACCTCTCCACTTTATAATAGTATTAAAGATAAAGTCCGATTCATCAAAGGAACCGTAACGTCCCGGGAAGATCTTGAAAAATCGATTGAAGGACAAGATGCAATTGTTCATTTTGCCGCTGAAACCGGGACAGGTCAATCCATGTATTGCATCGAAAAGTATACAGAAGTGAATGTTCAAGGAACAGCACTGATGCTGGACATTTTGGTGAATCGAAAAAATTCTGTCAAAAAAGTGATTGTTGCTTCTTCCCGCTCCATTTATGGTGAAGGAATGTATAAACACCCAGAATTAGGTGTGGTATATCCATTACACAGGAACAAAGCTGATATGTTGGCTGGCGATTTCGATGTTAAGTATCAAGACCATCATAAATTGGAGCTCTTGCCAACATCTGAAGATTCCAGAATCCATCCATCTTCTGTTTATGGCATTACAAAGCAAGTCCAGGAACAAATGGTAATGACGATTTGCCCTACTATTGGAATAGCTCCTGTCGCATTTAGATATCAGAATGTATATGGTCCAGGCCAATCATTAACAAATCCTTATACAGGAATTCTGTCCATTTTTTCCAATCAGATCAGAAATAAAGATGGTATCAAGGTATTTGAGGATGGGAAAGAATCCCGGGATTTTGTTTTTATTGATGATGTTATTGATGCAACTGTTGCAGGAATAGAAAATGAAAAGGCCAACGGTCAGATTTTTAATGTGGGAACCAGTATCGCCACAGATGTAATGACCGTTGCAAAAACATTAATAAACGCATATGGAATAGAGGTTCCGGTATCCGTCACTGGAAATTTCAGACTGGGTGATATAAGACATAATTTTGCTGATCTTACAAAAATAAAAGCTAAATTAGGCTTCGAACCAAAAATTGATTTTGAGCGGGGAATTAAACAATTTACAGAATGGGTACTACAACAAGATGTTCAGGAAAATAAACTCAATGATTCTTTGGAAGAAATGAAAGCAAAAGGTTTATTGAAATAAATTTACTTCGGTTATAAACAACAAACAAAATAACAAATGATTCCAGTTACAAAACCATTTTTACCGTCTCAGCAAGTTTATCAGCATTACCTGGAAGGAATCTGGAAAAGGCAGTGGCTTACCAATATGGGACCGCTTGCCAACGATCTGGAAATGAGACTGAAAGATCATCTGAACCTGAATCATTTACTATTTGTAACCAATGGAACTGTCGCTATACAAATGGCCATCAAAGCGTTGGAACTGCGAGGTGAGATCATTACAACTCCCTTTTCATTTGTTGCAACTACCAGTTCTATCGTTTGGGAAAATTGCCATCCCGTTTTTGTAGACATCGATAAAGATTCTTTAAATATTGATGCTGAAAAAATTGAAGCAGCCATCACAGATAAAACCTCAGCAATTCTGGCAACCCACGTTTACGGAAACCCTTGTGATGTTGAGAAAATAGAAAAAATAGCACAAAGACATCATCTTAAGGTTATTTATGATGCCGCACACGCTTTCGGCGTAGAGATCAATGGGAAATCTATCTTTGAGTTCGGCGATATTTCCACCTGTTCACTACACGCCACCAAGCTTTATCATTCTACGGAAGGCGGACTGATCGTGACAAAAGATCCTGATCTTCTTAAAAAGTTAGCCTATATCAGGAACTTTGGCTTCGATGGTCCGGAAAACTTTGCTGAACTCGGCATCAACGGTAAAAATTCGGAATTCCACGCGGCAATGGGACTTGCGAACCTGAAGTATATTGATTCTATCCATAAAAAAAGAAAGGAGCTTACCAAAGAATATGATGAGAAGCTGAGAAATCTGAAGGCTGTGAGGCCAGTCTGGCATAAGCATTCCGAGAACAATTATTCCTACTACCCTGTTATTTTTGAAAGTGAAGAACTGATGCTGAAAATCATAGAACATCTTAAGCTTCACGAAATTTTTACAAGAAGATATTTTTATCCGTCGCTTTCTCATTCTTTACCTTATGTCAAGTCTGATAGCTACCTTCCTGTTACGGAAGATATTGCAAAACGTGTACTTTGTCTGCCGCTTTACTATGATCTTACACTGGAAGAAGTGGATATGATTTCAAGATTAATGCTGAGAATTCAAAATAATTAGGATATGCTGATAATTGGCGCAAAAGGTTTTGCAAAAGAAGTTCTGGAAATTTTTCATCAGAAAGATGAGACGCAAAACCTGCATTTTTATGACGATGTATCTGCAGATATTCCTGATTATCTTTATGAAAAGTTCAAAATCTTAAAAAATGAAGACAATGCAAGAGCGCTTTTTGAGGATCATCCGGAGTTTACTTTGGGAATTGGGAATCCCCAGCTAAGGTCTGAATTAGCCGAAAAATTCCAAAATCTTGGCGGAAAACTGACATCATCAATCAGCAAATTTGCTGAAATTGGGAGCTTTGGGGTTGAAATCGGGAAAGGCTGTAATATTCTTGGCGGCGCAAAAATCTCCAATGATGCAAAAATCGGGCAAGGAACGATTATTTATTATAATTCTATTATTACACACGATGTTGTGATTGGCGATTTTTCCGAGATCTCGCCGGGCGCAACACTTCTGGGTAGGTGCGAGATCGGAAAATTTGTGAAAATCGGAGCCGGCGCTATTATTTTTCCTGATGTGAAGATCGGGGACTATTCCGTGATTGCTTCCGGAGCTGTAGTCAGAAATGATATCCCGGCAAATTGTATGGCAGCAGGCGTTCCTGCAGAAATTAAAAAAACATTTTAAAATTGAAAAAAAAATCGATTCTTTTTGTAGCGGACAGGCCGGACTGGGCTTATCATAACCTCATCAAAACCTGGGGCAGTGGTTTGAAGGATTTCGACTGTTATGTAACATTTGAAGAAGATTTTAACATCAGAGCCAAAAACTTCTCTTTTTCTGAAAAGCTGATAACTGATTTTATCAACCTTGTTAAAAACAATGATAAAAAATTTATTATTGATTCCTCTTCCAGATTCTCTTATCCGAAATATAAAAACCCGCCTGTTTTTGAAGTTAATTCAGGGAAACCTGTCAATAAGCTGCACTTCGATGTTATTTTTGAATGTGCATTTTACTTCCAGTTTATGTCGGTTTTTCCATTTACCTCGGACAAAAAATTTGTCGGAATCTACACCGATTCTTTTCCGCACGAAGGTCCGAGTTTCGATGAAAAAACGAAAATTGATCTTAAAAAATTATCCCGTAAAGAATTTTTCGATAAATATTTGAAACCCTACGATGGAATTATTGTCGGCAGTTCCGGTTTATACAATGATTATAAAGGCCTGACCGATAAAATCACTTTTGGGAACGGAATTTATCTTCAGGATGATTTTCAGGAAAATAAAACCATTGGGGAACAGGAAGGCTTAACAATTGGCTGGACCGGGAATCCGAACCGCTCGATGAAAGGTTTCCGCGAAGTGATAGAACCTGCAGTTGAAGCAGTAAATAAAACAGGAAGAAAAGTTTCACTCAAAACAAAATTCTCCGGGCCATACAAAGATCTGCTCACTTTCTATAAGGATGTGGATCTCATTGCTATTGCATCCGAGGCGGATACGGGTCCTTCTTTATTTGCAGAAGCGAGTCTGTCAAAAGTTCCTGCGATCTCTACAAAAATCGGCTTCCCGAAAATGATTATTGAAGATGGTCTGAATGGAATTTATGTAAACAGAGATATTGAAGAAATGAAAAATGCAATTATCCGGTTGTATGATAACCGTGATCTCCTGAAATCTTTTTCGGCAAGAATCAAAGAAGATTATCTGAGAATTCTTGACAATAAGATTTCTATTAACAATTTTCAAAAATTATTTAGTTAACAATATACGCAGATGATTGGAACACTTATCTGGAGACTGAAAGAAGCAGCTGCTGTTCTTCTGGGAAAAAAGAAAACACAGCGCGAAATGCCCAAACAAAACTTTCCGGAAAAAAGCCTGAAAGGCCTGAAACCTTTCCGGATCTCGGATGATCATCTAAACGATTTTTTGTCCGGACTTTCGATTGAGTTTATTTTCAGTGAATTTAATGAAAACAGAGTCAATGCCGGTGGTGCGGATCTCAGCCACCAGCTGAGACTGGATCCGAGCCTGAGTACTTTAAAACAATATTTTCCTGAAGCAAAATATACGGTTTATTCAGATTTCGATCTGAAAATTGATGGTGTTCATCTGAAAAAAGTCGATAATCCTGTTTTACAGGACAAAAAGGATCTGAAAAGACATTTCTATCATCTGGCAGATTATTATAAATTCCAGGGAATGCTTGAGTCTGAAGCAGATATTGCCATTTCCATAGATTCTGATATGTTTGTTCTGAATGAAAATATCTACAGTTTGATTTATCTTACGGACAAATTTGGTTTCTGTGTTCCGAACAGTTCTGCTCAGAGCATGAACTTCGAGGTAGAAACGTCTCTGGATACCATTCCTGTGACGGATGACAGCAAAGGTTTCGGAACAGCATCCAATATTACACCTATGACTTTATCAAAAAAGTCAGCAGCAGGAAAATTATTCTACGAAAAATGCTGTGAAAACATGGAAAAAGAACCTTCACGCGCTTCCATTGTGATGTGGAAAGCCGCCTGGGAAAGTGGCGTATATCCGTATTTTCTTCCTAAAGAGTTCTGTGTGTGCAGAGGAAACGAAGGCCTGGGAAATGAGGTGATTTTGCATGTCGGACATCCTACAGTTGCCAAATTTTATAATGTAAAACTGTAACTATGAATACCATTAACCCGCTTTTTGCATTTATAGCGTTTGGAATTGCGTTTATAACCAGTAAGATAATCAATTCAAAATATAAGTTGGAAATTAGCTCTTCCAGAAATCTGAGTATTGATGGACTGCGTGGTTTCCTTGCTGTGGGGGTATTTATTAACCATTCTTCTGTTTGGTACAGATATTTACATACTGGCGATTGGGTTAATGCGACGTCCAACTTCTATAACCAATTGGGTTCTGCATGTGTTGCACTATTCTTTATGATAACGGCTTATCTCTTTGTCAATAAATTACTAAATACAAAGGAAAACTATGACTGGAGCGGTTTTTTTATTTCAAGAATCTTCAGACTAGGTCCAGCTTACTATTTTTCTTTTTTCCTGATCCTTTGCGTGATTTTTGTAATAGATAGGAAGCTTAACGTTAGCCTAAGCAGATTTATATTGTCATTAGGACACTGGCTCTTATTTACAACATTTAATAATCCTTTTATAAATGAAAATGGCTTCACCAAAATTATAAATGCCGGCGTTTTATGGTCATTACGGTATGAATGGTTATTCTATTTTTGCCTTCCATTTATATCCATTCCAATACTCAAAAAAATACCTCCGCTAAAAACAGTGATCCTTAGTGTGATATTTTTAATGATATTTTTAAAGTACCGATCAATAGATTTCAATCATATCTATTCATTTTTAGGAGGTGCAATTGCCCCGTTTTTAATAAAATATAAGAATCGGAATTTCGACACAAAATACATTTCAGCTTTGGTAGTTTTATGTTTTCTGGGAATTCCTTTCTTTCATACGTCTGATATTTTTTTCAGTAAAATTTTATTAATAATTGCGTTTAACTTTATTGCTTTGGGAAATACAATTTTCGGAATTCTGAAAAAATCTTCTTTAATTCTATTGGGGGAAATCTGTTACAGTACATACTTACTTCACGGGATTTTATTATTTATAACTTTTCATCTTATTATTGGAAAAGTTGTGGCCATTCATTTTTCTGAAGTACAATATTGGATATGCATATTTATGTTAACACCATTTGTTATTACGATAAGTTTTCTTTCATTTATATGGCTCGAAAATCCAGGTATGAAATTATCTAAAAAATTGATTAAAAAAATAAAAAATGATAATAGGTAGAGGTCTTATAGCCAATCTTTTCACATGGAGTGACAGAGATGACACCGTTTTTTTTGCATCCGGTGTATCTAACTCACTGGAAACAAGAGAAGAAGAATTCAGCAGGGAAGAAATCCTTATAAAACAAACGATTTCTGAGAATCCTGAAAAAACATTCGTTTATTTTTCCACCTGCAGCATTTATGATTCTTCAAAAACAGGTAGCAATTATGTCCTTCATAAGCTAAAAATGGAACAAATCATAAAAAATTCCTGTAAAAAATATCTCATCCTCAGAGTCAGCAATGCGGTGGGTGTGGGTGGAAACCCAAATCTATTGATGAATTATCTCATGAGATCAGTCAATAATAAGGAAACGATCAATGTTCATACAAAAGCGACCAGAAATCTGATTGATGCAGAAGACATCAAGAACATCACATTCCAACTTCTGGAAAAAGAGGAACTCAATAGAATTATAAACGTTGCTTATATTCAAAATTATGCAATTATTGAAATTCTGGAGATCATCGAGCGGTTTTATAATAAGAAACTTGAATTAAACCTTATAAAAAGTGGTTCCGGGTACGACATTAATGTTCCCGACGTAGAAAGTTATTTTAAGTTTAACGGATTGACTGATAAAGAATCTTATCTTTGCAAAATCTTAGAAAAATATTACTCCTGATTCTATATGCATAATTTTAAAGAAAAACTTGATAATAAAAATATTTTAGTTACCGGCGGTGCTGGATTCATCGGCTCCAATCTTTGTGAAGAACTTTTATCATTAGGAGCAAATGTCACCTGTCTGGATAATTTTTCTACTGGGTTCAGAGAAAATCTTGCAGCAATTATAGACCATCCTAAATTCAGATTAATTGAAGGCGATATCAGAAATCCGGAGGACTGCAAAAAAGCCTGCGAAAACCAGGATTTTATCCTGCACGAGGCCGCTCTCGGATCTGTTCCAAGATCAATTAATGACCCTGTTACAAGTAACGATGTGAACGTAGGAGGCTTTCTAAATATGCTGGTGGCAGCCAGAGATGCAGGCGTGAAAAGATTCATTTATGCCGCAAGCTCATCGACTTATGGCGATTCGGAAAGCCTTCCCAAGGTTGAGGACAAGATAGGAAAACCACTTTCTCCTTATGCCATTACAAAATTCGTGAATGAGCTTTATGCTGATGTTTTCAAAAGAACTTATGATTTTGATACCATCGGGTTAAGATATTTCAACGTTTTCGGGAGAAAACAAAATCCAAACGGAGCTTATGCAGCCGTAATTCCGAAATTCGTGATGCAGTTTATGAACCACGAAAGCCCTGTCATCAATGGCGGCGGAGAGTATTCCAGAGATTTTACTTATATCGACAATGTTATTCTGATGAACCTTCTGGCGCTCACTTCGGATAATCCGGAGTCTCTTAATCAGGTTTACAATACCGCCTACGGAGACAGAACAACGCTTAATGACCTTGTAAAATATCTTAAAGAATACCTGTCCGACTTTGATCCGAAAATTGCAGATGTAGAAGTGATCTATGGTGATTACAGGAAAGGAGACGTTCCGCATTCGCTCGCAAGTATTGACAAGGCAAAAAACCTGTTAAATTATAATCCGCAGTTTTCTATGCAGAATGGTCTCAAGGAAGCTGTTAAATGGTATTGGGAGAATCTAAAATAAAAAATAAATTAATGAGTCATAAAATTGCAATTATTGGTCTTGGTTATGTTGGTTTACCTCTTGCAAGATTATTTTCAACTAAATATCCCGTAGTAGGATTTGATATCAATCAAAAAAGAATTGCCGAACTCAACGCCGGAAAAGATGAAACTCTGGAAGTAGAAGACGATCTTTTGAAATCCGCATTGGTTCCTGATAACCCTAACTTTGGGGAAACCGGTTTATTTTGCTCTAACAAGCTAGAAGATATTGCAGATTCCAATATCTATGTAGTAACAGTTCCAACACCTGTTGATAAAAACAACAGGCCGGATCTGACGCCTCTTTACAAAGCAAGTGAAACGGTTGCCAAAGTTTTGAAAAAAGGCGATATTGTGATCTATGAATCTACGGTTTACCCTGGAGTAACGGAAGAAGAATGCATCCCTGTTCTGGAAAAAAATTCAGGGCTGAAATTCAATGTAGATTTCTATGCCGGTTACTCTCCGGAGCGCATCAATCCGGGGGATAAACTTCACACCGTTGAGAAAATCCTGAAAGTAACGGCAGGTTCTACTCCGGAAATCGGGAAAATTGTAGATGATCTTTACAAATCAGTCATTGTTGCAGGAACACACCTTGCGCCTACCATAAAAGTTGCAGAAGCGGCCAAAGTGATAGAAAACTCCCAAAGAGATATCAACATCGCTTTTGTAAATGAGCTGGCAAAGATCTTTAACCTGATGGGAATAGACACACACGATGTTCTTACTGCTGCGGGAACCAAATGGAATTTTCTGCCTTTCAAACCAGGTCTTGTGGGCGGACATTGTATCGGTGTAGATCCTTATTATCTCGCTCAGAAAGCTCAGGAATTTGGCTATCATCCGGAAATTATTCTGGCAGGAAGACGGATGAATGATTCTATGGGACAATATGTTGCCAGTGAAACCGTGAAACAAATGCTGAAAAAAGATGTCAAAGTCAATGGTTCAGATGTTTTGGTTTTAGGTTTTACATTTAAGGAAAACTGCCCGGACGTGAGAAACACCAAGGTTGTGGATGTGGTCAGAAATCTTGAAGATTACGGTATTAATGTTTCTATTTATGATCCTTGGGCTAATCCGGAGGAAGTGATGCACGAGTATGGTCTTGAGACCTCTACAAAGACACCATTCAAAAAATATGACGCGGTTGTATTAGCCGTTTCGCACAAAGAATTTGAAAACCTTAACATTAAAAATCTTCTGTCAGAAAGCGGAATTATTTATGATGTAAAAGGTATTTTAAGCAAAGAAGAAGGTGTGAAAAGACTTTAATTAACGGTCAAATCTCCATCGGAAAAATGGATATCCAATAAACAAAGGCAGGCGATAAAATAAGTCCTGCTTTTTTAGTTTGGATGAATAGCCGGAAGACATATAATCCGAAATACTCAGAGATGTCATCATTTTATAGGCTGTGTAACTTTTTTTCCAAAGCTGTTCACTTTTTTGGGCTTTCCAGTTCATTTCCAGCGTCATCGCCTTGAACTCTACCAAATATTGCAGAATCTGTTTTTTCTTATAACCGTCTTTTTCCTCCCGGTAGGCTTTGTCCATATAACCTGCAATTGTGATCCAGTTACCAAAATGCTTTTCACCTCTGTTATGGATAATGGATGCACCATGGAAATAATACAGATAAGTATCTTCTCTCAGAAAAGCGATTTTCTCAAACTTCAGCATACTCTGGAAACTCCAAAGCACATCCTGCGAAAAAAGATCTTTCACAAAGTAAAATTGATGCTTCATCAGGAAATCCATGCTCACCAGCTTATCACAAGCCATCACAGGATATTGGCCATTCACAAAGTTCCGGACAATTTCTTTATTTCCCTGCAGGATATTTTTTTCAGATTTTATGGGGAAGTAGTTTCTTTTCCAGTTTTCTTCCTCATTGATGCAGACACTCTGGCCAAGAACCATTTCGGCTCCCGTTTCTTCCGCCAGCTTTACAAGATGATCTATGGCATAATCTGTTATCTCATCATCGCTGTCCAGAAAATAAATATATTTTCCTTTGGCGATGTCCATTCCGGCATTTCTGGCCATAGACAAACCCTGATTGGCTGGCTGATTAACAATAATAAAATTGAAATCAGGGTTTTTCCGAATAAAAGCTTCAGCAAGTTCCATTGAAGAATCCGGCGTCATATCATTTACAAGAATGCATTCTATGTTTTTGTAAGTCTGATGAACAAGCGACCGAAGGCAGCGTTCAATAAATTTTTCAACCTTGTAAACCGGGATAACAATGGTAACCAGTGGACTCATCAATTGTATTTTATTTACTAATTTTAGACAAAAATAGAAATAAAAACTTGCTTTAGCAGTATATTTGTACCAATACAGTAATGATGAAACTATTTTCCAAAATCATTTATAAGATTCTGAAAGAAAACACACTTGGCATCATCCGTCAGAACGCCAACTCGAGCATTGGAAAGGCGTTCAGAATCGGAAACTTTTCCAGTATTTACCTTCATCCGTCGGCATCACTAAAAATCGGCTCAGATATTCATCTTAAAAATTACATCAATTTTGTATTGGGAAAGAATGCTGAAGTGATCCTGGAAAACAATGTGTTTATGAACAACTACTGCTCCATAAATGCGATAGAAAAAATTGAGATCGGAGAAAATACATTATTGGGCGAAGGCGTAAAACTCTACGACCATAACCACGAGTATACTGCAGAAGCTGTAGAACATAAAAAATTCAGATCTGCACCTATAAAAATTGGCAAAAACTGCTGGCTCGGGAGTAATGTTACAGTTCTGAAAGGTGTAACAATTGGCGATCACTGCATTATCGGCGCAGGCTGTCTGATATACAAAGATGTACCTTCCGGAAGTATTGTAAAACTAAATCAGACATTGTCTTGATATGATTAACGGAATGAGTGACACAACAAAAATCTCAGTTGTAATGTCGGTTTACAACGGCAGCAATTTTCTGGATCAAAGCATCCGGGCAATTCTGGCTCAGACCTTTCAGGATTTTGAATTTATTATCATAGATGATGCTTCTACAGACCGGACTCCGGAAATTATTAAACAGTTTGCAGAACAAGATCCCAGAATAAAGTCTTTTAGAAATCAGCAAAACATCGGTCCGGCCGGCTTTATCAGAAATCTGAACTTTGGGTGCAGGCAGGCGAAAGGAAAATATATCGCACGCATAGATCACGATGATATTTCCAGGCAAGACCGTTTCTACCTTCAGTACGACTTTCTGGAAAATAATCCTGACGTATTTATTGTGGGTGCTGCCTTGAGAAAAGTGGATGAGAGTGGTGAATATCTGGGACTGATGATTCCACCGGAAAATGATGAACAGATCAGGAAAATGATGCCGAAGAAGATTTCGCTTTACCATCCGGTGATTATGTTCAGAAAATCTTTTTATGATGATTTTTACAGGGATAAGATGCGCTATTGCGAAGATTATGATTTCTATCTGAGGGTTATGACGGATGGTCTGAAGATGGCCAACTTAAAAGACTGCCTGCTGGATTACAGGATTTTACAAAACTCACTTTCCCGCGAGCAGGATAAGGTTATTAAGAATCTTTTCGTGAATCAAAGCAAAGAATTTTATAAGGAACGCCTGCAAAAAGGTATAGACTCATATGATCAATTTGATCCTGAAAATTTTCTGAATATCTATAAAAACCCCTCTAAAGAACTGCTCAGGAAAGCCATTAAAGTTTCAAAAATATATTTTGATTTTATCGGGTTCAGAAAGCTAATGCTCATTTACCAAAACACCTGTAAGAAAGATGCCTTTTTTTTAAGCAATCTTTTCTTTCTTTATGCAGGCAGCCGGGTTTTTAATTATTATGTAAAAATCACAAATTATATAAAACATTAACCATTGTTAATATTTATAGGAATTAAATTTGTTAAATTTGTAAAACACACAAATGATAACAAATGCCTCTATTCTCTATACTTGTAGCTAACTACAACAACTGTGTCTATTTTATAGATTGTTATAAGAGTCTGACCAATCAGACATTTCAAGACTACGAAATCATTATTGTTGATGACTGTTCCACAGACGGCTCTTTTGAAAAAATCAGGGATCTGACTGTTGCTAATCCTAAAGTCAAACTTTATCAGAATCCGGAAAACAAAGGAGTAGGTTACACCAAAAGAAAATGTGTAGAATATGCAACCGGAGAAATCTGCGGTTTTGTAGATCCTGATGATGGAATATCTGCTAATGCCCTGGAAGAGATTGTAAGTTATTACAAAAAAGATAAAATTGTTGCGGTTTATTCTCAGTTTTTTATGTGCGACGAAAATTTGAAACCGCAGAAAGTATTTCGCGGCTCCAGACCAACTCCGGAGCAAAGCTATCTTTTCTTTAACATTTTTCTAAAAGCTAACCATTTTTTCACTTTCAGGAAATCTGCTTACGATAAAACATGTGGTATTAATCCTATTTTAACCTCTGCGGTAGATCAGGATTTATATCTAAAGCTCTATGAAACCGGCAGTTTTAATTTTGTGAAAAAACCGCTTTATTTTTACCGTTATAATATAAAAGGGGTTTCTCAGGATAAATATAAAAAGCAGGAGTTGGTTGATAACTGGCACATTGTTCTCCGGGACACAATCAAAAGACGCAATATTAGTAAACTCTATCATCTGGATCCTGATTCTATATCTAATTTGCCGGAGTTCATTTACAAGAAACAAAATAGTATTTTTGGAAAATTAAAAAGAAAAATCAGATGGTGGATATATTAGTTAAGTCATTCAATCGCCCTTTCTATCTAGACCGATGTATTGCATCCATCCGCAAATATGTTTCCGGGAATTTCCGCGTCAAAATTCTGGATGATGGTACACCGGAAAAATACCTGAACAAGATCCGGCAACAATATCCGGATGCCGAAATCATCACCTCCGACAACTATCAAAAAAAAATCAGAGCAATAGATGAAAACCTGCAATCCGGCAAAAAGATCAATGGCTTTGAGATCCCAACAAAATTTTGGTACGACAATGTAAAAGCAGCTTCTGATTATCTCATAATTACGGAAGATGATGTCTGGTTTACGAATCCTGTCAATGTGGATGAGCTGGTAAAGCAGGCTGAAAATCATGATATTAATCTTATAAAACTGGGCTGGCTTGGTAATGAGTCCGAGAGAGAAGACCTCATCATAAATCCGATCGCTGAGAATCTGGAATCTGCAAAGCCAAAATCTCTGCTCTTTTTTCCGGGAAAGCTGATGGATGCTTTTTTCTATAACCGTTATAAATTCTTTACGATACTGTATAAATTAGGAAAGGTTGATAATTTTACTCAAAGAAAATATTGGGCCCTCAACTCAATACTGATGGGATTCTACAGAAAAGATTACTGGCTTCAGATATGGAAAGGAATGGAAGGGAAAGTGGACGAAAAGCGCCAGCTGATTAATGCTGCTTTCTACTACAAAAAGAACATTCATAATGCTGATTTTATTTCAAAACTGCAACGGGAATCTATGAAAACCACATTCCGTTCTTCCGCTACCAATTCTTATCACGAATATGGTTTTGGATTTGATGTGGACAGGTTCAATCATATCATTAATGAAGCCTGGCTCAGTGGCAAGTTTGATGCTATGGAAAACTTTCCGAAAGATTTCTCGATGGATTATTTCAAAACATTTGTTTCTGATAAAATCAATTTTTCCGAATTTGAAAAATGGGCAGATCAGTTTCGGAAACAGTATGAAAATCTAGGCTGCAATACCGATTAAAAAACTCCGGGAATTCCGGAGTTTCTGATTATTTTATAATAATTCCTGCATATTTTCCATCAAATTCTATCACATGAGGCTTTATGTTTCTGGCTTCGCAAAAATGTTTGAATGCAGCATTGTCTCCAATATCATCACTCATAAAAACACCTCCGTTTCTTACTTTTCCGAAAAGCGTGTTGTAAGCCCATATTCTGCCGTCATAGGACTTATCACTGTCATAATGCACTACATCAAAAATGTTTTGCTCAGCCAATATTTTAGGAAGCGATTCTTTATCTGCATACCGGAATAATCTCCAGTTAAGCCTGTACTTTTCAGGAACAACGCATCCCACAAAATCTGAACTCTGATCCTGCAGAATATAAGGCATATCTGAGCTGTAAAGTGTTCCGCCTCTGCTCACCAGAGATGCAAGCGCTGCAAAAGATGACCAGCCATAAGCAACACCTGTTTCTACAGTATTACCGGAGTTTGTATATTCATTGATATAATAAATCACGCTCAACGCTCCGGCCCCTCCCATTTTTACAGGGGCTTTCGCCTGCGCCTGAAGCGCTGCGGCAAACTCATTAGGAAATAGCCTTTCAAAAGGGACGAATGGCATTTTCAACACATTTTCTATAAACCCTTTTTCAGATACAGCCAGAGCAGCACACCATTTTTCGGCCTCTTCTTTTCCTCTCAATCCGGATGAGCGGTTGAAGATATTCTTCCATATCTTTCTACGCAATTCGGGATAAAGGTCTGGGCGTTTCAGATAGGCAACAAAGGTTAATGTGATCTCAGCAATTTTATTCATACAAATATGTCTTGATTACAAAAATAAAAAAGTTTTGCAGAAACAATACTTATCTTTGCTGTTGATAAGAAAAACACCGGATGAAACAAAAAATAAAAATTCTTTTCAGGCACAGGTCAATGGAAATGGGTGGTGTGGAAAAGGTAATTCTGGGGCTTCTGCAAAACCTGAACAGGGCAAAGTTTGATATAACGCTTTTAGTAAGCCTTTATCAAGGCGAGCTTCGCAATAAAGTTCCTTCCCATATCAGATATATTAAAATGAACAGAGGTAAGGAAGATTTTTCTAAAAATTCCGTGCTTCATCATGTACAGCTTTTCCTGAGAAGTGCCAAGATTAAATTTTTATCAAGATTTCCTTCTTTTTCAGATAAGATCTATCTTGACGAACAATTTGATGTTGAGATCGCTTCATCTTATACAGATTTTCAAGCGGTACTTTCAAGTTCGGACAAAAATTCAAAAAAAATCGGGTGGTTTCATTCGGACATTACATTTCCGAAGCTTCAGCCGGCTGTTCCTGCAATTTTGAATCAGATTCCTCAATTCGATTATTTTATATTCGGCTCGCAGCAGACCAAAGATATTTTGGTTGAGACTTATCCTGACCTGAAAATTCCGGAAAACAGTGTGATCCTGAATGCTATTCCAATAGAAGAGATCAGGCAGAAAGCTGATGAATTTATTCCTGATTTTAAGAGTAAAAACCCTGTTTTTGTATCTGTAGGGAGGTTACATTCCAGAAAAGGTTATCATAAGCTGATAGAGGTTCATGCTAAGCTAATAAAAGATGGCTTTATACATAAAATTATCATCATTGGTGATGGTGAAGAAAAAGAAAATCTGGAAAATCTTGCAAAAATGTTTGGTGTGCAAGATTCTTTTGTACTTCTGGGATCACTTCTCAATCCTTATCCTTATGTGAAGAATGCTGATTTCTTTGTGATGCCGTCTGAATCCGAGGGCTGGCCACTCATCATTGCGGATACGCTGATCCTTCGGAAGCCTATTCTCTCCACTGCAGTTGGCGGAATTCCGGAAATGATCCGTCATCTTGAAAACGGTTATCTCATCAATTATGATACAGATGAGATGTATGATGCTATGAAGGAATTCCTTACCAATAATGATGTCATCGAAAAGATAAAAAAAGGTCTCGAAAATTCTGAAAAACAATTTGACAACCAGAAAATCTTTGATGCAGTTGAAAATATCATTGTTAAATTAGCCCAAAAATAGCTGTTATGAATTTTCTGTACAGAATCATTCTGAAAATCAACACCATCTGGAAAAGGATCTATAAAAAAGCTTATATAGAAATCTGTAAATCCAGGGGAATGAGAGTAGGCGAAGGTGTCATCTTTGTAGAAACGCCGGCTTTCGGGTCAGAACCTTATCTGATTGAGATTGGCAACCGTACTAAAATTACCGCAGGCTGTACATTTATTAACCATGACGGAGCAATGTATGTCATCAGGAGTATGGATAAATATGCGGATGCGAGAAACTTCGGCAGAATAAAAATAGGAGAAAACTGTTTTATCGGAAATAACTGTACAATTCTGCCAGGCTCAAAAATGGGTAACAATTGTATCTTGGGTGCAGGTTCAGTTCTTAGCTCTTCTATGCCCGATAATTCGGTTTACGCTGGTGTTCCCGCAAAATTCATCTGCACACTAGAAGAATATGGAGACAAAGCACTGGCTAATAATGTGATCTATCCCAGATCATTAGAAAGCACGAGAGCTGAACTTGACAGGTATATCAAAGAAAACCTTCCTCATAAGTATAAGCCCGAAAAGACTAAATAATTTATGCTTTTTTAACTTTCAGATGTTATTCACAGCCTAATATTTTCTATAGAGATCATTATCTTTGCACAAATTACGAAGAGCGAGTATGATCAAGATTGCAGCGATAGAATACTATCTGCCCAAAAACATCCTTACAAATGACGATATTGCCAAAGAATTCCCGGAATGGAGCGCCGAGAAGATCAAGACAAAAATAGGCGTAGAATCCAGACACATTGCAGATAAAAATGAAACAGCGCTTGATATGGCTTTTGATGCCTGCCAGAAGCTTTTCTCCTATTACGATAAGAACAAGGTTGATTTTATTCTTTTCTGTACACAGAGCCCGGATTATTTTCTTCCAACCACGGCCTGCATCCTTCAGGATAAATTAGGTCTTTCCAAGACTGTTGGCGCTTTAGATTTCAACCTTGGCTGCTCCGGCTTCGTATACGGACTCACACTCGCAAAAGGACTGATCGCATCGGGAATTGCAAAAAATATTCTGCTCGTAACCGCAGAGACCTATTCAAAATTTCTGGATAAAGAAGATAAATCCAACCGGACTATTTTCGGGGATGGCGCAGCGGTAACCATCATAGAAAAGGACAACGCAAAAACAGATCTGCATTTTTCTGTAGGAACAGACGGAAGCGGATATAATAACCTGATCGTAGAAAACGGTGCTTCCAGAAATAAAGAAGAAAAACCGGTACTGTTCATGAAAGGCCCAAAAATCTTTACATTTGCAGTAGAAAATATTCCGGGACTTGTAGCGGACACCTTACAAAAGAACAGCTTAACTATTGATGATATAGATTTGTTCGTTTTCCACCAGGCCAGTTCCTATATGTTGAATTATCTGCGAGAATTGTGTAATATTCCGGAAGAAAAATTCTTTATGGAAATCGAGCATATCGGCAACACGGTTTCCGCTAGCATTCCGATTGCCCTGAAGCTTGCATCGGAGAAAGGGAAAATTAGTGCGGGTTCCAGAGTAATGGTAGTGGGTTTTGGAGTTGGTTACTCCTGGGGAGCCGGGATTATAGAATTTTAAAGCAATTGTTGAAGAAAAAGATCCTTATCAGAATCGGTTCTCTGCGTCACGGCGGCGCAGAAAAAGTCTTAGTGACTTTTCTCAGAAATCTTCCTAAAGACAAGTATGAAGTTGATCTTTTGCTGAATCTCTATTCCGGGAAATATCTGCCAGATGTTCCGGATTGGGTGAATGTGATGTTTCTGAACCGCGGCGAGATGATTACTACCAATCGTCCAAAAGATCTTCCAAAAAAAGTGTACCGCGTTGTTTACCAGAAGCTTCTGAAAAAATATCCCAAAATACTTTACCGGAAAAAGCTGAAAAACAAACAGTACGATATAGAATTTGCAGCCATCCATGGTTTTATGGACGAGATCCTGAACAGTCCGCTGAAGTCTTCAAAAAAACTGATGTGGATCCATAATGATCTCACACAGGTCAGCGGCTATACTCCGGAAAAAATCAGGCGATTTTTCAGATATGATAAAGTAATGGTGATTTCCGAAAAAATCCAGGAGACTTTTTTATCCCTGGCAGAAAACCAATCAGAAAAAGACAAAATTGTAAGAATTTACAATCCTTTGGACACCCAAGAAATTCTCAGAAAATCCGAAAAACCAGTCATCAATTATCAATTTGATGAGTCTGTTCCTACGTTTGTTTCAGTAGGAACTGTATTTCCACAAAAGGGATTTGACCGCTTGCTGAGAGTCCATAAAAGGCTTTTGGATGATGGTTTTCCCCACCGGGTTTTGATTTTGGGTGATGGTTATGATTTTGAGACGATTAAAAAGCTGAAATCCGATCTTGGCGTCGATGAGACTGCAACTATGTTTGGCTTTACAGATAATCCTTATCCTTATTTCAGACAAGCCAATTATTATATCCTGAGTTCCCGCTACGAAGGTTTTCCTACGGTTCTTTTTGAAGCCATTACACTGAAAAAAAACATCATAGCAACCGTTGTTTCCGGCGTGCGAGAGATGCTGAATGAAGGTAATCTAGGCCTCATCACAGATAATTCCGATGAAGGCATCTACCAAGGGATGAAACAAGCATTGCAACATCCGGAAAGTTTTGATGATTATCAAAAAAATCTAAAGGATTACCAAATGCCTTTTGATCTGGAAAATTCTGTAAACCGAATTATGGAAATTATAGATCGACTATAATTTTTGCGAGATTTTCCTTCTAATTTGTAATTTTATTCCATGAGCTATTCTATCATCCAAAAAGATTTTTACAGAGAAAGCGGCCGTTATCTTTCTCATTTTCAGATTCTGAAGAAATGCTTCAGCCCGAATCTGCATTATATTTATCTTTTCAGAAAAGCTCAGAAATATTATAAAACACCAGTTATAGGATTGTTTTATAAGCTGATTCTACGTCATTATCAAATCCTTTACGGCTTCCAGATCTACCCGGAAACGGAGATTGGTGAAGGTTTATATCTTGGCCATTGGGGACATCTCGTGATCAATCCGAAAGCTAAAATCGGGAGAAACTGTAATATAGCACAAGGCGTGACTATTGCCCAGTCCAACCGTGGAAAAAATGAAGGCGTTCCGGTCATCGGAGATGAAGTCTGGATTGGTCCGAATGCTGTAATTGTAGGAAAAATAACCATCGGAAATAACGTCCTGATTGCTCCGAATGCCTATGTGAATACGGATATTCCGGCCAATTCTGTGGTGATTGGCAATCCCGCTGTGATTACTTCTAAAATAAATGCAACGGAAGGGTATATTAACAATAAAATTTAGAGTTCTTCCGATGGTTGCGTATTTTTAATCCACTGTAACAAACATCAATTATCGAAAATACAAAAAACTGAAATATTTTTTTAAGAAAAATTTGTTAACTAATCAATCAAATAACTAAAAATTATAACTATTAAACTTTGTTAAAAATTCGGTTTTTCAAGATTAATCATTAATTTTGCACCATTATTGATTTCGTCTATTGAAAAAGAAAGGTGCTTTCAGTGAAATAAATAACAATCACATAGATGGCAAATTCATATAAAGCTATTTTTGAGAACAACAAAAAATGGGTAGAATCGAAAATTGCGGATAACCCGCAATATTTCCACGAACTCGCCAAAACGCAAAACCCCGAATATCTCTACATCGGATGCTCGGATAGCCGTGTAACTGCGGAAGATATGATAGGTGCTGAGCCGGGCGAAGTCTTTGTTCACAGGAATATTGCTAATGTCATCAACACGCTCGATATGAGTTCTACAGCCGTAATCCAATATGCTGTAGAACACCTGAAAGTAAAGCATATCATCGTTTGTGGCCACTATAACTGCGGCGGTGTGAAGGCCGCGATGACATCTCAGGATCTTGGCCTGCTCAATCCTTGGCTTAGGAATATCCGGGATGTGTACAGGTTGCATCAGACCGAGCTTGATGCCATTGAAGATGATTCAAAACGATATGACCGCCTTGTAGAACTTAACGTTCAGGAACAATGCATCAATGTGATCAAAATGGCCTGCGTCCAGGAACGTTATATTCTTGAAGAGCAGCCAGTAGTCCACGGTTGGGTATTCGATCTGAGAACAGGCAGAATTATTGACCTTGAAATCGATTTTGAAAAAATATTAAAAGACATCCAGAAGATTTATAATCTTACAGATTCTGACTGGGTGATGAGCCGAAGAAAATAACCTCATCAAATGAGAAAATGAAGTTTTGGAGTATTATAACATTAACGGTTTTCTTAAACTTTACAGCACTACCGGGTATTGCTGCAGTTTTTGGATGGGAACTGCCCAGAACCAATGTTGTGATCAATGAAGAAGAACAACACTCCGGAAATACAATTGTAATTTACGAGAAAACGATTCCCAAAACTCTGGACATCCACGACTTCATAAAATTCTTTGAATCTGACCCTCATAAAAAAATGAGTTACAGCTGGGAATCCAAACTATATTTTCCGCCATTTCTCAGCACTTTTTCCCCTCCTCCGGAAAACATATAAATAACTTTATTTTAGATGCTTTTAAGCTTGCATAAGTAAGCGTGCTAATTCTGTGCATCTAAAAACATCTTCTTCGATGCCGCTTATCTGAGGCACCGGTTATTTATACTATGCAGCCACCAGTAATTGTGAATAAAAGCATATGCCTTTATTTTCCGGTGGACTGTTAAACCGTTGAAACCTAAAAATTTACAAATGAAAAATTCAACATCTTTGTTCGGAGGGATCAAAGAGAACTTACCATCCGGACTTGTCGTTTTCCTAGTGGCCTTACCACTTTGTCTGGGCATTGCGCTGGCGTCCGGCGCACCGCCGCTATCCGGAATTATTGCGGGAGTAGTGGGCGGAATAGTAGTAGGCGCAATCAGCAATTCTAACATTTCGGTTTCCGGGCCTGCTGCGGGACTCACTGCCATTATTTTAGTAGCGATTACTGATATTGGTGCATTTGAACTTTTTCTGTGTGCCGGTATTATTGCTGGGATTATACAACTCATCCTAGGATTTATCCGTGCAGGAAGCATCTCCAGCTATTTCCCCAACAATGTTATAGAAGGAATGCTTGCCGGAATTGGTATTATTATCATATTAAAACAGATCTCTCATGCCGTCGGATTTGATAAAGATTATGAAGGTCATGAATCTCTGTTTGACAATGGTTTCAATAGCGGTTTTTTTACCGAATTACTTGCTGCCATACATCCTGGTGCGGTTGTGATTACACTAGTCTCTATGGGTATTTTGCTGGCCTGGGATCAGATCCCGGCTCTCAAAAGACTAAAAGTTTTGCCGGGCGCTTTGGTTGCTGTTGTTACAGGAATTCTTCTGAACGAATTATTTAAAATAACAGAAAGTTCACTCGCCATTTCTCCGGAACATTTAGTAACACTTCCTGTTCCCAAAAGTCTGGAAGACTTCAAAAACCTTATCACGTTTCCGGATTTTGCGGGGTTTACCAATCCGAAAGTATGGATCACCGGAGCCACCATTGCCATAGTCGCATCTATAGAAACATTGCTCTGTATAGAAGCATCTGACAGGCTGGATGTGAAAAGAAGAATCACGGACACTAATCTGGAGCTCAAAGCACAGGGAATTGGCAATATGATAAGCGCATTCATTGGCGGCTTACCAATGACATCCGTGGTTGTAAGAAGTTCTGCCAATGCCAATGCCGGAGCAACATCAAAATTATCAACCATTATCCACGGTGTTTTACTTCTGATTTGCGTATTATCGATTCCGTTCATCCTTAATCTTATTCCGCTGGCTACACTGGCAGCCGTTTTGATTCTGGTAGGATATAAGCTGGCTAAGCCTGCGACATTCAAACATTTTTGGAAAAATGGGAAATACCAGTTTATTCCGTTTGTCGCAACAGTAGTGGCTGTGGTTGCAACCGATTTGCTAAAAGGTGTTGGGATAGGTTTACTTATTTCAATCATCTATATCCTGCAGGGAAATATGAAAAGAGCTTACTACCTGAGCCGGGAAACGCTGGATGATGCAGATGAGGTCAGCATAAAACTGGCAGAAGAGGTTTCCTTTCTTAATAAGGCAGCGATCAAAAAAACATTAAAGAATATAAAATCCGGATCTAAGGTAATTATTGATGCCAGAACCACATCATACATCACCACGGACGTTCTGGAGATGATTCAGGATTTTGCCAATGTAAGAGCAAAAGAAGAAGATATTGAAGTAGATCTTGTTGGCTTCAAAACATCTTACAGGGATTATGCCAATGATCAGGACTCTCATGTGGTAGTAAATCACAGGAGAGCGATGTAATTTATCAAAACTTATAAATTTCAATTAAAATAACATTATAATCAATTACAAATAAAATGAAAGCACATACATCTGAAACACAAGCTACGATAACTCCTGAAAAAGCCCTTAACTTTCTGAAAGAAGGCAACCAAAGATTCGTAAACAATCTAAAAGCCAACCGGGATCTTCTGGAACAAGTGAATGCAACCAGAGCCGGACAATGGCCATTTGCAGTTGTTCTAAGCTGTATTGACAGCCGGACGTCTGCTGAACTGATCTTTGACCAGGGATTGGGTGACATTTTCAGCATCAGAATTGCGGGAAATTTCGTGAATCAGGATATTCTCGGCTCTATGGAATTTGGCTGTAATGTAGCAGGTTCCAAACTGGTTGTTGTTCTGGGACACTCCAAATGCGGTGCGCTGAAAGGCGGCTTGGATGCAGCAGTTATCGAAGGAATGGGAATGGATAATCTGAATCACCTCATCGGGCATTTTGATCCGATTATCAAAACTATCATTAAAGATGGCGAAGAACGGTCTTCTGCCAACGAAGATCTTCTGGAAAGGCTGAATCATCATAATGTAAAGCAAGCCATAGAAGACATCCGCAAGCAAAGCTCAACACTTAACAGACTGGAAGCAGAGGGTAAAATTAAAATCGTGGGCGCAAACTATGACGTAGAAACCGGCGTTGTTACTTGGTTATAAACATTTTTTCTTCATATAATTAGGGTAGTTGGCCGGGTAATGTCATTTTATCCGGCTTACTTATTTAATAAGGTTTCTAACAACTATTGGCCAAATATAATTATATTTGGAAAAAAACTTATGACAAAAATTTTACCTATTTGTATTTTTTTCTTCGGTATCACAACTGCACAAAACTATTATGGTCTGGATGAAAACTTTGAGAACGAGATCAATGAAAAACGATGGTCTGTACTAGACAGGGACGGCGATGGCAAAACATGGCAGCTTACACCTTCCCAGAACTGGACTACTGCTTTGGGATTCAGCGGTAGTGTTTATGTTTCAGATTCTTATGATAAATCTGCCAGCCAGCCGTTGAATCCGGACAATGTGTTGGTTTCGCCAGCTTTTATATATGAGACGCCGCGCATCAAAAACACCAATGCATTGTTAGGCATTTCATTCAGAATATCAGCATCCGACCCTGTAAAATTCTCAGAGACTTATGCGTTATACATCTTACCCGCGACACAAACTTTTACCGGAACAGAAACACCAATATTTTTTGAGACCTTAAATTCCGGGGCAACGTCTAAAAAAGTTTTTGTGGAATACTGGAATTGGGAGAATATGGGATACCCGGTGAAATTATATTTCCGCCATTACAATAGCCAAAACCAAAATGCCTTAATCATTGATGATATAGTGAATTATAATTACACAATGTCTGTGAATGATATGGTATACAAAAATAAAAACATAATTTCTCCCAACCCTGCAAAGCGATTTATCAAAATTGATTTAAAAAACGAACCTGTACAAAGCATAGAGATTATAGATGCAGCCGGCAGAACATACAATCCTAAATTAAATAGCAATGAGGTGAATGTGGAAGCTTTAAAGCCTGGGATTTACTACATAAAAGTGAAAACAGAAAATACTTCTTACATCAATAAATTCATAAAAGAGTAACAAAAGGACGGTTACTTCCCATTGAAACCAGTCATTGTATTCTGGATTCCGGCAAAAACAAAAGATAATACTGCCTGGGAAAACTTTTCGATTCTTTCGGAAAGTTTTTCTTTTTCTTCTTCATTCCATTTTCCGAGAACATAATCTGCCTGTCTCCCTTCCGAAAAGTCTGCGGAAATCCCGAACCTCAGCCTGGGATAATTTTGCGTATTGAGTTGTGTCTGTATGCTTTTCAGACCGTTATGCCCGGCATCAGAACCTTTCATTTTCATCCTGAGCGAACCAAACGGCAATGCCAGATCATCTGTAATCACCAGAATATTTTCTAAAGGAATATTTTCTTTCTGCATCCAGAATTTAACGGCATTTCCGGAAAGATTGACATAGGTGTCAGGTTTCAGAATAAACATTTTTCTGCCTTTGTATCTGCCTTCTGCCAAAAGTCCGAAATTGGAAGATTTGAAAGGCGCATCTATTGTTTCCGCTACTTTTTCCGCTACTTTGAAGCCGATATTATGACGTGTCTCAGCATATTCTTCACCTTTGTTGCCAATGCCGACAATCAGATATTTCATGATTAATTAGTAAGAGTATTTTATATATTCCTGACCAGATGTGCTTTTTGTTGGGTAATTATCTTGATCATAATCATGAGAAAATGTCATAGCTTCAGAAGAAGTTCCTTGCGCAATTGTTATTTTTTCAAAATTATTGGACGAAAGGTAAGCACCACCCTGTGGTCCTATTCCTGCTATCAAAAGAATATACTCCATTGGTAAAAGCTTATATGGAGATTTTTTAGCATCATAGGTATAAGTAATATTCTTGTCTTCGGGATCCATTTCCAAGTCGCCCGTAACAGGATTGTAGACACCCGCTTTAGTTAAGGACTTCGTAACATTCTCTCCCTGATATTGATAGCTGCTTTCCAGATATGCCTTTACGGGGAAAGGCACAGAATACTCCTGAATCGTAACGACCTTAGATAATTTAGCAGAACTAAACGTGTAGGTTGATGTGATTTTGGCAATACCAGTAATTGTTGTGGTAACTTTAGATACATTACTGCCGGTATATTCAAAAACAGAAACCTGCTCAGCGTTATAAACTTTGGAGATCTTACCGTTTGAACCATAGTCAAACTTAGTTGTTTCCCCAGAATCATCCTTGTAAGAAATTAGCTTGGCTCCGCTGTAACTGTAAGTATAACTATGGTTTTCGATATCGCCTGTATCTTCATCTTTCATATTGGTTTCCATCCTTTTCAGTTGCTTGGAAGTCGTCTGCCCGCCACCAGAACTACCGCCTTCTGAACTGTAATCCACGCCCAGCAAAAAATCGCCGTTGACATCCTGACTAGGACTACATGATGTGATAATAAATAGTCCGAATATGTAAAAAAATATTTTTTTCATGGTTTGATTTTCTGTCTGCAAAGTTAATTTTTTAAATTTAATGGTAATCTTTTTCTAAGAATCACTTATGGTCTAATTTTTCCTTCAGGTTCTGATGTTTTAACCGGCTGATTTCCTCAGAATAAATCTTGATTTGTTTATCGTTCATATTACCATTCTTTCTGTAGATATCAACTCTTCTTTTAAACTCTGCTTCAAAATAAATGTTGAAGTTTTCGAATTTTTCCTGGTTGCTCCAAAGATCATAATACTCACACATATGTGCTATGAAGTCATTCAGTTCTTCTGTTGTTTTATCGTCTACATTTTTACCAAAAGCGGTCACGGAACAGTAGGCAGGCTTTTTGGGCTGAGATTGCTGCATAAATTCCCGGTATTTGTCATCAATAAGCGCTTCGATCTGATTTTTATTGAGATACAAATCCCGGCTGATATCTTTGATCTCTGCAAAATCCCCTGCGCTTGAACCTGCATTGAATTTATAATTGGCATAAACGACCATCTCTCCTTTTCCCAAACCAGGCGAAATACCATAGTGCTCAGAAAGGAAGAAAAGCGCTGGTTCAGAATAGTCAATATTATCATTCAATTTTGATACAAACAATTCTATTTCGGTTCCGTCTTTATCTTTTGCAATCCTTTTTTCAAGATTTTTATAGGATTTATAATTGTAAAGCGAATCTGATGCTTTCTTAAAATACCTGACGGGCGATGCTGCACTGTAAGTCCTGAAACCATTGGCTACAACATATTTTTCATTGTAGAGGACACCGTCTATCCTGTAGATATTTTTTCTGTAACTGTAGTAGAAATTAACCGTATTTCTGATTGATTTTTTTTCGGAATTAAATCCGATAGAGTAAACCGGAACCGTTTTATCTTTTGAGTTAAATCTAACAGAGATTCCGCTTTCATTATCCGCATCGCTTAAAAATATCATTTCTTTATCGTAATGGTATTTTTGGATTTGGGCGTGACATAACGAAGCTATTGCTATAAAAAACAATAGAGTGAGTTTTCTTTTTTTAAAGTCTAAATTGAATTTTCGCATAAAGAATTATTCATCACTTCAAAAAATCCAGTCTGTCAGGATTTTGTCTGCAATTGAGAAAAAAGAGAACTAAAATTTCATCAGAATCAACTGTGAAATATAATTTTACATTTCTATTTCCAATTAAAGCTTGGAATATATTTTCTGAAAACTTTTCGTAAACAACCAGACTTTGTGATACATTTTCGAGAACCGTTTCCAATTCAGCATACAAATCTCGAATCTCTTTATCCGTCCATCTGTAATAGAGAAATTCTGCAATCTCTATTAAAGATTCCTCTGCTTCTTTTGTGTATCTAATTCGCATAGTCTTTGGAAGAACTTATCTTTCATCTCATTAGAATCGATGGTATTTTCTTGATTGGCTTTTTCTCGAATATTTTCAAGATAGATTTTCAACTTATCTTCAGAAATCTCATCTTCTATAATTTCGATTTCTTTATATTTTTTCAGAAAATCTTTTACCAAAGAAAGTAAGTTCGGGTTTTCTGTCCTTATTGTTAAAGTATTCATTTCTAAAATTTTATTAATCAAATATAATCAATATTAAGCCAAAATCCTATTCAGAACCAGGTTCACCTCATCCACATTCTTCACGTTATCTTTCCGCATCATCAGCTGGTTGTTCTTTTCTTTTAACGTCGCTTCTGCCGGATTTTGTGTGAGATAAGCAATGATTTTCTTGAATTTCTCGCTTTGGTAGAATTTATCTTGGGGATTCGCTGGAAAATAACCGAGGAAAACTTTGTTTTTCACCACCAGCTTATCAAATCCTATTTCCGCCGCCAGCCATTTCAGCTCTACAGATTTCAGCAGGTTAATGGCTTCATCCGGAAGTTTTCCGAATCGGTCTGTCAGTTCATTTTCAAACTGTTGCAGTTCCTTCGCATTCTGAACATCCGCCAGTTTCTGATACAATAACAACCGCTCTTCCGTAGAACTCACATAATCATCGGGCAACATCAACTCTAGATCCGTATCGATATTCACTTCTTTGGTAGATTTGAAAAGTTTGTTCCGGTCTTCTTCATTTTCAAAAAGATTTTCAAAATTTTCATCATCTTTCAGCTCTTCCAACGCTTCCTGCATCATTTTCTGGTACGTCTCAAATCCCATTTCATTAATAAAACCACTTTGTTCAGCACCCAGCAAATCGCCTGCTCCACGGATTTCCAGGTCTTTCATTGCAATCTGGAAACCACTTCCGAGATCCGAGAATTGCTCAATCGCTTCGAGACGTTTCCTCGCATCAGACGTCATCATATCAAATGGCGGCGTTATCAGGTAACAGAATGCTTTTCTGTTGCTTCGCCCTACTCTTCCACGCATCTGGTGCAGGTCTGCCATTCCGAAACGTTGCGCATCATTGATGAAAATCGTATTCGCATTCGGGACATCCACACCGGATTCTACAATAGTCGTGGAAACCAGAACATCGTATTTTCCTTCCATGAAATCAAGGATATTTGTTTCCATTTGCTTTCCGTCCATTTGTCCGTGACCGGTAATAACCCTTGCATCCGGAACCAGTCTTTGGATCAATCCGGCAATATCTTTCAGGTTTTCGATTCTGTTATTAATGAAATACACCTGTCCGTCGCGCTGCAATTCGTAGGAAACCGCATCCCGGATAATTTCTTCGCTGAAGCCAATGATGCTGGTATCAACAGGTTGTCTGTTTGGTGGTGGCGTTTTGATAACGGACAAATCTCTTGCAGCCATCAACGAAAATTGCAGCGTTCTCGGGATTGGCGTTGCTGTGAGCGTCAATGTATCAACATTGGTTTTCAGCGTTTTTAATTTATCCTTTACAGAAACGCCGAATTTATGTTCCTCATCAATAATTAATAAGCCTAAATCTTTGAACTTGATATCTTTACCAACCAGCTGATGCGTTCCGATGACAATATCAATTTTACCATTTTTCAGGCCTTCTTTGGTCTCTGATTTCTGTTTGGCTGTCCGGAATCGGTTCATATAAGAAATGTTCACAGGAAAATCTTTCAACCGTTCTCGGAAACTTCTGTAGTGTTGGAAAGCCAGAATCGTTGTCGGAACCAGAATCGCAACCTGCTTTCCGTCTGTCGCTGCTTTGAATGCTGCACGAATGGCAACTTCCGTCTTCCCGAACCCGACATCGCCGCAGATCAAACGGTCCATCACGCCTTCGTTTTCCATATCATTTTTTACATCCAGCGTCGCTTTTTCCTGGTCTGGCGTATCTTCGTAAAGGAAGCTTGCTTCCAGCTCATTTTGGAGGTAAGAATCCGGCGAATACTGGAATCCTTTGGCAGTTTTCCTTTCCGCATAAAGTTTTATCAAATCAAAAGCGATCTGCTTAACTCTTGCCTTGGTTTTTTGTTTTAAAGATTTCCAGGCTGGCGAACCGAGTTTGCTAAGGACAATTTCTTTTCCGTCCGGTCCGTTGTATTTCGAGATTTTATGAAGGGAATGAATGCTGACGTACAACAAATCACCGTTTTTGTAGCTCAACTTAAAACATTCCTGGATTTTTCCGTCATTATTAACTTTAACCAATCCCATAAATTTTCCGATTCCGTGGTCAATATGAGCAATGTAATCTCCAACTTTGAGAGACATTAAATCTTTGAGTGTCAACTGCTCCGATTTAGCAAATCCATCCTTGGATTTGTAACGCTGGTAACGGTCAAAAATCTGATGATCGGTGTAAATCAGAATCTTGTTATCAGAATCCACAAAACCTTCGTGCAGTTCAGATTTGAAGCTTTTGAACGGGATCTCGTGCTGAAGTTCTTCAAAAATTGATTGCAGCCTTTCCTTTTGTTTTTCGGATGAAAATGAAATCCAAGTATCAAATCCCTGAGCTTGTTTCTCCTCCAGATCCTGAATCAGCAATTCGAAATTTTTGTGAAAGCTCGGCTGCTGCGTTTGGTTGAGTTCAATAGTCTGAGATTTTGGAAGGTTGAAATGTTGCGAACTAAAATCTATGGTTCTGAACTTTATTAATTTATTCTGAAATTCCTGTTCGGAGATGAATAATTCTTCCGGACTTCGATGTTTGATGTCTTTACTCAGCGCTTCGAATTTCTCTAATGCTTTTTCATAAAAATCTCTGATTCGTCTTGCTGAAAGATATAGGTTTTTTGAAACAATGAAACTGTCTGCGGGCAATAACTCGAAGAACGAAACCTTGCTTCCGGACACCGAAAAATTCATGTTGGAAACCAGCTGAAATTCATCTATTTTATCCAGAGACAATTGAGATTCTATATCAAAAGTCCTGATGCTTTCTACCTCGTTGCCGAAAAATGTGATTCGGAAAGGCTTTTCATTAGAAAAAGAAAAAACATCCACAATTCCGCCACGGACAGAAAATTCTCCCGGTTCGGAAACGAAATCGGTTTGGTTGAATTGGTAATGATTCAGCAGCTCATCCACAAAATCAAAATCTAATTGGTCGCCCACTTTTATCTGATGGGAAATGGCTTTGAAATCTTCCTTTTTCAACACTTTTTCCGACATTGCGCCGATAAAAGCCACAATCACTTTTGGTGACTTCCCCGAATTCAGTTTATTGATAACTTCGGTTCTAAGAACAAGATTTGCATTCTGGGTTTTCTCAACCTGATAAGGTTCCAGATGTGTGGCCGGAAAATAAAGAATGTTGTCTTTTCCCAGCAAATCTTCCATTTCCGCATTGATGTAAAGCGCATCTTCCTTATCATCAGCGAGATAAAGAATGGTTTTATTCTGTGTCAGAAACAGTTCTGCTGCCAAAATTGAAACGGCGGAACCGGCACTTCCTTTGACTGAAATATGCTGTTTGGTAACTATCTGCGAAAAAATCTCGCTACCGAACTGCTTCTGAAGCAAATCCGGCAAAAGATTCTGGTTGATTTTTTTTAATTCCATTCTGATTTATAAATCCCTTCCGGGAGAAAAACAACTATCATTTCTCGTGCCTTTATTTAAATAACACTAAGAAAATTAAGTTAAGGTGTAAACGCAAAAAGCGATCCCGAGATATTTTCGGAACCGTTATTTTGTTTTACAAATATACGATTTTTAAAAAAATTTAGTTTTAACTTTACATTCCTTAAACTATGAACATTTGAAATTCAGTTTCAAAATATTATCCGCTGTATTATTGCTTTCAGTTCTCATTCTCCGGTGCAAAGAGGATGATGCACAGATTTTCCGCGCCTATGTGGAAGGAAAAATAAGCTATTCTGACGCCAAGTTTCTGGAAGACCCGATACACCTGGTAAAGGAGAAAAAAATAATTGCGGAAACACTTCCAAAGGAAAGCGGAAGTTTTGTACTTGCAGGACCTTATGACAAAGGCACATACAGACTTCAGCTGAAGAATTACAAAATCAAATCATTTTCTACAGATACCAAAGGCTGCAAAATATCGGCTGACTCGCTAAGCATAGAAATTCCGGGCGGAGAAACCTATGTTATTTTTAACGATATTGTTCTGAAATGAAAAAATTTTTACTCTTTACATTTTCGGCAATATGCTTTCTGAATATTGATGCTCAGAAAAGAAAACGTTATAACTGGCAGGAAGAAGTAAAGTTTTCCATAGATCCTCACGTCAAAATAATGGCAGCATTAGGAGATAACTTTATGAAAGATGTCTTCGGATATTTTTATGGTTTCGGAATTGGCGGCAATATCAATATTTATAAAAATTTCGGACTGGGTGCAGAGTACACTTATTTCCTAGCTAATGATGTGAAAAAGCCGGAACTCTTTGGTTATCTGGGTGCGCCATCAATGAGCAATTTTGACTGGTATCTTTTTCATAAGGACGCTATTTCGGAAGCTTTTGCTGTAGAAGAACTATTGGGTTACAGCACTTACCGCATGAAAAGTCCATATCTGGATAATTCCGGAAACTTCAAAGAAGGAAACGGAGGTCTTAACCTGGGCGCCAGAATAGTATATACTCTTGATAATGAAGGATATCAGCAGGTAGTCTTCGGAACCAAAATCAACTTTTATAATTCCAGAATCGGCAATCAGAATCCTGAAATAGAAAAGTATTTTTCCAAAGCCGTATTTCTTAATTTCAGCCTGGCTTATCGTTATAATTTTTAAGCAGATTTTAAGTTGTTATAATTTGTGGTTAAAGTTTTTCCGTTTTTCTTTCCGAATCAATTTTTGATATAAATTTGCTTCAATAATTAACCAACACAATATTCTAAAATGAAAAATTTATTAGCAGCCATTCTGCTCACATTCGGAGTAGGCACAGCAACAGCTCAGACTGCTCCTACAGCAAAAAAGCAAGTAACTAAGACCGAGAAAAAAGCAACAAAGACAGTAGAAGCTCAGGCTGCAAAAGTTGCCAATACACCGGATGTCAAACTTAAAAAAGACGGCACGCCGGACAAACGATACAAAGCCAATAAAATGCTTAAAAAAGACGGAACTCCGGACAAGCGTTACAAGGCCAACAAATAAATTTCCTAATCTATGAAGAAGAAAGGGATAATTTAATTTTTCATAACTTTTATTTTTTTAGACTTTACAAAATTTGTAAAGTCTTTTCTTTTTGGTTCACGATTTGATTATCCGTAAGCATAATCCAAAAAATACTGTTATGAGCCCAAAACCAATGCTGACACTTTCCCAAGTGATGGAAAAGCTGAGAGAAAAAGGAATTACGGATGAAATAAGGATGACGGAAGACAAAAAATTCGTTATTACAGGAACCGAAAAGTCCTACCGTTCCGAAGACCTGAAGATCCTGAGAACCTACAGGTTTGAAGGTGCAAGTGACCCTGATGATAATATTGCACTTTATCTTATTGAGGATATGTATGGTAACAAGGCCATGATTATTGACTCTTATGGTGCCAACAGCAACTATGAAGGGCCGGAGTTTGACGAGTTTTTAAAAAGTATTCCGACGGGAGAAGAAAATGAAGAATATGACTTCTAAAATATAAATCCTTTTCTGTTGCTTTCAGAAAAGGATTTTTTTCTAAATTTTTATGACTAGCAGGGATTTCTTAAGCCCATCTTCTATACCTTTCCAATAGAAATTGAAGAACGAACGATCTTTACTTCTTTCCACCTGAATATCTACAGATTCCGGAAACTTTTTGGAATCTTTCTTCACCACAAGATTAGCAACTGCTGACAGGAATTTTTTCTTTTCCTTGGTATCTTTATCCAAGACATTAACTTTAAGATCTTTGTGAGCAATCCGGAATTTTCCGTTCATAACATTATTATTTCCTCTGAAATCAAAATTAAGACTGGTAATTAATCCTGTGGCTGTAATATTCATATAAGGTTTGATAAAAGGATTGATATCATTAGCCGGAAGATTATTGATGTAACCGGAAATGGTGAACTGATCCTGCAGATTGGCCGTATCGAAATTCCAGTTGACCTTCATGGGCGAAGCATCCATAAATTGACAATTGATAGCAATCGGAACTTTTGTGTCGGCACCTTTTTTCTTATTAGAGTTAATATTCCTCACATTCATATTAAAATTGGTAAAGATAACTTTCCCTGGTCCGTTCGTGTCCGGCTTATCTTCTTCGTACACTAATTTGGAGTCTATAAGATTAAGATTATCAACCAATAAAGGAAATTTAACATTTCTAAGCAATTTAGAATAAAGCGGCTTTTCTTTCGGATTGTCTTTTGGGATTTTGCTTCGGAAAATGTTGGCATCTGCCTGATTCAGCTTTAGATTTCTGATACGGATATCAGGCTGGTCATTATCATAATTCCATTTCAGACCAAGAAGCTGAATCCTGCTGGCAGAGATATCAAACAAGTCATTCTCCATCGGGATCATTTTTACAAATTCCGCTCTGGAATATTTTGGATTTAGGTTAAATTGTTTTAAATCAATACTTTCTGTAGCCACATCAAAGCTTGACAAACCAATCGTATAATATTTTCCGGCATCATAAAAAAGCTGACTTCCCGTGAGTTTGTAATTCTGATAAGTAAATGGGATTTTATTCTTAGATGTTTCAGAATCCATCAGGAAATTTCTGACATTGGCGTTAAACTTAGCAATAGAAAAAGAACGCGTTCCATTAGCTTTCAGAACAGATAACTTACCATCCATTACATCAACATTCTGAAAGTCAAGACCAAAATCGGATTTCTTTTTATTGGTTTTAATCACTTTACTATCTCTGTTCTGAATGATAAATTCGGGGCTTTGCAGCATTGCATTTTTCAGGCTGAGTTTTGTTTTGCTGAAAATAAGCTGTTGAAAAACAAGCTGCCTGCTTTTGATCTCGAAAAGGCTTTTTTGGCTTTTGAAGTCCCTTTCCCAGTTTTTGAAATCCAGCAGAGATTTTAAAGTAAAATCAGCAACATCCAGTGTTCCATCCTTTGTCTTAATAGAAGTTGCGGTAACGGAATAAACCTTTCCAAGCCTGAAAAAGAAATTTTTTGCCGTAATTTCATAGCTGTCTAATGCAAAAGGCAACTCATCCGGATTATCATTAAGGCTCAGATTTTTAATATTAAGATTGAGATCTTTTGCCGAAAATAACTGGGTTTCATCCGACTTTTTAATATCAAGATTGCCATTATCAATCTCAATATTCTTTATTGTAAACGGAAGCGGATCTTTTTCTGAAGGATTGTTTTTGGGTTCTGCAAGCCTGACAGTAATGTTCGGCTCAATAAGTTTAACAGAGCTGGCTTCCAGTCTTTTATTTTTCAGAAACTCTATGATGCCTAATCTGCTGATATTGAGACCCGCCAATGTTCCGTATAACATTGTGACCTTATTGTCATTCGGCTGTTTGGTTTTGATTCTGATATCATCTGCGGCTATGTTTCCGCTTAGGATTTCAACATTCATAGATTTGTAAGTAATCTGATAGGGCGTTTTGCTTTTCAGGTAATCCGGAAGTTTATATTTGAGCCAAAGACTGAAACCTATGTTAATTATTACAATTAAAGCAAGAAGACTTCCTATTACGATGAGTGAAATTTTTAGAGTTTTTTTCATCCGTTTATTCATTACTAACTGATTACTAAAAACTGTTCCAATTTACACAACCAATTCTACCACATAACCTTCGTGACCACGTACATTGATGAAATCACCGCCTTCAAAGTAAAGATATTGCCCTTTGATGCCTTTAAGAACTCCGCTGAACTCCGGTTTTTTATCTAAAGTAAATACGTTGATTTTTTCAGGCTTTTCATAAGGAAAATCCAATTTCACCACATTATCTTCGGATACTGCAAACTTTTTGAAATCATTAGGAAAGTATTCGGCAATTTTATTTCGGAAATCTATCAAATCGAGCGTATCTTCATAATCATCCTGAAGCATTTTCTTCGGATTGGTCTTATCAGCAATATGTTTTTTCAGCTCCACTTCTATCATTCCTGCTTCGTAACGGTTTTCGGTTACCGCAATTGGCAAGGCAAACGTAGCGCCCTGATCTATCCATCGGGTTGGGATCTGATGTTCCCTTGTCACGCCAACTTTTACATCACCGGTGTAGGCAAGATATACAATGTGAGGAACCAGCTGAATTTCTTTTTCCACATCCAGATCTCTTTCTGCAATACCAAGATGGGCGGTCGAGAGTTCCGGGCGGATAATCGTATCACTGGCATAAGGACTTTCGAAGAAACATTTTTTGCAGAATCCCATCCGGTAGATTTTCTCATCACTTCCACAATTTACGCATTGATAGCCAATATGCTTTATATGGATGTTTTTTCCGAAAAGCTGATTCATATTAATGAGATCATTTTTCAGGTTCAGGTAATATTGAATTGGCTTTCCGTTTTGGGAAATCATTTTAAGGATCTGTCCGGAGAATTGCATTTTCTGAAAAAATTTTAATAAAAGTATATAATCAATCTATCTAAACCAAAAAATATAAGAATAATTAAAATATTTTTTTTGGTTTTATCCTTATCTTCGCATCAACACAATATATTATGAATTATCTCATTACAGGTGGAAGCGGGTTTATCGGTTCTCATCTTGTAGAACATCTTCTGAAAAACGGACATTCTGTCATTAATATTGACAATTTTGATGATTTTTATGATTACAGAATAAAAATCAGAAATACGTTAGAATCTACAGATAATAAATCTGAATTTGAATTCACTAATAAAGAAAATGATGTTTGCCGATTAGTATCACTCACAGAATCAGCCCAATATAAACTTCATTATCTGGATATAAGAGATAAAGACGCACTCAATGCTATTTTTAACGCTTATAAGATTGATTTGGTGATTCACCTTGCTGCTTTGGCTGGTGTACGTCCATCCATAGAAAGACCTCTGGATTATGAGGCTGTCAATATCCGCGGAACTCAGAATCTCTGGGAATTATGTAAGGAATTCGCAGTCAAGAAATTTATTTGTGCTTCGTCATCAAGTGTTTACGGAAATAATGAGAAAGTTCCTTTTTCAGAAACAGATAATGTGGACAAACCTATCTCACCTTATGCTGCCACAAAAAAAGCATGTGAGGTATTAGGCCACGTTTACCATCATCTTTATCATATAGATATGATGCAGCTTCGGTTTTTCACGGTTTATGGGCCGAGACAAAGGCCGGATCTTGCGATTCATAAATTCACAAAATTAATTTCGGATGGTCAGGAAATACCTTTTTATGGGGATGGATCAACAGCCAGGGATTATACTTTTATTGATGATATCATCGATGGAATATTAAAATCCATAAGGTATCTGGAAAATAATGACAATGTTTATGAAATCCTGAATCTGGGTGAAAGTGAAGTCGTGACACTGTCAGAAATGCTGTCAGAATTAGAAAAAGCTCTGGACAAAACTGCCAACAAAAAAATGTTGCCAATGCAGCCTGGAGATGTGCTGAAAACCAATGCAGATATTACTAAAGCCAAAACCCTGATTGACTACAAACCAACAACAAACTTCCAAAATGGCATAAAAAAATTTGTGGAATGGTTTTTGGGAAACCGCATTAATAATAGCTGATGGCAGATATATCTGGAGTCAATCGCAATGATTATTAAATATTATTGAAAATCAGCAGAAATATATATAAAATATCACCTAATTTTTTACTTTTGCAAAAATTTAAATTATGTATTGGACATTAGAATTAGCTTCATATCTAAGTGACGCACCTTGGCCGATGACCAAGGCAGAATTAATCGATTATGCAATCAGAACCGGAGCACCTATGGAAGTGGTGGAAAACCTGCAGGCCATTGAGGACGAAGGAGAGATCTACGATTCTATAGAAGAAGTATGGTCAGACTATCCAACGGACGAGGATTTCCTTTGGAACGAAGACGAATATTAACTAGCGTTTAGCTTTTGGCAGATTGCCATTGGCCTGATTGCTTTTATAACATATAAATTACGCCATTAGCTAAATGCTAATAGCCAACCGCAAATAGCAAATTATGAGTTTTTTAAATACCGTTCTTAAAAGTTTTTTGGGAGACAAAAATGCAAAAGATTTAAAAGAAGTAAAAAAAGTTGTCGCAAAAATTAAAGCCGCAGAACCGAACATCCAGACATTGACAGATGATGGATTGCGAGAGAAAACCGCAGAGTTCAGAGAAAAAATAAAGACTGCAACGGCTAAGTTCACCACCCAAATTGACGAAATAAAAGAGCAGATTAAAAACTCGACCAATGTAGATGAGAAGGAGGCCCTTTTCGGAAAAATAGAGGCCCTTAAAAAAGATTCTTACGAGGTTGAGGAGAAGACTCTTAATGAAATTCTTCCGGAAGCATTTGCTTTGGTCAAGGAAACATCCCGACGTCTGGCGCAGAATGGAGAAATCCGCGTGACTGCTACAGACAGAGACCGTGAGCTGGCTTCTTACAAAGACTTTGTTTCCATAGAAGGCGAAACCGCTGTCTGGAAAAACAGCTGGGACGCTGCCGGAACACCGGTGGTTTGGGATATGGTTCACTATGACACCCAGTTTATTGGTGGTGCCGTTCTTCACTCCGGGAAAATTGCCGAGATGGCAACCGGTGAAGGTAAAACCCTGGTAGGAACACTTCCGATTTATCTCAATGCACTTCCGGGACGCGGTGTACACGTCGTAACCGTGAATGATTATTTGGCGAAAAGAGACTCCGCGTGGATGGGACCTCTGTACGAATTCCACGGGTTGACCATTGATTGTATCGACCTTCATCAGCCAAACTCAGATGCCAGAAGAAAAGCCTATCAGGCAAGTATTACCTATGGAACCAATAATGAATTCGGTTTTGATTACCTGAGAGATAATATGGTAACCAATCCTACTGAATTAGTTCAGGGTGAACTGAATTTTGCCATTGTGGATGAAGTGGATTCTGTATTAATCGATGATGCAAGAACGCCGTTGATTATTTCCGGGCCGGTTCCTCAAGGCGACAGACAGGAGTTTGATGTACTTAAGCCTTCCATCGACAGAATTGTAGAAGTTCAGAAAAAAACTGTTTCAGCGATTTTCAACGAAGCTAAAAAACTGATTGCTAACGGAAACACCAAAGAAGGCGGATTCAAATTACTTCAGGCTTACAGGGGTCTTCCAAAAAACAGACAACTGATCAAGTTTTTGTCAGAGAGCGGAAACCGTGCATTGTTGCAGAAAGTTGAAGGCCAATATATGGCGGACAACAACCGTGATATGCCAATCGTGGACAAAGATCTTTATTTTGTCATCGATGAAAAAAATAATCAAATTGATTTAACGGACAAGGGTGTAGAATATATGTCTGCCGGGAATGAAGATTCACAATTCTTTGTTTTAACAGATATTGCTACAGAAATTGCCGAGCTTGAAAAGAAAAACCTTTCCAAGGAAGAAGAATTTGCTGCAAAAGAAGAACTGTACAGGGATTTTGCTGTAAAATCTGAACGTATCCATACGATGAACCAGTTGCTAAAAGCTTATACATTATTCGAAAAAGATGATGAATATGTGGTGATCGACGGCGAAGTGAAAATCGTGGACGAGCAGACAGGTCGTATCATGGAAGGCCGACGATATTCGGATGGACTTCACCAGGCAATTGAAGCTAAAGAAAATGTAAAGATCGAAGCAGCTACTCAGACATTTGCGACCATTACTTTGCAGAACTATTTCCGTATGTACAACAAACTAGCCGGTATGACCGGAACTGCGGAAACCGAAGCTGGAGAATTCTGGCAGATTTATAAATTGGATGTCGTGGTAATTCCTACCAACAGACCAATCCAGAGAGATGACAGACAGGATTTGGTTTACAAAACCAACCGTGAAAAATACAATGCTGTAATAGAGGAAATCGAGAAGCTGACCTCAGCAGGAAGACCTGTTTTGGTGGGTACAACTTCGGTAGAAATTTCTCAGTTGCTTTCCAGAGCATTACAGCTGAGAAAAATCCAGCACCAGGTTCTTAATGCGAAACTTCACAAAAAAGAAGCGGAGATTGTAGCCGGAGCCGGTGGACCAGGCGTTGTGACGATTGCAACCAATATGGCTGGTAGAGGTACCGATATCAAGCTGAAACCGGAAGTGAAAGAAGCCGGAGGTTTGGCCATCATTGGTACGGAAAGACACGATTCCCGTCGCGTGGACAGACAGCTGAGAGGTAGAGCCGGCCGACAAGGAGATCCGGGAAGTTCCCAATTCTATGTTTCTTTGGAAGATAATCTGATGCGTCTTTTTGGTTCCGAAAGAATCGCTAAAATGATGGACAGAATGGGTCATAAAGAAGGTGAAGTCATTCAGCATTCTATGATTTCCAAATCTATCGAGAGAGCTCAGAAAAAAGTTGAAGAAAACAACTTTGGTGTCAGAAAAAGATTACTGGAATACGATGATGTCATGAACAAGCAGCGTGACGTTATTTATAAAAGAAGAAAGAACGCCTTGTTCGGAGATCACCTGAAGTATGATATCGTGAATATGATTTACGATACTGCCGCAGCCATTGTTACACAGACCAAAGCTACAGGAAATTACAAAGATTTTGAATTTGAGATCATCAAGCATTTCACAATGGAAGCACCTGTGAATGAATCAGAATTTGCAAGCACTCAGATTCCTGCATTAACAGATATCGTATTTAAAAAAGCGAAAGAAGATTATGATCTGAGATTAAACCTCCTGAAAGAAAAAGCGTATCCAATTATTGAAAATGTGTACCTGAACCAAGGTTCTATGTTCAAAATGATCCAGGTTCCTTTTACAGATGGTGCAAAAACAATGACCATTGTTACGGATCTTAAAGAAGCTTATGAAACGAAGTGTGAATCCTTGATCACAGATTTTGAAAAAAATATTTCACTCGCAATCATTGATGAAAACTGGAAAACGCATCTAAGAGAGATGGATGACCTGAGACGTTCTTCCCAAGGTGCAGTTTACGAACAGAAAGATCCTTTAGTAATTTATAAACAAGAATCTTTTTATCTGTTCAGCGAAATGGTAGATAAAGTGAATAAAGAAATTGTCTCTTTCTTATACAAAGGAGAAATCCCAGCATAAAATTATTTTCAAATAATAAATCATAATCCTGTTGAGAAATCAGCAGGATTTTTTATTGAGTTGTCCCATAATTTATTTTTATAATCTGATATGCTTGTGATCTAACCGATTATTTAGAATGGATCTTAATAAAATGACAAAAATCAGATCTTTGTTTTAATTTAGAATAATTAAAAATAATATATTTGCATAAAATTAAATATATGAAGCGAATTATTCTGAGTGTTTTGGCCTTATCTTCGGCAATGATCTATGCGCAGGAAGGAGATACCATCAATTCAAAAAATATTGAAGAAGTTATCATTGATAAAATGGTAAAAAAACTGGATACAGAATCATCCAACAAAATGCCGATAAGCTTTATCGAAAACCCACAAGTCTATTCTTCAATAGACAGAGGGATTTTGGAAAATCAGAATATCTTTACTGTAGACGATGCTTACAGAAACGTAACCGGTTTGCAGAAAATGTGGAATCCTACAGGAAGAGCTGGTGATGGTGGCTCATTTTTCGTTTTGAGAGGTTTTCCTTCGCAGGCGTCTACAAGAAATGGAATGGTTGCACCCGTAACTTCAACTATTGATGCCATTAATGTTGAAACACTGGAATTTTTGAAAGGTCCTGTTGGAACACTATACGGGAGTAATGTAGCATCTTACGGCGGACTTATCAACAGGGTGACTAAAAAGCCTGTGAAGAATTTTTTCGGAGCAGTTTCGGCTTCAGCGGGAAGTTACAATACGTACAGAGCGACTGCAGATATCAATGCTCCGATTACAAAAGACTTACTATTCCGCGTAAATACAGCTTACACAAATGATGGAAACTTTACCAAACCGGATGCAAAAAATCAATACACTACTTTTGCTCCGAGCCTGACTTGGAACGTATCAGACAAAGTTCAGTTGAATTTAGATTATGAACTGTTCCGTAATCGAGTTACTGCGAATCCTTATTTCTTCTACCTTTCGCCAGAGACTTTGAACCAAGTTGGTAATATGAAAGATCTGGAAAAAGCGGCAGGTTTGGATTATAAAGAATCTTACACCGGAAAAGGCTTGTATATGACCGCAAGAAACTCCAATGTTTTCGGAAATATAAAATGGAAAATCAACGACAACATCACGTCAAGCACTTATATTAATAATTCTGATTCATATTCAGATGGCTATAATCCATATTTTTCTATCTCTTATACAGGAGGACAATACTTGGTTAACAGAGCTGACCAGTCAACAGATAACAGTAAAAAATCCTGGTTTCAGATTCAACAGAACTTCAACTTCAACTATGATTTTTCCAATGGAATGAAAAACAGAACGGTTGCTGGTTTTGATTATATGAGAACAACGGAAAGGTTAAAATATAAGTATCTGAACGGTAATTTTGATACAGTAGCAGCTTCAGGTGCGGATTATTCCGGAATGAATGCTGATGCTTTGTCTGCGCTTTATGCAGATACCAATAAATTTTCAACATGGAACTATTTACGGGATCTGAACACTTATTCAGGTTACATTTCCAATTTATTCACTCCGATTGCTAATCTGCACATAATGGCAGGACTTCGCTATGAAAATAATGATTTTCTGGGAGGAAAAGTTGGACCAGAAGTTGGCGCCAAAGACGAAGAGGCGTACAACCAATCTGCATTTTCGCCAAAAGCAGGAATTATTTACGAAATCGTGAAAGATAAATTCTCAGTTTTCGGGAATTACCAAAATTCATTCAAATCTAATGGATACTACACTTCCGATGTTGCAGGTAACACGACTTTATCTGATCCGGAAAGAGGTAATCAGTTGGAAGGCGGTTTAAAAGCGAGCTTGTTTAACAACAGGTTTAATGCAACCGTTTCTTATTATAACATCAAGGTTAAAGATCAGTTGCTTTACACTGGAGAAGTTGCTGCAAATGGGAGTTCAGTTCAAAAACAAATCGCATCCACACTCAGCAAAGGATTTGAGCTGGAAGTTAATGCATATCTCGTAAAAGGTTTCTCTTTAGTCGGAGGTTTGGCTTACAATGACACCATCGATGAATCCACAGAAACAAGACCGGCAACAGCGGGCTCTTTCTGGAATGCAAATTTTAACTTAGCATATCAGTTTGTTGATGGACGTGTTAAAGGTCTGGGATTCGGATTTGGAGGAAATTATGCCAGTGATAATAATGTAACAGGTGATTTCATTTTACCAAAATATTTCGTTCTGAATGTTAATGCGTTTTACGATGCTAAGAGATTCAGAGTCGGAATTAAAGTTGATAACTTAACCAGCGAACATTACTGGACAGGATATACAACCGCCAATCCTCAAATGTTAGCCAATTTCTTAGGAACAATTGTTTATAAATTCTAACTCATTTATGAGAAGAAAAAACCACCATCATAAAAAGAAACCAGGATTTTTCAAGAAATGGTCGGCCAAACTGCATTTGTGGTTTGGCCTGTCCATTGGTTTGCTGATTTTCATTATTGCTATTACAGGCGCGCTGTATGTTTTCAAAGACGAGGTAGAAAATTTCACCCGGAAAGAATACATCTATCACAACGAAAAAAATATTGAACATAAAAAAATCCTTCCCATAAGAGCGTTAGAACGGTTGGTCAATGAGAAGACTAATGAGGATTTTCCGATTCACTGGGTCAATGTTCCGATTGACAAAAAAATGTCTTATCAGTTTTACTGGTATGAGCACAAGCCGGATCAATGGAATTATTTTGACGAGTTTCCGGTCTATAAGCTGGCTTATGTAAACCCTTACACAGGAAAAGTTCTACAGGTTTATGATGAGAAAAACGGTTTCTTTGCTATTGTTAAATCCATTCACTGGAGCTTTTTACTGAAGCAGGATTGGGGAACTTATGTGGTCGGAATCCCGGTTATTATTTTCCTGATAATGCTGATCACCGGCATCGTTCTTTGGTGGCCGAAAAACAAAGCTGCCAGAAAACAGCGCTTCAGATTCCAATGGAAAGATACCACACAATGGAAGCGTAAGAACTACGACCTTCATAATATCCTCGGATTTTATTCTTCAATCTTTGCTTTGATCCTGACTGTCACAGGCCTGTTCTATGCTTTTTTTGTGGTTCAGGCATCAATCTATTATATTTTTTCAGGTGGAGAAACGGCTTATCCCGATTTTTCAAAAATCACGACCAAAGCACCCATTGAGATGAGAAACGAAGGAACAATTGATAAAATTTCGGACAAGGTAAAAGAACTTTATCCCAACGCATATGGCTTTTCTTTAGACTTGGGACATCCACATCTTGATGATCACGAGCATCCCAACTTTGAGGTTTATGTAAAACACCTCTCCTATTCTTATCATAAAAGCAGCAGTCTTATTTTTGATGAAAATTCTGGAGAATTGTTGCACAGACACGATCCCGAAGACAAAAATTTTGGCGAAAAAACAGTTGCAGCCAATTATGACATCCACGTTGGTGCAATTTTAGGTCTGCCAACAAAGATTGTAGCGTTTATTGTCAGTCTGATTATTGCATCAATGCCCGTGACAGGATTTATGATCTGGTGGGGACGGCGAAAAAAGAATAATAATTTTCAAAAAAACTTAAAAATAGGTTAATTAATCCGGGAACATTCTCGGATTTTTTTTACTTTTATACTTCGAAATTATAAATTCAAAATGTCATTAATAGATCTGTCAAAGCAAATTGCTTTAGGAATTGATATCGGTGGAACAAATACGAAATTCGGACTGGTAAATCACAGAGGTGAGATTCTTGCAAAAGGAAGCATCAAAACGGATGAGTATGAAAAAGTGGAAGATTTTATCGACGCATTGTACCAAAATATCAATCCGTTAATAGAAAAATATTCTCCTAATAAAAATCTGGACGGCATTGGCGTAGGTGCACCCAATGCCAATTATTACAGAGGAACGATAGAACAGGCACCCAACCTGAGGTGGAAAGGTGTAGTTCCCTTTGCTGAGCTGATGACGAAAAAATTCGGCTATCCTTGCAGAATGACCAATGATGCGAATGCTGCTGCATTGGGCGAGATGATGTTTGGAGCAGCAAGAGGAATGAAGGACTTTATAATGATTACATTAGGGACAGGTGTAGGCAGCGGGATCATTGCTGGTGGCAGCCTTATTTATGGGCACGACGGTTTTGCAGGAGAGTTGGGACACACCATCGTGAAGCCGGGCGGAAGAAAACACTGGAGTACCGGTTCCGAAGGCAGTCTGGAAGCTTATGCTTCTGCAACCGGAATTGCTATTACTGCCAAAAAGTTCCGTGCAGAGTTCCCGGATTCGATGCTGAATCAATACCCGGAAGAAGAGATCAACTCAAAAACAGTTCACGAATGTGCGCAGAAAGGTGATCCTACTGCCATTGAAGTATTCCGATACACTGGCCAGAAACTTGGAGAAGCGCTTGCAAACTTCGTGATGTTTTCTTCCCCTGAAGCCATTTTACTATTCGGAGGTGTTATCAAAGCCGGCGATTATCTTCTGAAACCTACAAAATTACATATGGAAAGAAACCTGCTTCCGATTTTCCGTGGCAAGGTAAAACTTGTTTTCAGCGAACTGGACGAGGCAGATGCGGCTATACTTGGAGCTAGCGCTCTGGTATGGGAAAATAATAAATAATTGATGTTAGAAATCCTTTGGTGTTTTTCTTACTGATAGGAATAATTTTTGCTATTGGTATTACGGAAAATCAAAGGATTTTTTCTTGCAAAGATGAAACATTATTTATTTATCATTCTAAGCTTTTTCCTGGTAAACTGTAACGGACAGGAAAAACAATCAAAACCCTTAACAAATCAAAAAATGGACAAGAACAATTTGGAATATGCCACATTGGCAGGCGGATGTTTCTGGTGTGTGGAAAGCTGTTTTCATATGCTGAAAGGTGTAGATTCTGTAGTCTCCGGATATTCCGGCGGGCATAAGGAAAACCCTACTTATGAAGAAGTTTGTACCGGAACAACAGGACATGCAGAAGTGGTGCAGATCGCATTCGACCCAAAAATTATTTCTTTTAAGCAATTGCTGGAAGTATTCTGGTTCCTTCATAACCCAACCACGCTTAACAGGCAGGGAAATGATATAGGGACACAATACCGGTCTGCTATTTTCTATCATTCGGAAAAGCAAAAACAGGAAGCAGAAGAATCTATGAAAGCATCTGAAGCCAAGCAGGAATGGAACGGAAAATACGTGACTGAAATTGTTCCTTTCAAAAAATTCTGGGCAGCAGAAGCCTACCATCAAGGCTATTATAACGCCAATCCGACCCAGCCATACTGCAGCGCTGTTGTAGGACCAAAGATTCAGAAATTCAAAAAACATTTCGGAGAGCTGGGCTGGCTAAACGAAAAAGCGGAGAATTAATCTCCGCTTTTTTATTTCCAACCCTGATTTCTTTTATCATCAGATCGTTTTTTTCCATTATCTACATTATAGGCAAAGCCTATTCCTAAAGTCTGTTTCAGCTGTGTTTTTTTGATCTGGTTATGATCGTACAATAAATCCAATGTAATATTGGTGGAAATATATTTATTAACTTTCATGTTCAGAATCCCGCCATAGGAAAGAACAAGTCTTTCCGGATGATCCAGATAATTAGAGAATACGGAAGCATTGTTCTGTAAAGTAATATTTTCCATCAGCTTAACTTTATATTGGGCAGTTCCCAGGAAACCGAACTGGAACAGCATAGAATCACCATCATTTTTCAGCCCGTAATTTCCTGCATATTGCAGATCTTTATCCAGTACAAAGGTGAATCTTGCATTGGCCGGCCTTAGCGTCATTGTAAAATTATCATTAGGCTTGTATGTAAAACCAGCACCTAAATTCAAATATCCCGGCGCCATAAAATTTGAGATTTTCAGGGCTTCGGGATTATTTCCGTCTGTATATCCAGGCGCAAATTGTGTTATTAATCCGGCTCCGGCAGAGGCGTACCAATGATCCGATATTTTCCTTCCATAATTCGTGGAAAGATTAATCACATCCTGAGTTTTGCGGTTTCCTACACCTTGGGTGTTATTCATTCCGTAGCCAAGAATGATAAGATTTTCCCAAAGATCATTCCCTTTCTCATAGGTTAGGTTATAATTGACACCTGCCTGCCAGCCGATGTTATTGGCACCACCTGCAACCCAGTTGGAAAATGCAGACTGGTTCAGCATCAGTATATTCTGCCCTACAACGGACCATGCTTTAATTGTATCCTGAGATGTTTGCTCCTGAGCAATAAGGTTAGCTGCCATAATACCGGCAGCTATAAGGAAGATTTTTTTCATCGTGTGTTAGAGAGTTATATTATTTTAATGTTAATTCACAAATGGTTTTATGACGCCGGTTTTATCCCGCTCAATCTTATATCCCAGATTGTAGGTAATTCCAATGCCCAGTGTCTGCTTTCTCTGCAACTTCTGAATCTGGTCATGATCATACATCATATCTATGGTAACTACGGTTGTGATATATTTATTGAATTTAAGATTTAAGCTTCCGCTGTAATTGATATCTACCCGCTCGGAATGTTGCAGGTAATTACTAAAGAAATTGACCGAATTGACATAAGTCGCATCTTTAAAAAGCTTGATCTTATAAAGCACGTTCAGCATTGCACCTAGCTCAGCTCTAAGACTTTGCCCGTCTTTTTCGAGACCATAATTTCCTGCGTATTGTAATTTTTTATCGAGTACAAAGGTGAACTTTCCATTTAGAGGTCTCAGGATAACCTGAAAGTTTTCGTTAGGGTTATAAGAAATACCTATACCAAGATTCAGATAGCCCGGTGCCATAAATTTTGAAATCCTATCATCAAAAACAGGATCCGGTGTGTTGGAATAGTTATAACCCGCCGTAAACTGAGATAAAAACTGGAATCCAGTAGAAAGGTAATAATGCTGCGCTAACTCATAGCCATAATTGGTCATCAGATTGATATAATCATCTGTTTTCCTGGTAGATTGCCCGGTAGATGAAACAAAGCCATAGCCTAACTGAATATTATTATCCAGGTAATGCCTGTCTTTCTTATAAACAATATTATAATTGACTTTGCCAATAACGCCAATATTGTTGTTTCCCCCGGCATACCAGTTGGAAAAGGAAGACTGATTGAAAACCAGGCTGTTTTGCCCGAAAATAAACCATCGTTTCAGCGTCGGTAATGTCAGGATTGAAGAAGGTGTGAGCGGACTTGCATCATTAGAGTTCGGAATAATGACAACATTATTGGTGATTTTCACAGAATCTTTTTTAATAGATCTGATGTCGATGATTTTCGGATTGGCCAGACTGTCCAGGTCTACGGATGTAGAGTCCCATTTTTTCTGTGCAATAGAATCAATTATTTTCTGATAGTCAACTACTTGAGCCTGTACCGAAAATCCTAAAACCATAATTACAAGTGCCAATACCTTTCTCATTAATTCCAAATTTTAAACAAAAATAATAAATCTAATTTTTCTAAATTCTGACTTTATAACCAAATTTTTATCTGCGCAAGCATTTTTACGGACAAAATTACCTCTCCGCAGAATTGGCTGTAAAATTGCGAATGAAAAACCAATGCTTTTTAAATCTCTAAATCTAAGATCATTTTTAGTCCCTGCTGTTATGCTGGGGCTGATGTGGAGTTTCTTTATCCTTCAGAATCTTGGATTTTTTGAAGGCTGCAACGGTGCCATTATTCCGCTTCTGCCACAAGGGCTGAAAGGTGTTCTCTTTGCGCCCCTGCTTCATGGCAATCTGGATCACATCATAGGAAACTCTCTGCCGATTGCAGTTTTACTATTCCTCCTTTTTGAATTCTACCCTAAAATAGCCGGGCGCATTTTCCTTATCGGCTGGATTGCTTCCGGATTATTGGTTTGGATGCTCCCACCAATTGACATCGTTACCGGAAAATGGAACTACAACTGCATTATAGGGGCAAGCGGACTGGTTTATATGCTGGCTTTTTTCATTTTCTTCAGTGGTGTTTTCCGCTGGAACATGAAGCTGCTGACCATTTCCCTGTTAGTCGCACTGTATTATGGAAGTTTGATCTGGGGCATTTTTCCGGAAGAGTTCTTTTCGCAATTGGAGGAACCAAGCAAGATCAGCTGGCAGTCTCACCTTGCGGGCAGTATAACGGGACTCATCCTTGCTGTGGTTTTCAGAAAAATCGGGGAAGAGAAAAAGAGAAAATTTATTTGGGAGTTTCCTAATTACTACAGCGAGCGTGATGATAAGATGTGGCAGGATTACATTGCCAATCATCCGGAAGATTTTGAAGAGCTCCCTCAGCTGAAACAGGAAAATATCTGGGAATATCTGGATGAAATTCGGAAAAGAGAAAAATAGTTTTTATCTTCGTAAGCATACACAAATGAATTATGTTTCCGGAAGATTATCTCTACATCCTCGCACTCAGGCAATGTAAAAACATTGGTAATACCAATCTGAGAAAACTCATACAAATAAAAGGTTCCGCAAAAGCAGTCTGGGAATCGCCAAAAAAGGCTTTGCTTTCAATTTCAGGCATCGGGACAAAGATTACGCAGGATATCGGCAAAAAAGAATTGCTCATCAACGCAGAAAAAGAACTTAAATTCTGTGAGAAAAAATCAATCAGCCTTGTTTCTCATAATGATCCGGCCTATCCAAGGCATCTTTCAAATTGTGATGATGCACCGGTTCTTCTGTTTTACAAAGGAAAACTAACATCTGATCTCAATACGCTCAGCATTGTAGGAACAAGAAAGCTCACATCCTACGGAAAACAATTCATCCATGAACTACTGGCAGGATTATCCGGGTCTAATATCTGTACTGTCAGCGGATTGGCATTAGGAGCAGATACCTGCGTGCACGAAGAGTCTCTTCAGAATCATATTCCTACACTGGCAGTAATGGCCCAAAGTCTCGACAAAATCTATCCTGCTTCTAACAAAAACCTGGCAAAAAAGATTTTAGAAAATGATGGAGCTCTTATCTCAGAATACTGCACTTTTGATAATGTAAGCCGGGAGAATTTTCTGCAACGGAACAGAATTATTGCCGGATTATCCCAACATCTTATTGTAGTTGAAACAGCTTTTGGCGGCGGATCAGTAACTACTGTAAACTGTGCTAATTCTTATAACCGTGATGTTTTTGCACTTCCGGGAAAAATCACGGATCAGTATAGCCAGGGCTGCAATCAGCTCATCGCTCAGAATAAGGCAGAATCTATCGTGAATATCAAATCATTGATCGACAGTTTGAATTTATCTGTCCAACCCGAATTATTTCCTGAGAAAATGCCAATTGTAAAACTGGATCCCCATAAAAAAGAACACCAGCAGATCCTTGATATTCTGGATCATCAGGAAGCGCTTTCGCTGGACGAAATAGCCGATAAAACTAACATTCTGCACCATAAGCTTTTACCAATTCTTTTGGATTTGGAACTTTATGGCCATATCAAATGTCTTTCCGGCAGGCAATATCTCCGGAACTACTAAAAATCGCTTTTCGAAAACTTGAATTAATTTAACATTAGATTCAATAATTCTTAACACAAAACAATAAATTATACAATAAGCAAAAAACTTCTTTAATATCATTAATTTTTCAATAAAAATCAAAATATTACTTGCAAAATTTGAAAATAAAATTAAATTTGTTGTCATAATTATAGAACAATGGAACACTATAACGTTGAACAAAAGATTCAGGAATTTATGGCGAAGATCGAAGCCAAGAATCCTAATGAACCAGAATTTATCCAGGCAGTAAAGGAAGTTGCCGTTACGGTTATTCCTTTCATCGCTACAAGAAAAGAATACACCGGAATGAAGCTCCTAGAGAGAATGGCAGAGCCGGAAAGAGTGATTATTTTCCGCGTTCCCTGGATTGATGACAAAGGTGAGATCCAGGTAAACAGAGGATTCAGAATCCAGATGAACTCTGCCATCGGTCCATACAAAGGTGGTATCAGATTTCATCCAACGGTAAACCTTAGTGTATTAAAATTTTTAGCTTTTGAGCAGGTTTTTAAAAACAGCTTAACTACGCTTCCGATGGGCGGCGGGAAAGGCGGTTCCGATTTTGACCCTCAAGGCAAATCTGATATGGAAGTGATGCGTTTCTGCCAGGCTTTTATGACAGAGCTTTGCAAACATATCGGTCCGGAAACGGACGTTCCTGCCGGAGATATTGGCGTAGGCGCAAGAGAAATCGGTTATCTTTTCGGGATGTACAAAAAGATCAGAAATGAATTTACCGGTGTTTTGACAGGAAAAGGACTGGCTTACGGTGGTTCACTCATCAGGCCGGAAGCTACCGGTTACGGTGTGGTTTATTTTGCAGAGCAGATGCTGAAAACCATCGGTGAGAAAATCGAAGGAAAAACGGCAACTGTCTCCGGTTTTGGAAACGTAGCCTGGGGCGTTGTGAAAAAATTCACGGAACTGGGCGGGAAGATATTAACCATTTCTGGTCCTGACGGTTACATCTATGATAAAGACGGAATCTCCGGAGAAAAAATTGAGTACCTTCTAGAGCTGAGAGCTACCGGAAATAACAGAGCGGAAGATTATGTGACTAAATATCCATCGGCAGAATTCCACGCCGGGAAACGCCCTTGGGAAGTTAAATGTGATGTTGCTTTCCCTTGTGCGACTCAGAATGAGCTAGATCTGGATGATGCCAAAAAACTGGTTGCCAACGGTTGTATCTGTGTAACAGAAGCTGCGAATATGCCTTCTACGCTGGATGCGATCAATTACTTCCTGGACAACCAGGTGTTGTTCTCACCAGGAAAAGCATCTAACGCTGGTGGTGTTGCTACTTCCGGATTGGAAATGACGCAGAACTCTATCCGACTGAACTGGACTTCTGAAGAAGTAGATGCAAGACTGAAAGAAATTATGATCGGTATCCACAAAGCTTGTAGAGATTACGGAAAAGAAGAAAACGGCTATGTGAACTATGTAAAAGGTGCTAACATTGCGGGCTTCGTGAAAGTGGCTGAGGCAATGCTTGCGCAAGGTGTGGTTTAATATTACCTTTTGAATAAATAGAAATGCAGCTAAGTTTTTAGCTGCATTTTTTTATGAAGAAATTATTCTGAATACTCATAAAATAAATAAATTAGTTCACTAATAAAGTTTCAGTAACTGAATGATAATTTAGCTCATAACAAATGATGAAAACAATGATGAATAAATTAGTCCTGGCTTTGAGGGCTGAGAGATCCGATGTTGAGATCCATAAACATTCGGCGTTTCAAATTGTATTCACAGAAGACAACCGTTTTCAGACAACCCTTGAGAATAAAATATATCCCGATATTTTTGGTTTTGTAATAAAGCCACAGGTCTCCCATTCCTGCAAATGCGATAATAGCAGTCTGATCATCCTTAATATTGAGCCCTATTCTCTGTTGGGAAAACTTATTGCTGCAAAACTGGGAAACTCCGATACTTTGATTTTTAATGATAAAGAGTCATTTCAGAAATTTTCTAATGATATTGAAAACAGATTTTCATTTTCAAATAACAATCAGGATTTCTATGGCATCGATAAAAGAGTGCAACAATCCATAGAATACATTAATAAAAATTTTAAATTCGGCAATGTATCTTCTCAGCATATCGCCAAGCAGGTATTCCTGTCGCCTTCGCGGTTATCTGCTTTATTTAAAAATCAGATCGGTTGCAGCATCAGCAAGTATCTGCTATGGACAAGATTACGATACGCTATTTTTCTTATTCTCACCGATGCTGATAATACCCTGACAAGCATCGCGTTAGAAAGCGGATTTTATGATTCTTCACAGATGACGAAATATATGTACCAGATGTTTGGGATCTCTCCTTCTAGACTGAAGCAAAAAAGTGAACTGATACAATTTTTGAATCTTGAGTCCCATTTATTTTTACATCCATAATTTACAAAAACCAAATAATGAACATTAACAATCAAATTATTGAAGACAACAGAATACTTTATGACACCGTAGGAAATATTTATCCTCCTCACGACAAAGTGGCCATCAGAACCTAAACAATCCAAAATATCACTTGTCACTGGTTTACACCTGAAAATCCTAAGCAACAGGAACTGATAATTTATATACACGGTGGCGGCTATGCGATCGGTTCTTTTCAGTCTCACAAAGCCATGGTTTCTCATTTTGCCAGTGGTTTGGAAAGAACGATCCTTTTTGTAGAATATTCTTTAGCTCCGGAAAAGCCTTACCCCGCTGGATTGAATGATGTATTAAGTATTTATCATTGGGCAGCCTTACAGTTTCCGGAGTATGATTTTTACATGATAGGAGACAGTGCAGGCGGCGGACTCACAATTGCTTGCATTTATGAGATTTATCAACAAAATCTGAAGCCCATAACAGCAGTGGCTTTAATTTCACCATGGTATAATTTGGAAAGTGACAATCCTTCTTCGGAAAGCCGCCAACATTTGGACCAAATCCTGAATAAAGAGATGGTTCAGACTTTTGCACACGCGTATGCTGGTAACGATCTTTCAAAAGCAGATCCAAGTCAATTGAATTTTGAAAGTTTTCCTCCGGTTTTTGTGGGCGTGGGGACCAATGAAATTTTATTTGATGATTCTATCAATTTTTTTGATATGATATACAAAATTCAGGAAAACGCGCAGCTAAAAATTTATGGCGGGCAAGGACACGTTCTTACACAGCTGGATATCGCAGGTCCATCGCCACAAGATTTAATCGCCAATATCAATCATTTTTTTAACAGCATCCATCATGTATAGAATCTTAGTTTTCATCACGCTATCCGACAATGGTATAGAAATAATAAAATCAACTCCCGAACTGCCAAAAAAGGAAATGGAATTCATTAATCTCTGGAAGGAACAAAACCTGCTGGAAAGTTTTTACATTTCAGTCTCCAGAAAAGATGCCGTATTGGTTTTTAAAGATACCGACAAAGCCCGATGTAAGGAAATGATCGAAATTTTACCCTACTTCCCTTATATGTCAGAAATTGATTATCACGAACTGAATAAGCAATTTTAAACTCTTTATAATTAAAAACCGCCTCAATACTGAATTGAGGCGGTATAATAATTTTTATGTTATCTTTTCGGGAGCCCACGCTTCAAAGCATAATTGGCTCTTTCAATGGCTTTCTTCTCTTTCCAGGTCATATATTTTGCTTTGAAATTTCGCTTCATAAAATTATCAAAGTTCCTCTGAACCGTCAGATTCCACAGCGAATGGGCTTTTACTGCCCAACTTTTGTCCCAGGCTCTGAGTGAGAGGGAGAAACTGCCATCCAGATATTTCATCCAGTGCCACCAGCCTGTCGGCATAAATAATGTGTCGCCGTGTTCCAGGAAACATTCAATGCCTTCTACACCATCCAGTGCAGGAAACTTGGTAAAATCCGGATTTTCAATATCATAGTCTTCCAAAGCATAAGTAGCGTAAGGAATCTGGTAAAGTCTGTCTTTCCATTTATAGTCGAAAAGCAGAATATGCTTTCTGCCATTGAAATGCGTATGGAAAATATGCGCCATATCTATATCATAATGAAGGAATGTTACAGAACCTTTTCCGCCGAAGAACATATTCGGGTATTTATCCAGAAAACCGCCCATCAGGTCTTTTGGAAAAATATAATCGTCCAGTAATTTTGGTGCGTGCTTTATCGGGTCAAATAAAAATATCCTGAGATCTGTCGGTTCTTTCTCAATCAGGTCGATATAGTCTGCAAACTTCATTTTGGCAGCCGATGCATTGATTGGTGCGGCAGGATCTGCTTTTGAACTGTCATACAGAGGAACTTCTACATCACCTACAGCCTGCTTCATATAATCCATTGTCCACTTCTGATATGCCGGCCACTTTCTTGCCATATTTTTTATAACAACCGGTTTGCGCGGTTTCAGGTATTTTTCAAAGAACTCTTCTTTGGTAATATCATCTACAATGTCAATTGGTTTTAGAATGATTCCCATGTTAATGTAATATTAAGGCACAAATTTATTAAAATTTCGATTGACAAAATAAAAAATCGCTCATCGTATTTGTAATAATTATAAATAAGAGTTATCAATCATTATTTTAATTGATTTATCTATTTGTTTTTAACATCATTAATTTTTATGATCCAATAAAAACTTTGTAACAATTCTCTCGTTTTCATTACTAACATTTTAGTGATATAATTTTAATTATGAAAAAAGGTCTATTAGTCTTTTTAATGCTGATGTGTACAACCGTTGTTTTTGCACAAAAAACAATAAGCGGAATAATAAATGACGCCGACGGAAAACCACTAGCCAGTGCCAGTGTAACGATTGAAGAACCCGGCAAAAATGCGATTCTGGCTTACGGGATTTCCAACTCGAAAGGTGAATATAAGGTCACTTTCAACTCGTCCGAGAGTAATCTGGATCTGAAGATTAAGGCATTCAACCAGAAGCCGATCGCACAGTCCATCAAAAATGAAGATCAGAAACTTAACTTTTCTATGGATTCCCAGGCGACTGAAATACAGGAAGTGCGGCTGAAAACAAAATTAATCACCAAAAAAGGTGACACGATTTCTTATGATCTGAAATCATTCGAAAATAAAAATGACCGTACACTGGCCGATGTTCTGAAAAAGATCCCGGGAATGGAAGTCAATAAAGACGGAACGGTTCTTTACCAGGGCGAGGCTATCAATAAATTTTATGTCAATGGAAAAGACCTGATGGAAGGCGGCTACGGAACGGTGAACAATTCCCTTCCAAAAGATGCCGTTTCCAAAGTGGAAGTCCTAGAAAACCACCAGCCTGTAAGTATTCTTAGAGATAAAGTACCATCAGAACAGGCTGCACTTAATATCAAACTGAAAAAATCCGTCACAATGACTGGTCGTGGAGAGATCGGTGCAGGTTTCAGCCCTTTGCTTTGGAATGTGAAGCTGACACCGATGTTCTTCGGGCAAAAAAACCAATGGGTGGTAAACTACAAAGCCAACAATAATGGTGAAAGTGTGGAAAAAGAAGGAAATATTCTGGCATTTGGCAACCGCTGGGAAGGAAGAAGAAGCCAGGCTGCTCAAAAATCATGGACCAATATAGAAACCGCTGGCGTTCCGGATGTTCCGGAAAAAAGATACCTCTTGAACAATGTTCATTTTTTCTCCGCCAATCTATTGACCAACCCTTTTAAAAATAAGGAATGGGAACTGAAGGCTAATGCTAATTACACCTATAACGATGTAGAAAGAGACTCAAGGAGCAGAACGGTTTATAATGCTGACCACAAAGATGCTGAATTAGCCGGCAGAACTTTTGAGCAGTCCAGGAGTAATAATTTTTACACCAATTCATCTAAAGCAGAATTGATATTTACTAAGAATGCAAAAAAAGGATTCTTCAAGAATACAACAACCTGGAACGGTTTCTGGAACTCAAATAATGGTTTTTCTCAAGCAGACAGACCAGCAGCATTAGGCGGGTATATTGCAGGTAATCAATCTCTTGAATCACCTTCCGGCAGTTTCCAAAACTCATTGAGTACCATTATTCCTTGGAAAGATAAATTACTGAATGTGATGAGCTACTTCAAATACCAGAAAGACAAGCAAAATATGACAGTAGATCCGGCAAGCTATTCGGACGCATTTGTTCCATTATTGAAAGGTGATTTGAACTTAGGCGGGATTTACTCGAAATATAAGCAATATGCACTTTCCGAAACATTGGAAGTCAATCATTCTGCATCGGTTGGTTTCAGCTACAGAAAGTGGACTTTTACGCCAGAAGCCGGTTTGAATATTAACTTTAATAATCTGAAATCTGAACTATTCGGACTTAGAAATAATACGTATCAGGTTCTGCCAACAGCAACTGATGCAGCAAACGGAGGTTTCCAAAACAATGCAGACTGGAACGAGATCACACCTTACACACAGGTTGGGATAAACTACAAATCTGAAAGACTAAACCTGAACCTGACTGTTCCTTTCAATTTTTACAGCATCAAGTATCAGGATAATATTTATAATCAGACTGCCAACAAAACAAAGACAGCCCTGGAACCTACGTTTTTTGCAAGCTATGACTTTGCATCGTTCTTCAAATATTGGGTCTTCGCCAGCCAGAGTTATGATTTCGGAAATTTTGGGTTTTTATATGGAGGAAATATGCTGACCTCAGCTGGGAATCTTTCCAGAAGATATGTGAGCGACCTTGATAACTCAAAAATGCCGGAGTATCTTAATAGGAATGTCGGAACCAGATTAGAGTACAGAAATCCATTGAATAATTTATTCTTCAATGTGAGATATAATTACGGAACCGTGAAAAAAAATATAGCTCAGACTTTTGTAACAAGTGGATTAGGTGGAACTGTTGGTTTATTAGTAATACCAAATACGGTTAAAACACAATCCGAAAGCGCAGAGATTGGAAAATATTTTCCAAAATTCAAGACTAATCTTTCCACAAGCTTTACCAACAGAGATACCAATCCTTTTAGTTTTTTCAATAACGAACCTGTCAGAAGTAAAATCAACACACAGACTTGGACAGCAAAGTTTAACAACACTTATTTCAGCTGGCTGAGTGTGGATTATAATATCAGCATGAACTGGAACAGAAATGAAAATGCGTCTCAGAATACATCTCAAAGAAGTTCCGGTTGGACACACAATCTGGCTGCATATATTTATCCTTCCGATAATCATACTTTTGGGTTCAATTGGGATAACAGCGTAACGTCAACAGAAGGTAATACGTACAAAAACCCTTTCTTTGATTTGTCTTATCAATATACATGGGTCAAGAAAAAAATAGATTTCGAGGTAAAATGGTTAAATATAACAAACAGAAAAGTTTATGAAATCGTAAATGTCAACATTGAACAGCAGAATACGGTTTACCAAACCTATGATATCCGCCCAAGCCAGTTTATGTTTACCGTAAAGTTCAACTTCAAATAACACTATTTTATAATTGCAAAAAGGCAGTTCATCTTTTTGTCTGCCTTTTTATTTTGCTTAATTTTAAATCACTAATTTTTTAGTTATTATCAACTCTTTTAAAAATCCTATTATGAAAAAAACACTTTTTATTTTATCGCTTCTCATCAGCGCCCTATCATTAGCGCAGGGAACAAGAATTATTTACGAATACAAGTTCGCTTCCAGCCTGGAAAAAAAAGATTCTCTGGAGACAGAGATGATGTATCTTGACATCAAAAAAAATGGAAGCGAGTTCTACAGCAGGCAAAAATTTGTAAGCGACTCTACAAGGGAAGCCTACTTTAAAAAACAAATCCAGATGGGCTCTACAAATTTTAATTACCGTGGCGGAAACGCCGGAAAAGTTGGATTTTCCGTATCAAAATCCTACCCGGATTTCGCAGTGGTGTTGCACACAGGAATCGGAAATTCCAGATTTTCCGTAAAAAACGAAAACCCTATAGTATGGAAAATATTACCGGACAAGAAAAAAGTTGGACAATTTGAAGTTCAGAAAGCGACAGCAGACTTTGGCGGCAGATCCTGGACGGCCTGGTTCTCGCAGGATTTCCCGTTTCAGGACGGCCCGTATAAATTCTACGGTTTACCCGGATTGATTTTGGAACTGGAAGACGCCACAGGTACACAAAGTTTTAAATTTTTGGGAAGCAAAAAATTTGATGAAGTCGTGAAAATTGAAAAAGAAGATATCGGAAGCACCAGAGGCGGAATGGTGGTTAAAACCTTCGGCGTTCCGGGCGGAAAAGAAATAGAAGTCACCGAAGACCAATTCAGGAAACAATGGAAAGAGTATAAAAATGATCCTGTAAAAGATACCAGACAGATCTTATCACAGGGGAATATGAAGCTCACCTTAAACATTGATGGAAAAACCGTAACTGATCCTTCAGAAGTACTTAGAGCGATGGAAAAAAACCAAAAAGAAGAGATCAAAAATAATAACAACAAAATCGAACCGGCACTTTACCCGTAATTAAGCATAAAACACTATTTTTATAGTCCTCTTTCAGGAGGACTTTTTTTATTCAACTGATTAGAATTATGAGTTATTTACCTAAACTTAAAAATATAAAAGCATTCGTTTTTGATGTCGATGGTGTCTTTACAGACGGCAGTGTTTACCTTTTGCCGGACAGGAATATGTCCAGGGTAATGAGTGTGCTGGATGGCTATGCCGTTGTACAATGTCTGAAACAAGGTTACAAAATCGGAATCATTACGGGCGGAAATGATCCGATGGTAAAAAACAGGATGGAATATCTGGGAATCAAAGATTATTATGCCAAATCTTCCCATAAAATTACAGATTATGAAGATTTCAAATCCAGATATAACCTGAAAGATTCTGAGATTCTGATGATGGGAGACGATATTCCGGATATCGGGATTATGAAGCTGGCCGAGATTTCAGCCTGTCCTGCCAATGCGGTTCCGGAAGTTAAAGCGATTTCAGATTATATCTCGCCTGTTTTTGGCGGCAAAGGTGCAGTTCGTGATGTGATAGAACAAGTCATGAAAGTCCAGGGAAAATGGAATCTGGACGAAGAAACAAGATCTGCTTAATTAATTGACAATGAAATGATTTATCATTCCATTTAACCATTGAAAAATTGAAGAAGCAAATGAAATTACTATTAGCATCCAACTCGCCCAGACGAAAAGAATTACTAACCCAACTCGGATATACATTTGATGTCGTAAAAGCAGATACCGATGAATCATTTCCCGCGAACCTTACACCAGACCAGATTGCGGAATATATTTCAAAAAAAAAAGCGGAAGCTGCAGAAGTTAGATCCGGCCAGATCCTGCTCACAGCAGACACCATTGTTACATCAGAAAATAAGATTTTATTAAAACCTGATTCGGAACAGGAAGCGTTTGCAATGATCAAAAGTCTTTCCGGGAAAACACATCAGGTTTACACTGCGTTCACCCTCAAAACCATTGACTATCAAATCAGTAAAACAAACAGAACAGACGTTGAGTTTTCTGAAATTGGCGATAACGAAATAGATTATTACATCAAAAACTTCAGACCTTTCGATAAAGCGGGCTCATACGGAATCCAGGAATGGCTTGGCATGGCCAAGATCAAAAAAATCACCGGATCTTTTTATGCTGTAATGGGTTTACCAATAGATATGGTGTATGAAGAGCTTATAAAATTGGGCTGTTTTCCTAAGAATTTTTAAAACTCAGATCTTTAGATAATTTTCCTTGCAAAATTTCGTTATTTTTACAGATTAAACCTCAATTTTCATTATTGAAATAATTAGATGAGAAAATATTTACTAATCATACTTGCCGTATTTTCTGTTGCTGCCTGCAATCCGCGAACCAAAAAGAAGAAAACCAAAAGCGGTCCTATCAACCGGTTTTTGACGTTTCACAATACACTGTTTAATAGCCGGGAAGCTTTTCTGGCCGAGATGGAAAGCCGCGATAAAGCTCATATTGACAACTTTTACGATCCTTATATTTCCGTTTATACTACTGAAGACAACCTTTCCGATGTTCAGAACAGCACATCTTCCAATCCCGGAAATGGTCCGGATCCGGATGCTCCGAGAGGGATCCGTTCCAACGAAGCATTTTCAGGAAATATGTCTGCACAGCCCAACAAAAAAGGTGCTACAGCTCTCCAGATTACCGAAGCCAAAGCACTCAAAACTATCAGTAAATATTCTGTTCTTGTAAGAGGCGTTGAAAAAAATAAGAAAATTTTTGATGCTTATATGCTTTTGGCAAAGGCAAGAATGTACCAGGGAAAATACCTCGAGTCTCTGGATGCGCTCAGTTATATTTTTAACACAATGAGCAAAGATAAACGGCTTCCGTTGGCTAAAATATATCAGGCTGCGAACTATACCAAGATGAAGGAATATTACCGTGCCGATGAAGTATTCCGTGATCTGGAAGAAGATCCTAAGAATAAGCTTAAAAAGGAACATCTGAGAATTTTAAAAGTCTATCAGGCTGATAATTTCCTGAAATGGGGTAAGAAAGAATTAGCTGCAGAAGTTCTGGAAGAGGCATTTACCTATAATAAAAACAGGAAAACAAAAAGCAGGATTGCCTTTCTCAGAGGCCAGATTCTTGCAGGTCTTGGAAAAAAATCAGAAGCCAGAGAATCTTTTGCAGCAGCTTACAAGTATGCCAACAGCTATGAATTTGAGGTTAAATCTCAGATAGAAATTGCAAAAACTTTTGACGGAAAAGCTGACAGCTATGAAGAAGCGATGGCTTATCTGGATAAAATTGCAAAAAAAGGAACTTATGCATCCCGGAAAAATGAACTTTATTATGCCAGTGGATTGGTGGCCGCTTCTGCAACAAAGGATTCTATAGCTGATTCTTTTTTCAGAAAAGCATTAAAGGAAAAACAATCGGATCCGCAGATCAGAGGACTGACTTATTCCGAGTTGGCAAAAAAATACTTTGCAAAGGATGATTACCTTACCGCAGGTGCTTATTATGACAGTGCGCTCGCAGTAATGACATATAAACCTGAAAAAGACAGACTTACGGAGCTTACAGCAAATATCAAAAAACTGTCAAAAAACTATTATGTCGTGAAGAAGAATGACAGTATTCTGGCTCTGACAAAAATGACAGATGCCGAGAAACGAAACTATTTCACGAAATACATAGACAAGATCAAGGAAAAAGAAGCCGCAGCAGAACTTGAGAAAAGAAAAGCCGAAAGAAGCAAAGGTTTTGATAACAATGACTATAATGCCAATTCAATATTTGCAAACAACTCTACAGATAGCAACAGCTTTCAGAATTTTGGAATCAATACCGGCGGATCAACATTTTATTTTGCCAATTCCAACAACATCCCGAGAGGTGAAAATGCTTTCCGACAAGTCTGGGGCAACAGAACGCTTCAGGACAACTGGCGGTATTCTGCAAAAGCGGCTACCATAGACGATATGAAAAATGAAGCTTTGGGACTTGCAAATGTTCCGGATCCCAGACGTCTGGAACCAGAATTCTATATCGAACAAATCCCGACTTCCAAGGAAGAACTTGCCAATCTTAAAAAAGAAAGAGATACCGCAAGTCTGGGGATGGGAAGGATGTATGAAAATTTCTTCGGTAATACTAAGCTGGCAACCAAAACGCTATACGATCTTATAGACAATAAGCCGGACGAAGAAACTGATCTGATGGCACTTTATAACATCTTTATTTTCAATTACGAAAAAAATCCTGCCGATGCAGAAAGAGCCAAACAGATCATTCTGCAAAAATATCCTTATACCTCTTATGCAGAATTCGTGAAAAATCCGAAAAGCAAAGACTTCAATAAATCCACAGAAAGTGTCGAGAAATTATATGCCGATGCTTACAAGCTTTATCTGAATGAAAAATATGCCGAATCTTCCGCAATGATTGATAAGGCCATTGCAGATAATCCTAAAGATGCGCTGGTTCCCAAATTCTATTTATTGAATGCTTATAACAGCGGCAAAACAGCCGGCAAAGAGATTATGATCCTTCAGTTGGAACAGATCGCATTAAATTATGGCAATACACCGGAAGGTAAAAAAGCAAAAGATCTTCTCAAATTTCTAAAAAGTGATGCAAAACTGGAACTTACGGACGAATCCGGAAACACTATTTCCCAAAGCAAGCCACAGGAAAATCCTAAAACACAGGAAGAGCTGGAAATGGAAGAAAAGATGAGAATATCCGCACCTGCTGCCGGCCCGGGGAAACCGGGAATGGAAGAAGCAGGTCAGCAGTCCGCAACAGCCGAGCAGATTAAAAGACAGAAAAGGGAACGAAAATAAAAAAGAGAGCAATTTATTTGCTCTCTTTTGTTTTATGCTTTATCCAGCTGCACAGTAAAGTGTCTCAGGATAGCCGGCTCGCGTTTTATTTTATAGCCTTTTGTAATATCGTTTCGTCTTTCGAAAACATTTTTTACGGCCGCTGCCACATAATCCATATGATTATTGGTATAAGTTCTTCTCGGGATTGCCAATCGTACCAATTCCAGTTTTGGATATCGGTTTTCTCTGGTTTCCGGATCACGGTCTGCCAATAATGTCCCGATTTCCACACCACGGATGCCGGCTTCTTTGTAAAGTTCAATCGCCAGAGTCTGTGCCGGAAACTCTTCTCTTTTTATGTTGGGCAAAAAATTAAGCGCATCAATAAAAACAGCGTGTCCGCCAATTGGTTTCTGAACAGGAATCCCCGCTTCCATTAACTGGTTTCCCAGATATTCTACCTGCGAAATCCTGCTTTCCAGATAAGGAAATTCGGTAGCTTCGTTGAGACCTGCGGCCAAAGCCGACATATCTCTTCCTGCCATTCCGCCGTATGTGATAAACCCTTCATAAATAATGGTGAAGTTAGACGCTTTCTCAAAAATCTCTCTGTTTTTCAAAGCGATAAATCCGCCAATATTTACCAGACCATCTTTTTTGGAGCTCATCGTCATTCCATCGCCGTAAGAGAAAATTTCTCTGCAGATTTCCTTAATCGTTCTGTGCTGCTGCCCTTCTTCTCTTTTCTTAATGAAATAAGCATTCTCCGCAAATCTGGCCGAATCAAACAATACCGGAATTCCGTATTGATCCGATAATTCTTTCACCGCTTTGATATTTTCCAGAGAAACAGGCTGTCCGCCGGAAGAGTTACAGGTAATGGTAATTAAACAGAAAGGGATTTCTTCTTTGGGATGTGCTTTATAAACAGCCTCAAGCTTTTCAAGATCAATATTACCTTTGAAAGGATGAAGATTATTGATATCAAAAGCCTCGTCAATAGTGCAGTCAACAGCGTGTGCCTTTCTGAATTCAATATGACCTTTTGTAGTATCGAAATGGGAATTTCCCGGCACCACATCACCCTCTTTTACTAAAACCGAAAAGAGTACATTTTCTGCTGCACGACCTTGATGCGTCGGCAACAGATAAGGAAATCCCGTGATATTTTCTACGGTTTGCTGTAATGCTTCGAAGGAACGTGAGCCGGCATAGCTTTCGTCACCGATCATCAGTGCAGCCCATTGTTTGTCACTCATAGCGCCCGTTCCGCTGTCGGTCAGCAAGTCGATATAGACGTGTGAACTTCTCAGATTGAAAAGATTATAATTGGCTTTTTCCAGCCATTCTTCGCGTTGTTCCTGCGTGGATTGATATATTTCTTCGACCATTTTGATTCTGAATGGCTCTGCGTATGGTAGTTTCATTGTAAATAATTTTGTTGGATGATGGATGCAGGAAGTTGGATGTTCCGCATCGCAAAAAAATTGAATTTTATCCTTGATGTCCACAGCAAACAATGAGAAAACCTAAAAACTTCCATCATCTGACATCTGACATCCAACAAAAAACTACTCCGGCGCTTTGAAAACGTTGTCGTCTGAATGGAAACCGGCGACGCCTCCGCTCACAGCAAATTTCATGGCTTCGGCAGAACTCATTCCGGTTACTTCTTTGATATTATTGAATTTGGTAATAATTACCCAGCCGGAAACGGCGTAAGAATGCGGAAGGTAAACCGCCACCATTTGATCAAGATTAACAACTGACATATCAGACTGAGTGAGAAATCCCATTCTCCATATTTCCGGCGTTTCATTGGTTTTGACCCAGACCGGAACATTGAATTTTTTTTTATCACCCACAAAAGATCCCAAAACATCTTTTAGCGATGTGTAGATGAATTTGATTCCCGGGATATGTTCCAAAACATAATCTACACCATCTACAATCAGTCTGCCGATGATAAACTTGTTTCCGAAAAACCCGATAAATGTGGTTCCAAAAATGACGGTGAAGAAAATCAGTCCCGGAAACTTTTCCGAAATGGATGGAATAATATTGTCGATGCTGAAAACGATGTACCAGATGATCCAAACCGTAATGGCAAATGGACCAATGATGATCAGCCCCTGTATGAAGGACCGGAGAAAAAGCCGAAGGTAATCGTTAAAGCTTCTGTTCATTTGCATTTTGCTCAAAATGAGCTGTATTTTTTATCCGTGGATCGTTTCTTTATTTCCGTAGGACTGGATGACCTGCGCTTCATATTCCAGCCATTCTTCCCAGCGTTTGTTTACCTTTTCCGGCTCGCCGATTTGCCTTGCAAAACCAATAAAAGTAGTGTAATGATTGGCTTCAGAAATCATGAGATCATTGTAGAAATTCCTCAGTTCTTCATCCTTTATATTTTCCGTCAGCACTTTGAATCTTTCGCAGCTTCTGGCCTCTATCATGGCCGCAAAAAGCATTTTATCAACAAGAAGGTCCGTTCTGTTGCCTCCTTTTACGATGAACTTCAATAAATCATTGACATAATCATCTTTGCGCGTCCTTCCCAAGACACCGCCTCTTTTTTTGATGATCTCGTGAACCTGATGAAAATGTTCCATTTCCTCTTGTGCGATAGCCAAAAGCTCGGTCACCATTTCCGTATGCTCAGGAACCATTGTGATAAGGCCAATGGCATTGGTTGCGGCTTTTTGCTCGCACCAGGCGTGATCGGTGAGGATTTCTTCCAGATTGTCTTCTGCGATATTCGCCCAGCGTGGGTCTGTAGGAAGTTTGAGACGAAACATTTTAATTTTTTTTGTAAAAATAAGGATTTGATCGCTTTTATTAAATACTTTGTCTATAAAAATTGTTATGGGAAATCATTGTCCATATCGTAAAATATAAAATGATTACTACGATCATTGGCACGAATGTTGAAAAATCATCATCAACCAAATAATAAAATTATGAAAAATTCAACTCTAATCAATCGTGCTAAATTATTTATTTTTAGCTTTTTAGCAATTTCCTCATCTGTTTTGACATTTGCACAGGACTCTGCAGTTGTAAAAACTACTAATGTGACATCTACTTCAACCGAAGAATGGCAAACCAATCCAATGTATTGGATTATTGGTGGCGTTGTAGTCGTCGTCATCGTCGCAATCGTCGCAATGAGCGGGAGAAAGAAAAACGATTAAATCTACAAAGCGCTTTCCAAAGCGCTTTTTTTATGGATTTTCAGATGCTGTTTTTACTCTTAAAAATTCTAAAACACTCCAACCCAATTTATCCACTTTTTTCAAACCTTTGGAAATAACAACAGCCAAAAAAATATTAACCGGATAAATAATTAAAACCAAAAGATACCACGGCATCAGATCCTTCATAGGAACCACAAGAAAATAGACCAAAGAGGAACTCATTCCCTGGGCAAAATAGAAAAAAATTGCATTTTGTCCTACGTTGGTAAAGAAATTAGGCTTTTCGATTTTCAAACGGTTATAGAACACCAATAATGTTACCAGCGAAAATAAAGTCCAGACTATGTATGGGATTTTCGGCGGAAACTTCTGCTTGTTAAGCTTGTAAAATATTTCTCCTCCGTAATTCCAAAACATCCAGGCTAATGCCAAACCAACCAATCCATATAAAACAGGGATCATTTTTGTCGGGATTTTCTTACCTTTCATTCTATTCGCAATTAGGAAAACTGCCATATAAAATGCGACATAACCAACTTGTCCATTTGGATAATATTGCGGAAATATATTGAATATCAATATCAAAGCAATACAAACACCAATAAACCAATCGATATGTTTAGGGAAAAATCGGAGAATCAAAACGCCGAGAACTGTCAGTATATAATAGATTTTAAGATACCAGAAACTTCCCATCACTACCGGAAATGTGTCGCAGTTGGAATATTCGTGCAGATACCAATTCCCAAGTGTATCCCATTGAGGAACAGACGAAATGCTGCCCGGAACATATTTGCTCCCAAATGTGGAATAAAAATCTCTCAGCCAATCAAATGAAAAAAAAGTGAGTCCGAAGACTTTAAAAAAATAATCCAGAAAGAAAAGAAATGTCACAAAAATCATATACGTGATTTGTAACTTTAATAACCTGTACAGCGTTTTTTCAATATTATTACCGGATGTTATTCCGCTGAGCGCATAGAATAAGGCTACATCAAATACAAGAGAAAACACTCTGGCTTCAGTAGGCATGTAAAACTGTCCGCTCCAGAACGCCGTATGAATGAAAATAATGGAAATGGTGGCAACGCCTTTGGCAAAGTCAATATAGAGGTCTCTTTTCATTTAAATGTTTTTTTATAAATTTTCAATTCTCATTTTGTCATTCCGGAGGAATCTCAGCGGTTTAGATTCCTCCGGAATGATAAAGATTCTGCTGATTGTTTTTAAATATTAAAGATTGCATTAATGATCTGAAATTCAAAAATATCATTATTTTCCAAAGTTCTTTATAATTATTTAACTTTTACTACTCGATTCTTATCCTTATTTTTGAAAGTTCAATACCAGAGATGTCAGATATCATTCAGCTTTTACCGGATCATGTTGCCAATCAGATTGCTGCAGGAGAAGTGGTGCAAAGACCGGCTTCCATTGTCAAGGAACTGCTGGAAAACGCTGTGGATGCGGGCGCTGATAAAATCCAGCTTATCGTTCGCGATGCCGGGAAAAATCTGATTCAGGTCGTTGATAACGGCATCGGGATGTCGGAAACGGATGCCAGGCTGGCCTTCGAACGTCACGCTACATCCAAAATCCGTTCTACAGAAGACATCTTTAAAATTGCGACCAAAGGTTTCCGTGGCGAAGCTTTGGCATCCATCGCCGCTGTGGCTCAGGTTGAGCTTAAGACGAAGCAAAAAGATTTGTCCGTCGGAACCAATATCTATATCGAAGGCGGACAATTTCAGTTTCAGGAGCCAGTACAGACTGCTGAGGGCTCAAACTTTTCCGTCAAGAATCTTTTTTACAATGTTCCGGCAAGACGCAAATTCCTGAAGAATGACAATGTAGAATTCCGTCATATTATTGATGAATTTCAGCGTGTTGCCTTAGCTCACGAAACCATTGAGTTCGAATTATTCCATAATGACGAACCGATTTTCAAGCTAAGAAAGGGCGGACAGATGCAGCGCATTGTAGATGTTTTCGGGAGGAAACTGCAACCACTGCTGATTCCAATTAAGGAAGATCTTGGCTGGGTGAATCTGCACGGTTACGTTGCCAAACCCGAAGGTGCCAAGAAAGTGCGCGGCGAGCAGTTTTTCTTTGTGAACGGAAGATATTTCAAAAGTGCCTATCTCAGCAAAGCGGTTCAGGAAGCCTTTGACGGACTACTCCAGCCGGGTTATATTCCTTCATTTTTTCTTTACCTGGAATTAGATCCGGAGAAAATAGATGTCAATATTCATCCTCAGAAAACAGAAGTGAAATTTGAAGATGAAGCATTGATTTTTGCCCTGATGCGTTCCACCATCAAGCGTTCACTCGGGATTTATAACGTTGCACCAAGTCTCGATTTCGAAAGAGACCCGAAAATGGAAGCTTTTTTTGCGCCGGCACCGAGCAAAAGCACCCACAGTTCTCCAATGCCTTCCGCCATTAATGTGGACCGGGATTTTAATCCATTCATCGCAGAAAAAATTTCGGTTGAGGAAAAAATCAACCTTGCCGAGTTTTATGATGTTACTGCTGCTGCGCCTTCCAAAATCAATCTTTTTGAAGACGATGATCTGGACGAGGATCTGTTTCGTCTTCCAAACGGTTACTGGCTCCTCAACAAAGATGGACAAACTTATATGCTGGATCTTGGCAGGATGCACAGAGTTCTGATGTCTTCGCACCAGGAAAATCTACCTACTAAAAAAGCCGGACAAAGCTTATTGTTTTCATTGGAATATCATCTTAATGAAATCGAGAAAAATAAATACAAGTCGATCAAAAAATACCTGCCGGATTTCGGTTTCGAAATGACATTGGCTCAGGAAAATGTTCTCAGAATTGAAGCTGTCCCGGAAGCGTTAAAAGAATCACAAGTCATCAAATTCTTAGAAAAAATATTTGAAGTGCTGGAATACAAAACGGAAGAAGACTTTTATAAATATTTTGAATACCAGTGGGTTAAGCTGAAAACCAAATCGAAGTTCGATTTCATTTATAAAACCGAAGTTGAGCAACTGGTCAAAGATTTTATCGACCTTGGCTTTCCACAATATACGGTGAACGGAAAAAAATGCTGGCTGGAAGTGCCGTTTGATGACTTTAAAAACAAATTTTAAACTATGTTTTCACAACTGACACCTGCTACAAAGAATATTATTATCATCAATATAATTTTTTATCTTGTTAGTAATTTTATTTCATACCCTCTATTTTACGACAAATTTTCAGGTTATTTTCCGTTGTCGCCAAATTTTGAAAGTTGGCAGGTAGTTACACATATGTTTATGCATTTAAGTTTCAGAGAACCTGGTGGAACACTTTTTCACATCATATTTAATATGATGACATTGTGGAGTTTCGGACCAGTTTTGGAACAGGTTCTGGGACAGAAAAAGTTTCTGATTCTGTACTTTGCCTCAGGCTTAGGAGGTTTTGCATTGTACAACATCTGGAACTATTATGAAGTGAGTCAGATCACTAATTTTTTGACAAGTCAGGCTTATGATATCCATGAAATTTATAAGTATGCAGATAATAGTTATTCCGGAGAAATGCCGATCAGTACTAATTCTGAAGCGGTAAGAGATGCTGCTCAACAACTTTTCATCATTCTTAAGACTCCGATGGTTGGTGCTTCCGGAGCTATTTTTGGGGTGATAGCCGCATTCTCCACATTGTTTCCTGATGCTAAGCTGATGTTTATGTTTATTCCGTTTCCTATTAAAGCAAAATATCTTACGCCTATCATCATCGTGGTATCTTTGTTTTTAGGATTCAGGCAGTTTAGCGGAGATAATATTGCCCATTTTGCACATCTTGGTGGTGCGCTAATCGGTTTTCTCTATATCTGGAGCTGGAAAAAGAACAGAGACAGGATTCAATAATGGGAATCTTACGTTTAATATTAAGCATTTTTCACCTCATTATAGTTTTAATGCTTTTTGGCACTATAATGAACGCTTATATTTCGCCTAAGGTATTTGGGATGCTTAACCTGCTTTCACTGGCATTTCCGATACTGATCATTATTCACTTTTTAATATTGATTTTCTGGATCGTCAGCTGGAGAAAAAGAGCAGCAATCTTTCTTGTTTTAACGCTTTTTTTCATCACGCCTGTAAGACGCTGGATCAATTATACGCCTGCAAAGAAGGAAATCCCGGATCTAAAAGTAATCTCGTTAAATGGGAAATTTGGCAAATTGGGTGATGAAAATATTTACAATTTTATCAACGAACAGAAACCAGATGTTGTTTTCTTTCAGGAATATGACAATAGAAAACCGCTGGACGGATTCAAGTATTTTGAAAATAGCAGGCCAATTACAAAAATTCAATCCAGATTTCCGATTATCAAGAGTGGTGAAATAAAAACAGATGCTAATAATGCAGTATGTCTGTTTGCTGATATAAAAGTGAATAATACAATAATTCGTTTTGTCAATGTGTATATGGAACCTTTTTTCTTGGACAAAAAGATGGTAAAACTCACGAAAGATATGGATGTCAACGAACAAAAAGCAAAGAAAATACTTCATATGCTGGTTCCTACATTCAGAAAGCATGAGACGCAAATAGATCAAATCAAGGATTTTATCAATGTTTCACCTTTTCCTGTAATTATTGCCGGCGATTTTAACGCTGTCCCTAACTCTTACGAGTATTATAAAATATCCGAAGGGCTTCAGGATGTTTTTCTAAAAGTAGGAAAAGGCAGCGGCACAAGCTTTCACGACTTTAAATTTCCCATAAAAATCGACCATTTTTTCGCTTCGGAATCTATTGAACCTATTAGCTATAAAGTTGACCGAAGTGTCAGGATCTCAGATCATTTTCCGGTGATCGCAGAATTTCGTGTTAAATAATTTTCGATATTTGCCTGTATGAAATCGCAATGGCTAGGAAATATAATTTTGCGATTACATATGACCTTGAAAACAATAAACAACTGCCTATGAAACGTATTGTTATAGTTGCTCTTTCTGCAATGTTATTTTCCTGCTCCAAAAACGAGTCATTGTCTGCCGTGAATGAAAATTCTGAGCGAGCTCCGCAAATTACCTATGATACTACAGCGGTTGATTCTTTCGGTCCGGGTGCAACGTCTGAAAGTGTGATGGCCAAGATCAATGCTGTTGCCATAAAACGAGAAAAAGACAGTCTTGCTGCCATTGCGAAGGCGCAGGAAGAAAAGCTTCTTAAAGAAAAAGCTGAGAAAGAAGCCAAAGAAAAAAAGGAGCAAAAAACAATTGGTGAATCTAAGCCTGAAACTTCGCCTGCCTCTAGTCCCGAAAATTCTTCTCCGAATTAATTTTTGATTTTAGTAAAATAAAAAACCGCCTTTTGTTTGAGGCGGTTTTTATTTTTTTTAGGGTTTATTATTCAATTCTAATATTATCAATCTGAAGATCATAAACTCCAGCAGAACCCGTTTTAAGTGCAAAAATGTCTTTTCCAGCGACCAAGTTCATATCTGGTAAAGTTGAAACATTTAACTCTATTAATCTCCATTGGCCATTCGTATTAATAGACCCTGTATAATTATTGGCATCTGCAGGATCAAGAATTGCTCCAGTAGTAAATACTCCTAAATTATAAGTGTAATAAGCTGGAGAACCAGAAGTTTTATAGACATTGAAAGATAATGATTTACCAGTAGCTGTACCTTTAATATACATTGTAATTCTTTTTGGTTTAGTTGGCAATCCTGTTGTAGCAACAGATGTAAAAACATAATCATTTGCTGACGCTGTGCCTTTGATTTGAAGAGAATTTGTATTATTAAAACCTAAACCTACTCCTTGTGTAGCATACGGTTTTAGTCCAAAACTATTTACACTACTTAGGAAGGTTGTCCAGTTTTCAAAGTCAGATCCCGCAAAAAGATTTACCGCTGAAGTAGAAGGATTTTCTGGAGCTCCTGGTAAAAATCTTTCTTTTGTAAAATTAATATCATCTAAACCTCTGATATATGCTTGGTCAGAAGCAGATGAAGTTGGGCTTGGACTATAGCGGCTTAAGCACAGAGTTATATCACCACTTTTAGCATAAGTCGGAGAAATCGGAGTTTTTGCAAAAGTAGCATAATTGCTGAAACGCAGGTCTAATCTTGCTCCTTTCTTATCTGTAATGTATCTGTCCCCTGTTGCCGTTGCATCTGCAAAAGTTTTGTTTAATTCCGGATCTTCAAATTGAACATTTTTAATTTTAATAAGCTGATTAACGTGAGCATTACCTTTCAGTGCATCAGATATATAATCAAATTCCAGTGGCACCATGTTAACTTTTACAGGGCTTTGTCCATCACAAACCCTACCCATATAGTTTGACAGTTTGTTTGGATTTATTCTTCCTATTATATAACTTGGATCGTAAGCTCCAATTTTAACGTTTCCATTTGATGCTTGGACTATAAGTCCCTTTAAATTAATTCTAACCATTGATCCAACTGGAAAATCAAGATACTGATTAGCACCATCAATATCTATTTCTACTCCTTGAGTCGGATTTTCCGGCTTGTCTTGCAAGAACATGATCTTATAAATATTCCCAGATTCGTCACTTGAAGAAACATATGCATCTACAATATAATCTTCTGTTATTATGTCAGCTTGAGTAGGAATTGGCTTAGCAATAGTTTTTAAGTCTGCTAAACTATGGTTTGCAGCATCAAATTTATTGTTACATTTTATTTCGGGCACATCATAATCATCAGACTTTACGCAAGATGAAAGTGTAAATAATGAAAGCAAACCGAAAAATGCTGCCTTAAAATATGTATTTTTCATTGTTTTGATTTTTAAATTTATTTTTTAGAATCTGAATTGAACATTTACAAAATATGATCTTCCCTGCGAGTACCAATACTTGGGAGCGAATACCATGTTTCCGCTATCTCTATCAGCAGTAAAATCTACATAATTGACATTTCTGGTTTGTTCAAAACCTCCTGTTATGTAACTTTTATTATTTAATATATTATTCACTGATGCGGAAATTAGCACATAATACTTGCCCATCAACCAAGACTTTCCAACATTAGCATTAAAGAAAAATGCTTCTGGTAATTTTATCGGAGATAAAACTCTTGCGAGTTCTTCTGGATTCACATTATCATAAGGAACACCTGACACCTGATTTGTATAAAATCTATCTGTACGAATCACTGGAGAAGGATCTAAATAGGAATGTCCAAAATAATTCCAATTAGCTCCCACCCACCAATATTTTGGAGAACTATAACGTAAGCCCACTGAATATGATTCCTGTGGGGTTCCTCCTTGCTTGTAATTGTTTAAATATGCCTTACCCATATTGGTAAATGATCTTGATACTATATCACCGTTAGCATTAATCTCTCTAAATGTTCCTATAGCATCTGAGGCAAAGTAAACAGTAGGATTATTCGTGTATAAATATTGCCCTAAGCTTACTAAACCATTTGCTGTTAAGGTTGGAGTCAACTTAACTTGGGCTCCTAATTCAACCCCCATGTTTCTTTTATTAACATCTGACAATACCTGAGTTATGAATGCGCCTTCTTGTACGGGCGTTTGGTCTCCAGTTTCGCTTAATGTGGTTAATTTAACACCATCTGCAAAAAATCTCTGCACATTAGTGTCGTTTTGAGTATTTACAATATATCCTGTTAATCTTAGTTTAATGATAGGCGATGAAACAACATAGCTAAGATCATTGGCATCAATTATTACATTTTTAATATTTGGAGTCGTCACACCACTAACCCTGGCATTAAAGTAAATGTCATTTAAGAAAGGCGACTGTGTAAAATATGCTCCATTATACACTAGGAAATTTCTTCCATTAATTCTGTAAGTGATTTGACCCTTAAGACCAACATTCCAAAAATTAATATCTCCTCCTTTTCCATAAGATGAAGGGTACAAATAATGTAAAAACTTACCTTCTCTATTATTATTTGTATAACCAAACATTGTTGATACAAAAACATCAAACTTTCCTGTGGAAAATTTTATAGATGGATTTACTTTTACTTCCTGTCTTCTAAAAATATAATCATATCCAATTTTATCACCTTCTCTTTTAGCAACAGAAGTATTGTCCTCGTTTAAATTGTATTTTCCAAAAAATTTATCTCCTGTTGTGTTTGAAGCAAACGCATCCATATTAAGAGCGAAATCAGCACCTAATAAATCATTAACTTCTCTGTATTGTTCTGAAAAATAATTCTGATAAGAGACATTTAAGAAAAATTGGGTTTTATCACTAAAATTATACGTGTAATGTGTTGAGGCATTCCAAATTTTATCATCTTTCACATCATTTACAAGATAGTAAGCAGCTCTTTTTCCACCAAACTCGTTCCAATAAAGACTTTCAGACCTATTTTTCGCATAAAGATTATCCCAATTGATTTGCGTATGGGATTCATCATTATTTGTCCACCAATCTCTTGTTAAGTCAATGTTTACAGCCTGCTCAGGTGCAGGATTTGTATAATTTAACCAATAGCTTGGCAGATTTCTATAGTATGTTGGAGAAGGATTATTTGCTTTATACCAATCCAATCTAGAGGCTTTTTCTTTTCCGAATTGATATGAAACAGTCGTCCATAACTGGGATTTTTTATTGATTTTCCAATAATCTGAAAGCTGCAATATTGGTTGAAAGCCTTTTCTTACTCTTTCATTACGCTTTTCTCCACCTTGCCATCCCCAATAAGAATTATAATGGATACCTCTGAAATCATAAACTTCTTGAGTATTAGGACTAGATGTACTTCTTACATATTTAGAACCAATTGCATTGAAAGTAATGCTATGTTTATCACTAAATTTTTTCTCTACACCCAAATAGCCACTGTATGCATCATAAAAAGTTCCTTCTTGTATACCTTCTTGCGCCCATCTCCTAGCAATCATTCCCGTGAAAGCCCAGCCACTTTTTGACATTCCTGAAGAAAATCTATATGAAAGTCTATTTGTGTAGTTTCTATTTGTCAAAGAATAAGTAAGTTGACTACCTTTTCTATAGTCGCTTGCTTTGGTATTCTTGTATACAACACCTGTCGCGCCTCCAAATGCATATTCCGATGGAGCATGATTTGTTGCTATCTCTGGATAACGAGTAATTTCATTTAATCCTCCCCAAGTACTAAAATCTACATTTCCATCATCTCCTGCCGCCATTGAAACACCGTTAAGCATATTTTCTGAGGTTCTTCCGTCAATTCCTCTTGGTCTAAACCAATAAAATCCAAGATCATAACTTGCAGTTCTATTAAAAACGTCTTGAGAGGATTGTAATAGCCCGACTGTAGAGGTTTGACTATTACCATTATCGTCATCGCCGCCCGAGTTATCAAGGATTGCCAAGCCCTGATCTGCTCCTGTCAGTGTAGAATAAAGGGTAATAACCCCCAAATCTTTTCTCTTTTCTGTGGTTACATCAAACTCCAAAGTTTTTGTTTCGAAATTCGGTTTTGATACCACAACTTGATAATGTCCGGATTTCAGATCTACGAACTGGAAATAACCAATTTTGTCTGCCGTAACATCATTACCTTCTCCTTTTAAACTAACTTGTGCTTTTTCCACCGGTTTCCCGTCCGCATCTTTCAGGTATGCAAAAACCGTAGTCTGTGCAAAGTAAAATGATGCCGGAAGCATTGTAAATAAGGAGATTAATGATAATTTTTTAATCATAAATCAATTAGGTTTTGTTTGCTCTTTTTTTCTAATATACAGTCCGTTATACACGGGAAGGCAAATGTAAATAAATTTTTGATAATTAAAACTTTTTAACATTTTATTTTTATTTTAACAAAATTTTAAATTTTCAGCACTTATAATAACATTTTTTAAAAACATTAAATTTTTATTTTGCAGGTTTATAAAAAAAATTACTTTTGTAGCCCTACATTTTTTTTATTTTGTAACCTTTTTCAAAATTACTAAAACGTGTAATCAGATCAAAGAGTTACTCAAAAACATTTGAAAATAAGTACTTTATACATGAAAAATTTATTCAGCTTAATTGCTTTACTCGGCATTTCTCTATTATTTGCCCAGCAAAAAAGACAGGTTCGTGCGGCTACTGTCGGTTTTCTGAACGTAGAAAACCTTTGGGATACTGTGCGTTCTGCAGATTATATAGACGGAACTAAGGATAAGAGCAACCCGGCATTCCACAGAAGTGTTCCTCTGGATTCTATCAAATACCTGGAAGTTACAGAAAAGGACTACAAAGGCGTGTGGAACGATGAATCTCTTGCAGGTAAGAAAGTTGTCAGAATACAAGGCGGCTCAGAAGAATTCACCCCAAAGAGCGGAAAAAACTATAATTATAAAATATACAAGCAAAAGCTGGAAAATGAGGCTAAAGTGATCTCTGAAATGGGAAAAGCTTACACAGGAACGGCACCGGTGGTTGTAGGCCTTATAGAAGTAGAAAACAGACAGGTTGTAGAAGACCTGGTAAAAGAACCGGCTATTGCAAAGTATGATTACGGAATCGTTCACTACAACTCTTATGACTACCGAGGAATTGATGTGGCATTTATTTATCAGAAAAGAAGATTCACCCCATCCAAATCCTGGAAAAAAGAAATAAAGGTGTTTGGTGAAAACGGAAACAGAGAATACACAAGGGATATTTTGGTGATGACAGGATTCCTTGACAATGAAAAAGTAGCATTTTTCCTTAATCACTGGCCATCAAGAAGAGGTGGTGAAGCGGCATCTCTGCCAAAACGTAATGCAGCAGCAGCCATTCTTAAAAAAGAAATGGACAGCGTGAAGGCACTGGATCCGTCTACCAAGCTCTTTGCAATGGGAGATTTCAATGATGACCCAATCAGCCCAAGTTTGAAAAATTATCTGAAAGCGGTTGGAAACCCAAAAGATCTTAATGAAGACAACCATTACCTGAATCTGATGTATCCATTGTATAAAAAAGGCGTAGCATCATTGGCATATCAGGATGCGCCAAACCTTTTTGACCAGATTATTGTTTCGGCCAATCTTTATTCACCTAACAATGAGCTTAGAAAAGACTATTCCGTTTTCAAGGCAGAAATTTTTGCGCCGGCTTATCTTGTGAACAAAGAAGGAAATTACAAAGGCTATCCTTTCCGGTCCTGGAATGGCGATCAGTTCACCGGCGGTTATTCGGACCACTTCCCGGCGTTCGTGATTCTCCAGAAGGAACCATAAAATAATTCAACCGTTTCAATTTTTTGGAACGGTTTTTTGTTTTTATTTGGGCAGCTATTCCGTCTTCCACTATTATCTTTTTGCTCGGCATAACCTCTCGCAAAAAGGATAACCGCTCAAGCCGGGCTGCATGAAATTCCACGAGTAAAATTGAGTGCATCCAGATTGTTTCTTTCATCAACCAAAAAAAGAAATTGAGAGATAATTCATTGGTTATAATAAGTCCTAACTTTAAACAAATCATCTGCAATGAAAAACCTCATCATCATATTGATTATTTCCGGCTTCATCTGGTCTTGCGCATCAAATCCGAAACATTTACCGGAAGATTCCAAACCGGGATTATCTGCTCAGAAAAAAGCGGACTCAGCAGATGAATGGGAAATAACCGTTTTCGATACGGATTATGAAACGTTTGTCGCAACAAGAGCGCAACCTAAATCAATGTTCACGGAAAGCGGATTAAAGTCAAGAAATCAGCTCCTGGTCACCGAGTGGAACAATCGCTTTTTTTCGGGAATCAATCCCAATTTTTACGAAGTAGCCATTGATTATGATGTTAACGAAAAATATGGCTTCGATTTCGAGTACAGATTATATCAGTTCTTTGCCTATTGCAATTGGAAATATGGCGTGCGTTTCAACGGCTTGAGAGGCATTGATAAAACTAAATAAAAAAGCCCAGTGATTTTACTGAGCTCTACAAACTTTATTTTAAGTTTAGAAGCATCATACTTCTAACTTCTGACTTTTTACTTCTCGCTTCTATCAGGAAATTCCTTCCTCCTCACCTTTCAGTTTTTCTGCATTTTCCGCCATAATCACGGCATCCATCATTTCCTGGATATCGCCATTCATATAAGCATCCAGATTATAAATTGACTTGTTGATTCTGTGGTCGGTAACCCTTCCTTGCGGATAATTGTAGGTTTTGATTTTTGCCGAACGGTCTCCCGTAGAAACCATTGTTTTTCTTTGCGCTGCAATATCACCAACCACTTCCTGAAGTTTGATGTCATACAATTTTGCTCTCAGCATTTCCATTGCTAATTCTCTGTTAGCCAGCTGAGAACGTGCCTGCTGACAAACTACGACAATCCCTGACGGTTTGTGCGTCAGCTGAACTTTGGTTTCAACCTTGTTAACGTTCTGTCCACCAGCACCTCCGGAACGCGATGTCTGCATTTCGATATCAGCAGGATTGATTTCCACATCCACCTCTTCAGCTTCCGGCAAAACGGCAATCGTAATGGCTGATGTGTGAACACGACCCTGAGATTCGGTTTCCGGAACACGCTGCACACGGTGAACACCGGACTCAAATTTCATAATCCCGTAAACGCTTTCGCCTTCCACTTTCATTATCAGTTCCTTATAACCTTTGGACGCCTCACTGGAATCGGTGATTTCGTGTTTCCAGCCTTTGGTTTTGAAATACATGGAATACATTCTGTACATATCTTCCACGAAAATCGCAGCTTCGTCGCCACCGGTTCCGGCACGCATTTCCAGGATGATATTCTTGTCATCGGCAGGATCTTTCGGAATCAGAAGGTATTTCAGATCTTCTTCCAAAGCCGGCAATTTGTCCTGCGCTTCATACTTTTCCTGCTTCGCCATTTCCACGAATTCTTTATCGGAACCGTCTGCAATAATCTCGTCAGACTCAGCAATCGTGTCAAGCGCTGCTTTATATTCATCGAACACCTTTACGATTTTTCCAAGATCACTATATTCTTTGTTCAGGGCAGAATATCTTTTTTGATCCGTAATTACATCCGGCTGGATGATAAGGTCGGCCACCTCATTATATCGTTGTTTTATCGCTTCCAGTTTCGGAATTAATGACTTAGACATAGGTAAATTTTAGTTGGCAAAGATACGCAATTAAGAAACAAGAAGAAAGAGACAAGAATCAAGACTTAAAATTCGAGAACATGCTCTTATTCTTTTACAATTTTATAAACCACAAAGGCACAAAGTTTTTACACGAGGTTCACTAAGCTAATCTTTAGAAACGAAAATTTAATTATGTTCTTTGTAAAATCTTCGTGTCTTTATAGTTAAAAACAAAAAATCCATTCCCGAGAGAATGGACTTCTTATATATTGTTTCGCTTTGAGTGCAATCTCTCACGAAAAGAAAATTGCCCGATTAATGGTGATGACCGTGGCTCGCTGGTCTTTCGCCTGCTGGTCTTTGGTAGATAACCTCAACACCTTCCTGCTCGTACAGTTTTTTGTATCTTACTTTCTCCGGGTCGAAGTTTTTGTTGATCTTACCAAAGTATTCTGCAACACCTTCTGTTAACCAAAGCGGTACGATGAATCCGAAGAACATCAAAATACACCAGAATCCGCACAACATCATTGTGAAGAAATAAACAGTCCAAAGGAATTGGTAAAACGGCCAAAAAGCGGATAACATCATAATGCTATAATTTTAAGCAAAAATAGAAGTTTTAATTAAATCTGACAAAATTTATCGCTTGATTTTTTTCATTTTGCTGAATTTTCAGTTTTTAGTAATTTCGTAAGGTTGTAATTGTATCGCCTTTGCAGAATCATTTTAAACGCAAAGTCCCCAAGAATTATAATTTAACAACCTGTTTTTTAAGGTCGCAAAGCCGTAGAACTTAGCAAGGGAAAATATTTCTTTAACTTATTTAATGAGCTTTTGTGACTTTTTTGGTTAATTTTAAAATTTAAATCAAATATAATGAGTTTCAGAATCGAAAAAGACACGATGGGCGAAGTGCAGGTGCCTGCTGATAAATTTTGGGGTGCGCAGACGGAGCGTTCCAGAAATAATTTCAAAATTGGTCCGGAAGGAAGTATGCCGCGCGAAATCATCGATGCGTTTGCTTACCTTAAAAAAGCGGCGGCTTACACCAATGCTGAGTTGGGCGTGCTTTCCAACGACAAAAGAGATGCTATCGGGAAAGTTTGCGATGAGATTCTTGCAGGCGAATTGTACGACCAATTTCCTCTTGTAATTTGGCAAACCGGTTCGGGAACGCAATCTAATATGAACGTAAACGAGGTGGTTGCCAACAAATCTCACGTAAATAGCGGTGGGAAATTAGGTGAAAAAACGGAGGTTCATCCGAACGACGATGTTAATAAATCCCAGTCTTCCAACGATACTTATCCAACAGCAATGCACATCGCAGCTTACACCAAAGTGGTAAAAGCGACTTTGCCAGCTCTGGATAAACTGAGAAATACGCTGGACGGAAAAGCAAAAAAATATCAGAATATCGTCAAAATCGGAAGAACGCACCTGATGGATGCAACGCCTTTGACTTTGGGACAGGAATTTTCCGGTTATGTGGCTCAATTGGATTATGCGAAAAAAGCAATCAACAACACACTTGACCATTTGAAAGAATTGGCACTTGGCGGAACGGCGGTTGGAACCGGACTGAACACACCAAAAGGTTATGACGTTTTGGTCGCAAAATATATTGCAGATTTTACAGGTTTGCCATTCGTGACAGCACCGAATAAATTCGAGGCTTTGGCGGCGCACGACGGCATTGTGGAAACACACGGTGCGCTGAAGCAATTGGCGGTTTCGCTTTACAAGATTGCTCAGGATATCAGATTGCTGGCTTCCGGTCCACGTTCCGGAATCGGGGAAATCTTCATTCCTGAAAACGAGCCTGGTTCTTCTATTATGCCAGGAAAAGTGAATCCGACACAGAATGAAGCGATTACGATGGTTTGCGCACAGGTTTTGGGGAATGATACCACGATTTCTTTCGCTGGAACACAAGGAAATTATGAACTGAATGTTTTCAAACCGGTGATGGCCGCGAACTTCCTGCAGTCTGCACAATTATTGGCTGATGCAATGATTTCTTTCAACGACCATTGTGCCGTTGGAATCGAGCCAAATGAGCCGAGAATCAAAGAATTGGTAGACAAATCTCTGATGCTGGTAACAGCTTTGAATACCCACATTGGTTACGAAAATGCCGCAAAAATTGCCAAAACGGCTCACAAAAACGGAACGACTCTGAAAGAAGAAGCTGTCAATCTTGGTTTATTGACGGCTGAACAATTTGATGAGTGGGTGAAGCCGGAAGATATGGTGGGAAGCCTGAAATAGACTCACGAATAAAAACAAAAAATCCTCAGAAAATTTCTCTGAGGATTTTTTATTTTTTCTTAAATTCCGTTGATGAATATTGACAGCATTCTTGATCAGATTTTCGCTCTTCCGGAACATTCTAAATCGGTTTTAAAGAATTTGATTTCAGAGATCGAGTGTCCTAAAGACAGCATTATCATCAAAGCCGGAAAAGTAGAAAGAACGATTTATTTTATTAAAAAAGGGATTGTAAGAGCTTTTGTTCCACAGGAAAATCAAGATTTGACGTTTTGGTTTGGAAAAGAAGGTGATGTGGTTTTGCCGATGAAAAGCTATGTTGATAATTATCCGAATTATGAAAATATTCAGCTTTTGGAAGATTGTGTTTTGTATCAATTAAAAATAGAACATTTGCGAGAATTATTTGAAACTGATATCAATATCTCGAATTGGGGAAGAAAATTAGCTGAGAGAGAATTGGTAAAAACCGAAGAACTATTCATTTCCAGACAGTTCAGAACGGCCAGTCAGCGTTATGAAGAACTTCTGACAAAACAACCCGGGATTATTCAAAGAGTTCAACTGGGTTATATCGCTTCTTATCTGGGAATCACGCAAGTCAGCCTGAGCAGAATCCGAAGCGAAATCTGATTATTTTTTTAACATTTGTAAAAAAATCCGTAGCATTAAAATTTGGAAATTTACATCATTAAAATTTAATACGTAAATGAACTGGATTTTATTAATTCTCGGCGGTCTTTTCGAAGTGGGATTTACATCTTGCCTGGGGAAAGCCAAGGAAACTTCGGGTGCGGAATCTTACCTTTGGTATGCAGGATTCGGGATTTCTTTGATTGCAAGTATGCTTTTATTAATTAAAGCAACACAAACACTTCCGTTGGGAACGGCTTATGCAGTCTGGACAGGAATCGGAGCGGTAGGAACTGTTCTGGTTGGGATTTTTATCTTCAAAGAACCGGCGACATTCTGGCGCTTATTTTTTATTTTCACCCTGATTGCTTCCATCGTTGGACTGAAAGCCGTTTCTTCACATTAACAAATCATCGAAACACAAAATTCACAAAAGAAAAATAATCTCTTTTGTGACTTTTGTGGTTTTTTTAATCAATCCTTTATTCGCAAATTGAGCAGATGAAATTTTAATCTGCTTTATATGCAAAATCTGCGAAAAACTAAATCTAACTTATCGAAACCTGGTCTGCAAAATATTGTTCCAAATCTCTCAGTGTTTCCGGAGAAGTCTGGATATCTCTTACCAATTCGCCTTTATTAATAACCACAATTCTTTCGCAAACTTCAGTGGTATGCGCCAAATCGTGACTGGAAATCAGGAATGTGGAATCCGAATTTTGCGACCAGTCTCTGATGAGATTTTTCAATTTGATTTGGGTTGATGGGTCGAGGTTAGCGAAAGGTTCATCCAAAATGATAATCGCAGGCGTTCCGATTAATGCGCCGATGATTCCGACTTTTTTCATATTGCCTTTGGAAAGGTCACGGATGTATTTTTTAGCATTCAGGATTTCGCCATTGAAGAAATCGGTAAAGTTTTTCAGAAATTCATCTACATTGGCTTTGTTTTGTCCTCGCAGTTCTCCCAGGAAATAGAAATATTCTTCCGGCGTGAGATAGCCTATCAGAAAAGTCTCATCGATAAACGCACCGACTTTGTTTTTCCAACTTTCGGATTCGTTGACCTTTTCGCCGTCGATGGAAACGTAGCCTGAACTTGGTTCTATCAAATCCAAAATCAGACTGAATAATGTAGTTTTTCCGGCGCCGTTGTTCCCGACTAAGCCAATGGTTTGACCTTTTGGAAATTCTAGGTTTTCTATGGATAAGACTTTTTTGTTTTCGTATACTTTGGAGAGGTTATTTATTGTTATCATTTTATTTATATTTTAGAAGTGAGAGTTTTTTTGAACACAAAGTCCACAAAGATTTTTTATTAATATTGAAAACATTTTTAAGGTTCACAAAGACGTAAAACTTAACGAAGACAAAATTTTAAGTCTAATTGCCTTTGAAGGCTTTGATGGTTGAATATTTTTCTTTTTTGTAGAGTTTGACAATAAAATCGAAGAATTTTTCTCGTAGGAAAAAGCCAATCAATCCCAAAACGCCCAGACTCGCCACAGCTACAGTTGTTCCAAAAAAATATTTGGAAATGCCGAAAACCGCCATTGGCAAAACCATTTGTGGCAAGAGAAGCAGGATATTTTTGAAACTGAAATTGTTTTTCTTGCCCAATGTTTTTCCCCTCGCATTGAGGTCAACCGGATTTTTGTTAAATGCGCCCGACAGCAAAACGACCTGAGAATTGACACCAACATTGTAAAGTCCGGCCGCCAAAAACGTAAAATACAAATCCCAGCTCACAAACGCATAAGCGACTGCCAAAACCATACTCACAGCAACTGCACTTACGATGAGCCACCATTTGGCTTTCAGATATTCTTTGTAAGGAACATTCAGCGTCATCATCAGCGGATAATAGGAACTGTCGAAAGATGGCACTCTCTGCCCGAACAAAAACAAAAATCCACCGGTGACGAAAAGCCCCATAAATAACTGCATATAAGCGGTTTTGTAAGCCGGCGAACTGAACAAAAGCAATCCATAAAACAAGAACAGAAAACTTCCTAAAGCAATGGATTTTGCTGCTTTGCTCCGTTTGATCATCCGGATATCATTATTAATAAAGGTTCCGAGAACGCCGTATTTATTGAGAAACTGAATGTTTTCTGTTTTCCCGACTTCCTGCTTCATTTCCAGACCTTTGTCCAGATAAAAATTATCGTAAATGAATTTTCTGCAAATCGTGTAGAGAATAACAAAAAGTACTATCGGCAATAAAACCGAATACCAATGATTATAAAACAGCATAAAAAACTGCTCAGAAGCTGATGATAAAACAATGATATTATAATAATCCAATCCGCCGGCAAGAACCAAAAATCCGCCGGTAATCCAAACCGCCAAATCTTTACCGTTCAGAAGGATATTGATAAGGTTGATACTGAAACTTAGAATCATAATCGCTAAAATCCAGGTAAAACTGTTTAATACAGGATAACCGTTATAAAGCAAAATCCCCAGAAGCGGAACATAGATAAAAAGACTTCCCCAAGTGAAGAAAGAAAGAAAAGTCTTGCTGATCATATAATTGACCAGCGTTTTTTTCCTGATATTCATCGTGAGAAAAGGCTTGATGTTCTGAGTCGGCATCTGCTGGAAAAAATATCGCAGGAACAGATCGGCAATCAGCCAATAGATCAAAAACTTACTGATAAATGGCAATGGATCAATGTGCAATTCTTTTTTGGGATAATAAAATGCGCCAAAAGCGGCAAACACAAATATTGCAAGGATATAAAGCATTCCCAACAGTTGGAAAATCTTAACGACAATATTGGCTGCCAGTGAACTTGACCTGAAAAAACTTTTGAATTCTAACTTGATGAATCGTCGCAGCATAAAGTTTTATTTTTTGTTAAATTTAATGAAATCTCACTATCATTGCGTTTCCTTTATATTAAGTTCGCAGTTTGTGCATTTTGTTACAATAAATTTTGATTTATCAACAATTCATTGTGGATTATTTGGACAAAACTAAATTTCAAAACCTTATAAAAAATTTTACCTTTGTAGAATGGCACAGAAGGATACATTATCGAGTTTGATTCACGGTAATTTTGCAAAGGAACTCTCTATTTCGGACGGCAAAATGCCGCCCAACGCATTGGATTTTGAGAAAATCGTCATCGGTACTTTTTTGATCGACAGAAAAGGACTTGACCATTCTATCGATCTTTTAACTCCCGACGTTTTCTATGACCCGAGACATCAGACGATTTTTGCATCGATCCTGAAATTATATGAGAGCAATTCGCCAATCGATCTGATGACGGTGATTCAGGATCTGAAAAAAAATGAAAAACTGAACCTTGCCGGTGGCGATCATTACATCATCGATCTGACAATGGGTGTGAGTTCTTCTGCACATATCGAATATCACGTGCGTGTGATCCTTGAAAAATTCATCCTTCGTTCTTTGATCAACGTTTCTGCTAACGTTATAGACAGTTCTTACAAAGAGACCACCGACGTTTTTGAACTTTTGGATAAAGCCGAGCAATCTTTCTTCGAAATCACGAACGGAACCATTAAAAAAGGATTCGACACCGCCAATTCCTTGGTAAAAGAAGCGATTGACAAAATCAAATCGCTAAAAGATAAGGAAGGTCTCTCAGGAATACCGTCCGGATTTACCGCTTTGGACAAGGAAACCGGCGGCTGGCAAAACTCGGATCTCATCATCATTGCCGCAAGACCGGCGATGGGTAAAACCGCTTTCATCCTTTCTATGGCGAGAAATATCTGTGTGGATCATAACATTCCGATGGCATTATTCTCCCTGGAGATGGCATCGGTACAGTTGATCACGAGGATGATCTCCTCCGAAACGGGAATTTCTTCCGAAAAACTGAGAAAAGGCCAAATGTCTGATGATGAGTGGCAACGTTTGTTTACCAACGTTTCTGCACTGGAAAATGCACCGCTTTATATTGATGAAACGCCTTCACTTTCTATTTTCGACTTCCGTGCAAAATGTCGAAGACTGGTAATGCAACACGGCGTGAAGATCATTATGGTCGATTATCTCCAGCTGATGACAGCCAGCTCCGGAAAAGGCGGCGGAAACCGTGAGCAGGAAATTGCGATGATCTCGCGTTCCCTGAAAGCGATTGCCAAAGAATTAAATGTTCCCGTGATTGCACTTTCTCAGCTTTCCAGAACCGTGGAAACGCGACCTGGAAAAAGGCCGATGCTTTCCGACCTGAGGGAATCCGGAGCGATTGAGCAGGATGCGGATATCGTATCTTTCATCTTCCGTCCGGAATATTATAAAATCGCCGTTTGGGACAATGACGAAGAAGGCGCAGAAACCAGCACGGAAAATCAGGCTGAGATCATAATCGCCAAGCACAGAAATGGTGCTACCGCAGATGTCCGTTTGGCCTTCCACAAGAATATCGGTAAGTTTGCCGATCTCGGGACTAATTACGATTATACACCTTCCAACTTCGGACAGAAAGATGAACCTTCTGGTTTTGATAAGATCAACATCACTATAGATCCGGGCGCCGCTTTTGGGTTACCAAACAACAATGTTTCCGGCTCTGCAATGAATGATGATGACGATGATATGCCATTCTAAAATTATTGCAGCTTTTTTAAAATAAACCACTGACATAATTAGTTGCTTTTTATTAAGTCAATTGTGTATTTTTATAAAAAATACACAGATGAGCATTCATAATATTTTCGAAAGAATAAGTATTGGTAAACAACTAACCGAGTCAGACAAAAAATTGATTTCAGAAAATTTTTATTTATTTAAAGTACGAAAAGACCAAATTATCATAGCTGAGACTGAAGATTGTGACAGACTTTTTTTTATTCTTAAAGGTGCTTTCAGAATATTTTATTTTACCCCATTAAATGTCGAAGTAACAAGAACCATTATTTTAGAAAATGAATTTTGTACTAATCTTATTTCGTTTTCCGGACAGGCAATGAATAAAGAAAACATACAAGCCTTGGAAGACACCATCGTATTTTATATCAGGCGGAAAAATTTTTATGAGATGCTTGCGCAGTCACATGTTCTGACTGAGCTTTATGCTAAAATACTCGAACAGTTTATCGCCCGACATCTGTCGCACTTCCAGTTTATGAATATGCTGACACCAAAAGAAAGAGTAGAAAAATTCCTTACCGATTCTATTGAAATCAATAGAAGAGTCAAAGATAAAATAATTGCGACTTATCTTGGCGTCACTCCGGAATATTTCTCCAAAACAAAAAATGCTTTCTATAAAAAATAAACCGTTTCCTGACCGAAACGGTTTTTATGTTTAACATAAAGTAGGAAATTTCTTAATTACGATTATTTTTTTGCTTGCGCTGTTAAAGTATCTTTAGAAAAAAATAAACCCGTATTATGAAAAATTTAATCTTTCTTATATTATGTATCGTAATTAGTTGCAGTAGAGATAATGATACTGAAACTGATAATACATCACAACTTCCCCCAGAGACACAATACGGCGCCAACACATTTGGCTGTTTAGTTAATGGGAAATTATTCTACCCCAGAGATGGAATTGGTGATGTAATGGGAAACGCTAAAGCGTTAAGCTGGTGGGGAAGTTCATCTAGTATATATGAATATCGAGAAATGAAAGTTGCAAATCTCCGTGATGGAAAACCTATAAATTACATGTATTTCCATTTGCAAGATTTACCTAATAAAGGAGTGGGAGTGTATACATGGAAAGACTCTAATTTTAATAATGATATTGATGGACTTATGCAAAATTATTTATATGTGAGGGCTTTTGATTATAACTCAAATACATGGAAATGGTACTCTTCTTATGAAAACTCTGGCAAAACCACAATTACCAAATACGGAGGACAACCAATTGTTTCGGGAACATTTTCGGGAAAACTGAGAACTGCTGACGGAAAAGAAGAAATTGAAATAAGCAGTGGAAGATTTGATATCAACACTGCTACAATCAATTCTCACGACTTTCCTTAAAACCATAAAATCGAAACAGCATGAAAAAAGTTCCATATATAAGCATCGCCATCGTCATATCTTCTTTTACATCTGCACAGCAGAATCTAAAAATAAAAAATATAGACTTAGGATTTGGAGGTTTTAGTGTTTTACTAAAAAATTCTACGTACGAAAAGGAAAGCGGAGGCTTACAATTTAGTATTAATACAGATTTTGCATTAGGAAAGAATTTATTTTCGGTAAACTATATGAAAGGTGGTGGGTTTGGAAGTGGTTATGCGGCTATTGGTGGTGATTTTAGTTTTGATAAAATAGATACAGTATATGGTAGAGCAATAAGTATTACTAAATGGATGGATTTAGAATGTTTTGCAGGGCTAGGATATTATGCTCAAAATTCAATTTTAAATAATAATCCCATTAATAAATCTGCCATTAATTTTCCGGTTAAGCTATCTCTAGTACTTTTCCCCAACAATAGAATAGACTTAGGCTTATCTACTGGTTATAACATCAATAGCTTAAACAATACTTTTACAGGAAGTCTCTCTATAAGGTATAATTTCATCAAACAATAAGAGGAGAACGGCCATTCTCCTCATAAATAATAATTAACATATTTATTAATCATTTAAAAAAACAAAGCTATGAAAAAAATCATTATGCTTTGTATGGGTTTATTATATATAAACTCATACACCCAGTCCTTGCCTGCCAGTGAAACATCGACCTTAGATGATAAACTGGTTAATATTGATAAATCAACAATTACAAGCGGTATTTTATACCAACGATCCAGTATTTTCACGAGACTGTATGACTTTAATAAATCTACAGATTTTAATACCGCCAACAGTTCATTCTTTGAACAATCATTGACTGATATGTATTATGGCAGTAACCAAACAAAATTTACTGATTATATTGGTTTGCGCCAACTAACTGATGCCAATAAATATAAAGATAATGTGGTGGACATAGGTATAATTAATAGTTCCTTTCATCTGCTATATTATGATGAAGAAAACCAGAGTAGTGGAGGATTATCTTTCAATGCATCTACCAATCTCTTTGAGAAAAACAACAATGGTAAGCCGGCTTTTGTAGAATTATTTACAACAATCATTGCACCTTTAAAAAAAGAAGCAAAGGGCACATCTGTCACTTTCAATTTTAAAAATAATCTGAATTTCTTTAACGGTTCAAAAACTATTAAATCTTTATATGCAGACTTCGGAGATGGTGTCTCTAGAATGATCACTGGCGACGGATTGTTTAAACCCATGAGTTTTACCATCAATTACACACAATCTGGAATTAAAAAATTAAAATTTGATATAATATATTGGGATGATACCACACTTACGACTTACGGAAGCTTCTATTTTCAATATGTGGCAAGTAGTAAACTTTCCGCAACTAAATCTGCGCAATGCAATGGTGAAGCTTTAGCAGATGATTTCTCAATTATTTCAGATACAGAATTTAAAGGTTATAATGAACCTTTTGCATTCAAAGGAAAATTTGATTATCGGGTATTTTACAGAACAGGAGGTACAGATAGAAAAATAAGAAAGCCTATTATTATTGTAGATGGTTTTGATCCTGGAGATAAACGCAAAATATTTGGTTGCGAAATGCCCGGATATAGACCAGGAGAAACTTTCTCTATCCAAGATATGATGACCTATAATAAAATTGTTAATGGTGAGACTATTAGACAAGACCTAATCAAAGAACTTCGTGACAAAGGCTATGATGTAACCATTGTAAACCATCCCACTTATTGTGTGAACAATATAGCTCCTTATAATGTGGTTCCGTGTGGAACTGCGAACTCCCGTGAAGTTGATGGTGGGGCAGATTATATAGAGAGAAACGGGCTTATATTAGCAACACTCATTAAAAATTTTAATACACAGCTTAAAGCTAATGGAAGTACCGAAAAATTAGCCATCGTCGGTCCTAGTATGGGCGGTCAAACATCCAGATATGCTTTATCTTATCTAGAAAAACAAGGTATTGATCACAATACCCGCCTTTGGATTAGTGTAGACAGCCCTCATTTAGGCGCCAATATACCGCTCGGTGACCAAGCTTTAATCAATCTCTTAGCTACAACAGGAAAAAGTGTTGAGGCTGCCGATTTTTATGACAAACAGCTTGGCTCTCCTGCCGCAAGACAACAATTAATGGAATTTCATAGAGATAACCCTAATCATCATCAAGTTAACTTATCGAATCTGAATGGAAGAACTATCAGCCAAGGGTTTAATAGTAATTCTGGAAACTCTTTTTACCAACAATTCTATAATAACCAGTTCACTAATGGACTTCCTAATTCTAAAGGTTATCCCCAGAATTTAAGAAAAATTGCATTAACAAATAGATCATTAACTGGGAAAACAATAGGTAATGATAGTGAAAAAGTTCTTAATATAAGGGGGTTTCAAAGAATACACATCCCTTTACTTATAGGCTCTATTACATTCACAATTCATATCGCTAGCTTAGAAAGTCAATTTATGCCTACCTATAATTCTGGAACGCAAAGAATATCTAGGTTTAAAAAAGCATTTGATGATAGAACTACTATAGCCCCTAATATCAATTCAAGAGGAAATATGGATTCCGTTCCGGGAGGATGGTTTCCAGCTCAAAATGACATTGCTAAATCTGTTCTATCAAATGCACCAATTCCATCCGGAGGAAGTTTTTGGTCTAATCCTTTAGGAAACATTTCTGATTTCATTGGAGGTAGTTACTTCGAATTAAGAGAATTTAGATTCAATCACTCTTTCATTCCGACTTTTTCCTCATTAGGTATTAAAAACCCTGACAGAAACTGGGCAGAAAGTCTGCAAAGAAATCTTGTTTGTAGTGGTGAGACACCATTTGACAGCTACTATGGCTCTTCAGAAAATACCCAGCATACTTCATTTACGGAAGAAAGTGTTAATTGGCTTATGAAAGAACTGGATGGCCAGCCACAAGCCCCTTGGTTTCCAATTGCCTCTGATGCCTTACAGGGTACTGATAAAATCTGTGTTAATCAAACTGCATCCTATAGTTTTGCAGATCCCTGCAAGTTGCCAAGTAAAGTCATTTGGAACGTTTCTTCAAATTTACAGATTGTAAGCAGTACGGATTACACTGTAAATGTCAAATCATTATATCAAGGACAGGGTATTATCACAGCAACATTTCAGAACGGACAGACTGTTACAAAAAATCTACACATGGGCGGTCCAGTGTCTTATATGGGAACTTGTAATCCTTATGATGCGACATGCACCGTAAGTAACTATGTTTTATCGGAACAATCAAAAAACTGCATCACATTCGAAACTATAGGAGCAGACGGTACAACAAATTATAATACAGACTACGAGTGGGAGAAAGTGAGTGGGAATTATACATTTCTTTCGGATGGATATCCTTCTTGCTTAGATTATCCAGCTGCTTCCAACAATGGAACAAAATCTACCGGGAGACTTGCAGTAATAAGTCCTGTTGTGTGGGGTACATCACCTATAATCGTTAAAGTACGTGCTAAAAATAGTTGTGGCTGGGGACCTTGGCAAAATTTATTTTTCTATAAACCTAATACAGTAAAAGGAGATTTGCAAAATGAAAACTTATTTATCATTTCTCCAAATCCATCCAATGATTTTATTAATATTTCCTTTATTGATCAAGACAAAGCGCCGGCAAGTAACAATAACATTCAGGCAGAGCTTTACAACAACCTAGGAGGTAAAAAGAAAAGCGTAAAATTAAATAATGGCAACGCAATAATCTCTGTAAGAGGTTTACTGCAAGGAATTTATACTCTGAAAATAATCTATAATGACAAGATAGAAAGCCATCAGGTCATCGTAAAATAAGCAAGATATGTAAAAAATGAAGCCGGCTCATTGTAAGTGAGCCGGCTTATATCTTTTAACAGTTTATTGCGCTTTGGGCTTTTTCCCCTTTGGCGAGTCATCTACCTGCACGCCCCAGTCTCCCAGCTTCTTCGGGTTGTCCCCAAAAGAAGCCTTCAGCAGGGCAATACTTTGCTTAACAGCTTTATTCACATCCGGCATCTGAAGATCTCTTGCAGCATACTGCTTTTCCATTTCTGCCTTATGATATTCTGCCTGTGTATGGGCCTCCAAACCCACATCAATCTTTGGTGCTATTGTGGCCCAGTCCACATCTTCCAGTATCAGCAAAGGACTGGAAGCACCCAGCTCCTGATGTTTTGCATAGATTTTCTTTGCGATTTCCAAATTTTCTTTCGGATTTTGGGTCAGTACTACCCTTCCTCTTGTTCTGCTCATTGTGTTTAGTTTTAAAATTAATAATAGTTTAATGATTCTTTCAAATATATGTAAAAAAATTACATTTAAGCCAAAAATATTATTCATTTTACCTAAAATAATGTTAACGATGATAAAAACAATATTTATTATGATGAAAACATAGAATAATATTCCAAAAACAATATTGATGATACTGAAAACACCATTCATTTTGCCAAAAACAGGAGCTATGATGGCAAAAAAAAAATATCATTGATGGTAAAAATTACCATTTTGCTCCTACAGCATCATTTTATAGGACAAAAACGCTGCATAGAAACTATGCAATATCTTCCCCGGAACATTGCTTCATATAATATTTACTGTTTAACTTGCACAACAATAAATCAGCAGCTTTGTCTCTAAAAATCGAAATCTTCACAGACGGTGCCTGCAGCGGGAATCCCGGACCGGGCGGCTACGGAATTCTGATGCGCGTTCCCGAAAAAAACTATCAGAAAACGTATTCCAAAGGTTTCCGGAAGACTACTAATAACCGGATGGAACTGATGGCGGTGATTGTGGCATTAGGAAACCTGAAAACGACGGACAATGAGGTTCATATCTATACTGACAGCAAGTACGTCGCTGATGCGGTTAATCAAAAATGGATCTATGGCTGGATAAAACGCGGCTGGAAAAATGTGAAGAATCCTGATCTCTGGCAAGCTTTTTATAAATTATATCAGCTTCACAATCCGAAATTCCATTGGATCAAAGGTCATGCCGGACATCCGGAAAACGAACTTTGTGACCAGCTGGCCGTTGTTGCTTCTAAATCTGGAAAATTAGCAATCGATACTTTTTTTGAGAATCAGAATGATGGCGGAATGTTTTAAGCGTTCCAGAAATCCCTGTCAAGACTTCTATATTGTATCGCTTCAGAAATATGATCGCCTTCAATATTTTCAGAGTTTTCCAAATCTGCAATAGTTCTGGCGACTTTCAGAATCCGGTCATAAGCTCTCGCCGAAAGATTTAGTTTGAGCATTGCTGTTTTAATGAGCAACTGCGAATATTCATCCAACCCACAATATTTTTCAATTTCCTTTGGCCCCATTTGCGCATTATAATTGATCTCGAGATCTTTATAGCGCTCCGTTTGTGCATGTCTCGCTTTGATGACACGGTTTCTAATACTTTGGCTGCTCTCACCTTTTCTTTTTTCCGCAAGCTGCTCATATTCGACCTTTGAAACTTCGATATGAATATCAATTCTGTCCAGAAGAGGCCCAGACAATTTGTTCATATACCGCTGCATTTCCAAAGCAGAAGAAGTATTGTTCGGATCATCCGGAAAATAGCCGCTTGGGCTGGGATTCATACTGGCAACCAGCATAAAACTTGCCGGATATTCTATGGTAAACTTGGCCCGGGAAATTGTTACGACCCTATCTTCTAAAGGCTGACGCATTACTTCCAGTACCGCTCTTTTAAATTCCGGCATTTCATCAAGAAACAAAACACCATTATGCGCCAGAGAAATCTCTCCGGGCTGGGGATAGCTGCCGCCACCGACCAATGCTACATCCGAAATGGTATGATGCGGTGAGCGAAACGGCCGGATGGTCATCAGCGAGGTTTCTGCACCCATTTTTCCGGCTACGGAGTGAATCTTGGTGGTTTCCAGTGCTTCTTTCATGCTAAGTGGCGGCAGTATGCTGGGAAGGCGTTTGGCAATCATTGTTTTACCACTGCCCGGCGAACCGATAAGGATGATGTTGTGTCCTCCGGCAGCGGCTACTTCCATGGCCCGTTTTGCCGCTTCCTGTCCCTTGACTTCATCAAAGTCAAACGGAAAATGGTCAATTTTATCCTGGAATTCCTTTCTGGTATCTATTTCATACTTTGTCAATGGTGAACCATCATTAAAAAAATCGATAACTTCTTTGATGTTTTCCACACCATAAACATCCAGATTATTGACAATAGCTGCTTCCCTGGCATTCTGCTTCGGCAGGATAATCCCTTTGAAACCCATCTCCCGGGCTTTAATGGCAATAGGAAGAACCCCTTTAATAGCCTGTAAGCCGCCATCCAGGGACAGTTCGCCCATAATGATATAGTCGCTCAGTTGTTCGGCTACAATCAGATCCGATGCGGCAAGAATGCCCAGGGCAATGCTCATATCATAAGAGGAGCCTTCCTTCCTGAGATCGGCCGGCGCCATATTAATTGTGATTTTCTTGCCTGGGATCTTGAACCCCGAATTTTTGAGCGCCGCAGAGATGCGGTAGCTGCTTTCTTTAATCGCATTATCGGGAAGTCCTACCAAATGGTAGCCAACACCGGTGTCTACATTAACTTCTATTGTAATAATCTGTGCAGAAACGCCATGTATGGCTGCACCATAAACTTTTACCAGCATCTTTTACATTTGTGTTTTATCAATCTTAAAAATAAAAAACTCTTTGATAATAATCAAAGAGTTCTGAAATTTATTTTTGAAATTCATCATTTACATGAATCTTTCTCCTTTTTTAAGGTTTTTAAGATCCAGAACATAATCCTTAATCAGCTGATCATTTTCTCTAGGACAGATCAATAATGCTTTTTCGGTATCAACCACAATATAGTTTTTCAGCCCGTCTATAACGGCTGCTTTATTCTGGTTTCTGATCCTGATAACATTTCCTTTGGAATTATATGTCAGTACATTTTTGGAGTTGATGGCATTATTGTCATCATTTTTATCCGCATTGGTGTAAACTGACGTCCAGGTACCCAGATCGCTCCAGCCAAGATTGGCAGGGATAACATAAACATTACTGGCTTTTTCCAGGATGCCGTTGTCTATGGATATCTTACTTACCGTGGGATAAATGGTATCTATGCATTCTTTTTCAGCTTCACAGTTATACTCGCAGGCATTAAACTGGTTGGTCATTTCCGGCAGATATTTTTTGAAAGCTTTTAAGATGCTTTTAGCACTCCAGATAAAAATTCCTGCATTCCAGAGGAAGTCTCCCGACTCCAGGAAACTTTTTGCTATTTCCAGATCCGGCTTTTCTGTAAAAGTTTTAACCTTAGAATAATTCTCATTTTTTTCCTGAATAAACTGAATGTATCCATAGCCTGTATCCGGTCTTGTAGGCGTAATACCAAGGGTTACGAGATAATCATTCTCAGATGCGATACTGAAGGCCAGCTCTACCTTTTCAAGAAAAGTTTTTTCCTTGAGAATCAGGTGATCTGCAGGCATCACAATAATATTAGCATCGGGATTGACATTCTCGATCTTCTTAGCCATATAAAGATTACAGGCAGAGGTGTTCTTCATTGCAGGCTCACCCACCACATTCCCGGCAGGCACCTCCGGCAACTGCTCCTGTGTCATTTCTACATACTCCTGATTGGTTATTACATAAATATTTTCTTTAGGAATAATCTGGCTGATCCTGTCAAAAGTCTGCTGAATCATTGTTCTTCCAACCCCAAGAATATCGTGAAATTGTTTAGGAAACTTCTGAGTGCTCATCGGCCAAAAACGGCTTCCTATTCCGCCCGCCATTATGACACAGTAATTATTGTTTTTTTTCATCCGCTATAATTCTTTCAACTTTCGCCAACGGGCGAAACAAGTACTTTTTTAAGTTATTCAAATTGGTGCAAAGATATAACTTTTTCTTTTTTTCCACTATTCTGTATTTTTCATTCTTATAAAGAAAAACCTCGTTCACAGACATATTCTCAACAAAATCAAAATTATCTTCGGGATCTTTTATATGAAAATACCTAACAAGATCCGGGCTGGCCATAAAATTGGCTTTTGGACTTTTAGAAAACTTAATAATAATTGGCTTAAGATCTGGCGTGTAAACCGCTATACTTTCCAAAAGCATCTCACGGAACGTATCTTTCCATTCCTTTCCATGTGCAGAAATACGATTGTTAAACTTTTCAAATGCAATAAGGTGTGCCAGTTCATGTGTAAGGACAAAGAAGAACAATTGCTTATCCAATGTAGAGTTTACTGAAATCTGATGAGACCTGTCCGGCAGCTTGCGATAATCACCCAGTTTGCTGTCTCTGTTCTTTGTAATTCTGATATGTATCACATAATCCCCAAACCATTTTTTCAGAAAAGGTAATGTGCTTTCCGGTAAATATTGTTCGAGAATACTGATAGACATTAAAAAAGAATTTTTTGCAAAAATAATATAAATCAGACAGCATACTTTTCAGGATAAAATTAAATTTGTTAAATTTCGGTTAAATTATAATCTTTGAGATTATTGCTGTTTTTTTTGTTTCTTTTGATTTTCTCCTGCCAGAAGGAGGAAATAGTTCCACACGCCAATCCTTCGCGTAAGCATACTAATCTTTTTTACGAGAAATCCTTCTCTTTCCTGGATCAGAATAAATTAGACAGTGCTTTCCTTTATTTTAACCGCTCAAAGGAGTTGTTCCAAAAAAACAACGATAGTTTCGGAATGGCGAAAACCCTTGTAAATATGGGAATTCTTCAGGAAAGAATTGGTGATAATTATGGGAGTATCGAGTCCAGTCTTTCAGCTTTTAAATATCTGAAAGAAAAAGATTCATCCAATTATTCATTTATTTTCAGCAACTATAATAATCTCGGTGTTGCTTCCTATAATCTTAAAAATTATCAGGATGCTAAAAGATTTTATCAGAATGCTTTGTCATTCACCACTGATCCTGTCGATAAAATGATGGTTGCCAATAATATTGCCATCGTCTTCCATAGCCAGAAAAAATATGGAAAAGCTGTTTTTATCTACAAAAAGCTACTTGACAGCTTAGCCCCGGATAGTGAGTTTTATCCGAAAATTCTGATTAATTATTCAAGATCCAAATGGCTTGAAAACCAAAACTATAATCCTGTCAAAAATTATCTTTCCGCTGAGAAGCTTAGCCGAAGATCTGAAGATGACTGGACCATTGATGCAGTATACAGCTATCTGTCTGCTTATTATCTTAATAAACAAAAAGATTCTTCTCGGCATTACGCCCTTCAAATGCTCGACTTATCCAAAAAACTGAAATATCCTGCGGATGAACTGGAGGCTCTTCAGATGCTGATAAAAATAACGGACGGCAAGGAAAATCAGAATTATTTCGAACGATATGTAAAGCTTCAGGACAGTGTAATCACCGCACAGAATAAAGCGAAAAATCAATTTGCCCTGATCCGGTTCGAAAGTGAAAAGAATAAGTCTGAAAATCTTATTCTTCAGAAAGAAAAAGCCATCCAGAAATATAAAATGGAAAGACAGAAAATCGTCACCTGGATTTTTATCATCTTTTTCTTCTGTATTGCTACAGCAACCGTGATGTGGATGCAAAGAAGAAGAAAAAGAATGCTATTGGAAGCTGAAAACAGATTAAAGGAACAGCGTCTTGATTTTTCCAAAAAAGTTCACGATGTAGTTGCCAACGGACTTTATGAGGTGATGTCAACCATTGAAAATCAGGCGGAAATTCCCAAAGAAAGAATACTGGATAAACTGGAGGTTATGTATGAAAAGTCCAGAGACCTGTCTTATGAAGATTCTCAGGATGTAGAATTCCACCAAAAAATCTCCGGCCTAGTCGGGTCCTTCGATAATGAAGAAACAAAAATGATAATCATTGGTAATGACAGCTCTTTTTGGGAGGATATAGCTCCGGATGACAGGGAAGAATTATTCCAGGTGATCCGGGAGCTTCTGGTAAATATGAAAAAGCACAGCAATGCAGGCCAGGTGATCATCCGATTTATCAAAAATGATGAATCCAATGAAATCACCTATTCTGATAACGGGGTTGGAATTTCAAAAAACTTCGGAGAAAAAAATGGATTTACCAATATGAGATCGAGGCTTAAAAAAATTGGCGCAGAGATGATTATTGACAATAATTCTGAAGGCTTAAAGCTTTTAATAAAACACAAAAGGTAATGTTTAAAAAAGTAATAATTGCGGAGGATCACGAAAGCAGTAATTTTTCGGTCCGAAAAGTGGCTGAGAAAATGAATATAAGCAATGTTGATTATTTCCATTATTGTGATGATGCTTATTCCCATATCATAAAGTCTTTGGAAAAAGGATCACCATACGATCTTTTGATCACAGATCTATCTTTTGAAGAAGACGGCAGGAAACAAATGATCACAGATGGGAAAGAACTCATCAGGTGCTGTCGCAATGCCGACCCTGAGCTAAAAGTTATTGTCTTTTCTGCAGAGCACCGGCTCGGCGTAATTGATTTGTTATTCAGTGAGCTGAAAATCAATGCTTTTATCAGAAAATCCAGATCAGACAGCAAAGACCTTGAAAAAGCAATAGAAATCGTTTATAACAATCACACATTCATCTCACAAGACCTTAAGCTTCCTGTAAAAAATGTTAACACATTAGAGTTCAGCAATTTTGACATTATCATACTTAAATTGCTCTCGGAAGGGGTTCTCCAGAAAAATATTCCGGAAGTTTTGCAGCAGAGAGAGATTCATCCAAACAGTCTCAGCAGCGTGGAAAAAAGAATCAATACCATGAAGATTACAATGAGCGTCAAAAATAATGAGCAACTGATTGCCAGCTGCAAAGATTTGGGAATAATTTAAGTTTTTTTTAAGTTTTTTTTCCGTTTTACGGTTTCCCGTAATGTAATGTGAAATTATGGATATACTTTTGCTTCAGATTAATAACCGTAAGGATCAAATAAAAGAATACATTCGTTTTCAAAAGATCGCTGGAACTGTATCCGGCGATCTTTTTATTTCCTGAACATCTCTGTGTGCGGGATATTATCTTCCAGATATTTTTTGCCGGTATCTAAGAATCCGAAGCCTGAATAAAACCTCAGGAGATAATCCTGAGCGGAAATCCTGACTTCTGTCTGATGCAAGCGGTTTTCTATGATTTCCAAAGCGTACTGAATCAATTGTTTGCCGAGTCCTTTCCCCCTCCCCTTCTCTGTGGTTACAACTCTTCCAATCGACGTTTCCGGATATTTAATCCCCTTGTCAAAAATCCTGCAATAAGCCAAAACCTCACCGTTTCTTTCTGCCCAGAGATGGATAGCCTTCTGGTCATAATTATCTAAATCAGGGTAAGGACAATTCTGCTCTACCACAAACACATCAATTCTTGCTTTAATAATAGCATACAATTCCTGCGTGGTGATCTCATCAAAAGTTTTGATCTTCCAAACCAGATTATCCATTAAAATCCACTTTGTTATTGATTAAAAATGCGTTGGTCTTTCCGATGAATCCCAGGATTTCCTCTGTCCCTTCTTTTTTCTCGGCAGATGTAATGTATATTTCCGGAAGTCCGTCCCAGGTCTTCAAAAGCTCTGCTTTGTATTTTTCCACATTATCTTTGGCAGCATTTGGCTTCATCTTATCCAGTTTGGTGAATACAATAGAAAAAGGGATCCCACTTTCTCCGCACCACTCTATAAATTCCATATCAATTTTCTGCGGATTATGCCGAATGTCTATCAGGACAAAAAGATTGACCAGATTTTTCCTATTCAGGATGTAATTGGTGATCAGTTTTTCAAAATCTTTTCTCAGGCTTTTGGAAACTTTCGCGTAGCCATAGCCCGGCAAATCGGTGAGATACCAGTTTTCATTCACTAAAAAATGGTTGATAAGCTGTGTTTTTCCGGGAGTCTGTGATGTTTTTGCCAGATCTTTTCTTCCCATCATCGCATTGATAAGAGAAGATTTCCCAACATTGGAACGTCCTATAAAAGCATATTCCGGAAGAGTTGGTTCGGGACATTCCTGCCATTTTTGGCTGCTTTTTACAAATTCAGCGGTTTTGATCTGCATAATTTTTATAATTTAAAAACCATTAAGAATCAAATTTATTTTAAAATTAAAAAATTAAAATTCTTAATGGCTTGAAAAGTTTTTATTGATTGTGGCTTACATTACTTTTTGCAGCCAGGTGTAAAGTATCTCGTTAAACTCGTCCGGTTTTTCCATCATTGCAGCGTGTCCGCATTTGTCCAGCCAGTGTAGTTCAGAGTTCGGGATAAATCTGTGCATATCCTCTGCCACTTCCGGCGGCGTAACATTATCTTGTTTCCCCCAGATTATGCATGTTGGACATGTGATTCTCGGGAGGTCATTCAGCATATTATGCTTGATGGCGCTTCTGGCCAGCATCACGGTTTTGATGCCTTTCATCCGGTCATTGACCACGGCGAAAACCTCATCCACCAGCTCATCAGTGGCTACAACAGGATCATAGAAAACATCCTGTGTTTTCTTTTTGATGTATTCTTTATCGCTTTTTCTGGGGAAACTGTCACCAAATGTTCTTTCATACAAGCCGGAACTTCCTGTCAATACGAGATTTCTTACCAATTCCGGACGGGATGTAACCAAAATCAACCCGATGTGTCCGCCCATAGAGTTTCCCACAATGGTTACAGGTTTCCCGATAACATCTGTAATGAATTTGGCAACGAATTTGGAAATTGATGTCAGATTGGTATTCAGAATCGGCAAATCATAAATAGGCAATTGCGGCACAAAGACCTGATATCCTTTGTCCGAAAAAAAATTGATCATCTTATCGAAGTTACTCAAACCACCCATTAATCCGTGTAAAAGCACCATTGGATGGCCTTCTCCTGCTTCCAGGTAAGTATACTTCTTATTTTTTTTAGTTTTAAAAATCATATTGCTCTATCGATAGCCCGCCAAAATTACAAATAAAAGATTAATTTTTGTGCCAAGCTTACTAACATTAGTTTAATTTAATTTAACACAACTTTCAGTTCATTGATCCTGGTTATGATTGGTAGTGCAAATATTCCGCTGGTCTGAAGATATAGCTCATAAAACGTTTTCGCCTTATCTGCAAAATCAATGTTTCCTGAAGTTTTGTAGTGAAACATAAAAACATTACCCAGCATCTCATAATAATCTGTGTGATCTTTGGACTCCCTTTCTTTTACAATCTCAATAATCTGTTCTTTTGACTTTGCAGCAATTTCATTGAAATCTACCTTGAAAATATCCTTCATAAGGGAATCAAAATCCAATTCTTTCTGCATCAGACTTTCTTCCGGTTTTCCGAGAAGTAATTTTTCTAAGGCTTGTGTTAATTGTCGAATTAATCTTAATGTAAAATCTTTATCTTGAATCATATCTTTAGTTGCAAGGTGCGTGTTGCAGGCTTTTAGGTGCGCCAATTATTCTTGACATATTCTATATAATTATAAATTTTCCCTCCAAGCAGCAAGTATTTTTTCAGAATTTCCTGAAACTCTACTGAAATCTCGGGGTACAATCTTACGACTTTTCTTAGATGATTTGCTGTTTCATCGCAACTTCCGTGCGATATTATCAGAAATCTAATGTAGTCCGCTTTGTAAATTCTTCTCCCATAACCTTCTACTATATTCGAATTAACAGAATCTGCGGAGCGTCTAATCTGGCTTCCCAATTCATATAGTTCGTGTTTTGGAAGTTTAAATGTCAATTGATGTGTGGTTATAAATAGTTCAAAAGAGATTGTGTATATATCTAATTTTAAATAGCTCATTTGTTTTTTTATTAAAAGTAAATAATACAATAATAATGACCAAAGACTAAACATTGAATCTCACATCTTGTAACCTGAACCTTGCATCTTGCAACTCATCTATCCAAAAAACAAATACGCCAAAACAATCGCAGTAATCACACCAACCAAGTCTGCCAATAACATCGAGCCAACAGTGTATCTCGTATTTTTAACTCCAACAGCACCGAAATAAACGGCGATGACATAGAACGTTGTATCAGAGCTTCCTTGAAGAATCGCAGATAATTTTCCCGGAAAACTGTCTGCTCCGAAAGTTTTCATTGTGTCCACCATCATTCCGCGAGCTCCTGAACCCGACAATGGCTTTATCAACGCAGTCGGCAATCCGTCCACGAATCTTGTATCAAGGTGGGAAGCGCTGGCTATCCATTTCATTCCATCAATAATGACATTAAAAACGCCACTTGTTCTTAGTAACGAAATCGCAATTAACATCCCGACTAAATAGGGAATAATCTTTACACAAACCGTAAAACCTTCTTTCGCTCCGTCGATAAACGCATCGAAAATGTTGATTTTTTTATAAACCGCGCCGAGAACTATTGCAAAGAAAATCAACAGGATAATACCATTGCTCATCACTTTACTGAAAGAGTCCAATTCTTCTTTATTCAGTTGAACGAGATACAAAACCAACAAAGCAATAATTGCAGAAATCCCGCCAACGTAAGCTAAAATAACGGGCTGAAAAAGATTAATTCTTTGCCTGACGGAAACGATTATCATTGCTGCCATCGTAGCACAAAATGTCGCAATCATACAAGGCAGGAAAATATCAGTCGGCGTTTCCGAACCCATTGAGGAACGAATCGCAATGATGGAAACGGGAATCAAGGTCAATCCACTTGCGTGAAGACAGAGAAACATAATCTGCGCGTTGCTCGCTTTATCTTTATCGGGATTCAAAGCCTGGAGACTTTCCATCGCTTTGAGTCCGAAAGGCGTTGCGGCATTATCAAGCCCAAGCAAGTTGGCACTGAAGTTCAGCATCATATGACCGAATGACGGATGATTTTTCGGAATCTCCGGAAAGAGTTTTGAAAAAAATGGCTGAATCAACCGGCTGAGGAAATTGATCCCTCCCGCTTTTTCGGCGATGCTCATAAAACCCATAAATAAAGCCATAATCCCAATCAGTTTCAGGCAGATGTTGACCGCTGTTTCGCTAGTTCCGATAACGCCGTCGGTTTCTGCAACTCTGTAAGTTTTGACGTTTTGAAGAGAATCCATTTTGTAATGAATGTGACTGTCTTCGAAATCAGGATTGATTAATAATGATTTCTGAATTTCCGGAGCAATCTGAGCCAATGGTTTTTGAGAAATCTGAATCGTGTCGCCACCTTTCCCTACAACCATATCATTGAAAATCTGGCTGTAATTCTCTGAACTGAAATACTTAACTGATGCAACCACAATTGCTATAATAATAAAGGCTGACCAAATCCTGCTTAGAACCATTCGGAAAATTAATTTTTAGTAAATGTAAGAAAAGATATGGGATGTTAGATTTTACAAGTTGGTTTTTAGAATTATTTCCCGTTCGTAGCACAATATTGTCATTCCGATTTCTATGACATATTCAAACTATTTATATAATTTTTTTCATAGGATTTTCCATTTTTAGCGAGTGCGAAAATCCTGTGAATAATCTTATTTCTTACAGCGTTCAAAATTGCCATT